>Ga0181583_10001856_pt1 | contig 15706 bp, 12 predicted proteins | sample 071ome_31_FD_132461 | JGI IMG/M metagenome (GOLD analysis project Ga0181583, IMG submission 132461) | Coastal salt marsh microbial communities from the Groves Creek Marsh, Skidaway Island, Georgia - 071405CT metaG (megahit assembly) | ecosystem: Environmental > Aquatic > Marine > Intertidal... | reverse complement strand
GTTGAAGACAGTACATTGGTGTAATCCTGTTGCAGGGTGTCGATACGGGAAGCCAGCTCCTGGAGCTTCATGTCAGTTTCAGCATCGGGCAACAGCAGTGTGGCACCGGATTCCACCCTGAGAAAACCCGGAGATGGCAACGTGCCGCCAGGCGTATAAAAGCCGGGCTCGTAGGTGTCACTGAAAAAAGCCGCAAAGGAGTAAAAGTCGCGAATGGAAATCGGATCATACTTGTGATCATGGCAACGGGCGCAGCCCACAGTATGACTCAGTATCCCTACACCCAGCGTCTCGACACGATCGATGGCGTATTCGTTGTTGTATTCCTCATCCAGAATGCCGTTTTCCGAACTGCGCTGGCCCAGGCGCAGGAAGGCTGTGGCAAGACGCTGTTCACGCGTAGGATTCGCCAGCAGGTCCCCGGCCACCTGCCAGGTCAGGAAATCATCGAATGGCATGTTATTCTGGTAGGCACTGATCACCCAGTCACGCCAGGGGTGCAGCAGGCGGTCACCGGCATCCTCCAGATAACCGTCGGTATCAGACCAGCGGGCAATGTCCAGCCACTGGGCTGTCATGTGTTCGGCATGGGCAGTGGAGGTAAGCAACCTGTCCACCAGGTTTTCGTAGGCATCCGGAGACGTATCAGCAACGAAAGCATCCACATCTTCCAGTGAAGGCGGTAACCCGGTCAGATCCAGAGTCACGCGATTGATCAGGGTGGCTTTGTCTGCCTCAAGTGAGGGAGGAAGCCCTGCTTCAACCAGTGCCCTGTTAATAAAGGCATCGATGTCATTGTTGCCACTGGCGGCAGGAACAGATGGACGACTGACCGGGACATAGGCCCAGTGTTTTTCGTAGGGCGCGCCCTCATCAATCCAGGCAGCCAGGGTCTGCTTCTGCTCGGCGCTTAATGATTTGTTGGTGGATGGTGGCGGCATGACCACGTCGGGGTCAGTGGAGGTGATGCGCCGGATCAACTCACTGCCATCCGGGTCGCCGGGCACGATGGCGAATTTGCCGGGCGATTCAGGCAGTTCACCCGTGGCAGTCTCAAACAGGTCCAGGCGCAAGCCGGCTTTCTGCCCACCGTCAGCATCCGGCCCATGACAGGCAAAGCAGTTATCGGAAATGATGGGGCGAACATCCCAGTTGAAGGACACAGATCCGGCTCCCTTGCCAGAGTCTGCATGCTGGTTACATGCTGAAAGCAGCAGGTTGCAGATGACCGTCAGTACCGGCAAAACTCGATGTTTCATTCCCTACCCCCTTCTGACATGCGCAAAAATGAGCGCACAGAACCTTGCCCGACATTCGGCGAAAATTCTGTTACCAAACTTTCTCTAACGGTGTTAGGCTAATTTCCGACCCAAATATTGTCAAGCCCAAACAACGAACATGAAGCTATCCCGGGAACAGATTGTCGACGAAGCCATTACCCTGCTCCATGAGCAGGGACTGAAGCAGGTGACATTGCGCAACCTGGCAGACCGTCTCGACATGAAAGCCCCTTCCCTGTTCTGGTACTTCAAAAACAAGGACGAACTGCTGGCCCTGATCGATGAAACCATTTTCCGCCAGTGCATCGAATGCATTCCTGATTGCAGTACCTGGCAGGAATGGGTCAGGCTTTACGGCCTGTCCATGTGGGAAGCCCAGTCCCGGGCACCGGATATTCCCAACCTGATTACCCAGGTCAATCTCAGCCTGGAAACCAGGCAGACTCTTTATCAGCTGCTGCATGACAAACTTTCCCCATACGGTCTGGACATGTCTGTCGCCATGAAACTCCAGAGTTCCGTACAGGCCCTGATTACCGGGTGGACCGTATTGACCAATCTGCCCCGGCGCAAGGAAGCCCAGCCAGACATCGAATTTTCCCCCCTGCGGGACGATATCACCCATGCTCTGGATGTGCTGATCCAGGGCTGGGAAGTCGACCTGGGCAAACATTAAGCCAAACAGGAGCCCCATTGTGACAAGAGACCAGTACCAGCAATATCTCGACAGTTTCAACGGCATGGATTACGACAGGGTGCTTGAATTCTGGGCACCGCAATTCTGTGTGTGGGTGCAGGGGCAAATCCTGTTTGATTCACCGGATAGTCTGAAGCGAACCTACGCCTTCCTGCATGCTCATGTGACAGAAGAAATATTCATGAAACATTTTTTATCTGATCAAAACAACGTTTTCATGGAAGCTGATGTGCGGATTACGGCGAGACAGACCATGACACAGGAAGCCCTGGACGAGGCCGGTATCAGGGCAATCATGTCAATCGAAGCCGGCACAGCCATCGATATCCCGCAGTTCATCCACTACCATCTGGAGAACGGGAAATTCAAAACCGGTGTTTGCCTGGTGAGCGGGCCACCCAGACCTGTAAATGCTGCTTAAAGCCTGACAGCTTAACATTTGGGGACAGGGGCCGTTGTGAAGGTGAAAGCCTGCGCTGGATGCATGATGGCCATGTGTAACACGATGACGGAAAGGTCATCGACATACCCGGACAGGACGTCATCCCCGATAACGGTCTGTATCAACAGCCACAGGGTTAGCGCCAAGCACAACCGGATCGGAGTGGGAACTTATCCAACCGCCTGTGTGAAAAGCTGGCAAAAGCGCAGCAGCAGCAATAACATGGCGGTCAAAAGCAATTGTGTTAACGATACCCCCCCTGTACATGGAGCAACGTCATGATCAAACGTCGGGAATTTATCCAGTCAGCAATGACTGTGTCATCACTGTCACTGACAGGTGTGCCTGCCTTTGCTCTGTCCGGGTTGAATGAAGACCTGCTGTCCGCAGCCACCTGGTTTGTCGCGGATACCCGCTATACGGCATCATCGACAGCCGCCAGGGAATCACATGTCCAAGGCAATGCCGTGCTTTACACCGATGGCGATGTCACCGACCTGTGGACCAATACCTTTGCCAGTGCCTGGCGGGAAAGTCCCCATGTGGTGGCTGGTGTCAGCGGAGAGGATGTCCTTTTTGTGCTTGAAACCCTGGCCCGGGATCATGGCATGACACTGGTGCACTCGGTTGATCTGCCACAGACCCTGCCACCGAAGAACAGCACGCCACTGACGTTCAAAAGCTGGATTCTGGCTCCCAAAGCCCGCCTGGGATGACAGCCTAGCGGGTGTCAGTCCCACTTAAGGCTCAGGCCCTTTCCTCACTTTCGTAATACGTGTAGCCATTCAGGCTTTCACTGTAGCACTTGATGATCTGCTGGCGCTCACGGGCGGTCAGGCGGCCTTCACGCACAGCACGCTCAGCGGTATTGCGATACCGCTTCTGCATGTCCACCGGATTGTACTCCACGTAGGAAAGGACATCGGCGATGGTGTCACCATGCATTTCCTTGATGAAGTCGAAACTGTTGTCAGCATTGATACGCACGCTGACCACGTTGGTGTCACCGAAGAGGTTGTGAAGGTCGCCCAGGGTTTCCTGGTAGGCGCCCACCAGGAACACGCCCAGGTAATATTCCTCGTCCGGGAGCAGTTCGTGCAGCGGCATGACCTTGGCAACAGACTCGGGGCCGACAAAACGGTCTATCTTGCCGTCACAGTCACAGGTGATGTCAGCGATCATGCCGGTTCTTTCCGGTTTTTCACCCAGTCGATGAATGGGTGCAATGGGAAACAACTGGTCAATGGCCCAGCTGTCGGGCAGTGACTGAAACAGGCTGAAATTACCGTAATAGATGTCGGCCAGTGACAACTTGAGATCATCGATTTCCGGTGGCAAACGCTCCATGTCGGCAGCAATGTCAGCGATTTTATGCAGGATATCCAGAAACAGATTCTCGGCAGCTGAGCGTGTACGCAGATTCAGCTGCCCACGCTTGAACAGCTCCCTGACCTCCTTGCGATAGAAGTGCGCATCGTTATAACACTCCTGGAGGCGGGATTCAGAGAGCATGGAATAGATGTCCCGCATACTGCTCAGGAGAATATGTTCATCCTCCGCCGGTTCCGGCAGATGAGTGGGTTCGAAGGTCGTGTTGTCGAGAATATTGAAAATGAGTATCGACGAGTACGCGATGGTCGCCCGGCCCGATTCGGTCACGATAGTGGGATGGGGAATACTGTAACGGTCAAAGGTGTTCATGAGGGTGTCGACGATGTCGGCGCAGTATTCTTCAAGGGAATAGTTACGGCTCTGCCCATCATTGGAACCCCAGCCGGTATAATCCACGGCCAGCCCACCACCCAGGTCGATATATTTCAGATTGGCTCCTTCACTGACCAGGTCACAGTAGAAACGACAGACTTCAGTAATACCGCCACGGATATCCTGGATGTTTGGAATCTGGGAGCCCAGATGACAATGCAGCAGTTGCAGGCAATGCAGCATGTTTTCTTCTTTCAGGGTATCGACAAGATCCACCAGTTGCGTGGCGGTGAGACCAAACACACTGCGATCACCGGACGTGGAGTTCCAGTGTCCACTGACGTTACCCGTGGTCTTGATGCGCACGCCGATTACCGGTTCAACCCCCATGCGCTTGCTGCATTCGATAATGATGGGAATCTCGGTGGGCATTTCCACTACAAATACGCAGATGAAGCCCAGCTTGATGGCGGACAGACCAAGCTCGATGAATTCCTCGTCCTTGTAACCGTTGCAGATAATCATGCTACCCGGTTCTTCCAGCGCAGAAAGTGCCACGATGATTTCCGGCTTGCTGCCTACCTCAAAGCCATGCTTGAAACGGGCGCCAAAGTCAGCGATTTCCTCGATGACCTGGGCCTGCTGGTTGACCTTGACCGGATAGACCCCACGGTACTCACCCTGATAGCCCAGATTTTCGATGGCCTGGCGAAAGGAGGTATTGAGGCGGTGAATCTGCGCATCCAGAATGTTTTCGACGCGCAGCAGCAGGGGCATATTGAGGTCACGATCCAGGGCGCCATTGACGATGTCGATCAATTCAACCTGGGCATTGAGCGTTCTGGCCGTGACGTTGCCATTTTTGCTCACACCAAAGTAATCATTACCCCAGCGCTCGAAGCCATACTGCTCAAGTGAATCATCAATAGTCCACTCATCACTGCTGTGGGCCTGGTGTTCTGTATCGTTGGATTTTTTCAAAGCATCCCCCTTAAGGCCGGCAATTGTAAGGACTGGGCGCGATTTTCGCCAGCATTGACGCAAAGGTGGACGTCATACCCATGGCAGATTATTCTTCGGTTTCATCCGAAAGCGCCAGTATTCGGATAACGCAGACAACAATAACAATCATGACAAGAGGAGCCAGACATGGCGGTATTACCTCCCGGCCTGAATCAGCAGCAATTTGATTCCGCCCTTGGCCGACTTCGCCAGGTGGTTGGCAACGACTGGGTATTCAGCAGCGATGAGGATCTGGTGGCCTACCAGGACTTCTGGTCTCCGGCCCCCTCGCCTGACCAGAAACTGGTCCCCTCTGCAGCGGTCGCTCCCCAGGAAGTGGAACAGGTCCAGGCGATCGTCAGGTTTGCCAACGAATTCGGCATTCCCCTTTATCCGATTTCCACCGGCAAGAATTTTGGCTACGGCGGACCGGCACCCAATGTCAGCGGCAGTATTGTCGTTGACCTCAAGCGCATGAACCGGATTCTGGAAGTTAACGACAAGCGCAATTTTGCCCTGGTCGAGCCCGGTGTATCCTATCTGGACCTGTACAACTACATCCAGGAACACGACCTGAAAGTATGGGTGGACACGCCTGATCCCGGTTGGGGTTCGCCGATAGGCAACACCATGGATCGCGGCATTGGCTATACCATGAGCTATTACCGTGACCACGCCACCGCCATGCATGGTCTGGAAGCTGTACTGCCCAATGGAGAAATCATGCGCACCGGCATGGGCGCCCTGCCCGGTAGCCAGACCTGGCAGGAGTACCGTTATGGTTTCGGCCCCGATCCCGCCGGCCTGTTTCCCCAGGGCAACTTCGGCATCGTCACCAAGATGGGGCTGCGCCTGATGCCGCAGCCAAAACACTGGCGAACCGGCATGATCACAGTCCCCAGGCGTCGCGATCTGGGGCCTCTCATTGATGTGGTGAACTACCTGAGCGACTCCTTTCTGATTGGCGAGCCCTGGTATGGCAGTCCCATGCGCAGACTGCTCAGTGACCCGGATTTTCGCGCTGCCGCCACCAAACGCGGCGGTGCCGATGAGGATGTAATGGATCGCTATGCCCGCGAAGCCGGTCTGCATTCCTGGCAGGTGGAACTGCAGTTTTATGGCTCCGAAGGCACCACGCAGGCTGGCTGGGAATTTGCCCGGGAACTGATCAACGATGCCGTACCCGGTGCCCAGACCATTGCCGGGGAATCATTACCCGTACCGCTGACCCGTGAACAAATTTCGAAAAACGGCGCCCCCTACGACAGCAACATGCGTCGCAACATCACCCAGGGTGTCCCGGGACTGGGCATCTGGAAGCTGCTGGGCAGAACCGAAGCCATGCCGGATGCCTGGGCCAAAGGACACCTCGGCTTTTTCTTCATCATTCCCAGGGATGCCGAACAGGTGTTCCAGGCCCAGCATGTGTTTGCTGATGCCCTGGCGGATGTCGGCATTCCCAGCACCATCACCGCACTGACCACGCCCAACAACTGGAATCCCTTCAGCTTCCTGTTTTCCGCCGGCTTTGCACTGGTGGAAGGCAATGCGGCTGGCACCGATGAGGGTTCACAGCGAGTCCGTGAAACCGGTATGGAAGCCATGCTGGATACCGCCGCAAAATACGGCTGGGCGGAATACCGTGCCGGACCGCATTTCCAGGATGCGGTGGCCAGCAAGTATGCCTTCAATGACTACGCCCTGCGCCGCTTCAATGAAACCCTGAAGGATGCCATCGACCCCAACGGCATTATTGCCCCGGGACGCGGCGGCATCTGGCCTGCCAACATGAGGAACCGTGGCTGATGAAAAAGATCATTTCAATCGGTATCACTCTGCTGGCTTGTAGTGCTGCACTGCAGGTGAACGCCCAGGACCAGACGCTGTTGGATATGGTGGAAAAGGGACGGCAGGTGTTTGAAAACAACTGCATGCCCTGTCATGGCACAGGCCCGGGCGATGACGGCGCCCCGATGCTGCCGGGTACGCATGCCCTTCACCTGAAATACCGGGGCGATCTGCCCGCACTGCTGACCGAGCGTACGGACCTGTCTGTTGAGTTTATCCAGGGAGTGGTACGAAACGGTATTGCGTCCATGCCGCCGTTCCGCAAATCGGAAATCACCGATCAGGATATCCAGGCCATCATGGCCTACATCATCGCTGAATAGGGTGTCTCAGCCCGCTTAGACCATCATGGCCAGGATCTCTTCGGTCCTGGCTTCCATCAGGGATTGATCACCCCGGGATTCCACATTCAGGCGAATCACCGGTTCGGTGTTGGACATGCGCAGGTTGAAACGCCAGTCGGGGAAACTGACACTGACACCATCGGTGTAATCGATATCCACAGCGCCATCCTTGTATTGCGCCAGCACGTTTTCGATAACCGCTTTGGCATCATCCACTTCGCGGTTGATTTCGCCACTTGCGGGAAATTTTGCTATGCATTCCTCCACCAATTGGGAAAGAGGCTTGCCGGTGGTACAGATCAGTTCCAGTACCAGCAGCCAGGGCACCATGCCGCTGTCGCAGTAATAGAAATCCCGGAAATAATGGTGGGCACTCATCTCACCGCCATAGACAGCATCGACTTCCCGCATTTTTTCCTTGATGAAGGCATGGCCGGATTTGCACTGCACCGTCTCCCCGCCATTGGCCTCAACAATACCCTGCGTATTCCACACCAGGCGGGGATCGTGAATGATCCTGCTGCCCGGGAATTTCTGCAGAAAGGCTTCGGCCAGCAAACCAACGATGTAATACCCCTCGATAAATCCGCCTTTTTCATCAAAGAAGAAACAGCGGTCGAAATCGCCATCCCAGGCAATGGCTATTTCTGAGCCGGTTTTGAGCAATTCATCACGGGTAGGCTGACGATTCTCGGGCAGCAGCGGATTGGGAATGCCGTTGGGAAAATTGCCATCAGGCTCATGGAACATCTTGATGAATTCCACCGGCAGATGAGGTTCAAGCAAATCGATGATCGTCCCTGCACCACCGTTGCCGGCATTGCACAGTACCTTCATGGGCTTGAGATTGGCCACATCGATATATGACAGCAGGTGTTTGATGTAATCCTTCTTCACATCTACCTGTTCGTTGGTCCCTTTCACGGGCGCCAGGTCAAAAAGGTTTTCCTGGGCAAGTTGCCGAATTTCCTCGAGACCGGTATCGCCACTGATGGGCTTGGAATTCTCACGGACAAACTTGATGCCGTTGTAATCCTTGGGATTATGGCTGGCCGTGACCACGATACCGCCATCCACATTCAGAAAACTGGTGGCAAAGTAAATCTCTTCAGTACCGCACTGCCCGATATTCATCACGTTGACGCCAGCATCGTTCAGGCCACGTGTTAAGGCAGCACACAGTGACTGGCTGCTCAGGCGGATATCATAGCCAACCACCACTTCACGCGGTTTGATATAGGCGGCATACGCCTGGCCAATCCGGTAGGCAATATCCTCGTTGAGTTGATCAGGGATGCGCCCACGTACATCGTAGGCTTTGAAACAGGTGATGTCTTGCAAGGCAAACTGCTCCTTGTGTTTATTCAGTACAGGTCATTCTCAAAATAAAACTGCGTGGCTTCCATGAAGCCGGGTACAGAACCACAGTCAAACCGCCGGCCCTTGAATCTGTACCCCAGCACACCCTTGCCCTTGGTGGCCTGGGTTAACAGGGCATCGGTAATCTGAACTTCATTGTTCCGCCCTGGCGGCGTCAGGCGAATGATGTCAAATATGTCAGGCGTCAGAATATAGCGACCGATAATGGCCAGATTGGATGGCGCATCAGCCGGCTCCGGCTTTTCCACCATATCACTGATACGGATGACACCAGGCTCCACTGCCTCACCGGCAATGACACCGTACTTGTTGGTTTCATCTGCGGGCACTTCTTCAATTGCCACGATACTGCAGTGGTACTTGTTGTACAGATCCACCATCTGCGACAGCACACCCTGCTCCGGGGAATAGCACAGGTCATCGGCGAGCACGACGGCAAAGGGCTGATCACCAATCAGCGGCTCACCGGTAAGGATGGCGTGACCCAGACCCTTCATTTCGATCTGGCGGGTATAACTGAAGGAGCAGGCATCGATAATGCCGCGAATCTCTTCGAGGTGCCTTTCCTTGTCGCTGCCGGCTATCTGGTGCTCCAGTTCGTAGTTGATGTCGAAATGATCTTCCAGTGCCCGCTTGCCGCGACCGGTAATGATGGCCATGTTGTCCATGCCGGCCTGCATGGCTTCTTCGACACCGAACTGGATCAGGGGTTTGTTGACGACCGGCAGCATTTCCTTGGGCATGGACTTGGTGGTCGGCAGGAAGCGGGTACCATATCCGGCAGCGGGAAAAAGACATTTCTTGATTGAAGGTTCAGACATAACGACTACACTTTTTTGAACAACTGGTTTTACTGGAGAGGCAGTGTACTAACTAGCTTTTCACCCTGCCATACACATCATCAAAACGCACAATATCATCCTCACCCAGGTAGTCACCGCACTGCACCTCGATAATCACCAACTCTCCGGGCCCAGGATTTTCCAGGCGATGCCTGGCCCCTACAGGGATATGCACCGACTCCTTGACCTGCAGAATCATCACATCATCGTCGACGGTTACCCGTGCACTGCCCTGGGCCACAACCCAGTTCTCTGCACGCTGGTGGTGCAGCTGCAATGAGATGGCGGCACCGGGGTTCAATCGCAGGCGCTTGGCCTGGTATCCCGGACCCGTTGCCAGGCTTTCGTACGAGCCCCAGGGACGATAAACCCTCACATGACTGTCAGCCTCGGGCCTGCCTGAGGCCTTGATGCTGTCGACAATGACCTTGACGTCCTGCACCCGGTCCCGGGATGACACCAGGACAGCATCTGCCGTTTCTATGACTACAGCATCTTCCATGCCAATCAGGGTAACCAGGCGGGAGTCAGCGTGGATATAGGAATCTTTCACATCATTGAGAATCACGTCGCCTCGGGTGACATTGCCCTGCTCATCACTGTCATGATGTGCGTGCATGGCCGACCAGGCACCCAGGTCATTCCAGCCGGCATCCAGGGGAATGACGACACCCTGGCGGGTATGTTCCATCACGGCATAGTCAATGGAATCCGAAGGACAGATTTTAAAAATCTCTGCGGGGATATGTTTGAAATCGTAACCGTCTTTCGCTGCTGCCCAGGCCCGGCTGCAGACAGACAGTATTTCCGGCGCAAAGTCTTCCAGGGCCTGCAAATAGGTGGCCGCTGTGAACATGAACATGCCGCTGTTCCAGTAATACTCCCCGCTTTCAAGATATTCCCTGGCCGTGTCCAGATCAGGTTTTTCCACGAAACGGTCTACTGCAAAACCATCTTGGGCAGCCTCACCACGACGAATGTATCCGTAACCGGTTTCCGGACAATCTGGCACGATGCCGAAAGTCACCAGGGCACCTGCTTCAGCCTGGATAATTCCTGCCCCGATAGCCCGGTGAAAAGCTGGAACATCATTGATCAGGTGGTCAGCCGCCAGCACCAGCAGCGTTGCATTCTCATCCTGCTCACGGGCTGCCAGGGCCGCCAGGGCAACAGCAGGGGCGGTATTGCGGCCTACCGGCTCAAGAATGATGGTTTCGTTTTCAATGCCAAGGTGGCGTAATTGCTCGGCCGCCAGGAAACGGTGTTCTTCATTGCATACCACAATCGCCGGACCAACATCATCCAGGCCCTGCAGACGGACCAGGCTTTGCTGGAACAGGGAAGGCGCATCCTTCTGGAACGATACAAACTGCTTCGGATACAACTTGCGGGAAACCGGCCACAGGCGTGATCCGACTCCTCCCGCCATTATCACCGGTATAATCACATTTCCTCCGGGAGCTCAGGAATTATCCCAAATTCGGGAAGGGCGATTATATAGAGTTTCCCGGCAAGTGCTAACCGACACTGGGGTTTCTGACGACTTATCTCTATAATGGCCCCTTTTTTTGCAGGGAACCCGGGGTAACACCCGTTTAAAATCAATGACTTCACCTTATTTCACCCCCCAGGAAAGCTACAACAAGGAAGAACTCATCGCTTGCGGCCGCGGCGACATGTTTGGCCCCGGAAATGCCAAACTGCCGATTGACAACATGCTGATGGTGGACCGGATAATTAAAATTACCTCTGATGGCGGCACTGATGGCAAGGGCTACATCCTGGCCGAGCTGGATATCAATCCGGACCTGTGGTTTTTTGCCTGTCACTTCCAGGGCGACCCCGTGATGCCCGGCTGTCTGGGCCTGGATGCCATGTGGCAGCTGGTGGGTTTTTACCTGGGATGGCGCGGCAACCCCGGCAAGGGGCGCGCGCTGGGCTGCGGTGAGGTAAAATTCACTGGCGAAATCCTGCCGGAAAGCAAAAAAGTCACCTATGAGCTGAATATCAAACGTTTGATCGAGCGCAAACTCATCATGGGCATCGCCGATGGCGAGGTTTCCGTTGACGGCAAGGTCATTTATACTGCCAAAGGCCTGAAAGTTGGGCTGTTCAAGCCGGATGAGAAGCTGGGCGAATAACCAGCCGCCGGCAAGCCAACTCTCATCAGAACACCAGAATTTTAAAAAAAGTATCGCAACAGGATTTAAAGGCCAGACACTGGCCAGTCATCAAGGGGCAACATTATGCGTCGAGCCGTTGTAACCGGCATTGGAATCATGTCCTGTCTGGGACAGGACAAACAGTCAGTGACAGAGTCCCTGCGCCAGGCCAAAAGCGGAATCAGCTACCGTCCGGAATATGAAGAAGTAGGCATGCGCAGTCATGTCGCCGGTCATGTTGATGTTGATTTCAACGAACTGATTGATCGCAAGATACTTCGCTTCATGGGCCAGGCTGCGGCGTTCGGCTATCTGTCCATGGACCAGGCCATCAAGGATTCCGGGCTCGAGGAAAGTGATGTCTCCAACATTCGTACCGGCATCATCATGGGTGCAGGCGGATCCTCCACCGAGGACATCGTCGAGGGTGCAGACATTCTGCGTGAAAAAGGCCTCAAGCGTGTTGGTCCCTACAGGGTCACCCGTTCCATGGGCAGTACGGTATCCGCCTGTCTGGCCACGCCGTTCAAGATCAAGGGCGTCAATTACTCCATCTCTTCTGCCTGTTCCACATCGGCTCACTGTATCGGCAATGCCCTGGAACTGATTCAGCTGGGTAAACAGGATGTGGTATTTGCCGGTGGCGCTGAAGCCGAACACTGGTCCTTAAGCTGCATGTTTGACGCCATGGGCGCCCTGTCCACCAAGTACAACGCCACACCGGGCAAAGCGTCTCGCGCCTATGACGCGGATCGCGACGGCTTTGTCATCGCGGGCGGCGGCGGCACTCTGGTCATCGAGGAGCTGGAACATGCCAAAGCCAGAGGGGCAAAAATTTATGCCGAAGTGACCGGCTACGGCGCCACTTCCGACGGTTATGACATGGTCGCCCCGTCAGGTGAAGGTGCGGTGCGGTGCATGCAGATGGCCATGGCGACTGCACGGGGCTCGCTGGATTACATCAACGCCCACGGCACCAGCACACCGGTGGGTGATGTGACTGAAATCGGTGCGGTCAGACAGATGTTCGGCGACAACATTCCGGCCATCAACTCAACCAAGTCACTGTCAGGCCATTCTCTGGGTGCCGCAGGCGTCCAGGAAGCCATCTACAGTCTGCTGATGATGGAAAACAACTTCATCTGTGAGTCTGCCAACATCGAGAATCTGGATCCTGCCCTGGAGGGGGTTCCTGTTGTCAGGCAGCGGATGGACAACGTGACACTAAACACCATCATGTCCAACAGCTTTGGCTTCGGCGGCACCAACGCCACGCTGGTGTTTGAGCGCCTGCAGGACTAACCAGGCAGCAGCCTGGCTGGGGATATTGATATGATTTCCCGGGCACTATTCCAGTTCATTGTTTTGATCATGCTCCTGGCACCCCCGTGGTGCCAGGCGCAGGATTCCCCGTTCTCCACATTCGGCAAGGGCCTGCCCCTTATTCGAAGCAGTGTGCTGCCCGTTGAGGAAGCCTTCGCCCTGAACACCTTCATCCAGGCACCTGACACTATCGTCCTGCAATGGACTATCCGGAAAGATTACTACCTGTACCGCAAAAGCCTGGGCGTGATGGACGATAGGGGAAACAGCATCACACTTGAAGCCTTGCCTGAGCCGGTCATGATGGAAGATGAATTCTTTGGTGACGTGGACGTCTACTTTGACTCCCTCACGCTGAAACTGCCCGTGTCGTCAGTGCCTCACGAAAATGGTCAATTCAATTTTTCCGTACTTTCCCAGGGCTGCGCCAAGGACCTTTACTGCTATCCTCCCCAGGAGCAGATGATTGAACTATCCATGCCGGAACAGGAATAATCGGGCAGAAACAGGATGCTGTTTCCTTGATTCCAATTTTTCACGTCTGTAAAAAAACGCCATCCCAACTTCTGGCATTCCCGGAATCGCCCCTGTCTCTTGCCTCTTGCCTCTAGCCTCTTGTCTCCGGCGCGTGCGCGCCACGCCTTGCCTACTTCTCAACCGTATAGGTCAGGTCCACACTCTGGCTGACCCCGTTTTCCACCTGCAGTTTCAGTTTATTCGTCAGGAGATAATCAAGGGTCAGGACATTCTGTCTGTCAAACAGACCAATGTCGTAGCGCATAAAGAGATTTGGCCTGATGTATTTACCAAGCCCCAGTGAACTATCCCGGTAGTTTTCACCACTATTGATGGCGACGGTATCCAGTCCCAGCTTGCTGCTGACGCTGCCGGTCAGTCCCTGACCCTGTTCAAGCCCCAACAGGGCAATGGCCCCGAGCATGCTTTCACCATCCTGCCCCCCAAGTTCTGCACCATTACTGAAGGACTTTCCGGTGATCAATAACGACAGGATTTCACTTTCCGGCAGGGTCGGTGTTGAATAAAGCTGCGCCCTGATTTTGCTGACGGTGCCATTCATTTGCACACCCACTTCAGCATCGGGTGTTTGCCGCAATGCCCGGATATCCAGAGCCGGATTCAGCGGATTACCCAGGAACAACAGCTTGCCATCTGTGATGGACAACTCCTGCCCGTAAAGCCCGTATGTCCCGGTTGGTATCGCCAGCTCGCCATGAGCCAGCAGCGACCTGTCCAGAGCCTGCTCCATGTCCAGGCTCCCCGCCAACGTCAGGTCCAGCCCAAAACCCTGGAAATGCACAGCGTCGCCCAGCCCCAACCGCACATTCCCGGATACAGGAATGCGGCTGACACTTTCGGCCGAATTCCCCTGACGCGGCCGGCTGCTATCCTGGACAGTAATGACAGCATCCCGCGACACCGCCACTCCCCCACTGGCCACCAGTGACTGGCCTTCCCGCAGATCAAGATTCATCAGGGGCACATCCAGGACACCGGTGACTGACAATTGCTGATCCTGAAAGACCAGGTGCAAATCAGGATTCACGGTGACTTTAGCCTCACGTTTATCCACCAGCAAAAAGTTCGCACCCTGAATATCTGCCGTGAACTGTCTGGATGTCAGGAAGGGGGTTGAGATATGGCTCGCAACCGTCGCCTCCCCCTCGCCGGAACGAGCCGAGCCGTGCAGATCAATGTCATTTTCACCTTCACTGTGGATATCCAGGGCAATCTGCTCAAGATTCAGGCCGTATTCCGGCAGCATCACGGCTCCCTCTTCCAGCTTGGCATCTACCTGAAGCAAGGGTCGCTGAAGGTTGCCTTTCACCTGCCCGTCCGCAGAAAAACGTCCTTTCACTTCCCGCAGGTTAGGCACCAGAGCCTCCAGCCAGGCAATGTTACTGAAAGCCAGGTCAAACTCACCCTCCAGATCTTCCCTGTCTCCCATAACCATCTTGCCCTGAAAGGCGCCCTGGAAATCCAGACCGCTGCTTTCAGGCACATAAACGGAAAACCTGCTCTCCAGCGCCCACCCGTTCTGAACCCTGTTCACAGAGAAAGCCATATCATCCAGGCCATAGCGCTCCACCCGGGTGCCTGTCTGTTCACCCTCTTCCATGACCGGTCTCAAAAACCCCAGACGCAGATCAACAGGCGACAATGCTGCAGACAGGGAATAGCCACTCGCAGACGCGGCACCAACACCATCAAAATTCAGATCAACGTCCAGCCCTCCCTCCACAGTACTGCCTGCCGGGATAATCAGTCCGTATTTCTCCAGCTGTTTTACAACCCCTGCAGGCCGGTTGGCCAGGGATGAAACGGCGTTTTCCAGTCCTGCCACATCTTCAGGCAATGACCTGTTGAAATATACCAACGGCAAATTGGTCAACTGCCATTGCCCACGCGCACCGGTTTCAGGCGTCCAGTTCAGTTCGCCGCACAATGAGATATCCAGCCACTGCCAGCAGTGGTCACCCACGAGAATGTGTTGACTCGATAACTGCAGGGCAAGCGGCTCCTGCAGCTGCCAGTCACCATAGGAAGATTCAACACTCAATGAGCCAAGCCGCCCCAGCCATCCCTCACCATCAAATTGACCGCTGCCTGCCAGCCTTAATGCGGGATCCGGGCCTTGCGTAATCAGGGAAATTTCATGATTTT
>Ga0181583_10001846_pt1 | contig 15747 bp, 17 predicted proteins | sample 071ome_31_FD_132461 | JGI IMG/M metagenome (GOLD analysis project Ga0181583, IMG submission 132461) | Coastal salt marsh microbial communities from the Groves Creek Marsh, Skidaway Island, Georgia - 071405CT metaG (megahit assembly) | ecosystem: Environmental > Aquatic > Marine > Intertidal... | reverse complement strand
TGGAATCGCTGAGTGGTTCAACGGACTCCGTCAAGGTGGAGTCGTCCTGCACGGGCGATTCATCGGGGGTGGCATCAACGCCGGCAACAGATGCATCGGAATCGCTGGTGGACGTCGAACTCTCCCGTAAAGCTTCGATCAAAGCGGGCGCGAGAGAAGAGGCCAGCGATGGCCCCAGAGCACTCACCGCTTCAGAGACGCCGAGTTCGGACGCACTACCAAACACCGTGGTTACGTTCTCCAAGGCGACCTGTTCACCATTGATGATCAACGTCTGGCTGTCGGGCGTGTACTCAGCAGACTCCACCACGCCCTGCACCGGAATCCCCGACGCGTCGACATAGGTGACCTGCTTACCCACCAGTTGGGCGGCTTGCATCTGCATCTGACTCGTCATGGAACTTTCGCCCTGACTTGTCAGGTCCGCCAACTTTTCCACCATGGTGAACTGCGCCGTCTGTGCCAGGAACTCAGCACCGTCAGCAGGATTGAGCGGATCCTGATACTTCAGTTGCGCAACGAGCAATTTCAGAAAGGCATCCTGCCCGAGTTCATTGTTGGAATCCTTGGACCCGGGAACTTCCCGGGTACCCATCTGACTCAAGGGTGCCGGTAGAGAACTCACGGGGTTAGTGGTCATGGCGGAGACTCCTTGCATAGAGGTACTTCCGGACAACGGGCTTACACGCGGACATCGACACGACCCCCCGAGATCACTCCGTCGCCAACCGTCGGATCACCTGCACTTCCGAAACGCCCAGTCGTGGGTTCGGTTGGCCCTCTGTCGACCGAGTCGACGCCGACTTCTCGAGCCACCTCCCGCTCATCATCACCAAACGAGGATGGATCTCGATCAACCTGACTGTCCACCAAATCCAGACCCGACTGAAGCAGGTCCTCGCGAAGTTCCGGCATGGCTTCTCGCAGTACATCGACGGCAACCGCACTCATTCCGAACGCCTGAAGCGACACAGCCCCACCGCTCACCTGAAGCTTGACCGTCACGGAACCGAGGTCCGCTGGTCGAAGATTCAACGTCGTTTCGTAGGAGCCATCGGATCGACCCCGAAAGGCCGATACATGGGCAGCGAGCTGCTGGGCGACGGGTTGTTCAGAACCTCGAGGATCGGCCAGTGGTGTCGTCGATTGCATCTGTGCCGGTAGCACTGGACTCGCGACTCCAGCTAGCCCGGGAGCCCCTACGGTCTGAGCCCCAACAGGTGTTCCGGTCCCGCGACTTTCCCCAGCAATACGGGGATCAGGCTCGGATGCCCCCCTGACATTCCCGTGCCTCTCCCCCGGTGCGCGCTCGGATGAGACCTCGGGGGTCAGTGCCGGAGATGCTTCCGCTGAGGTGGTTGAACTCGATGACGCCCCACCGGCGGTTGGCGGTCCTGCTGCCCCTTCGGTTGACTGGATTGCGGCCGGCGTCGCAGTAGCGGCCGCACCGCCAGATGGGGTGCCGACCGGCCCGGAGACTGGCGCACCCGGTAAGGCCGGTGGCGACGCCGAGGATTGGGCTGCCGACTGGCTCGAGGACGGGGCGCCTCCCTGTCCGGCCACCTGGCCCGCGAGTGCAGGAAGGTCGACGCTGGACGATGCCGCCGTCGTGGTCGCTGCCGGTGGTTGGGCCGCGGCGCTCCGCTGATTGGCAACTGCCGACTCCACCCCCGCGCTGGCCCCGTTGGATTCGGCCCCAGCAGGAGCAGACGACGCAGTGCTTCCCGCTGGAATCGTTGGCTGCGTTGTTGGCTGCGTTGCCGACTGGTTCGCAGATTGAGAAGTCGTGGGGGCTGCAGGTACGCCAGGATTTTGCCCCACGACCCCACCCGAAGAGTCGGTCGCGAGCTTCGTCCCGAGCGCGTTCACGTCCTGGGGTGAGCGCACCGATTCTGTTGCGGTCGGGACATGGCCTGCTGCGACGGTGGTCTGCGCGGCCAACGCAGGTGTATCGGCGATGCCACTGTTTTCGGTCAACGAGCCATCAACGAGTGTCTCCTGACTTGAATTGACCTCATTCGCCGTGATGGCACTGTCACTTGCTAGCAGCAGGTGACGCTCGCTGGAGTCCTCCACTGAATCTGCTTGCTCAACGGAGTCCTCACCAGGGCCCTCGGTTAGACCGTCGGTCGATTGTGAACCGCGCGCAGCAGAAGACTCAGCCACGGTCGTCTCAGAGTCTCCAGAATCTCCAGACATGGACCGCGACGAAATATCAGACGCGGATTGATCCGCAAACTCATCATTTCTCACCCGTTCGCTAGTGCGATTCAGTTCAGCAGCGAACTCGCCGTTCGACTCCCCAGGCGCTGACATATCCGAATTCGACACCGGAGATGGAAGGAAGGAAACTGGTGAAACTACCGTCATGACGATTCTCCTCCGTCTGAAGTGCTGCTACGAACAATCAAGCGGCCACGAGACAGATCCTCTGTCTCCTTATGCGCAACTCGAGTTGCCTCGTCACTATCCGCTTTCACCTGGCGGTCAACGAGCTCTTGGCCAATCTCTTTCTCCCTATTGGCCACGATCCACCGCTCACGGGCTTCGCGTTCGCGCAGTTGGGCGAGGAGAAGAGAGTCAGTAATTTGGCGCAGGCACGCGGCCGAACTCGACCGCAATGTCGCCAGGTTTTTCGCATGGTTCACGTTGCGAGCCCCCGACATGACCAGTTGCGCCAGGTTGGAGGTCGCTTCCTCAAGCTGCATCTGCAGGCCATTGACTTCATGGCGCTGAACTCCGAGTTCCGCGAGCGCCGTGGACTCACGTGCACTCCGCACTTTGAGGAGAACATCGACATTTTGACGCCTCATGCCGCACTCGCAATCTCCGCCAATTGACGCTGGGACTCCTCCAGCGACGGAGCGTCTTTGGTCATCTGCCTCAGGAAGTCGTTGATCCTCGACATCAGTCGCACTGCAGTATCCACATCAGCGTTGGTCCCGGGCACATACGCACCAACTTCGATCAGAACCTTCGCATCGCGGTAGGCCGCGAGAAGTCGCTTAATCGTCGCAACGTGCACGTCCTGGTCAGGACTGGAGATGGCGGGTGCAACGCGGGAGACCGAGCCAAGCACGTCAATCGCCGGGTAATGATTCGATGTCGCGAGGTCGCGGTCTAAAACGATATGTCCGTCCAGGATGGATCGCGCGCTGTCTGCAACCGGATCTTGCATGTCATCGCCTTCTACCAAGACGGTGTAGATCCCAGTTATCGATCCAGCGTCAGATGCTCCCGCCCGCTCGAGCAACCGCGGAAGCATCGCGAAGGCAGAGGGTGGGAAAGCCCGAGCAGCAGGAGGTTCGCCCGCGGAGAGCCCCACTTCCCGCTGAGCCGTCATTGTGCGCGTGATGCTGTCCACGAACAACAGTACGTCCGATCCTTGATCCCGGAAATGCTCAGCAATCCGAGTAGCTGTGAAAGTGGCTTGTAGCCGCACCATGGGTGGCATGTCCGAAGTCGCAACAACGACAACCGATTTGGCTAGACCTTCCTTCCCCAGATCGTTTTCGATGAACTCCCGTACCTCCCGACCGCGCTCTCCAACCAAGCCGACAACCACGACGTCTGCGGACGTGTTTCGCGCCATCATCGACATCAGAGTTGACTTGCCAACACCCGATCCTGCAAAAATTCCAACGCGCTGACCCTTCCCGATCGGGACAAGCGTGTCGAGGGCCCGAATTCCCAGGTGCAACTGTTCATCGATGCGCTTCCGCGTTAACGGATCTGGTGCTGTGTTATCCGTTGACCTCTTGGGCATTACCGGCAATGGACCTAATCCATCAATCGGATTGCCAAGAGCATCGACAACTCGACCAAGAAGTCCATGCCCGACCGGTACCCGAAGGGGAGAGTTCGTGGCAAGGGCAGAAACACCGGGAGCAATGCCCGTGGTGTCACCCAACGGCATGCACGCCAGCCGATCGCCGGATACTCCCACAACCTGCGCGGGCAAACGCTGACCCTTCGCGGCAATCTCCACGATGTCACCGATGGCCGCGCGTGCTCCCTCGACCCACACCGTCAGTCCATTCACGCCCACGACTTCACCGCAAATCGAGAGACGAATCGCCTCCTGGCCTTTTTCCAACACCTCAGCGAGCCTCATTCGCCCAACACCTCACGGAGCCGATCGAGTCGGGTATTGATCTGGGCATCCACGCTGGTGCTTCCGCTGACCACGACGACACCGTGTCGCTCAATCGACGCATCTAACTCCGTATGCACAATCCGCCCTACGGCAGCCTCGAGGTCCACGTCAAAGCGATTCAACAAAGCTGCATCATCCGGATGCAGTCGCACCGTTATCTCTGTGCCTTTGGGTATCTCGGCAACGGCCTGCGTAATGGCCCCCACAACGTGGGCGCCATCGGCTTCCAGACTCCGACCCAGCAGATCTTCCACAAGAGCAACCACAACGCTCGCGAGGTCATGACCCACGGCCTCGTAGACGGGAGCCGCCGCGTCATCCATCGCAACAGCCAGGCCGCGAACAATTCGCAATGCGTCGTCAAGTTGGTTTTGAAGTTCAGCCTGGTTTGCGATGAGTGCCTCGTGCTCGGCCCTTAGGACATCGTTTTCTCGACTTAGTTCCTCGCGGATGGTCTCGGCGATTTCGTGTCTCGCCTCGCGGTATCCGGCCGCGTACCCGAGCTCGCGGGCTTCACTCTCCGCCCGCTCCGCGCGTTCACGGACAAGTTCGTCCAAGTGTGGGTCCACGATTCGAGGGTCCATCCGCGTTCCCTGCGCGAGTGGACCTTCCGACAGGGAGTAGTCCAGACGGGCGAGCGTGAGCGCATGGGTTTGGTCAGGACTCAACCGGGTTGCCCTAAGCGACGAAGTCATCTGCACCACCCACACTGAGCTCGATGTCGCCCCGATCCTCTAGCCGTCGAATAACGGCCACAACCTTGCCCTGGGCTTCATCAACGGAGCTCCGACGTACTCGTCCCATCAACTCGAGTTCCTCCTGCAACATGTCCGCTGCTCGGCGAGACAGATTGCGAAGCACCTTTTCGTGGACGTCCTCGCTGACACCCTTCAGCGACATCGCCAGATCCATGGGGCTTATCTCTCGAAGGATCACTTGCACAGATCGATCATCGATTTTCGCAATATCTTCGAAGAGGAAGAGGTTGGCCCTGATCGTTTCGGCTAGTTTCGGATCGCGTTCCTCAATCGCTTCCAGCAAAATCTTTTCCGTCTGGCGATCTGTTCGCTGAATGATGCCGATCAACGGCTCAATGCCGCCGATATAGGAACTCTCCGTCGCAACGAGGACATTCGACATTTTTCGCTGCAAGATAGTTTCCACCAGGCGCACACCATCAGGGTTAACCCGGCCCATCATGCCGATGCGCTCGGCTACCACGCCCTGAACTTCGTCCTGCAACGACGCGAGAACATTGGAAGAAAGGTCGGGTGGCAGATACGCCAAGACCACCGCGATGATCTGAGGGTGTTCATCTTTGATGAAGGAAATAATCTGCGAAGGGTCCATCTTTCGCATGAAGTGAAATGGCGCCTCGGCAATCGAACTCTCCAGCTGCTCGAACATGTCAGCGGCTTCTGCCTCATCAAATACTTGTTCAAGGAGTTCTCGCGCCACGTCAAGGCCACCGGTTCCTGCGAGCCTCGTGCTGGCAGCAAAGGTCACGAACTCCCGGATGATCTCCAGGGCGAGAGCTGGATCGACCTCCCTAAGGCGGGCCACTTCACTGGCCAATTCCTGAATTTCATCAGATTGCATTTGGGCAAAAACCGGTTTCGCAACGTCAGGACCGAGCTGCGCGACGATCACCGCGGCCTTATAGCGCGCGGTGATTTCCTCCGGACGGATGGGTGCCATGTGCTACGTACCTAGCTCGACATCCAGGTCTTGAGCACGCGAGCAACCTGCTCAGGCTCCTTAGTCGCAAAGTCTCTCAACGAATCGTAGGTAGCAGACCCTGGACTCGAGATGTAAGTAGGCAGCTCTTCCTCTTCATCTTGCTGCGCTTGCTGCGAGCCGGCTTCCACCGACGAGTACATCGGCTGCCCGTTCTCATCTAGACGCTCGAGCAAGATCGTTTCGCCCTGTGCTCGCCCCTCCAATGCCTCCATGTCCAACAGAGTGCGGCGCTGACGGCGTAGCGACAAGGCGCCGAGGACCATGATGCCGACGACGAGGAGAGCAATTCCAGCTTGTCGCCCGATGTTCCAAAGCATCGCGCTCTGCTGGGCAGCTTCTGCAGCCGCCGCGGCTTCCGCGGCAGCATCAGCAGCCGTCGTGTCGAAGGCGACTTGGGCCACTTGAATGGCATCCCCACGTCCAACATCGAGTCCCACAGCATTCGAGACGAGCGCCTCAACTTCAGCGTAGGTCTCAGCGGGGACTGAAGTATCAACGAGCACAGCGACAGTCAGCCGGCGCACAGCCCCTGGTGCTCCAACCCGTTCGGTAACAGTGCTGTCGATCGGATTGGTTTGTGTCGCCGTCGTCTTTTCGTAGTCGGACTGAGCATCCGAGGTGGTGCCTTCCCCAATGACTACCGGGGGATCACCCACAACTGGGCCATCGGCAGCACTGTTATCTGTCGACGTGTAAGTCTCCGTGGTCGTTTGACCCGTAAGCGCCGGTATATCTTCGGGGTACTGGTATGACTGCGTCTTCGTTGATCGTTGATCGAAGTCGAGATCGGCGTTGACACTTACCGTGGCCAGACCTGGGCCCAGAACCCTGTCAAGCATCGATTGCGCAGACTCGATCAAACCCGCCTCAAGGCGTCGTCCCTGCTCGACCGATGCCGCCCCCGTGGCTCCACCCCCGGAAAGCAGCACGCCGCTTGAGTCAGTGACTGTCACCGCGTCGGCCATCAAACCTGGCACTGAAGATGCCACCAAATTGGCGACCGCCTGCACCTGCTCACCATCAAGCATTTGGCCGCCGCCCATGACGACCATGACCGCTGCAGACGGCTTGTCCGAGGATCGGGTGAACACTGAGTCGGCCGGAATTGCGAGTAGCACGGTGGCTGAACGAACACCCTCAATACCCTCGATCGTTGAGGCGAGTTCTCCCTCCAAGGCTCTTTGGTAGGTGACGTTTTGCATGAACTCCGAGGTGGTCATACCTTGCTCGTCTAGGAGCGAGTACCCACTATTTGAATCAGCTGGCAGACCAGCAGCGCTGACCGCAAGGCGCGCTTGAGACACGTCGTCCGGCGCCACCAGAATTTGAGATCCCCCAGCACTCAACTCATACGGTGTACCCAGCACATCGAGTTCCTGGGAAATCGCGACGGCGTCTTCACTCGTGAGATTCGAATACAGCGGCGTCATCGGTGCAGCCGAAAGTCGGAACAACAGGACAACGGCAGCGATCAGGGCGAGAAAGCCAATGACTATCGCTGAAATCTGACCGGGCGTGAAGCCACGAAGAGCGGCAAGGGATCGTCGCCCGAAGATCGTGAGCGTCTCAATCACAGCGGCATCCTCATAATTTCATTGAAGGCTTCCAACGCTTTGTTTCGAACAGCAACCGCCGTCTGAGTGGTGATTGATGCTTCCTGGGCAGCCATCAGATACTCGTGGGGGTTCTTCAGCTCTCCCGTGGCAACTTTTGTCGCCAGTGTGTCGGCGTTCTTGTGCAACGCTCCGAGTTGTTCCATGGCACTGGTCAGGCTGTCGCCAAAATTCAGGCCGGTATCGGGAGCGGCGACGCCACCGGCAACACCGGGCGCGCCGACTGGGTCAACCGTGGGCGACGGTGGAGCAGGAGGTAGCGGAGGCAGTGGAGCAGAGACCGAGACTCCGGGGATGCTGAAGGACACGACCTACTACCTACCCAACTGGAGAGCGGCCTGGTAGGCCTCGGTTGCCCGTTGAACGACGGCGAGATTGGCTTGATACCCACGCTGCGCGATAACCATGTCGGTCATTTCCTGCGACAAATCAATGCCTGGGTAGCGAACATAGCCGGACTCGTCCGCCAGGGGGTTATCCGGCTCGAAAACGAGGCGACCCTCGGGGCTGGATCCATATTCCACTCGGAAGGAAACTCCCGCGCCAACCACGCCTCCCGTTCCCACGAATGCCGGGGCAGGGGAAGAGTTAGCCGACGCGACAACGACCTGACGCTGCACCGCGACCTCATTCGGTGCTCGGACCGTGTTCAGGTTCGCAACGTTATTTGCGATTGCATCCAGGGAGGTGCGATAGAAGTTCACACCGGTGCTAGCGACTCCAAAAATCGAGAGCATTTTCACTGACCTCCCAGAACGTTCTTGATCGCATTGAAGCGTCCTTCAGCCGCCCGCAGGGCCAATTCCAACCTCAAGTTGGTCTCTGTGCCCAGCAAAGTCTGCTCCTCGAGACTGACGTTATTGCCAATTTGGTCCCGGGGCGCGCTCGAGGCTTCTGTGGTCATGAAATCGGTGGTGCTCATCACGCCAGTGGCATTGGGTGTCTCGAGCGCGGACTTCAGCTCGCTCTCAAACTCGATATTCGTCGCCGTATAGTTCGGCGTCGTTAAATTCGCCACATTGTTCGCAATTGCCTGCTGGCGCGCCATCAACCCATCCAGGGCGATGCGGACTGCTGGATTGACAAGACCCAGGTCCATGGGAACCCCACCTACCGTCTAGGTATCCGGGCCAAATCCATGGCAACTCTGGCGAGCCTCCTGCTCAAAAGCAAGATCGGCAACCCGATCACCGGGTTAAGGGAAAACATCCCAAATTTTGCGGAGGGAGTTCCCGCCACCTACCGAGTTGGTGCGGCCGTCACGCCACCGAAGGGCCGGCCAGGCGCCGAATGCCCACCAAATTGTTCACGTCCACGTCGCTGATACGGGTTCCGGCACTCGGATTAGCGGCTTCGACCATCTTTCCGTCTCCCAGGTACATGCCCACATGGTTCACCTTCAGTGGCGACGGGTCACGCCGGTGCCCGGATGGCTCATGGAAGAACACCAAATCTCCTACCCGCGCCTCACTCACCGTTCCAACCGGCTCCCCCACCTTGATCTGTTCCCAGGAAACCGGAGGAATATCTAATCCCTGTTGCTTAGCGATCCACTCCGTGAAGGCCGCGCAGTCCCATCCAGTATCGGGTGAGTTCCCCCCGGCCACATACGGCGTGCCGACGTACTGAACGGCCTGGGCGGCCATTCGTGACCCCAGGTCAGCATCCTGCGCTAGGAAGCCGGCGCCGGGAAACAATCCCAAAGATTGTGCCTGGCCGGATTTGCTGACGTTGGCGAGAGCCTGGGACTGCACGCTCTCCAGCGTGGTAGCAAAGTCAGTACCGGGCACCTGCCCGGTCCTGGCCACCGGAACCGCCGAAGGAATAGGAGCAGTAGCCCGCATCGGCGCGAGTTCCATGCGAGCCCTGATCTCCCCAACACGGGAGAGAACCTCGTTGATGCTCACGTACGCTCCCACTCCTTCGCCGACAACGTGTCTTTCGGCTGTCCCGGAGCGGACCTGAGAACAAAGGGCGCGGAAATCAGCGCTGGTGAGCCATCGCCTCCACACCCTCCACCTTTGAAAAGTGCGCAGCATTGGCCAGAATTTGAGGAACACCGTCTCGGAGGGAAAGCGCGAATGCTTTATTTGGTACCGACTCCTTGTTCATCAAACGTTCGTACATCTCTTCAAGACGAACTGCTTCCTTCCACAGACTCAAAGTCTGGAACCACGGCAGATCATTGGTGTCTAAGTGGGTGGCGATGCGAAAGACATTGCTTAACTCGTTCCTTGACAAGAAGCCGTCCTCTTCTCTGGTAACGACCGCGGTGTCCAACGGTGTCTCGGGGAGGTCGTTGGCAGCGTACGTAGCTGTGAAGTACCCGAGATCCAATAGCGGGTCACCGGCCGTTGCACGTTCCCACCCAAAAATGCCGGTAATCGTGGCGGGGGCATGTGGCGCGAACAGTAGGTTTTGCATCGCATAACGACCGTGGCAGATCACTGGCGGTCGAGGCTCAGGAGAATTTTCGAGCAAGAAGTCACCGAGAATCTCGAAACCGGGGATCCGGCGCATCTTGAGTTGCCGCGCCATCCGCTTGGTCTCCAACACTATCTTGCGCAAATCGCCAGAACCCCGGTCGAAACGGGCAACCTCATCAGCGGTGACTTCGACCTGAATACGTGCCAGGTCGTCAATAGCTCGCCGGGACATTCCGACCTTCTCCTCAACCGTGTCCAAGCCCTTAGGGACGGTCTTCACAGCCGCCTCGCCGGGTAGTACAGCGCTGAGGTAGAACGGGGCGCCGATAATCGACGGGTCGACGCACTGGTGGAGTATCTCCGGAGAGTGCAGTCCGTGGCCGCGCAAGACCTGGAGCAACTCAACCTCACTCGACAGATCCATCACTTCAGCAGGCTCCGGTCCCACGAGGCGGCGCTTAAGTACGACCTCAAATCCCTCATCCCGCTGAAGAAGGAAGGTCCCAGAAGTCGACTGCAGTCCCAGCCGTCCCCACAAAAGTTGCCCCTCGCCGAAGCCATGTTCATCGAGGTACTCCTGCAAGGGCTCGAGTATCAAGAGGGGTTCGGGCTTCTTGCGCTCCTTGAGCCGCTCAGCCTTTTCGTACGAGGCCACGACGGTTACGCCATCGGGAACCGGGCTCAACACGGGCTCTGCCTCCTGCTCTGTTGGGGCCAGACCACTCGACGGGTGCCCCTCCACGCATTGTAACTATCGACTGATGTGCGACCGTCGTGAGCGTTTTCGCTCGTCCGAGCGGGCAACCAAGTCACCCGGGCGAAGCAAGCCCCTTGCGGCAATTGCACAATCACCAAGTGTCCGTCCAGATTGTCGTGAGCCTCGTCGCGATCGGAGCAGGCATTGTTGTTCTCGCCATTCCCGCTGACACGCTCTTGCACGTAACACGCACCCGACCGGTCGATCGCCGGAGATCAGGCCGTCAGAACCGCGCCAACTCCGCCGACCGAGAACGGTGGCCCCGTACTGCCGCTGGCCGCAGACTTCTGATCGCTCGCCTAGCGATCATTGTGGCCAAAGGGCTGCTACTCGCCTTTTTGGCTTTGTGGATCGTCGAACTGGTGCGATCGTTCACGGTGGTGTCATGAGCGCACAAAACTCACAAACTACCCTCGGGCCAGACACTCCCAAACGAACTCCACGATGTATTCGACGATTTCACGAGACTGCGCCCCAATATCGTCCACATTCACGACGTAGGTCTGGCGGGTGCGAAGGTCAAGTGCTGTGTGCTGGCCCACGACCGTGATTGCGCCATCCGCACGAACAGTGACTTCGCACAGCATGCGTCCCCTGCGTCGCGGACGCATTCTGTGCATCCGGTAACTCTTCTCGACGCCTTGAACCTCGATAGCAAGTTGATCAGCAGAGTCCGGAGAATCGTGCGCGAGAGAGATCCGATCGATCGCAAGCGTGCCCCGCGGGTACTCCAAGAGAAGGCTGTGCGTCGCCAGCACCAGCCAATTGGCATAGACCAAGGCGTCGTAGGGAAAATCCTGGCGAATTATGGGTTCGACGGTAGAGAGGAGTTCTCGCGCTCGATCCACTGAGTAGTCGTATACGAAGTTCTCGGGGCCGAACTCCGCGGCATTCCGCTCCGAAGGGAAAATAACGGCCGAACGGGTCCCGTCGGTCACCCAATGTCGGCCTCCGCCGTCCCTGCACACCATCAGGGGGAGGCCCATGGACGGATCGAGTCCTATGTACCTCTCCACGGGCAACCCGCTGACCCGACCGCGCACTAGACCGACCCTCCCAGGAAATCAAGGCCTCCCCGCACCCCTGGTCGGCAGCAGGCCAGGAAACCAGAGCCACAAGGCTGAGCGCGGATCATCGTAATCTGCCGGCACGATCAAACGACTAGGTCAATGACAACTTCTGAGGTAGTATTTTCCCATGGAGATGTGGGCATTGCTAATCGTTTTCCTTATCTCGTTCCTCGGCGTCCTCGGCATGCTCGGCTACACCAAGAATGAGACGGAGAAGCTCGAGCTCAAGCACCTGTTGGCCTCCGAACAGTTACGGCGCGAAATGAGCGAGAAAGAGGAAAGCTTCATCAGTGAAGACGCAAAGAAGCGAGAAACTATCCAAGAGTTGACAGCCAAGATCGATGAACTCGAAGAGGAAAACGCGAAGTTGCAAACCACCTTGGACAAGCTTCGAAAGCAACAGGCCGCACAAGCGAGCCGCGAGGCTTTGTCGGCGGTGCCAGAGGCCACGGCGGTCTAGGTCCCCCAAGACCAGCAGCGGGTCAACGCTTCACGAAATATTTGGTTTTCACCCACCCTGAGCGGTGGCAATCTCTTCGAGATCGCCTAAACTCTGAGCATGGCAACGTGGACCTGCATCTACTGCGGGATCGAACTCCAAAGTGATTCGGATCTTCGAACCCACTACTGCAACGAGAAGATGGAATCCGAGCGCGAGTCCGACTGAAACGCTCCGTTAGTACCAACGTCGCCGGCAGCCCAACAACCGGCGTAACCACAGGTCTATTCGAGCGTCAGACCCGGGATTGCAGGTGTTTTGACACTAGCCGTCTCATTGTTCTTCGGCTCCCCCTCCGACTCAGCGGGCTGGTCCGCATGTCGAGATCTCAGCCAAGAAACCGCCAAGGCGTCCATCAGGCGAACGCGCGGCACTCGCGATTCCCACATGAGCGACATAGACGCATTGCAGCAAATGTAGGAGGCTCAAGGCAAGTCGCGGCCCTCCGTAGTTGTGCTCTGACGCAGTCCGTACGCCACGTCGCTGCTAACAACCCAACAGGGCATACTGAAGACGCCATGATTTGTAGCGAGTGCGGCTCTGAGACGATCGGGTCGAGCATCTGTTTCGCTTGTGGATCGCTTTTCTCCGATTCACAGCCTTCCGCGACCACACAACCGGCGCCCCGCAACCAAGGGCTCCATCAAGTGTCCTCGTGGCTCGTGGCTGGACTGAGCCTCCTTGCGCTATTTGCTCTCACCGTATGGCTGCCTGGCGTCACCTAGCCCCACGACAGGCCCACATCGCAGGCGCCCAGCCAGTAGTAGACACCAACGACCACCACGGCCCACAGGGCGAGGTTTCTCAGCCCCTTCGGTGTGAACACACGTGATCTAAACACACATCGACACCCCGAATCTTCGTGTCGCCCTCACGTTTTCCCGGCGCCGTGGACCAAGCACCCAGAATCATGCCTCCATCGCGGTGTTGCTACATTCGCATGGTGAGTCAGCCATGGCGACGGAACATGTGGCTCGCCGCGGCTTTCTTGTGGCTCGCGTTTCTCGGCCGTGGGTTCATCGAGAACCCCGTTTACAGCACGCTGGTCCTGTATGCATTCCTGGGATTCGGCATTCCGATAACAATCGCGGTCGTGGCTGCCCAAGCCACCGATGCTGTTCGTAAGCACCGAGAAGACCAGTAAGAACCTCGGTAAGGCAGACGGCCGCACTTCACCGCCGAGTCCGGTCGAGCACGTTCATGCCCTGAGCCATTCCTCGTTATGGAGGAGTCTGCGGGGGATGGTGTCGAGTTCTCGTCGGTCACGATGGCCACACTACGTGGGCACTTCGCTACTTACTTGTTCGGGATACCGTGAAGTTGTCGTAGAGATCCTCATAGACGGATCCGTACTGCAAGACCCACCGAAACCTTGTGACACCGTCCTTTTTCATCTTCCGCGACGCCTTGAGCTCGTACGGGTAGTCAGGTGGGCATCCGGTGTTGCAGGTGAGCTTTTGCTCCTTAACCAATCGCCAATTTCCCTTGGCGTATCGCTGGAGGAATACCCGCTTCGGGGGCTGGTCGTAACAAAACTCGTAACGCCAACGAGGCTTATTCCAGCAGTCAGTCTACGCACCTTCATAGGAGATGCAGGTCTCGACGTCCGCCGCCTGCGCAGGCGGAACAATCAACAGCCCTGCCGCCAGGGTGCACTAGCCGACCGCCGTTCTGCCGGACTGCGGGCTCGGGAAATACCGTCGCACGGTCCCGTGAGGGAGCAGATCGGCATAGGGGCTGGTCCCATTGAGGCTGAGTACGGCCGGCGCACCGAGCGAAGCAGTGGTAGCGGTAGCGGCATTGGCCGGGGCGGTAACACCTGTTGCAACGAGCACAGCGTCGGCAACGATTCCTGAGTCCCTCACAAAACGTTGCACGATCGCGACGATAGGAATAGTCGCGGTGAGGAAAAGGATTCATCAGTCGCACAGCCCCAGATTGCATTCCCTGGTTTACAGTTGGCAAGTGAGCAACGACGCACCCGGCACCGTGGATATGCGGGCTTCCCCGAAGGCCATCTTGGTGACACTGTCCCTGTGGGCCGTTGGCCTCGGCGCTCTCGTCATCGTCACGGCTTCTCGGGTCGGCTGGGGGTTCGCGGTAGCCGTGGGTGTGCTGTTAGTGATCTTCCCGCTTCTCAGTTTCATCATGTGGTGGATATTTCGTTTCATCATCGACGCGGACAAGGTGCAGGTCGTTCGAACCCTGGTCTTCCGATCGCGGGCAACTTTGGAGTTCAACAAGATCGAAGGCGTAGATATTCAGCAAGGACCCTTCGGGCGGCTGTTTGACTACGGTCGATTGACCATTTCTGGCGTGGGCCGCAAGCAATTACGAACCGAATCCATTGACCATCCCGATGAAATAGCGCGTCATATTCGTGACCTCATACCGCGGCAATAGGCCCGCACGGTGGCCGCCACATGACCACAGCTGAGGGTCGACCATCACAAAAACTTCTAGGGCTCGGGGGCCGCGTCCGGAGTGGGTAGCTCGCCCAACGCTTGAGCAAAGTCCGATATCGCGTCCACCGACGCCGTTGCCGCTTCCTTGTTGGCCGTCTCGATCGCTTCGTAGACCTCGTGCCGGTGAACTTTCACGCTGCGGGGAGCATCGATCCCGATCCGGATCAGATCGCCTCTGATTTCCAGGACATTAACCGTGATCGAGTCACCGATAACAATGCTTTCGCCGGCTTTGCGGCTGAGTACCAACATGGATCGTCAGGCGGCCATCAGCGGTGCACGCACGGAAAGGCCAGCGTTCTCGATAATGACTTGCTCAGCGACCTGCCGAGCGGGATCCAAGAGGACGGGGGCCATGAGATTGACTGTTGATTGCTTGAACGATTCCCCCAACGTGACAATCAGGAGAACGAGCACATCGGCACCTGCAGCGAGATTGAACCGATCGGCGACGTCGTCGTCAACCACTGGAGAGTAGTTCGGAAAGAAGGGCATCGCCGGCACGACGACGAAGTTGACAGCCTCGCTCTCGAGGGACTGCAGCCGATAAACCAGTCCTTCGTCGTTCATTTTGATGAGTGCGAAGCGGGTCATGTCCGGGAACCCCAGCAGTCCGCCACGCATTTCAATCACGGGAACATCTGACGCCTCGCTCATCGCACCCTCCCTTCCCGACAATGTGGCAACTTACGTCACTCAATTATCGCAGAAAATCCATGAGGGATGGCTGCATGACACTCGCGGTCGCGTGCAATGCTGCTTCATAACCGGTCTGCTGCAAGGTCAGCTCCATGATGGCCTTGGACAGATCGGTATCTTCCACCGCAGAGAGTGCACCGGCGAGGCTAACCTCTTTGTCGGAAGTCAGGTCTTTGAGCTCGTTCAATTGATTGATCCGCGCACCAACCGTGGCCTGCGCCTCCCTCGCTGTGTTCATCACTGCATCTAGGGACACAAGGTTTGCAGCCAGGTTGGCCGGCGTGTTGCTGCGCAAGTTGGCGGCGATGTCCGTAAGCACCGC
>Ga0181583_10001844_pt1 | contig 15754 bp, 10 predicted proteins | sample 071ome_31_FD_132461 | JGI IMG/M metagenome (GOLD analysis project Ga0181583, IMG submission 132461) | Coastal salt marsh microbial communities from the Groves Creek Marsh, Skidaway Island, Georgia - 071405CT metaG (megahit assembly) | ecosystem: Environmental > Aquatic > Marine > Intertidal... | reverse complement strand
CGGTGAAAATCTGCGGTATCTCGACATTTGATATTTACCGCCATTGTGCCGAGATAGGCGTGGATTTTATCGGCATGGTGTTTTTTGCCCGCTCACCGCGCCATTTGGACTATCAACAGGCAGCCGATCTTGCCCGGCAGGCAGATAAAGAATTGCGCCCCGAGACCCGCCCGAAACGGGTCGCGCTGGTGGTGGATGCCGATGATGCCAGTCTGGAAGCCATTATCGCCCATGCCCGTCCGGATATGCTGCAGCTGCATGGAGGTGAGCTGCCAGAACGCATTGCCGAGATAAAAAACCGGTTCGGCCTTCCTGTGATGCCGGTTATCAGCGTCGCCAGCCAGCAGGATATTCAAAATGCCCAAGCGGTGATAGCACTGGCTGACTGGATATTATTTGATGCCCAGCCCAGCCCAGCCAGCGATGGTTTGCCCGGCGGTACAGGCTCGTCCTTTGACTGGTCCTATCTGGCTCATTTCAAAAGCGATACCCCCTGGATGCTGGCAGGCGGGCTAAATGCGGACAATGTCAGCCAGGCTATTCATATATCCGGTGCGCCGGCGGTGGATATTTCCTCTGGTGTGGAAAAAAAGCGGGGCGAAAAATCAAAATCTGCCATCTCTGCCTTTGTACATACAGCAAAACTCGGGTAAACTGCCGGACAGATCGGCATATCTGCGCCTGTTTAGAGACCAAAAGGAAAGTTCTGTTATGCGTGAAAAGGTTTCCAATTCCTATCGTAATCTGCCAGATGATAAAGGCCGCTTTGGCATTCATGGCGGCAGGTTTGTTGCGGAAACGCTGATGCCTCTTATTCTGGAGGTGGAAAAATCCTATTATGAGGCACGCCAGGATCAGAGCTTTTTATCCGAACTACTCTATTATCAAAAACATTATATTGGCCGCCCCTCACCGCTTTATTTTGCCCAGCGCATGAGCGAGCATTTTGGCGGGGCAAAATTATATTTCAAACGCGATGAGCTGAACCATACAGGGGCGCACAAGATTAATAACGTGCTGGGTCAGGCCTTGCTGGCAAAAAAGATGGGCAAGACAAAGATTATTGCCGAAACAGGGGCAGGACAACATGGCGTGGCCACCGCCACCGCCTGTGCGCTGTTTAATCTGGAATGCGAAGTGTTTATGGGCGCAGAAGATGTGCGCCGACAAAAGCCGAATGTGGACAGAATGCGCTTGCTGGGGGCAAAGGTGCATCCCGTCACTTCTGGCACATCCACATTAAAAGATGCGATGAATGAAGCCTTGCGCTATTGGGTTGCCCATCCGGACACCCATTTTTATATTATCGGCACAGTGGCAGGCCCGCATCCCTATCCGGAAATGGTACGCGATTTTCAGTCGGTTATCGGTATGGAAGCGCGCGAGCAAATCATGGAAGCCGAAGGCAGACTGCCAGATGCGCTTATTGCCTGTATCGGCGGCGGCTCTAATGCTATGGGATTATTCCATCCCTTTTTAGATGATGAAGGCATAGAGATTTATGGCGTGGAAGCAGCCGGACACGGTCTGGATACGGATAAACACGCTGCCAGCCTGACCGGTGGCAGCCCGGGCGTACTTCATGGCAATCGCACCTATCTGTTGCAGACAGATGAAGGCCAGATAAAAGATGCCCATTCCATTTCTGCCGGGCTGGATTATCCGGGCATTGGCCCTGAACATTCCTGGTTGCATGATATTGGCCGGATAAATTATGTCAGCGCCACCGATGAAGAAGCCTTAAAGATGTTTCAGCTTTGCTCGCGTCTGGAAGGGATTATTCCGGCCCTTGAGCCCTCTCATGCGCTGGCCTTTGCCGCCAAATTATTGCCAGAGATGGATAAAGATAAAGTAGTGGTGCTGAATATGTGCGGGCGCGGGGACAAAGATTTGGAAGCGGTGTTGCCGCTGCTGGATGAGCGCGGCTTGTTATAGGCAAAGAAGGGTTAATCAGATATGAGCAGAATTTCACAATGCTTTGCAAATGCCGCTGCCAAAAACCGTGCGGTTTTAGGCGTGTTTGTTACCGCAGGTGACCCGGATGAAGCCACCTCTGCCGGGCTACTGGACAGCCTTGTTGAAAATGGCGCGGATTTTATTGAACTTGGGATGCCTTTTTCTGACCCGATGGCAGATGGTCCGGCCATTCAGGCAGCCAGTCTGCGCGCAATTAAAGCAGGGATGACCTTGCAAAAAACGCTGGATATGGCCGCCGCATTTCGCGCACGCCATCCCGACACCCCGCTGATTTTAATGGGCTATTTCAACCCTATCTATATTTATGGCCAGCAGGCCTTTATCACGGCTGCTTTGGCCGCCGGGGTAGATGGGCTGATCATTGTGGATCTGCCTCCAGAAGAAGATGAAGAGCTATGTGATGCGGCCAGCGCGGCTGGGCTTAGCTTTATCCGGCTAGTAACCCCTACCACCCTTGGCAACCGTTTGCCGGTGGTGGTTAAAAAGGCCGGCGGATTTGTCTATTATGTGGCGATTGCCGGGATTACCGGAACAAAAAGCGCGGCAACAGACAGCATCCGTTCCGCCTTTTTGCGCTTGCGCGAGGAGACAGATTTGCCAGCTGTAGCCGGTTTTGGCATTCGTTCAGCTGAACAGGCCGCAGAGGTACCAACCATCGCAGACGGGGTGGTAGTAGGCTCTGCTCTTGTACAAAAAATCGAAGATGCGGTAGAATCAGATAAAAGGTCAGAGCTGATAAAGGATGTCGGGTCTTTTTGTGCCAGCTTATCGGCTGCAATGCAGCGTGGTTAAGCGAAATATGAAAGGCGGTATGGGAAAATGAACTGGATTACAAATTCTGTTTTGCCAAAGATTAAGGCGCTGGTGCAATCATCTGATGTGCCGGAAAACCTCTGGGTCAAATGCCCCTCTTGTAGCCAGATGCTGTTTCATAAAGATTATCAGGAAGCCTTTAATTGCTGTTCTACTTGTGGCCATCACACACCGCTCGCCCCGGAAGAACGCTTCAGGTTATTATTCGATGCTGATAGCTATGAAACGCTGGAAGTTGCTACCAATGCCGATGACCCGCTGAAATTCAAAGATAGTAAACGCTATCCCGAGCGGCTAAAAACAACCCGTGCGAAAACCGGCAAACAGGATGCTATCGCTGTGGCAATAGGTAAAATCGGGGGCAAGCCTGTGGTTATTGCTGCCTTTGATTTCCAGTTTATGGGCGGGTCTATGGGCCGAACAGTTGGCGATGGCTTGCTATTGGCAGCCGATAAAGCCGTAGCTGAAAATGCTGCCCTAATCGTTGTGCCATCTTCAGGCGGGGCGCGGATGCAGGAAGGGATTTTATCGCTGATGCAATTACCGCGCTCTATCCTGGCTGTGGATAAGGTGCGGGCAGCAAAATTGCCCTATATTGTGTTATTGACCCACCCCACCACAGGCGGGGTAACGGCCTCATTTGCCATGCTGGGCGATATCCAGCTGGCCGAACCAGGGGCGATAATCGGCTTTGCTGGCAGACGGGTAATCGAAGAGACAGTGCGCGAAAAACTGCCCGATGATTTCCAGACCGCAGAATATCTGCAAGATCATGGTATGGTGGATATGGTGGTCGCCCGTTCTGAACAAAAGCAGAAAATCGATTCTATTCTATCGATGCTGATGGAATCGCGTGCCGCCTAGGCGATAGCCCGGCTCTTTTTATCTCTCAAAGCGGTTTTGCCGATGAATAGTTCCAGTTCTGAATTGCAGGCCGCTCTGGACAGGCTGACAAAATTGCACCCGAAATTAATCGATTTGGGGCTGGAGCGCACGATTGCATTAAGCGAGAAATGTGGCAGTCCGCATTTGCAATTGCCGCCTGTTATTCATATTGCCGGCACGAACGGCAAAGGCTCGGTTAGCGCCTTTTTGGCCAGCCTCTATAAGGCAGCCGGTTTACGCGCCCATATCTATACCTCGCCCCATCTCTGTCGCTTTAATGAGCGTATTCGCATTGCCGGTAAGCTGATTTCAGATGCCGATCTGGTATCGATTTTATCCGAGATCGAAGAGGTGAATAATGGCGCGCCCATCACCTTTTTTGAAAGCACGACAATTGCCGCTTTTCTGGCCTTTTCGCGCCATCCGGCCGATATATTAATTCTGGAAACAGGATTGGGGGGCAAGTATGATTCCACCAATATCATCGCCGACACCGCCCTGTCTGTTATCACGCCTATTGCCCACGATCACGAGCATTTCCTGGGCGCGGATATCACCGGAATTGCCACACAAAAATCAGGTATCATGCGGAAAAATAAACCCACCATCTGGGCAAAACAAAGCAGGCAAGCCCGGCAAGGGCTGATAGAAACAGCCTCGGGATTGGGCGCCGAGATAATAGAAGAAGGCGTTGATTTTCACGCCAATCCAGCAGCAAACGGCCAAATGGAATTTATCTGGCAACAGGAAAAGCATATCCTGGCTGCCCCGGCATTAATCGGGCGTCATCAATATCAAAATGCCGGACTGGCACTGGCCGCCATGAAGATCACAAGCCCTTCTGCTTTTACCCCCACCGCCTGTAAAGGGCTGGCCACTGCGAAATGGCCTGGCCGCATTCAAAAATTATCCAGTGGCTGTCTGGCAGATAATTTACTTTCCGGGCGCGCCCTCTGGCTGGATGGGGCACATAATGCCCATGGGGCAGCCGCCCTTATTCATACATTGCAGTCTCTGCATGAGGGAAAATGGATGGTGATTTTTGGCGCGCTAAATACACGACCGGCCGAAGATTTTTTAGCGCAAATCAAGCCGATTGCCGCCCATATTCATTGCCTGACCATTGCCGATCAGCCTGCAGCGATAGCCGCTGAAAAGCTGGCCAATATTGCCACCAGCCTTGATATTCCGGCAAGGCCTGCCAGCTCTGCCCGCGAGGCGTTGACAGATATCGATGCCCGGACAGACAAGGCAATGCCTGTAATTATCTGCGGCTCGCTGTATCTGGCTGGCCAAATACTGGCAGAAAATAAAACGCTGCCAGACTAGATAGATATCTGACAGCGTCTAATCATTTAAAAAATCAGGCTGGCTTAAACGCTATCGCTGATCCATTGTTCCAGTGCAGATTTTGGCATTGCCCCGATTTTTTCGGCGACAACCTGTCCGCCCTTAAAAATCAGCAAGGTCGGGATACCGCGCACATTATAGGATTGCGGGGTAGCCGGATTTTCATCAATATTCAGCTTGGCAATAGTAATATCGCCATTCATCGCATCAGCAATTTCTTCCAGAGCCGGGCCAATCGCCTTGCAAGGGCCACACCATTCTGCCCAGAAATCTACCAAAACCGGCTTTTCTGCCTGTAACACATCTGTTTCGAAATTGGCATCTGTTGTGGTAACTGTTGGCATATTCCTGCCCTCCCTTGAAAAATCATAAACACCCATGATGATGGGTATCTTTGTTATCTTAAGATAGGCATTCCCCTGAGCCAGATCAAGATACAGAAATGAATTACCGTTCTGTGCAGATGAAATGCGGGCGAGGGTTTAATTCGCCTGGCGATGTTCTTTTATCAAATTTTCCAGCATTTGGTTACGGGCAGATTTCGGCACTTCGACTGCCTTGATAATTTGTGTCCAGATCAGCAGACATTCCACCTTGCGGCCGGGATAAATCTGTTCTGCCAAAGCCCCATAAAGGGCCATCTGGCGCAGATAGGCAGGCGGTATATCTGACAAATTATCAGGCGGCATTCCGGTTTTAAAATCGGCAATAATAATTTTATCGGATGTTATCGCCATGCGGTCAATCTGCCCCTGTACAGTAATCCCGCCCACCAGCCCTGATATATTTGCTTCTGCCAGCGCATCATTTCCGAATAAAACAGCCAGCTCTGGCAGAGCCATTACCTGTTCTACCTGTACAAAAAGGCCGGCTATTTCTGCCTCGTCAAAAACAGGCTCAGCGCCAAACCCTGCCCTGCCCAGCCCCATAATATCTGCAATCCGGCTGGCAGCTGCGCTTCTTTGTGCTGGTGGCAAGTCTGGCAGAAATTCAAACAGGCGATGCACAAACTGGCCACGAAGCAGGGCATTTGTGCGGCCGGATATGGCAAAAGGTATTGTTGTATCGCGCGCACCTGTATCAGACGGGGTAAGCGGGCGGGCGGGAACAGGCTCATTGCCAGGCAGATTTTCATACCAACCCGGCATTTCAAGCACATCCGGGGCGGCGGCATCCGGCATGGATTGCACCTTGTCTGGCTGGCCTGAAGTCAGACGCCAACGGCCATCCGGCATCTCTATAGCGCCTGCACATTCTTTTAGGGTCGCCAGCAAGCTGGCATACCAGCTATTTTCCTCCATGCGGCTATTTTTACGGCTCCAGCCGGAAATAAACAATGCCTGACGCGCTCTGGTCAAGGCGACATATAACAACCTGTCTGCTTCTTCCTCGCGCATGGTTTTTGCCTGATTTTTTTTCTCTGCCATAAAGCTGTTTTCCGGCTTTCCTGCTGGCCAGAAAACCGCCTCTTCGGTGCTGACCAGGCTTTCTGAAGGCATCCGGGCTGTCAGCATATCTGGCAGATAAACGATAGGGGCTTCCAGGCCTTTTGCCCCATGAATAGTCATCACCCTCACTTCATTTGTACCAGCTGTATCCATATCGCGCTTTACCTCGCTATTGCCCTGCCGAAACGCATATAGAAAATGCGAGAGGCCGGGCTGGCCATGCTGGCCATGATCGCGCGCCCGCAGCAGAAATGCATCCAGACTCTCATCTACCGCATGGCCAAGTCGGCGATGGAAGGCGGCACGTCCGCCTTGTGCCAGTATGGTGCTGAAAAACTCAAAGACAGGTAAATTCTGGCTTAGCTGGCGCGCCTTCAGAATTTTATTAACCGCCTCGCCATACGCGTTTGCTGCCCCCTCAAAGCGCATTAACTGATCAAATAGCGATTTATCTGCCCGGCTAGTGGCCAGCTCCATCAAGGCTTCCTCACTCAGCCCGATAAGAGGGGATTTCAGTAAAACAGCCAACTGCAAATCATCTTCTGGCAACAAACAGACATCGCCAAGTGCCAGCAAATCCAGAATTTCAATCTGGTTTTTCAAAGCCATTCTGTCCGCCCCGGCAACCGGGATGCCGGCACGTTCCAGCTCGGCACGCAACAGGGCAAAAAAGCTGTCCCTTTTGCGCAGCAGGATCAGAATATCGCGCGGCAAAATCGCCTTGCCAAAATGGGCCTGTTCTGCCCCCTCCAGCAAGGATTTAATATGCATAGCCACACGCTTTGCCTGTTGAACCGGCCCGTCATCCCCTTCGGAGATTTGCGGCAAGGCCAGATAGGGCGGCGGCGGCGGCGGCTCTGATTCAATGACCGGCCAGACTTCTACCAGCCCGGCTAAAAGGGTATGATAGGTTGCGTGCGGTTTCGGGCTTTCCTCGCCCAGCCCGTGATGCTCGCCTTTGCCAATTAGCCTGTTTACAAATTCCAGAACCGCACCACTGGAACGAAAAGAAAGGGTAAAATCAATTTGGACAAATGACCTTTTTACCTGTGTCAGCTGGTCGTTGAAATAATCGCGGCTATCGGCAAAGGTTTGCGGGCGCGCACCCTGAAAGCTGTAAATGGATTGTTTAAAATCGCCTACGGCAAATAATGTGCGCCCTGTCTGCGGGGTGTTCGCAGCATCGCCATCGCTGATATCCTCAAAAAAAGGTGTCGCCAGATATCGGATAAGCGCCCATTGATCGGGGCTGGTATCCTGTGCTTCATCAACCAGCAAATGATTAATGCCGCGATCCAGCTTCCAGCGCACCCAGGCCATCACCTCTTCTTGTGCCAGCAGCTCTGTGGTGTAGAAAATCAGATCATCATAATCCAATACGCCTCTGGCTGTTTTTTCCTGCTGAAAGCGGCGATAAAGCGCACTTCCTGCATCAGTCAGAGCCATGGTCAGCTCAAAACATAGCCCGTTGGCAACAGCGCTTTGATAGCGTTCCATTATAGCCATTATCGGGGCTTGCACCGCCTCGCAATTCGGGTGTTTCTCGCATATTGCCTTATCGGTTAAAATTTTCTGGGGGTGGCCATCCAGCGTTAAAAAAGCCCGTGCCAAATGGCCTAGCCCTGCCGGTTTCCGCCCATCATCCAATGCCAGCCATTCTTTTATTCTATCGGCTCTTTTTTGCTGGTTTATCCCGCCATCGCCCAGCATATTGGCCAGCTCGCCCAAAGGAGATTTTGCCAGATTATCCAGCGTTTCCTCTATCAAATCCGGCAATTCTGAAGGGTTGAACAAGCCTGCCTCTCCCAACAGCCGATCTTCAAAATCACTGCGGGCGGCCAGGTCATTTGCCATTAGATGGGCGTGTTTGCGATTGCCTAAAAACCCTTTCAGGCGTTGCAGAATTTGATCATCGTCACTTTGTGTGGCCAGCCGTCTAAAGGCACTGGCCTCGCGCGTTGCCACAGAATACCCTGCATCCGCCAGTGCAGCATAATAGCATTCTGTCAGCAGCATATTGCGGTCATGGTCGGAGATCAGATCAAATTGCGGGGCAAGACCGGCTTCGATGGGAAAACGCATCAGAACAGACTGGCAAAAAGAATGCACTGTTTCGATCAGGGGGCCATCTTCATGATCCAGAATATGGGCAAACAGGCTGCGGGCTGCATCTATTTGTTCCTGCGAAGGTCGCTCTATGCCCAATTTTTCCAAAGCCGATAATAAATCGCTTTCATCACAAATCGCCCAATGGGATAATTCTTTATTCAGGCGATGGCGCATCTCGGCCGCTGCTGCCTTGGTATAGGTCAGACACAAGATTGTATCGGCCGGCGCACCTGATAATAACAGGCGCAACACCCGCATGGTCAAAACCTGCGTTTTGCCTGTCCCGGCATTTGCCGATACAAAGACAGAGTGATCAGGCCGGGCAGCTTCGCGTTGCAGGTGGGTTGCCTGTTCGGCTGCCTGAATATCTACCAATGGCTCAGTCATCCTTGACCTCCTGAGGGCGCCATTCGCGCACCCGTGCCAGATGCCGATAATCAGAAAATTTAGGCCTCGATGCCGGATCAGGTTCTGGCAAGAAGGGCGTATCGGCACGGCTGAAATAGGTTACCAGATCGCCCAGCTGATCGATAAGCCGGGCAACATCCAGATTATTCGGGGTCACCTCTTTTATTTCGGCAATGCGCCCATAATGGCCGGATAGCTGCCAGTAGGAAAGTTGCGGAATGGGAATATTATGGTCATCAAAATCTGGCAGAGGCACAGAAAAGCCCCCTGCACCAAGCAAGGCAGCCTCGACCAGCAATTGGGCGGCACGTCCCTGTTCTACCTGTTTTTTATTTGGCATAGAGCCGGTTTTGTAATCAATAATCGCGATACTGCCATCTGCCAGTTTATCCAGCCGGTCGGCACGGGCGGTTATCGCCACTTCGCCTGCATCTGTCAGTATCGTGATCTTTGCTGTTTCTTCTGCAAAACTTTTTTCCAGTCCGGCGCGGCGCTCTTGTTCATTTTGACAGAACCAATGGGCAATTTCTCTAAACTTTGTTTGCCAGAACAGCTGCACAGGCGGATGCACCAGATAGGGGGCAAAGCATTTCTCTGCTACTGTGCAAAGCTGTTCTGCTGCATCTTCTGGCAAATCTCCCTCTGGGTAGCTTTGCAGAAAATCGCCTAGAATTTCATGGATCAAATTGCCCTTTAGCGCATTATCCGGCCGCTTATCCATCTCATCCAGAGGGCGCAGGCGCAAAATTTTTCGGGCATAAATCTGATAGGGATCTGAAATCAGCACATCAAAATCTGTAGCTGAATATTGCTTTGGCCGCAGGGATAAGGGCGGGCATGGACAGGGCATCTCTATGGCCTGAACCGGCAGATGCTGGCAAGCGGAGATAGCGGCCATCACTTCTGCATCAGCTGTGGTGACCAGCCCGTCCTTCAAGGCAGAGGCGTGCAAGACAGCTTCCATTCTCTCTAGCCATCGGCTGGGGGTTGTGGGGGCATCATCGGCGCGAATAGAGCGGGTGATTATCACCTCGTCATGGGCGGCCAGCATGAAAAAATCATGGGCAGACAGGCCGGATCGCCAGCGCCTGTCCGGCAAGCCCAACCCCTGTCTGATTGTATCATTTGTCCAGGGATCAGCTTGCTGGCGCGGCGGCCAGACCCCTTCATTTACCCCGCCCAGAATAATCAGATCCGCATTTTGCATCCGCGCTTCAACCGTACCCAATATCGTCAAGCGCGGATGGCTGCGCCACACACGGCGCACCACATAACCCTCCGACAGGGCGCGAAACACGCCCGCATATTCGCTTTGTCTGACGGCATTTTCATGGCCTGTTTCACTCAGCTCTGCCAGCAAGGCAGCAGCCTGTTTGCCATCCGGGCTTTCCCATAATTTTAGCACGGCTTCATTTTCAATATCGCTTTGGGCAAGCAGCTCGGCTGCCTTTCCATGTGCATCTGCCAGCGCGCCAAGAGAAGGGCCGGGATGTTCCAATAGCGCGGCAAGCGGGGCAAGCGCGCCCAGAATATTCTGCTCATAAAAAGCCAGAAGTTCGGCGCTGTTTTTTTGCGCACGCAAACGCGCCGATATCCCCTTAACAGAGCTATCTGCCAGATAGCCGCGCAACCCCTCACTCTCTAATCTGCGAACCAGCTTTTGATATTTGGCGTAAGGCAAGCCTGCACTGGCAAGCGGGTGTTTGAGCAATGCCAGCAAATCCTGAGCCCGGCCAGCACTGGCAAACCATTCTGCAATAAGGGTTAAAAAGCTGCCAACATAGCTGTCTTTAAGGGGTGTTCCGGCACTATCCTCAATATCGAGATCCCATTTCAGCAAGGCCGCCCTTACCTGGCGTGCCAGCTTTCTATCCGGGGTGACCAGCATCGCTGTTTTTGTTTTATCTTCCAGCGTCTTTCGCATCACAGCAGCAATAATATCGGCTTCCTGCTGCATATCCCTTGCGGCAATTACAGACAGGCCGGAAATGGCCGATTTATCCATCTCGGGAAGATCTTCGCGGATGCGCCGCCATTCACGGGTCAGCGGGGCAGGTTTAAAAACCTGTTTTAGAAATTCAGTGCGGTTCAGGTTAGGCGGGGCGAAATCAGATATGCTGATAGCGGTATAATCTGGCCAGCTCCTTACCGCTTCAGGGGCGATATCCAGATAATTCAGGGTTTTCAGCAATTGATGAAAGGGATGGCCTGTATCTGCGCTTATCGCCTCATATTCAGAAGAGGAATAATGGCGATTATCGAGCCCCGGAAACACCACCATTCCGCAGGGCAATTCTGCCACCGCTGCCATCATTTGCAGGGTTTTTGGCAAAGAGCCAGTAGAGCCTGCCAGAATAACCGGATGGCCGGGCGGAGCAGTTTTCCAGCTTTCTATCTGCTGGTCTGCCAGCATCATTTTACGAATGACCGGGTCTAGCAAGCCGCGAGACTGTAAAATCTGCGGCCATTGTTCGATGATGATATTCAAAAAGGTCAGTATTTCCTGCCAATGGCGGGCTAAATCATCCGGCATCTGTTCGGCCAGCTTTTCCGGCATAGTGCCTGCCTGATAAATCTGATCTAGAAGATGACCAAGAGATTGTGCAAGGCGAACGGCCTGGGCTGTGGAAATGGCCTGTCCTGCCAGCGGCAATCTTTCTATCAGGCGGGTCAGGATCAATTGTTTTTCCACCGGCGATATGGAAGGTGGCAATGTTAAATCCCCGTCATCACCGCGCCCAAGCGAAAAAGAAAGTATATCGCTTGCATCTTCCTCTACATCCCCGATGGGAGTCATTTTTGGCAGCAATAGCGGCGCACCGTCACTCGCATCGATAAAGGCCGCTTGCAAGGCATATACCGCCCGCCTGGAGGGCAGTAAAATCTGAACAGAGGACAGGCTATCGGCGCGCCCGAAAATATTCAGCACCCCCCTTGCCAGATAGCTGGCAAAGGCCATGCCGGCAGGGATGGTGTAAAATCTGCTCTGCAGCATGGCAGATGAGGGGTCGGGTGAGGTAGAAGCGCTGTGCATAACCCTTATTATAAACCCTTCAGGAGGAGGCAGCCACCCCTGTTATGCCGCCCCCTTATCTGTTTTTATAAAAATGTGTTTTATTCTGCCAGTTCTGCCAGCGCGGCGGCCAGTTTTGTATCGCTATGCCCTGGCATTTGACCGCCATCTGTCAGAGACAGGATACGGCTATCTGTAACTGTGCCAAAATCAAGATAAAGATGCATGGCTTTTTCGGGTAGCAGATCTGTTATCCGCTCTGGCCATTCTATCAGGCAGCACGCCTCATAAAAGGCTTCTTCGATGCCAAGTGCAAGCACCTCGCTGGCAGCTTCCAAACGATAGAGATCAAGATGCCAGACCTCAAAACCCGGCTGTGCCAGATAGGGTTGAACAAGGGTAAAGGTCGGGCTTGGAATATCATCTGCCTCGCGGCACATGGCAGAGATTATGGCACGGGCAAGGGTGGATTTTCCTGCCCCCAAAGGGCCATGCAGACATAAAATATCGCCCGCATCCAGCCTGTCCGCCAGCAAGCCACCAAGCTGTTCTATCCTGCTTTGCTTGCACATTAGCTGTGGCGTCATCCTGGCCATAAATGGCACTCCCCTGCCGCCGGCTTGCCGCCCGATTTAATAGCGATATTGCTCGGATTTAAATGGGCCTTGCTGGCCAACGCCAATATATTCTGCCTGATCATCGCGCAATTTGGTTAGGGTCGCCCCGACTTTCTCCAGATGCAAGGCGGCTACTTTTTCATCCAGATGGCGCGGCAAGGTATAGACTTTATTGTCATAATCAGCGCTGCGCATCCATAATTCCATCTGTGCCAGTACCTGATTGGTAAATGAAGCAGACATCACAAAAGAGGGGTGACCTGTTGCACATCCCAGATTAACCAGCCGGCCCTTGGCCAACAGGATAATCCGCTTGCCATCGGGAAATTCAATTTCATCGACCTGCGGCTTTACTTCTGACCAGTTCATATTGCTAAGGGCGGCCACCTGAATTTCATTATCAAAATGGCCAATATTACAGACAATGGCACGCTCTTTCATATCGCGCATATGATCAAGGGTGATAACATCCTTATTGCCAGTGGCAGTCACAAAGATATCGGCCTTTGAAGCCGCCTCATCCATAGTGACAACCTCATAGCCTTCCATCGCAGCCTGCAAAGCACAAATCGGGTCAATTTCGGTTACCATCACCCGGGCGCCGCCCTGGCGAAGCGAGGCAGCTGAACCCTTGCCCACATCGCCATAACCGCAAACCACCGCAACCTTGCCAGCCAGCATCACATCGGTCGCGCGGCGAATGCCATCCACCAGCGATTCCCGGCAGCCATACAGATTATCAAATTTCGACTTGGTAACAGAATCATTCACATTGATAGCCGGGAAAGGCAATTGGCCTTTTTCTGCCATTTGATACAGGCGCAGCACGCCGGTTGTTGTTTCTTCTGATACCCCAATAATGGCGTCTTTCTGGCGGGTAAACCAGCCCGGGCTGGCCGCAAGACGCTTATGCAACTGGGCTTTAAGAAACTCTTCTTCTTCGGTCGCGGGATGTTCCAGTACCTTCTCGCCCGCTTCCATGCGCGCGCCCAAAAGGATATACATTGTGGCATCCCCGCCATCATCCAGAATAAGATTGGCAGGTGCCCCGTCTGACCAGTCAAAGATACGATCAACATATTCCCAGTAATCTGCCAATGTCTCGCCCTTTACAGCAAAGACAGGGATACCGCTTGCCGCGATAGCAGCCGCTGCCTGATCCTGGGTAGAATAAATATTACAGGATGACCAGCGAATATCCGCGCCCAGCTCGGCCAACGTTTCGATCAATACGGCTGTCTGGATAGTCATATGCAAGCAGCCTGCAATACGCGCCCCTTTGAGCGGAGATTTGCCTGCATTTTCTGCCCGAAGCGCCATCAGACCGGGCATTTCATTTTCGGCAATGGCAATTTCCTTGCGCCCCCAGTCAGCCAGGCTGATATCGGCAATTACATAATCATTGGACATAAAACACTCCTATTGGCGCGAGGCAGATTGACCTGCCGATTATTTGCTGCCCCTTGCATAGCAAATAGACAGCCTTTATGCAAAATACTTATAGATCGCGGTGATGAAGATGGGCATTTATCTGGTTTTTTTCTGCCCAATCGGCAAACCATTTGGCACTGGCAACCGAGCGATGTCGCCCGCCTGTGCAGCCAAAAGCAAGGGTTAATTGGCCGCGCCCATCTGCCCGCAAACGCGGCAAGCTGGCCAGAATCAGCTGGCATACCCCGTCCATAAAGGGCTTAAACGCCTCATCCGAGGCCACAAAATCGGTAATTTTTCTATCCAGACCGGTAAGGGCGCGCAATTCCTGTTGCCAGTGGGGGTTGTCTAAAAACCGCATATCAAAGATAAAATCTGCAGCAGAAGGCAGGCCGCGCCGATAGGAAAAGCTGATTATATTGACCTCTGCCTCGCCCTGGTGTGCCAGACCCAGATGACCTAATAACAGGCTGCGAAATTCGGTTGGTGTGGTGTCTGTGCTGTCAATATGCAAATCCGCCAAATGGCTAAGGCCAGCGACCGATTGCCTGTCCTGTTCAATGGCCGCTTCCAGATTTTTTGCAGCCGTTAATAAAGGATGGCGGCGGCGTGTTGCCTGATAGCGGCGCAGAATTTCTGCTGGCTGGGCGGTAATCAGTACCAGCTGGCATCTGTCAAACAGGCGGCTGCGCAAATTATTTACCAGCCTTTCAATAGCTTTAGCATCAAATCCGGAGGTGCGTAAATCAACCCCAACTGCCAGTTGTTTTTTCTCTGTTTCCACGGACAGGGCGACCAGCTGGTCAGTTAGTGCCAGGGGCAAATTATCTATCGCACTAAAGCCGGCATCTTCTAGACAATCAAGGGCGGTGGAATGACCCGAGCCGGACTGGCCGATGACAATCACCAGCCGGCCAGCATCAACCCCGTTATCCTCATCAAAGCTATCTTCCATAGCAGCTAGAATAGCAACTTCATGGCTTAACGGCTAGTGGAAGTGTGAGGGTAAAAACAGCCCCGCCATTTTTATCATTCTCCGCCACAAGCTGGCCGCCATGGGCAATAGCTATTTGCCGGGCGATAGACAGCCCAAGCCCGGAATGATGGCCAAACCCTTCGGAGGCGGGGCGTTCGGTATAAAATCTGTCAAAAATACGCTCTTCTTTGCCTGCTGGCAGACCAGGCCCTTTATCGGCCAGGCTGATCTGCACTTGTGCGCGCACCCTTTTTACGGTCAGGGTGATGGGCATATCGCTGTCATGGAAAGTCATCGCATTGGCCAGAAGATTATCCAGTATCTGGATAATTCGGGTTGTATACATCCCCACCATTAACGGCTTTTTATAGGGGGTATAGGCAAGCCTGTCCGCGCCATAGCGTTGGCGCGACAGCTCTACCCAGCTGGCCAGCAATGCGGTGATGTCTTCTGGTTCAGGTGTCTGGCCGGTTAATTCTGCATCCACACGGCTGGCGTGCGAGATATCGGTTATCAGCCTGTCCAGCCTGTTTACATCGGCCAGAATAACATCCATTAATTTGCGTTGCTGATCCGGATTATCGATGCGCGAGACAGTCTCCACCGCAGAGCGCAGAGAGGTTAGCGGATTTTTAATTTCATGCGAAACATCGGCTGCAAATCTGGCAGTGGCCTGAATACGGCGTTGCAATTCTGCTGTCATTTCGCTCAAGGCCTTGGATAATTG
>Ga0181583_10001840_pt1 | contig 15767 bp, 21 predicted proteins | sample 071ome_31_FD_132461 | JGI IMG/M metagenome (GOLD analysis project Ga0181583, IMG submission 132461) | Coastal salt marsh microbial communities from the Groves Creek Marsh, Skidaway Island, Georgia - 071405CT metaG (megahit assembly) | ecosystem: Environmental > Aquatic > Marine > Intertidal... | reverse complement strand
GGGGGGGGGGGGCGGGGGGGGGGCGGGGGGGGGGGGGGGGGGGGGGGGGGGGGGGGGGGGGGGGGGGGGGGACGATTACGGTCGGTCGCGCCGGGAGTGCGGCAGGCGGCGCGGGGAGAGGCGGGGCGCGCGTGGGAAGGGGGGCACCTCGGCCGCCTGCGCCTCGGCCTCCTCCCGGCTGCGCATCTCCTCCTGGACCTTGCGCAGGAGCGCGAAGTCGAGGCCCTTGACGAGGTGGGTGTGCTGGAGGTCCCCCCCCAGGTACCGGGTGGCCTCGATGCGCCGCCGCCGCTTCTCCTCCTCGCTCAGGCTGTCGTCGATGGCGTAGACCGAGTCGAGGAGCTCCCCGTCGACGCCGGCGTACTCCTCGTCGACGCCGCGGCGGCGCATTTCGGCGCGGTCCTTGTACGCGGGCCTGCCGTCGTCGTCCGCGCCCTCTCCCGGGCCACCGGCTGCCCTCTCCCTCGCGAGCCTCGCGTACTTCTGCTTCCGCTCCCTCTTGGCCTCGACCTGCGGGGCAGGGCTGGGGCGGGGGAGCTCGGGGACCCTCCCTCCCGCGGCCCGGGGCCCCGAGCGGTGCGTGGGGGGAGAAGTCCCGTTGCCGGCGATGTGACTAGTGCCGCCGGCGCCCGCGTGCACCCGTGCGCACCTTAGCCACGGCCCCGCCCGCTTTGCGGGAGGCAAGGAGCTTCCTGAAGTCCTCGTTGTCCATTTTCCGCGGCTTATCAGTTCCGACTGTGACGGGGAGACCCGAACTGCTGGATATTTAAGCGCGTTACCGGCCGAGGCCTTCGAGGTTCTGAGCCGGGGGATCCGGACGGGCGCGTCGGGGGCCCCGTTCTCCGACCACCAGGGCCGCAGGGAGGGTGAGGGTGCGCGCGCGCCGTCTCCCTGGCCTGCCGTGGCGACGGACCGGACCGCTTGTCTAGCAGTCGACGAACGGGAGTTCGGCGCCTTAAGGCGTCCCGTAGAGCTCCGTCGGCACCGCGGCCTCGGGGGCAGTGGGGGCCAACGTGCGGCGGTGGCCTGGGTGGCTCTGACAGCAGCAGCAGCAGTCACGTGTCAGCGGGGCCGTGCCACCAGCCGAGCGCGGTCAGGGGAACCGCGGACAAGGGCGGCGGGGACAGCATGTATCCCGACACTCTTTCCGGAAACCAAGTGGGAGAAGTCGGAGACCGGAGACATGTCGTCGACAATCATGGAGGTTGCCCAGGCTGCCCTGGACGCGGCCACCCAGGCCCCCGGCACGTGAGATCGACGATATACCAGCACAAAAAACGGCATTTTTAACATCGCGACCGGAAATCTCTGGGTGGGGGCAGGTTTCGCGGCACCGGACTAGCCCCACCCCGTGCCCCTCCCCCCACCGCCTGCAGGGTCCTCCGCCTCGCCAAGCTGCTGCTCACGCAGCCCACCACCTTCGTCACCGAGGCTGGTGCCACTCTCGACTCGATCCCGGCGCTCCTCGTCTTCGCGGCGCACGCCGCTGCGACCTTCTCCGCCCTCGCCCCTGGTGGTGAGCATCCCTCCTCCCCGCCCCTCCGGCCCCCCGCCCTGCCCTGGTGTGCGGTGCCGACCTCCTTTTCGCTGACTTCCCGAGCCCGGGTGCAACAGACGTGGCTGGTATATACCCTGTGGAACACGTATCGGGCGATCATCCTCCCAACTAACCGTGTTCCTCGGGAACTCGCCCTTCCTCCGGTGTAATGCCGATTTCCGCTATTGGAGTTTCGATTCGCGCATTTTACCGCCACTCTCCCCGTTTCAACGCGACGATCGCCCTCGAAACCCTGGATGTTGGGGTATCCACCGCGCTCACGTGGGGGTGTCCCCCCCCAAGGCGGGTGGTTTCCCCGGTCCACAGTCGTCACGCACCCCTCCCCGTCCGCAGAGGCGAAGAAGGGCGGCAAGCCGACGTCGTGGCTGAAGACACTCCTCGTGGGGTACCTCGTGTGCAACGGCGGCGTGGACCTCTCGACCTGGGTGAGTTTCCCTCCACGGCCCCGGGTCACCGCGCCCCCCTGGTGACCGGTTCCTGCCGGGGATGGGGTTTCGTTGCGGGTCACTCCCGGCCGTACACCCGGGGGCCCGAGACCAGGGCGCTCGTCGGGCCCCGGGGCGCCTCGCCTGGAGCACTGATCCTGGGCTGCGTGAGGTGCCCGCGCGCAGTTGATCGGCGGCAAGCCCGACACCTTCTACGGGTGGGAGTACGCCACGATCATGGCTGTGATGTGGTACGCGGCGACCTTCACCCCCGTGGTGAGCATGCTCCTCCACTTCAGCGTGATGGGCTACCCCGTGCTGGCCATCTTCGCCGCTGCCGCGGGGGAGCTGTACTGCGCCCAGGGCATCCGCGACATCGCCCAGGGGGCCGCCGCCTCCTTCGGCAAGGCCTCGTGGGTCCCCGTGCTCGTGCTCCCCGTCCTCAACAACTTCGGCGGCGTCTTCCTCCGCGAGGCCTTCGACAAGTCCCAGACCTCCCAGGAGGCCGACAAGCCCTCCATGGACCTGTACTTCTACCTCAGCCACTCGGCCCTTTTCTCCGCTCTCGCCATCTGGACCGACACCCTCTCCGCCTCCGCGGCGTTCGGGCTCGTGGCCCTGTCCATGTGCCTCCGCTCCGGCCTGGCCAAGCTCGACCGCTCCTTTGACTGGACCCCCTACGCTGCCTCCCTCTCCCACACCGTCTCCCAGGTGAGTTGAGGGGGCTCCCGGCCCCCTCTCGCCGCCCCGCCCCGGGCGCCCGGCGCTGCGCCGCCGTCCCGGGCCCCTGGTCCGTGCGACGCTCCCGCGACGGGCTTGTCTGCGCCTGGCCCCTTCCTGCAGGTGCCTGACATCACCGGCCTCCCCAGCTTCCTGCCGGCGCCCGTGGCTGACCTCCTCTCGCTCCCCGGCAAGCTCATCCAGAAGCTCAGGTAGACGACTGGGTGATGTGCTGCTTCTGAGTGGCACGCGTGCGCTAGCTCTCGGTTCTGCTCTGGGGGGACTCGACGTGGGCCGCGCACACGTGATTTTTCAATCAATGTGTCCCAAAAGAGGGATGGGGAGTTCACGCAAAAACACCGGCGCGACTCGCTAACCACCCCGACGTGAAGGACCGCTTAGTCGTGCTGGCGGCGGCGGTAACCCCCACGGAAGCCCCTCTGGGCCTCGACACCGGGCAGAGCACCCATGCCCATGGAACGCAGCATCTCGAGCGTGTCGCGGTCGACCTGCAGGGAGCGAGTGGTAAGCAGCGCGGCTGTGAGCGGCCGGAGGGGGAGGCAGAACCTGCGCCACGACTAACGTGCAGCGCTCGTGGGGAGGCTGCACTCCGCCGAAGTCTCCACGAGGCGGGGGGGCAGTCGACCGAAGGGGGGCCGCCCGACGGCCTGGGGGGGCTGGCCCCACGGCTCCGGGCAGCGGAGTCACGTAAATCCGCTTCTTTGCGTGGGGGTGGGGGCTCACCTCGATGTTGTCGGTCTGCACGGCGGAGACGTCGGGAAGGAAGTCCAGGCGCCTCTCACGCTCCTCCTCCTGCAGCTTGAGGGAGATGCCGCGGACGGGGCCCCTCTGGATGCGCTTCATCAGGTGGGTGGTGAACCCAGCGATCTTGTTCCGGAGGCGCTGCGGTCATGGGAACGGCGAGAGGATGGATTTTGCGGCCGAGTGCTCGACTCGGAGGAGGGGGGGAGTTGAGTGGGCGGATTTGCGCAAACGACCCGGTGATACACCACGTGGGTCATCGTACACGACGAAAAGAGTTATTGTAACCGCCACAGTCCCCTGTCACCCGCCCAGAGACCCTATGCGGGTCTGGTGTGCCGGGCCCCTCCACTCCCTGTGGAGGCTGGACGGAACCGCGGCCGCCCGGGACCCGCGGTAGCTCACCTTGCTCTGCACCACCGCCACCTCGTCGAGCACGCGCTTGTTGGTGTCGAAGTCCACGCCGAGCTTGTTGTAGTACTTCTCGATGACGTGGCGGGAGGACCGCTTCACGGTCTTGGTACGGACGCGACCCTGCAGGCACCGTTCCCGGGTGATTAAGTGAGGAGGACGGGAGTTGACGGCGACAAGCGGGGACCTGGTAGGATAATACGCCTCCCGGGATGACATTCCAAGGCGCGGGACGGCGGGCGGAGCGCCCATCGGGCGAGGAGTGGCGGAGGGGAGCAGATGATCGCGTCTGGCACCAACTGGGGGCAATCCGCGGGTTATCGAGGGAATGAGCGGAGTTTTTAATGTCTTTTTCACTCATTGGCGACGCGAGATGCGCGACAGAGCGGGGGAGAAAGGGCGGGGGCAGAGGGGAGCCGACTCACCATTTTGGTGACAAGAGAGCCTTCGTCGCAACCGGAGGGGGTGTTTGGAAAGGCCGAATGTGGGATGAAAACGACGTTCATAAGGGCGGCGGGGGAGGGAGGTGAGACGGGCTCTTTCCGGAACTTCGCCCGAGTCGGCCCACGACCAAGTCCGACTCAATCACTCCCTCCCCGATTCTTTCTCTTCCCTCCCGCTCCCAAGAGAGGGTGTGGGCGTCTCGGTGTCAAGAACCACAATTGTGACGGCTCGGCGCGCAGAATCAGGCCATCCCCCCCTTCCGCGTCCTCGCGCTCTTTGTGGGGGAAGGGAGCTCCCCGCCTCAGCGCTCTCATCTGAGCGCCCCGGAGAAAGCGCGTCCGCGCCCCTTCTCAGGCCCGCTCGTGGTTGCGCACGCCTGCTCGATACGTACCCTCTCCATCTAGATCCCGGAGGACCGTGAGCGCGGGGGGGGCTTCAACCTCCCTTTCCCCTGTGCTTCGCCGAGCATAGCCCGGGCTCGCGGGCAGCCATGGCCACCCTGGCCGAGAGTTTCCTCGATGACCTCAACGATCTGTCGGATGACGAGGAGGACATCCAGGAGAACGACCGTGAGGTGCGCCCCCTCGGCCAGCAGCGCCCTCCCCACGACGCCTGCGCTGTCCCCGCCAACTAGCGCACCCACCGTTCGGGCTCCCGCGGCGGCCCTAGCGAGCGACTGCCCCTCCTCCCGGCCCTACCGGCCCTGTCCAACCCTTACTGCAGGAAGTCTCCGGTGGAGCGGTGGACGACCCAGCGGCGGAGCGAGTGCGAGTGAGCTACGACAAGCTGAGCGACGTCGCGACCCTGGCGGCCTCTGAGGTAGGTGCTGGGCCCCTCCTCTCGCGACGACACTGCAGTGGCGCGGAGCACCACTCCCCCCGCGACCCCGCGACTGTGAGGATGCCTCCCCCTCCCTCCCCCCGCCAAGGGAGGGCCCCCGGACGCGCTGGCCCGCAGAGGTACCGTCGAGTCCTGTCTCGCGTCCGCGAGGAGCTGGGCCGCTCGGGGGAGGAGCTTCCCAAGGCGTGGCAGGGGGACGACGACCCCACCTACGAGCTCCTGGTGGCGTGCAACGCCCTCGCCGTGGACATCGAGAACGAGGTCGTCGCGGTGCACGGGTTCCTCAAGGACAAGTACCGCCCCAAGTTCCCCGAGCTGGAGAGCCTCATCCACAGCCCTCTCGAGTACGCACGCGCAGGTGCGCCCCCTAGCCCCGTGTGCCCCGTGCCCCGTGCCCCCCGGGGCCTGGCGAGTGCTGTGGGGACAGTCAAGTCCCCGCCCACCGCCGGTGCCTCGGCCCGTGCCCGCAGTCCAGGTCATCGGGAACGAGGAGGACCTGACGCAGGTCGACATGTCGTCCGTGCTGAGCCACTCGATGGTGATGGTGGTGACCGTGACGGCCACGACCACCTCGGGCCGCCCGCTCGAGCCCGCCCAGCTGGCAGCGGTGGAGGATGCCGCAGCCCACATTGTGCAGCTGGAGCGGGACAAGGAGGACCTCCTCACTCTCGTCGAGTCCCGCATGAACCTCCTCGCCCCCAACCTCTCGGCCCTCCTGGTGACCGCAACCCTCCCCCCCCCTCGCGCCCCGCCCTGCCCCGCCGAGCCGGCGGCTCCCGCCCTGACCGCGCTGCGTGCCGTGCCCCCCGTCGCTGCAGGGCTCAGCGGTCGCGGCCAAGCTCATGGGCGTGGCTGGCGGCCTGGTCCCCCTCTCAAAGATCCCCGCTTGCAACGTCCAGATCCTCGGCCAGAGGCGGAAGAACCTGATGGGCCTCTCCTCGAAGCAAGCAGGTGAACCCCCTGGCCCGGGGCCGCGCCGCCGCGCCACCGCCCCCTCCGGCAGCCCCGGGACCCCGCCCGCGACGCTTCGCCCTTGCGAGTGTGCCCGCAGACCCGCACCAGGGATTCGTGCACTTCTGCGACATCGTGCAGAACACGCCGAAGGCGTGGCGGCAGAAGGCCGCAAAGCTCGTCGCCATGAAGTGCGCCCTGCTGGCCCGGTCTGACGCGTACGGGCAGGACCCGGCGGGGGAGACGGGCCGGCAGATGAAGGCCGAGGTCCTCGCCAAGATTGACAAGTGGCAGGAGCCCCCCCCGGCAAAGCAGATCAAGCCCCTGCCGAGGCCCGACCAGGAGGCAAAGAAGAAGCGGGGGGGTAAGCGCCACCGCAAGATGAAGGAGCGCTACGGCATGACGGACATTGAGAAGCTCGCCAACCGCGTCAAGTTCGGCGAGGCGGAGGACGAGGTCCTCGACGGAGATGAGATGGTCGGCGTAGGCATGCTGGGGAAGGAGGGGTCCGGGCGCATCAGGTGCGCCGGTGCCCCCGCGCCTCGAGATGGGGTAGGGGGGGGGGGGAAGGGTGCGGCTGGCAAGCCCGCCCCACGCCCCTGGCCCCACGCCCCACGCTCCACGCCCCACACCCCACGCCCCACGCCATGCAACCGATGCCCCACGCCCCATCGCGCGCAGGGCCATGGCGGCACAGACGAGGAAGGTCAAAGTCCCCAAGGCGGCGCAGAAGAAGCACGAGAGGATGTCGGCTGGGAGGCTCGGAATGGGATCCAAGTCGGGAATCGCGACGTCCCTGGCCTTCACGCCTGTGCAGGGTATTGAGTTGGTGAACCCCAACGCGAGGGCGTCTACTGACGCGGCCGACGGGACGCAGAGCTACTTCACCGAGAGCCGGGGGTTCGCATCGACCGTCGTGAAGAAGCCAAGGGTTTGAAGGGCAACGGGGGACCCCAGAGTGCCGCGCGTACACGGTGGGCTCCTCCTGACACATGTGAGAGGAGGGGAGGGTGTGCCCCCAGGTATCTACAAGGAGGGGGGACGCCGCGGGGGCCTCCAGTACCGTCACCCTGCTCGTCTCGCTCCCCGTTTCGTCTTCTCGATCTCACTGGTTAATATTCCGAAACAGGAAGGGCTGGAGGACGGGTCATGGCGCGGCAGAAGCAGCCACCCATCTCCTCCCCACGGGTGAGCACCACCGGGGGCCAGAGCCCGCCAAGAAGAGGGAACAGACACGCGATTGTTCTCCTCAGCGCCGAATATCATGTGATTGGCTCCTTTTAGTGCGCCAAAGAGGCCCCACACGCCCCGATCTGGCCCAGAGCGAGGGCGTTCTTCCCTCTCGAATCCGTTGCGCGGAAAAGACTGCCGAGGCGCCAACTTGGAGGTTTCCAGGGCAGAAACATGAAATATTCGGAGACCTTCGGCGCTTTTTCTCTGTGTCGACTCGAAAGAACCGGGCTTCGCCGCCACCCCGGGGTGCTCGAGGACTCGTTCGCGGGGGCGCTTTGGCGGGAGAGAACTCCGCAGGTCCCTGCGCGACTGGTACCCGGTGCGGGGGATCTTTGCGTATAACTTGCCATTTTGTGGCGTTTATGTCCCGCTTCATCCCCCTCGATGGGCGAAGGGCGTCCAGAGAGCCCCCCGCCGGGGGTGATCCTCGAGCTCCCGCCTGGGGCAGGCTCGGCTGGCCCTCCCCGCCCGAGGAGCGCCTCCCAGTGGCGCGTCGGCGGGCGTTTCTCGCGATCGACCGAGCTGAACGGTGAACTTCTACGCGCCGCAGAAGGGAGGGGCGGCTGCAAAGCTCCTCAAGAAGAGGCTGAAGGCCAAGGGGACCCCGAAGGTGACAGGGCGACCGCCACGCACTCGCCCCGGACGACGCCCGCCGGCCCCGCCCAGGGGACCGGAGGGGGGCGCGAGCCGCCACGTGCTGCCCCCTTGGTGACGGGCCGCGGTGCCCCCGTTGCTCCCCGCAGAAGGCGGACGCCGCGGCCGGGGGCAAGAGGATCCGGTACCGCCCGGGGACGGTGGCGCTGCGGGAAATCCGCCGGTACCAACGGGGCACCGACCTGCTCATCCGGAAGCTCCCGTTCGCGAGGCTGGTCCGCGAGATCACCCTGAACATGTCGCCAGAAAACCTGAGGTGGACGGCGGAGGCCCTCCTGGCCATACAGGAGGCGGCCGAGGCCATGGTCGTGGGGCTGCTGGTGAGTGTTCCCCCGCCCACCCCGCGGGGCTGGCCCCGGCCGGGACCCGCGCCCGCCCCAGCTGACCGCGGGACTGCTCCGAGTGCCCGCAGGAAGACACGAACCTATGCGCCATCCACGCCAAGAGGATCACCATCATGCCGAAAGACCTCCAACTCGCGCGGCGCATCCGCGGCCCCATCTACGGCGTGGCGGCGTACTAGGTCCCCGTGCGCGTAGGCCCCCCGCGACCCCGCTTCAAGCGCCCCGGCTGGCCCCTGCCCCCTCCATGCCCGCCCATATCTCCTCGAACTCGGCCAGGGCCTCGGCGACGAGGGGCCCGTCGTCCCACTGGTCGCGGTACTCGTCCGGCCGGCTCCGCTTGTTCCGCCCCGTCTCCTGGTACATGTGCTCCCTCCAGCTGGGCATCCCCGCCTCGCCTTCGCCGCACAGCCGCAGGAGCCGCGCGTTGTACTCCCACTGGCCCGCCCCCTGCATGTGCCAGTGCCGCTTGGCCCGCCCCTCCCCCTGCAGCCCCCTCGCGCGCTCCTCGCATGCCGCCAGCATGTCCCCCCGGCCGGGTAGCCCCGCGCCACCGCGCCCCGAGAGGACCCGCGCGACGAGGCGGGCCTGGACCTGGAACTGGGGGAAGGGCACCACCTTCCATGGCAGCCCGATGAAGGCCAGGCCCTCCCGCTCAGGGCAGAAGATGTCCTCGTACAGGGGCCCCACGAAGTTATCGTCGACGGGGACCCTGTCCCCGCCCCTCAGGAAGGGAAAGCTGTACTCGTAACCTGCGGGCGTTCGGGCGGGGGTGGGACCACTCGCCTCGCCGGGCGCCCCTGGCATTGGGGGGCCTCGAGGCAGCAGGGCGGGACCCACCTGTGCAGTACAGCACGCAGTCCACGGCGTCGGCCGTCACGCTCCCGTCCGAGAACTGGACCCTCCCGTCCGCACGTAGGGCCTGGATGGCAGCTTTCCGCACGAGGTTCCCCCGCTCTCCCACAGGGGCCGAGTCGAACCCCCACTGCGGGTTCTGCCACGTCCGGGCGCACAAGTAGACCATGGCCGCCTCGGTCGAGAGCTCCCGGGAAATGTCTTCCCCTGACGAGGACGCCCCGAGCACCGCGACCCTCTTCCCCCTGAAACGCTCCGGAGTGCGGTAGTTGTGGGAGTGCATGACGTGCCCCGGGAAGCCCTCGTCCGTGATGTCCTTGGGTATCCGCGGCTGCGTGTAATGGCCGTTGCAGACAACGACGGCGTCGTAGCGCGCCTCGTCCACTGCGGAACAAGAGCCCCGGGGCATGCTGGGAGGCGAGGGGTGCGGGCCCGGACATGGACTTTGGGGACGAGACGCGTGCGAGGTGAGGGCGTCCCAGCAACGCGCGAGAGGGCAGCGACGCGCCCGAGATGAGGGCACTCACCAGCGCCAACTCCCGAGACAGGCTCTGCAGCGACCTTCCACGCCCCCTCTGGCGCCCCGTCCCTCGCGCAGGCCGTCACCCGCGTCCCGAACCGCACGAGGCCCGTCAGCCCGAAGTACCTGGCGTACCCGCGCAAGTAGGCCTGCACCTCCTCGTGGGAGCAGAACCGACGGGGGTCCACGGACTGCGGGGCAAGTGGGCAGGGGGCGGGCGTCGGCTGTGTGCGCGGCCGTGAACCAAACGGGCGCCGCGGGCGGTCAGCGGGCCCGGGAGCGCACCTGCTCCCCCGCCAGGCGGATGGTCCGCGGGTGGAACGGGAAGTCCAGGTACCCCATCACCTCCCTCGGCAGGTTGGTCCGCAGGCTCCTGTACATGGACGAGTGCACGGTGGCACGCGCCCCGTCCTGCCCCAGGGGGTCGGCCTCCACCCTCTCGTCGTACTTCCACACGCCCCCGACGTCCAGCAACTGCATGTACAGATCGCCGGGTCGGAGCGTCGGGGGACAGCGGGGGGCGCCCGGGAGCGCGCCCGCGGGCCCCCCATGCGAGGCCCCGCCGGGGCCCGCCCTGTCACTCGCCTGTTCGTACAGTTGCACCCGGTGCCCCTCCCGGAGGAGCTCCCTCGCGGTCACCAGCCCCGCCGCGCCCGCCCCCACCACCGCTACGGATCGAGAGGCGGGCGACGCGCCCCCCGCCCCTGCCGACGTGCTAGCGCGCATCGCGAGGCTCCTGTGTGTCCGGACAACACTTCCGCATCTCATAGGCATCCCGGGATGACGCAGCGAGCGGAAGCGGGAAGCGCCCGTGATTTCGCGGCGATGTGCAGCCCTTGCGGTGCCAGAGGAGGGCTCGAGAGGACGGAGAGGGAGTTTGGTCGTAGCACGAGCTCTGCCAGAAGGCTGTGCCGGTGGGGGGGCGGGCAGGGCCGCGCGGAAATCGGAGGGGGGTCAAGAGGCGCCGATCCCCCCGACACTCGACCTTTCCGGTTCGGGTACACGGACAGCCACCTCGTCGGGGACGTTTGTCGGGGGGTTGAACAATGCCTTCGGCCAAGTTCTACAGGTGCGGATGGCCCCGCGCCCGCGCCGATCGTTTGAGACGTCGAGACTGGATAATATTGCCTAAATTTCGCCCTGCGGTGGTCGTACGAACGCGCATCGCCGACACGCGCCCCCATTCCAGGACCCAACTCGGGAGCTCTCTTTCCTTGCCGCAGGAACTACAACAAGTCCTTCAAGAGGCCCAGGCGCCCTTTCGAGAAGGAGCGCCTCGACTCTGAGCTGAAGATTGTGGGTGAGTACGGTCTCCGTAACAAGCGCGAGCTCTGGAGGGTCCAGCTCGCCCTCTCCAAGATGAGGAACGCCGCCCGTGTGATGCTCACGCTCGACGAGAAGGACACCAAGCGCGTCTTCGAGGGTAACGCCCTGCTCAGGAGGTGCGTCCCCCCCCGTATCTTCCCCGCACCTCGTGCGGGGGGCTCGGGGAGTCGAGCTCCCCCAAGCCCGCCCGCCCCGATGCGATGGCTAGCGTGATCGCGGCTGCGGCAATATAATATCATTTTCAGTCCTGATGCGCCGCGCTCTCCTGGCGCAGTCCCCTACGCACTTCGGCGGGGGCCTTCAATTGCAGCAGCGAGTCTGCAGGGTGTGGTTTCCCGGCCCCCCCCTGCCGCGCAAGGGTTAGAAACCGCCCTCCCCTGAAATCTTCGCCGCAGGCTCATCCGCTACGGTCTCCTCGACGAGGACAAGAAGGAGCTCGACTTCGTGCTGTCCATGAGCGCCGAGAACTTCCTCGACCGCCGGCTGCAGACCATCGTGTGGCGCCTCGGCCTCGCCAAGTCGGTGCACCACGCCCGTGTGCTCATCAAGCAGGGCCACATCCGCGTCGGCAAGCAGATCGTGAACGTGCCCTCCTTCCTCGTGCGTAAGGACTCGGAGCGCCACATCGACTTCGCCCTCAACTCCCCCTTCGGGGGCGGCCGCCCCGGCCGCAACAAGAGGAAGGCCCTCGCTTCCAAGGTGAGCCCCAACCCCTGTCCTCTTCTTCGGGCCTCGGGCCGGCCCGGCCGACCTCGTGAGCGCACCACTCCCCCCGAGCCTGCACCCGGGGCCGAGGATGGGAGGGGTTGCGGGCGGCACGGGGGTCGGGCCGGGGCTGTTCGGGGGGAAGACCTCCCGCGGGCCGTCCGGCTGCGGCGGCTCGACAGCCGCAGCGTCACTGCCCTCCTCGCGCCCCCTTCCCTGCCCTTCTTCCTCCTCCTGGCTCTCGCTCCTCCGGGAGACGACGGAACCTGCTCGTGTTCTGCTTGCGGCCTGACGTGCCACCCCCCTCTCGTCCTCTTGTGTGCAGGGTGGCAACGCCGACGACGAGTAAGTGTTCGTCCGAGGGGGTGGTTTTCGCCGGCGCCGGGGGGCTGAAGCGCAATAGCGCCTCGGCCCCCGGGGGCTGGTGCCGCGTCACCTTGGCCCTGTGGTTGTCCTTAGTGCGGGGCCTGGGTTGTCGCTTGCTGGGGTTTCCATCATGCCTGCACTGCCAGGTGTTGTTGAAGCAAAACATACTGCATTAGCCCCCCTGAAGAGATACAGCCGCGGGAGGTTTCATCCCGGCGGGGCACTCGGACCCGTCCCAGCAGACCTCCGCGATCTGGAGCCCCCCCGTTCTTGATGAACACCAGCCCGACGCGAGGGGGTGCGACGTACGGGTGCGGGGACTCTGCCGACTGCGAGGAGCTCGCCCCCACTTCTCTGGAGAGTCGATTGTGAGTCGCCGCCCAGACGCTCCGGGCGCGAGGAGTACCGGGGGTCCTACTGTTCCGCCTCTCACCCAGCCCTGCTCCGCCAGCGCCGTTGGCCTTTGGCCTCACTTCCAGGGAGATATGGATCTGCAGTTCCTCCGATGGCGCGAGGAAGACGCTTCCCTCGAAATTCACCTGGCGGAGCATGACGCCGAGGGGAGAGGCAAGGGGCCCGCGGGCCTCCACGTCAAGGTGAGTGGGGGGCCTCTTTCCCCCGCTCTGGACAGCCCCCCTCCCGCGAAGCGGCCGCACCTCGCTCCCGAGTGTGCCTTCTCCACCTTCGCTCCACCGCGGGTGGGGAACGGCTCAACCCGTCCGCTGGAGGGTGCCCTCGGCGCGACCCTGGATGGAACAAACCCACGCTGGGAGGGGCGAGCCTGGGCCGACACCGGGAAGTAGGTGCGCCGATCCGCGTTCAGGTCGCCCCCCCCCCCCGACGCAGGGCCTGGAGCGTGTCCGCACCTACCGCACCCGGGCCCCTCTCGAGCGCCTGGACTACCTCGCGAGCGGCCTGGTGGGCACCCTGGGCGCCGCGCTCGCTGTCCGCGAGGCGCTTGCCGGCGAGTTCGGGAGGGCGCTGCTCTGCGCGTACGCCGTCGGTGGCGCCGTGGGGCTCCTCGTGGTCCTACTTCTCCTCGAGCACTGGTTCGTTGGAGCCAAGGCGGCCCTGACCTGCGCGCGGACCGACAGCATGGAGCAGGTGAGGAGCTGTGGTCATTTCCTTTTTACTGGACCCTTCGGCCAGTGCGTGGCGTGGACAGTCGCCCCCCCCCCACGGGGCGGCCCGGGGGATGGGGGCGTTTCGGGCACCTGGCCGGGTGCGGGCGCTCCTTGGGCGCGCCGGGCCCTGGACCAGCGCGTGCGTCTCAGCGTGGCGGCGAGGGGCGGAGCCTCCCCCCGGGGAATGGGGGGCGTCCTCCGACCCAGGGCCCCCGCGCCTCGACCCCGCAGGCCGACGTTGTCCGTGTGGATCCTGGGGCGTACAACGGGGCCACGGAGCTCGTGCCGCTGGAGAAGCACGTGGTCCAGAGGGGCGGCCAGTCGGCCCTTCTGGTCTCCTTCCAGTTCCGCAAGTTGCGTGTCGTCCTGGACGAGGGCACCCGCACCTTCGTCCCGCTCCCCCACGCCGACCGCCACGCCCTGGACAGGTGGGTCGCTCCTGCAGAGGTTCCCGTCCTCCCCCCCCCCTCGACGTGTTCCCGGCCCGCGCCCCGCCACCGCTCATTGGCGCCGCTGCCGCCCCATAACATCATGGTCCCCTCCCCCCCCCCACGGCAGGTACTTGGCGTGGAGGGGCTGGCAATCGGCAGCGAGCTTGAGCGCTGCGAGAGCCGTCTGGGGCCCCAACGAGGTGGCCGTGCCGATCCCCGCCTTCGCGGAGCTGCTGAGAGAGCAGATGCTCGCCCCTTTCTTCGTCTTCCAGGTCTTCTGCGTCATGCTGTGGCTCTTCGACGAGTACTGGTACTATTCGCTGTTCACGCTCTTCATGCTCGTGACGTTCGAGTGTACTGTCGTCTTCCAGCGCCTGCGGAGTCTCAAGGAGCTCCGAGGCCTCCGCCCCAAGGCCCCGGAGGTCTTCCTGTTCAGGTGGGGCAGGCCCCGGGCGCCACCCAACGGGCGCCCCTGCCCTGCCCGACTCGATGTCGCCGCGCGTGACCCTGGTCGCTGGCGGCCCGCTCATTCCCGTGCGTCAGTGAATCGGGCTCCGCAGGTGCGGGGAGTGGACCAAGTGCCCTGGGGCGGAGGTGCTGCCCGGGGACGTCATCTCCATCGGGAGACTTGCGGGGAGCAGCTCCGACCTCGCCGTCCCCGCGGACGTTGTCGTGTTGGCAGGGTCTGCGATCGTTGACGAGGCCGTACTTACCGGGGAGAGCACTCCGCAGAGCAAGAGCGCCCTGGATGCCCAGGCCGTCGCCAGCATGACGACTTCGGCCGGGACTAGCGCCGTGCTCCACGTGTCGAGACTCAAGGAGCGCATCCTCTTCGGGGGCACCAAAGTCCTCCAGGTGACCCCCCCTTCATGCCGCGATGCATGCCATACAGCGTCACAATACACATCCAGGGCAACGAACCCCCAGCGCGACCCTTGACGGAGAACCGGGTTGGAGCTCGGCGCCGGCGACTCGTCATCGCGACCCCCCGATCGTCGTCACGTCGGTGTTTTCTCGGCGAGTGCCCCGCAGAACGAGGCGGCGGACTCCCCTCTTGGGAGTGATATCCCTCAAGCCCCTGATGGAGGGTGCGTCTGCGTGGTGCTGCGCACAGGGTTCGGGACATCCCAGGTGCCCGTCCCGCCCCGCGTCCCTCGCTCCTGATCGCCCGCGCAGGCTTACTTCTGGCGCGATTCGTGAGTTAGGGGCGCCCGGAGATCGGGCAGCGCCGAGGCACTACAGCCTTCACTGCTGCTCGCAGGGCCAGCTGATGCGCACCATTCTGTACTCCAGCGAGCGGGTCTCCGCGAACAACTGGGAGACGGGCGTTTTCATCGGCTTCCTCCTCGTTTTCGCTGTCGCGGCTGCGTGGTACTACGTCGCCAATACGTGGAACGACCCTGAGCGGTCACGCTCGAAGATCCTCCTGTACCTCATCATCATCGTGACGAGCGTCATCCCGCCCGAGCTGCCCATGGAGCTCACCATGGCCGTCAACGCTTCCCTGGTGCCCTCCTTCTCGCCTGGCTTGCCCGATGCTTCCCTGCTCCCTGCATGTCCGTACGGTTGCGTGTCCGGACGGAACTGAGGCATAGCAGTGCCGTGTTTCTTGCAGGTGTCCCTACTGAGGAAGAGGGTGTTCTGCACCGAGCCGTTCCGCATCCCCTTCGCGGGGAAGGTCGACGTGTGTTGCTTCGATAAGACGGGGACTCTGACGTCAGACGACATGGAATTCAAGGGTATCGTGTCCTTGGCCGCGGGCGGGGAGCCGCGGATGCACGAGGCTGCCTCACCAGGGGAGCTCCCCCCACAGGGTGCGCTGGTGCTCGGGACGTGCAGCTCCATCGCCGACATCGAGGGGCAGCTGGTTGGCGACCCCCTCGAGTGCGCCGCGAATGAGACGCTGCGCTTCAAGGTGACCACGCCCCAGCGCCCCGGAGGCGCTTCGTGACGCTGGGCACACTCTGCCCGTAAGGGCCTTGCCAGCGCCGCTCGAGGTGCCGGCGTTGTGCGGGGGTTGTGCCCGGCTACCTTCGGTCGGGACGAGAGCCCGCTATCTCGATGTCGCCTCTCGCCTTGCCTCCGCTGAGCTGCCTTGGCC
>Ga0181583_10001838_pt1 | contig 15773 bp, 17 predicted proteins | sample 071ome_31_FD_132461 | JGI IMG/M metagenome (GOLD analysis project Ga0181583, IMG submission 132461) | Coastal salt marsh microbial communities from the Groves Creek Marsh, Skidaway Island, Georgia - 071405CT metaG (megahit assembly) | ecosystem: Environmental > Aquatic > Marine > Intertidal... | reverse complement strand
CGACGGCAAAGGGGAAGCCGGCGAAGCCAGCCAGCCGGATGATAGACGGGCGAAAGGACCCGTACGGCCACTTCTACGCGCGGCAGGGGCGGGGGAACGAGCTGCCGAAAGGCGTGAGACGGATGCGCATGCGGACGCTCGTACGGCGGCCGGTGTGATGCTGGTCCGCCTCCTCGCGCGGTGAGCATATAACGCGTTGAAAGCTTCTACTAGTCCCTTCTACTAGTCCGCCAGCAGCCGGAAGGTGAGGACGGCGTCTAGGATGACCCCCAGAATGTCCTGCGCGTACGTTTCTAGCTCGGCGGGGAGCGGGTCGTCCCCGGCGTCGACGTCGGCGTGCCCCCTGTACGCGAGGGTGCCTTGCGGGGGCTCGCCGACGGCCTCGTGCAGGGTGATCTCCCAGCGGCCCGTCGACACGCGGACTTCGACGTGGGACCCCTCGACGCGCCCCTCTGCGGCGGGCAGGCCGAGGGCGGTGAACTCGGTCTCGACGACGAGGGAGGCCCCCACGAGGAGGATCTCTGCGGGGCGGGGCGCCAGGGTCACTTGGTCGCTGACGTGGGGCGTCCAGAGGAAGGCGGGCCCGTGGGCGGTGCTGTCGATGGGGTCCCTGACGAGGCCGGCGGCCGCGAGGGTGGCCTCGAGCGGCGTTTTCTGGGGCGGGAGTTGGCTGGGATCTCCGGGCACGGTCCGGCTGAGGTGCGTGGCCGCCCGGGCGAGGCGCGTGATGTCGATGCAGGTGCCGTCGGGGTCCCAGGTGCAGGCCAGGGCGGTGAGGCGGAAGGGGCGGTTCCTGGCGAGTCGGACCCTGACTTCGCGCGAGGCCGGGACCAGCAGGTAGTTGACGAGGCTGTCGACGAAGTGCATCTCGTCTCCCTCGAACAGGGCGATCGCGCACCGGGGCGGGGCGTCGAGGGGGACGAGGACCTCGAGGTCCTCCGTCTCGCCGGCGCCATCGCCGCCGCCCAGAGGGGTGCAGCGTACGTCGACCCTGGCCATGCGGAGGCTCCGGATGGAGACGCGGTAGGAGGGGGTGCACCCGTGGGCGACGAGGTTCCAGTCGGCGTGGTGGATGGGGTTGCGGCAGTCGATGTCTTGGCCGAAGAGGGCCAGCTTCTGGCTGGGGTAGAAGTCGAGGACGGAGGTCTGGGAGGCGTACTCGGCGATGGGCGCGGGGAGCCAGGGGATGGCCTCGGACTTGCGGACGATGTACACCGCCTGCGCCCCGGGGTCGTACAGGCGGTTCCTGTCGTCGTCGAGGACCGCGACGACCCCTCGCTCGGAGAGCGCGACGACGGCCGCCCCGGGCTGGGGCAGCGTGGCGGCGTGCGTGAGTCCGGCGTCGGCGCCGGCGGCGAGATCGGCGATGTAGAGGACGTCGGTGCCGCGCTCGTGGCGGATCGCTACGACGGAGAGGTCGCGGGTGGCCGCGCAGAGCTCGACGCCGGCGTCGAGGGGGTCGAGTCCCGTGAGGAGCACCGTCGCGTGCCCCCCATAGACGTCCACGAGGAGCAGCGCGGGCTCCCCGGCGGGGTCCGTCCCCGCGACGAGGATCCGGGACCCTGCCATGTCCATGGCGATGCCGCTGGGGGCCAGCAGGGCGGCGGTCGTCTCGCGTATCTCGTAGCGCAGGCCGTCCGGACTGTCCGTCACGATGACGAGCGCGCCGTCCTCGGCGAGCAGGGCGATCGCGGTGCCGTCCCCGGCCGCGGCGAGGGCCGCGCCGAGCACGTGTCCGGTGTCCGGGTCGATCGGCGGCGGGTGCGCGAGGGGCAGGAGGAGCGCGCTCTCCACGCCGTGCGCCAGGCCGTCGCGCCCCAGGACGACGGCCCATCGCCCGGCTGCGTCCTGCTTTGCCCCCCACAGGCCGCTCCCGTCCCGCAGCGTGAAGAGGGTCCCGTCGAACACGCGCGCGGCCCCGGCCCCCGCGCGCCCGAGGTCCGCGACGATCGTCTGCCGCCCGCCGATGTGCGCGGAGACGAGGCGCGCGTCGCACGACATGCTGACCCCCCCGGCGGACGTCCAGGACCCGTCGAGCGGGTTCGCGATCGCGTCGCTCGCGATCGAGGCCAGCGTGCGTTTCGGGCGCCCGGCCTCGTATATCTCCGCCACTCTCGCGTCGGCTGTGGCAACGATCATGGCCCGCGCCTCCACCGATAGTTCGGCCGCGCGCGCGGGGCCGAACCCGGGGCCCACCCCCAGCAGGCGCTTCCCCCCCAGCCGCTGGAGGCGCCTCCGGCGCCCGCCCTGCGCGCGCGCGGTCGCGGGGGGCGGGAATGAGGGCGATAGGGGCGTAGGGCCGCCGGGGAGGGGCGTTCACGAATCGACGGCGCGCCCCCCGGTGTCGGGATCGCCGCCTGACCTTTCTCAGAGGCAGAACGACCGAGCGGACCTCCTCGCCGCCGAGTAGCCCGTACGTCCCGCCGAGCGGGGGCAGGGGCAGCCAGAAAGAGAGTCGGGTCCGCGGGGTCGTGAGCAGCACCGCGTCCCCCTCCGGCGCGCGCTTCGGCAGACGTATCTCGTAGTGGTCGCCTGCCCCGCCTTTGGCCAGGCGGACGGGCCCGAGCTGGAATCCGCCGCCGCTCATGTTCCCGTTTCACGTCTACCGGCCGTTGGCCATGTACAGCGCCCCATTCCCCCCGCCGCCCCGATGCCGGCCCCCTAGGGCTGGCTGCGAGGGCTGCGAGGGCTGCTAGGCCTGCTCGCCCTGCTGCTCGCCGGCAAACGCGTTTTCTGACAGGGTCACAGGAAGGTCGTGGGAATGAAGCGCCACCCCGCGACCTCCGTGATCGTCTTCCAGATGCCGTCGAGCTCGTACACCTTGGCGCGGCTCTTGAGCCCGCCGCCGGGGACGATGCAGCGCGCGGCGTCGGCCATCCCACACAGTTCGAGGCACTTGAAGACCACGTAGCGGTAATTGATGAAGTTCGTGCGGCGCGTCGGGCAGGCCACGGCGTACGCCTTCTCGATGGTCTCGAACATCGCGTGCAGCTTGCTGATCGTCTCGGTGTCGAGGTCCAGGAACCCCCTCCCCCCGAAGACCCTGCAGAGGTAGGCGGTCCACCGATAGCAGCCGCTCAACTTCATGGCCTTCAGGCACTCCCTCATGCGGGCGGGGGTGAGCGACTCGGTGTTTATGTTGTGGAGCCGGATGTGCTCCCGGACGCGCGCGACGACCTCGGCGGGGGGGTCCTGTCGGTTGCACCCGGTGATCTGCTCGAGGTTGGCCTGCAGGTGGTTGCTCCGGCGGTACTGGCTAGGGTGGCTGAGACTGCTCTGCCCCATCTCCTGCAGGCTCGTGGCGTAGGTCGGCCCGTTCACCGTGCCACAGCCCCGGCAGACGAGCTGGCCCTCGCACACCTCGCAGTCCTCCCCGCAGTCGTAGCACGCCTCTGCCCCCATGGCCGCCGAGGCGCGGTACTTGGCCCCGAACCGCTCCTCGCGCGTCATCCCTGCAGCAGCCGGAGGGTGGCCAGCAGGGCCGTCGAGGAGACGAGAGCGCTGACCGCCGTGTTCCAGGCGCTGAGCTTCCGGTAGTTGCCGTTCACGACAGTGGTCAGATGGGGCAGCAGGAGGTCCGCGAGCATGGTGGTCAGGGCCGCGTTCACGGCCGCGAGGAGCCAGACGGGGGGGAGCATGGTTCCTTTCTGCCTCTCGGCGAGAATATTCCGCGAGTCCGGGTCCGGGTCCGGGTCCGGGGGCTTATTCGGGCAGTTATCGGGCAGTTATTCTCCGGGTCTATGGGGGGTCCGGGGGGGGGCATCCTCACGGGCGTTCCGGGGGGCGAGCATCGAGTCGAAACCCTTGTGGAGATCGAAGTCGCGCACGAACTGCTCGAGAAAGCCGCGCTTCCGGGCCTGGAAGTCCCTGTGTCCAACGGCTTCGACGCGGGCGAGCCACGTGTAGACGTCGAAGTAATACATCGCCTTCATCCCCTCGTCTTGGATCCCTGCCATCGTCGCCTTGTACACCTCCTCGAGCTTGGAGCCGCGGATGATGTCGAAGCGCTCCGTCGGGACCGCGAACGGGGCCATTTTTTTCTGGCTCTCCATTACTATAATGGCCGAGGACGCGCGGGCTCTCCTCGATACCGTCTCAAGCCACCTGTCCGTGCCCCGTTACCGGAATTTGTCGTCGAGCTCGGAGCCGGACGAGGGGGGGAGCTGCGACGGCGCGCCCGGGCTCGTCTCGGCGGACGCGCGAGAGGACTCCCTCGGGACCAAAGGCCCCTTAGCACCCGGAGGCCCGGTGCGCGGGGGCAGCGCGGAGCCGTCCCCCGCAGACGCCGCGGATGTCGCGGCCCCCGGTGCTCCCGTGGGGCCTCGAATGAGCCCGATCGTCCCCGGTATGACGATCGGGGAGGTCAGGCGGTGCTTGAACCAAATCCGGCGCTGTTCCGCGACCTGCAGATCCGACCACCTTCTTCAGAACGGCATGTGCGCCGGCGCGTTCGCCCTCAGGTATGTCATCGGCGCGGCGGCCAACAGGAAGACGCGGGGCGGCGGGGCGCGCGGGGCTCGGGGGGGGGGGGCCTCGGGTGTGTCAGACGGCCCAGGGCAGAGCTGACCCCGCCCGCCCGGAGCTGCGCGCTTGAATGCGAGTGCGCGAAGACGGCCCTTTCAAAGCGGTCAAACCAGTTCGGAACATCTACCAGCCTCCATAGACGCGAGAGAAAGACTACCGATACAAGTTCGTCGCTCGCTCGTGCCTCGTGACCATGCCGCCCGCCAAGCCCGTGCTGTACTCGAAGTTCGACGCCTCTGCGCTCGAATTCAAGGCGCCCGTGCGCGACAACACGGGAATCTCCGTGCCGGTCCACAGCGGCGGCGCCAAGGTCCAGATTCAGCTCCCGAAGCTCAAGTGAGTGGCCGTCCCCCCCCTCCCCAGCCTTGCCGGATTTCGGTAGCCTCGGGCGGCTCGCACGGGTCGCGAACGCGGCTCCTTCGCCGCGTCGCAGGCAGATCTACGTCAACAGGTGGCAGCAGGGGGCCCCGAGTCTCCGCGCGCTTCTCACGAACGCGTCGGAGGACGGCCCCCACAAGACCCTGCACGCCATGGTGCGGGCCCTCGACGCTGCTGTGCTGGCCGCGGCCAAGAAGAACCTCGCGTCCTGGTTCGCCGGGAAGAAGGGGATCACCGAGGAGTACCTCGACGGCGCGTACAACCCCCTCCTCAAGGAGGGGAAGGAGAACGACACCACGGGTCTCAAGGGCGCGGATTCGGTCAAGCTGACCGTGCCGTGCAAGGGCAAGAGAGGCTCCCCGGAGGGCGAGAAGATCTTCGTCCGCGTCTGCGACCCCGCGGGGAAGGAGATCGAGTGGGACGCCTATGAGGCCAACCACAAAGCGTTCCTCTCCACGTGCATCGTCGAGCTCAGCGACGGTACGTGTACCTGCCCCTGCCCCTGGGCGTGTCCATGCCCCTGCCCCTGCCCCTGCCCCTGCCCCTGCCCCACCGCCCCCGCCCCGCCCCCGCCCCCGCCGCAGTCTGGTTCATGCCGGGCATGTTCGGCATCAGCCTGAAGACTCGCCTGATCCGCGCGGAGGAGCGGTCCGACGGTGAGTGTCCCGTGCCGTGGATTACCCGTGCCGTGGATTACCCGTGCCGTGGATTACCCGTGCCGTGGATTACCCGTGCCGTGGATTCCCCGTGCCGTGGATTACCCGTGCCGTGGATTACCCGTGCCGGGGGACTCGTTCATGGACACGCTACGCTACGCTACGCTACTACTTCGGCCCGTTCCCGCAGTGGTGACGTTCGACGCTTTCCAGGAGGACGCCGACGACCCCGCGACGAAGCGCCCTCGGACCTCGTCCCCCCCGCCCCCCGCGGTGGGCCCAGAGGCCACTGCCTTCTTGTGAGGGGCCTGAAGCAGGCCACTGACCCGTGAACCGTAGGAGGCCTAGGAGACGGCGAGCTGCGCTTTCGCGGCGGCCATGGCTACGGCCGCGTGAACGACGGCCAGCGCCTGGGGCGCGTCGAGGGAGTCCAGGTACGCCATGGCCCCCCTCTGTTCGAGGGCGAAGAAGACCGGGGCGAGCGCGTCGACGGTCGCAGCCGCGCTGTTATACCTTCCCAGCGCGCCGCCCGCGGCGCGGACGAACCGGGTCAGGAGGCCACGGTACACCTTCCCCCCGCCCCAGGGCCCCAGTGCGCGGTCCGGGGCCCGCACGCGGCGGCCGGCATCCTCGGCCCGCGCCGTGATGTCGTCAATCGCCCGGATCGCCGCCTCCAGGTCCTTGCCCCCCACCTCGCTTGAAACCGCCTTGTTCGCCGCGTCCGCGAGCTTACCCAGTGCCGTCACGACCTCCTTATCCGCCGGAGCGGTGCCGCCCGGCGCCGGAGCCGCCGCGCCTCCCGCATCCGTCCGTGCATCCCCTCCGTGCCCCCCCCTCCGTGCCCCCTCCACTCTGGGCGCGGGCGCGGCCGGCGCGGGCGCGGGCGCGGGCGCGGGCGCGCCCCCCGGAGCCGCCGGAGCCACCACCGGAGCCGCCGGAGCCGCCGTGACCAGACCATCCGCCTTCATCCGCAGGATTACGTCAGCAAAATCCTCCTGTGAAGAGGTGTCAGAAGAGGTGTCGGGATTTGCAGGCAGACTCCGCGTCCGCGTGAGATGATGCATAGGGGGGGTCCGCTCAGGCCCAGCTTCGGACGAATGAGCCAACCTCCCGCATGCGTCACCACCTCCCGCCCGGAGAATCTCCTGGATGACTTGACGAAGATCTGGCGCCCCAGACGACTGCCTGCCACCCCTTTGCCCCGAATCTTTCCCCTGCCGCCGCTGTTCGGATAGCCGGAGGAGCCTCCGGATGTCGCGGGCGTGCCTACCGACCCCATTGACGACATTATGGACGATGGACCAGGCGCGTTTGATGATGGGCACAGCCATGATGCGTCCGGCGAAATCAGCTACCTGGGCCGGCGGGCTGCAAGGCAGGCTATTCCGGAAAACGCGAAAGCGAATCTGGTCCTCGCAGAACAGCACCGCTGCCTCTTCGAAGACTGTCTGGATCTCAACATTTTGCCACTCAGCAGGAACGTCGCCAGGAAACTTTTTACTGAGGAACTGGCCCCATGCCCCTTTCCACGCCTCCCGAAGCAAGTTTTGACGTAGTACGAGCCCCTCCTCCTCCTGCGAGCCCCCTCCTTCGAGCGTGTTTGACACTTTGCTCGGCACCGCACCGAGGACTTCCCTGATGGGCCTCGTCATAAACTTTCCGGCGAGCTGCCTCGCTGTCGGATCTGCCCAGTTGATGTCGACGTCGCCCCATTTCAGCCACATCCACTTCTGGGCGGCTCTCTTCATCATCTCATTGCCAAGCGGCTGCGGCGGCTGCGGCGGCTGCGGCGACTGCCCCGGCTGCGGTGGCTGCGGCGGCTGCGGCTGCGGCGCCGGCGGCTGCGGCTGCGACTGTGGCGCCGGCTGCTTGAGCACGTCGCTGAGCACGTATTCGAAGAAGCTCGCAGCCGTTGCGTCGTCCTTTCTAGGGATGACAATGCCCTCCAAAGCTAGTGGCCTCGACTCGAGCAGTCCCCTCAGGAAGTTTGTCAGTGTTGGCTTATATTCGCCCTTGGAGAGAAAGTGTTTGTAGTCGGCGGTGGGATGAGCCTCATTCCAATGATTTCTGAAAGCCTTCAGGGTTTTCATCATCTGGGTGTTGAGTGGCCCGCCCTTGCGCAGCAGGCCAAATATGTAGAGATCCCTTCCCTCTGTCCATCGTTCCTTGCCGACTTGCCCCTGAGGCCCACGTCGTTCGGTCGAAGAAGATAAGGAGGTGAAGGTAGTACGGTGAAGATAGGACTTCGGTGAAGATAGTACTTTTGTCAGCAACTCCCGTGCACTCTCGTGCAGATCCACCATCACCTCAGCCCAGGCCTCGGGGTTCTCTCCGTCCTGTGGGCGTGTCGCACCCTCCCGTCGGAGTGCGGCAAGCGATTCCAGACTCGGCTGGTCGGCTTCGACGAAGGCCCAAATGGCCAGGCCGAGAAGGGTCACGGCCACGTACATCGTGCCATCTCGCAGTATTTCCCCTGGCAGGGCCTCGAGCTCGGTTATCGACTCCCGGGCCTTCTCGCAGTACTTCGTTAAGCCCAACCGTGTATCGAGCGAGCAAGCACTTTTCGCGCGCATCACGTCCGGATGGTTCTTCATCTGCCAGATGGATAGGAGAGTCTTACGAGTGGTTAGTGCAGCCTCCAGACGCTCCAGGTACCCCGCGGCCTCCTTATTCACATGGGGCGTAAAGCTCGCAGCCTTCTTAAGGAGGAACTCGGCGCGTTGAATTCCGGACGAGAGAGCACCAGACGAAAGGTCGATGAAGCTCGAAGCGAATGCTTCTACAAGCAACATGAAGCTCCCCAGTGAGGAGTGAACCACCCCGGAGATGTCCATTTTGTCCGCAGCGGTGATAAGGGTCAGAGATACGACGGACAGGGCTGCCCTGGCTAGTTCTGGGTGTTTGTCGACGGCGTCCGTGAACGCCCCCAGAACGCCCCGCTTCGGAGCGGCGTCGCCGCCGACCTCGTCGCCGCCGACCTCTCCGGGGACGCCTTCGACGTGCAGACCGCCGGCACGCAGAGGCTCAACGTCTCCGCCACCGGGGTGTGGGCCGCCACGGCCGGCAGCGCCACCTGCGCCGCCGGCGTCACGCTCACCGCCGCCTCCACCACCAAGACCGGCGACGCGTACGCCTCCGCCCTCGTCGTCAAGTCCACCACGCTCGACGCGCCCAACGTCCTCGACGTCGCCGCGCGCCTGGCCAACACCGTCAACGGCGACGCGGTCACGCTGTGGGACTACCGCCTCGACGGCGCCAGTCACTTCCGTGCCTACGCGCCGCCGCCCCGGGGGGGGGCCGACAGCCGCAGCCGCAGTCGCAGCCGCTCCCTCCTTCTCTGCTACCTTGTCTTGGATAGCGAAGACAGGATAGTGAGGGGCCGGGGCCGGGGCCGGGGCCTGCGAGACGGCGCTCGAGTACGACTCCTCCATCCTTCTCCGTTTCTCTACACAGCCACAAGAAAAAAAGATCCCCGGCCCCCCTCACAGGGTCCAGCAGGCCTCCAGGCGCCCGCGCGCTTGGGGGTGCGGGCTGATGGGGAAGTGCACGAGACGGCCGCAGGCCCGGCCGTCTTCGCCCAGTTCGACCCCGGCGACGGCGACGAGGTCGAGCCCGGCTGCCCCGCCCGTGCGTATTGCGTCGGACAGTAGGGCGGAGCGGAGGCGTACCGAGCTGCTGCGGGCGTCCCCGGGTGGCGCCGAGGACGGCCGGAGCTCGAAGTCACTGCCCCGGGCCAGGGCACCCCACCCGCCCTGGGCGGCAACGATGTCCGAGCAGAGGACCGCCTCGGCGAAGTCTGCGAAGGCGACGACGCTGGTTCTGGGGGGCGCGGACTCCGTGTATCTGTAACTGACGGTGAGGAGGGCATCGGCGGCGGGGCGGATCGCGTGTCGTTCGCGGACGACGAGCCACACCCTCGTGGTCAGCCCGAGCGGCTTGGCAATGTTGGGGGGGGTGGGGGGGGGGCGTGACGTCATGTCCGGACGGCGCGCCTTTCCTCGGGCAGAACGCCTGCGGCCAGAGCGGCGTTTTTTATCTCGAGAGCGTGCGTCGACACCATGGACGCCGACAACGAGGCTTCCCCGCCGCCCTTCGAACTTGCCCAGCCCGCGGTGGAGCTGCGGACCGTGCAGGCCAGCCTTGTCAAGTCCGGGCTGGAGGTCCTGAGCAACCTCGTGGACACGGTAAACTGGGTCTTCGACGAGGACGGCCTGAAGATCTCTTCGCTCGACAGCGCGCACGTGTCGTACGTGAGCCTGGAGCTCCACGCGTCCGGGCTGGAGGGTGCGCCCCCCGCCCCCTGTACCCACCCCACCCGAGCGTCCGCGGGTGGCTCGCCGCGGCCGTGAACGCCCCCCCCCCGCCCGCCGCGCGCCGCAGCTTACCGTTGTTCGCGCCCCGTGACGATCGGCGTGTCCGTGGCGAACCTAGCGAAGCTGCTCCGCAACGTCTCTGCGGGCGATGAGCTGTATCTCGGCTACGACCTTGCGGACCCTGACCGCGTGAAGATCGCCTTGCATCAGGCCGGCGGGAACATGACGCGGCTGAATTTCCGTCTCCTGGAGCTCGACTCCGAGCTGTTGGACCCGCCCCCGCGCCCCCGCGGGGTGCTGGTGCAGATGCCTAGCAGCGAGCTTGTGAGACTCGTCCGGGGGATGGGCGTGGTGAGCGAGGAGCTCAATGTCCGCGCCTGCCCGTCGGAGGGAGTGGTCGAGATGCGTGCGTCGGGCGATATCGGGTGGCTGGAGGAGCGGCTCGCCTCGAGCGACGCGGAGACGGATGTGACGGTGGTGGGAGACGAGGAGGGCGAGGGGGCGGCGCTGGAGGCTTTCACGGGCCGGTTCAGCCTTAAGTACATGACGGCGTTCGCGAAGGGCTCGTCCATCAGCCGCGTCGTCTCGCTGTCGTTCTGCCCGGACTACCCGATGACGGTCACGTTCGCGGCGGGCGGCGCCCTCACCGTACGGATGATGTTGGCGCCACGGATGGACGACGAGGGCGAGGCCTGAGCTGCCTGCGGCTCGGGCGCTTCGGCGTCGACGACGACGTTCCGGATGCCCTTGTTGGGTACCCAGACGACCGCCGTGACGCCCAGCTGGGCCTTTATCCTGCCGAGCCCCCGGGCCGCGCTCACGGCCTTCTCCACGTCCCCGAGGAGCGGGAACAGGTCCTGGACCTCGTCGGTGCAGTCACTGCACGCCACTGGCAGGTCCCGGAGGTGCGCGACGAGGAACGCGGCCAGCAATCGTTGCGTCGGCGCGTGCCGGCACCCCCCCCGCGTCGCCTCGACGGCTCGCCCGTCGGCGTCCATCGCGAGGCAGACAGGCCCCACGGTCACGGTGCGCTCGTGGCAGGCCGCCCGTCGGCGGGCGCCGCGCGCGCGCCCCTCGAGCCACGCGCAGGTGCGCGAGTAGAGGTCGACGAGGCGGGGGAGGGGGTGGAGGGCGAGACGCGCGAGTCGTAGGCCGGCCGCCGCCAGGAGGTCGGAGAGGGCGGGGAGGGTGGGGGGGGGGTGCTCTGTGTCTGTGAAGTTTCTCTCGTGCATGTCGCTGTCCTGCCGGCTTCCCTTCCTGGCCGCTTCCCTTCCTTCACAAATTTTCCGGGGGGGCGATTCAATTCGTCCTGGGTACGCTACTACTCGGGCGCGATGAGGCGGTCCGTCTCGTATACGAGGCTCTTGGGCGTGGCCCGCGTGTGTGCGGCATGCGGGAGCTGGACCCCCCCGGCCCGCTCGCCGAGGAAGTGCAGCGTGTCGCGCACCTGGCGGGGATGGATGCTCGGCGTCGCGGGGGCGGCGAGCTTCTGGACCAGGTCCCTGCGCATCTCGCTCTGCCCGCCCTGCCTGTGCGCGGAGACGATGTTGGGCATGGTGTCGCGGAGGGCCTCGATGGCCATGTCCTGGAACTCGGCCCGGGTGACGGCCAGCGGGGTCCCGCGCGCGCGATCGACGGCCTTCTTGAGGACGCGGAGGTCTCCTAGGACGTCGTCGGGCTTCTCCTGGTCGAGGGGGGTCACGCGCAGATCCCCGTGCGCGGCCTCGGTCTGGTGCCCGCGGTAGTAGAGCCCGTCGGGGGTCTTTCGCCTCGTCATCGCGTCCCCGTCACCCTGCGCCGCGATTTTTTTGCACCTGTGGGCCCCTTTTTTCTCCCGCACCACTATAGTCCCCCCTGGCGCTATGAACGTGACCGTCGGCGACGCGATCGTCCGTGACAGCCCTCTGGATGCCCCGCCGCCCGGCACCCAGGTCCTGCCCATGCGGCCCTCGCCGCCCGGCGCGGACTTCCAGAGCGACGCCGTCATCGAGCGCGGGCTGAGGAAGACGCGCGACGTCACCCTGGAGCCGTGCCCGCTGGCGGCCCTGCGCCCCCCGAGCCAGGGCTTCCTGGTCTTGAACTCCATTGCTCCTCCTCGTGGGGAGGGCCCGACCCGGGCCATGCTGCGCTTCTCTGCGGCGTTCGAGACGGAGGAGAAGGCGGCGGAGCACGCTCGGCGTCTCAGCACTGCATGCGACGGCGCATACGACGTCTTCGTCGTCGAGATGGGCCGCTGGACGGTGTTCCCGGTCCCCGACACGTCCGATTTCGCCGAGATCAAGAGGTACGTGAACGGGGAGGTGGAGCGGGTCATGCGGGCGCACTTCGAGAACAGCAAGGAGGTGCGCGCGCACAACATGGAGCGCGTCCGGCGGGCCAGGGAGGACGGGAGGGCGGGTCGCGCGGGAGAGCCGGAGGAAGGGGCACCGGAGACGGTCGTCGAGTACGACGGGGCCGGGGCCGGGGCCGGGGCCGAGTGACTTTTTTTGTGAGCCTCAGGCATCTCCGCTCGATGCCTTCCGGCGGCGACGACGATCTCGTGGCGTCCGCACGCGCGTCCGCGCTGGAGGACGTCTTGAAGTGGTGTCTCGTGACTGCTGCTCTGCTGCTCCTGGCCTGGGCGGTGGACAGGCAGATGTGCCGCGCCGACTTCGAGGGCCTGTTGGACTGCTAGATACGCTTTTCAAAACGCGAGGGCTATAGAGAGGCTACTTACTTACTTATAGGGAGACGTACTGACCTTGTGCGTGCGCATATTCTTCTCGTGGTACCGGATGGTACCATCGGCGCCCTTCACGGGCCACAGGGCGTACCCCTCCCGCCCCTCCGGGTGTTTCTTCGCCTGCCACTTGGCGATCGGGCGGATCAGGGCCTTGGTCTGCGCCGACAGCTTCTTCTTGGGCATCTTGGCGCGGTCCACCACATCGCGCGGCCTCCCATCGCCGAAGTCCATCTTCTTCATCCACACGGTCTTCCCGCCCACGGTCTTCTTGAACGAATCCCCGATCTGCTTGACGCTCGGCATCGCTCGACGGCGGCTCCTTCGCCCCTGGCGCAGATTATCTTTGGGGGGGCCTCCCCTGCTCGCCCCCCCCGCCGACACACTGACACACGAGCCTCTCGATCGCCTGCCGGTACAGGATTTCGTGCTCGGCGCGGCTCCCCGTCCACTCGATACCGACGGCGTCCAGTCCCGACAGCCCGCAGACCTGCGCGGCGCGCCCCCCGGCGTCCGTCCGCACGCACTGGAGCACGGCATCGCCCGCCACCGCCTGGCGCGCAATGGCGCTGGCCCGGGTGTTCGGGGGGCGGCGATCCGTGCCCTCCGCGTCGACTGCCCAGCACTGGAGGGACCCCCGCAGGACGCGGGAGGTCCGGCAGCTGAGGCAGACCGCCTTGTGGGCGGGGACGCCAAGAGCGGCGGCGGCGGCTGCCCGCCCCGGGCTGGTGACGGCGGGACAGGAGGTCATCGTGCCATCGGCCGCGATGTGCAGCAGTGCGCCGGCTCGGTGGAGCGCCACATCATATCGGTGGAGCGCGTCGCCGGCGGGAGTGTGCAAAGGGATCATAGGGCCACGGTCAGGGTCCGTCAGCGGGCTGGCGTCCCCGAACGAGTACGAGTACGACAGGTCTGGGCCGCCGTTGTCCTGCATGGGGGAGGGTTGAAGGCTATGTCCCGGGCGAGATACTATCTCCCCGACACAATATCCCGCGCGGGGGGGTGGATAACGGAGGTTTCGGTGGCGGAGCGAGGTTTTGGCCCCGTTCGTGGCGTTACGGCGCGCACCGCGCGTCCCGAATCCTGGCAAGGTCCCGCTTGTCAGAGTCCCGTTTCCGGGCGCGCGGTCGGGCTCTTCGGGATGTATAAGGGACTTAGCGGCCTGATTCGTGCAAATAAAACAAGTTTGTGCGGGTGGGTGAGAGGAGAGGTCCGGCGGGATGGCGGGCGGACGGGAACTCATGGACATCGAGGCGGGCGCGTCGGAATCGTCGGAGGGGGGGTCGGAGATGGAGAGCGACGGGGAGTCGTCCGCGATGCTTCAATTTATCGACGATGACGGCGATTACTCGCAGGGGGGGATCGGATACGGGCTTCCGGGGCCTTCCCGCGCCCCGAGTCCAAACGGTGGGCAGGTCAGCGGTGGCGGTGGGCGGGTCGCGGAGGTCCCCCCTCGCGCTCCCTCGGCGCCCGCGCACCTGGGGGGGGAGGAGGGGGAAGAGAACGAACCCGACGGCTTCTACCTCTTCCACGGGGCGTGCCCCCCCTCCCTGCACGTGATGCGGTCCACCCTTGTCGGGGCCAAGGCCATCACGGCCGAGGTGCAGAAACTGCTCGGGGGCGGGGATGCGGACGGGATAGCGAAGGCCGTGACGGCCGCGTACGAGGAGCTCGCCGCGTCGGAGGGCCTCGAGCACACGGCCCACGGGCTGTGCAGCGCGCGCGACCCCTCGGAGGAGTTCTACCGTCGGATGGCGTGGCTCGCCGACTTCAGTTCTGCCCTGGTGAGCGTCGCGCGTGGGGCGTCCGCGGCCTCGGCGCAGATAAGCGACGCCGCGCACAGAGGCATGCAACAGGCAGTCCGGGAGGTGATGATTGCCCAGAAGACGCTGTGGCTGTACTGCGCGCCGCTCTCTGCCGTGCACGAGGTGGCTGGGTCGTGGCTCCGTGAGATGGAGGGAGTCCAGCCCGGGCTAGGCCTGGACAAGAAGAGCGCCGCGTGGCGCTCCCTCGCCTCGTACGTGCGCGACGGCGGGTATGTGGTGATGACCGCCGACAAAGAAGGCGGCTTCGCGCTGGGCAGGGAGACGGAGGTCCGGGTCTTTCAGAAGAAGCGGCACGGCGGGCACGACCTCCACTATGCAGAACACGTCACTGACATGCCGGCGTTCGTCGCGGACTTCTGCAAGAGGATGCGGGACGGGTACGACCCGGTGGGCACGTGGATCGAGAAGGATATGGGCATCCAGAAGCACCTCGTCCAGCAGCTCGGGTCGATGCCCGAGGAACGTGAGTGCCCCCCCCCCGCCCCTACCGGTCCCACGGTCCCACGGTGCTTTTACTCGCAGTGGATACGGGGTAAAGTCCCGTCTCCGAACTCCGACCGACCGACCGCAGTGATGAAGATGGACCTCCCGAAGTCGCACCAGTTCAGCTTCGACAACGGCATCCTGCGGCTGGACCGGCGCGTGCGGTTCCACCGCTTCCCGCTGAGCCCCGAGGCCCGGCGCGACATTGGGTCCACCATGTCCTGTAACTGGATCAGGATGGAGTTCCGCGAGTCCCTGATGGATCTGATGACCCCGCGTCTCCTGGACTGCTGTATGGACACCCCGGACGCGTCGTACGAGGCGTGGAGAGCCCCCGAGGTGCTGGAGGAGGTGTTCCGTCACCCCATCGTCAGCCAGTATCGTGACGTCATCCTGGCGCTGCCCCTGTCCCAGGGGTGGGATTCGGAGAAGACGTCAACGCACCTGGGGATCAACTGGGGCCGCATGCTGCTCGCTCCCATGGTCCCGATGGAGGTCTACGCGGGTGGGCAGTATCGCTTCGTCCGGGAGGCAAAGTCGGAGATCATGACCCAGATCTGGGGGCAGGCGGGCTGTGGGAAAAGCACGGCCATCGACATGCTCGGGGCCTTGCTGAATCAGCGGTCGGGGGGGGAAGTGGCGATGAGTCCGCTCCTGTCCACCAGTGCGCAGAAGGAGGACACATTCGGCCTGTGGCAGTGGTCGAAGCCGCTGTACACCGCGGTGGTGTGTCACGACATCTCGCGGCAGATGCGGCTGGACGCGGGGGCTCTGAAGTGCCTCATCAGCAACGAGCGCCAGGAGATCCCGCGGAAGAACCGCGAAACATTTGTCGGCTCCATGAACCTCAACCTGCTGTTCGCGGTAAGTACTG
>Ga0181583_10001834_pt1 | contig 15787 bp, 10 predicted proteins | sample 071ome_31_FD_132461 | JGI IMG/M metagenome (GOLD analysis project Ga0181583, IMG submission 132461) | Coastal salt marsh microbial communities from the Groves Creek Marsh, Skidaway Island, Georgia - 071405CT metaG (megahit assembly) | ecosystem: Environmental > Aquatic > Marine > Intertidal... | reverse complement strand
GAGTATTTCTTCTTGATTCATATCCCTCAAAAAATGGGTTTAAGAAAGCAACTATCAAGCAAAAAAAAGATTTTCTAGAGAGTCATCATAGTTATGTTGAGGCTACTCCAAGAGTGTTAAGGGCAATAAAAGATGCGGACATCATTATATATTCAGCTGGGACGCAGCATTCATCTCTGTACCCAACTTATTTTTCAAATGGGGTTGCATCATCCATTGTAGAAAACAAAAGAGCGTTTAAAGTTTTCATAGCTAATATTGGTGCAGATTACGAAACCCCATTTTATGAGGCACATGATTACATTTTAGGTGCTCTTAAGTACCTTAATTTAGGTGCATCTTTTAATTTTGAAGCAAAAGATTATTTTGATATAGCGCTCATCAATAACAGTGAAAAAAGAGACAAAAGCTATGTAAAGATTGATTACAAAAGATTGCAAACAATACCTATAAAGACTGTAATCAAGAAGTTTGAATTAGATTATTCTGGAAAGCACAATGGTAGTAAGATTGCCAAATTTATTCATGATGCTTTTACTAATAGTCAGGGGACATAGAATCTACATTGAAAATACTCGCAGTTGTAGTTACACATAATAGAAGAATTCTTTTAGAGCAATGTATTCAACATATCAATACTCAGCAAAGGCTTCCCGATGAGGTGCTGGTTATTAATAACGGGAGCACCGATGAAACAGAAAATTATTTAATAGCAAACAAGATCAAGCATATAACTCAGGAAAATCTTGGATCTGCGGGTGGGTGGTCTACTGGGATAGAGTATGCGCTAAGAAAAAATTTTGATGCATGTTGGTTGATGGATGATGATGGTTACCCTCACAAAAATTCATTGGAAATCCTTGAACAGAATTTAGATAGCAGGGTTAGTTGCGTTTCTTCTGTTGTGCTCAAAGAAGATAAAAAAAATGAATTTGTATTTCCAATGCCATATTTGAATAAACATGGCAATCCTACCCTGAAACCATTTAAAAGAAAGATTCATACACTTGATGAAATGGAATCAATCAATAACAAACCAAGCTATCCTTTTGCCCATTTATTTAATGGGGCGTTAATTAATATGAGTTTCATTGAAAAGGTAGGAAACATAAACAAAAACTTTTTTATGTTTGGAGATGAAGTTGATTACTTTTATAGATTACGAAAAGTTGGCGATGTTAAATCTATGCTTAATGCTTATCACTATCATCCCGATGTTACCAAACGTCCTTACTCTGACATTAAAGTGTATTACCTGATTAAGAACACCATTATCCTTCACAAAAGGTATTTTGATAAATCTTTACTAAGAAATCTTATATTAATTCCAGTAGTTCTAGTGAGAGTGTTGTTTAGAAATGGTATTGTTTATTTCCTCAAATATATATTTAGTAAAAAGTTATTAATGCCAAAATCGGTGCTAAGAGGTTTTCAGGGAAAGATAGGCAAAGATCATGCATACTAAAGAAGATCTTCTTGTAATGCAGAATGAAGCCACTTTTATAACAGTTATGATTCCTTGTTATAACCAATCTGAGTTTCTGATAAGAGCTCTAGACTCGGTTATGGCCCAAACATATAAAAACTTTGAAGTAGTCATTTCAGATGATTGCTCATCTGATAACACCAGTAAAGTCGTGGAGGAATATATCAATACGTTTTCTTTGCAGAACAAAATTAAATATTATAGAAATCAAAATAATTTAGGATATTTAAGAAATTATCATACAACTCTCAATAAAAGAGCTACAGGTAATTGGATAATTAATTTAGACGGAGATGATTTTTTCATAGATGAAGATTTCTTTCAAAGAAGCGCCAAGGAAATTAATGAAACCCCAGAAGCAGTCTTGCTTCTATCAAACTATAAAGAATTTCATTCATACAAAGATCTTTGGATCAATATTCAAAGTAACTTACCGGCTAAAATGACGACAGATGAGTTCCTCAATCACTATGCTCTTGGCAGAGTGCGTTGGAACCATAACGCCATACTTTATAAAAGAGAGGTTGCAAAAAGTATTGGTTTCTATTGGGATCCTGAAATCCCAATGAATGACTGGGAGTCTTTCCTGAGGCTAAGTTGTCACGGGACCATTCTTTATGATAGCAAGCATGTTGCAGCATGGGTCCAGCACACAAATAACCTTACTCAGATTACAGATATCAAAAAATACAAAAATAATTTTTTACTAATTGATGGGCTGATCAATTACTTTTCTCAGAGGAATATCCATACAGACATTAAAAAAAGAATCATCAGTCACTTAATTAATACCCATATCTCTGAACCTATTATTAATATGTTTAAGCACAGGAACTTCTCTGGAGGTATTCAGTTTATTTCTTTTTGTCTTAAGAAATATCCTTTTAAGACTTTATGTGCTCTTCTAAATCCAAAGAATATAATCAAAATTTTACTTTCTTTTTTCCCAAATATTTATAATTCTCTAAAGAAGGTCATAAATAAAGCCTAGTAAATTTTTTCCACTATAATAGCTCTTTTAATATTGCATTATGAGAGTTTTAATTACGGGTGGCTCAGGTTTTATAGGATCTGCATTAATTAGGTCTTTAATAGCAGATTCACCAAAATATGATGTTCTTAATATAGATAGTCTTACATACGCATCTAATGAAAGTGCTCTTGATTCTGTTTTAGATCAGCCAAACTACCAATTCGAAAAAATAAATATATGTAATTATGAAGATCTTAGCCAAGCAATCAAAGATTTTTTACCTGAGCGAATTATTCATTTAGCAGCAGAGAGCCATGTTGATAACTCCATTAATAATCCTTTTTCTTTCTTGGAAACAAATATCCTAGGGACTTATAATTTATTACAAGCTTCGCGAGACTTGATTAGTAAGGAAAAACTTAACAAACCCTTTGTCTTTCATCATGTATCAACCGATGAAGTGTTTGGAGATCTTGAAATAAATGATAAGACCTTCACAGAGGAGAGCAATTATTTACCAAGCTCACCATATTCAGCTTCTAAAGCTTCTTCTGATCACTTGGTAAGAGCTTGGAGCAGAACTTATGGACTGAATTATGTCATCACAAATTGCTCCAATAATTTTGGACCATTTCAGCATGCCGAGAAGCTTATTCCTAAAACTATCCACAATGCAATCATGGAGAAATCCATACCACTCTACGGTAATGGAAAACAGATAAGAGATTGGCTTTATGTAGAAGATCATGTTGACGCGATAAAACTCATAACAACAAAACAGATAAAAAATGATACCTTTAATATAGGTGCTAACAATGAGATGACAAACATTGAAATTGTTAGAACTATTTTAAATAAAATGATTGAAAAATTTGCTTTCCCAAGAGATATCTTAGATCTTATTTCGTTTGTTAAAGATCGTCCTGGCCATGATGAAAGATATGGAATTGATCCTTCTAAAATTATTTCCAAGCTAGGATGGAAACCGAGATATAGTTTTAATGATGCCATAGAAAAAACTATCAGCTGGTATATTAGTTATTATTCGAAATGAGTGATTTAGGCTGCAAAGGCATTATTTTAGCTGGTGGAACAGGTTCAAGGCTGTACCCAAATACAATAGCAACTTCTAAACAGCTTCTCCCCATCTATGATAAGCCCATGATTTATTACTCTCTGTCAGTTTTGATGCTAGCTAATATTAGAGATATCTTATTGATAGCTAATGAGGACGATATTTCGAGGTTTGAGAAACTTTTGGGAAATGGAGATGATTTTGGAATTAACATTTCCTACGAAATTCAAAAACAACCCCGGGGTATAGCTGAAGCTTTAATTATTGGAGAAAGATTTATTGATAATCATAAAGTAGGACTCGTTCTTGGCGATAATTTATTTTATGGACAAGATTTTTCATCAAAGCTTATAGCTGCTAAGAATAGCTCTGCTGGAGCAAATATTTTTGCAAAAGTTGTATCCAATCCATCTGATTTTGGAATAGTAGAATTAGACAATGAAAATAAAGTACTTTCCATTGAAGAAAAACCGCCCAAACCAAAATCTGATTTAGCTATTACCGGTCTATATTTTTATGATAATAATGCATCTCGTTTAGCAAATAGTTTAAGACCCTCCAAAAGAGGTGAACTTGAAATTTCAGATTTAAATGCACTCTACTTAGAAAATAAATCTCTTGAAGTAAGTATCCTAGGAAGGGGATTCACTTGGCTTGATACTGGCAATCAAGACGCACTATTAAGTGCCAGCAATTTTGTTCAAAATATAGAGCATCAGCAGGGATTTAAGATTGCATGTCTTGAAGAAATAGCTTTTAAGAAGAACTGGATTTCTGAGATTGATTTGGAAAGAAGGATATCTATTTTAGGGAGCTCAGCCTACACTAGATACCTATCAGCATTACTGATTGGCTCATAGTCATTCAAAAATGCTTGAGATATAATATGTTTTTTTAAGGCACTAACTTATGAAACTTAACCTTCTTTTTACCGTAATTGTATCAATATTTACCATTAATACTCTTACCGCACAATTTTTGCCAAATGCTGCTGGCGCAGATGATCTTGAGGAGCAATTTATGTCGAGTCTCCCTTCTGATATCCAGGGGGCCGTCAAAGAAAGGAATGAGCAAGAAGAAGAACAGCTCGCAATTGATAATCTATTAAGTTCAGAAACTTCTCTTGAAAAAACAAAAGTATTGCTTAGAAAAATTAATCAACAACTAAAAAGGGTTGAGCAAGAAATAAATAAACAAGACCCTTCTATTATCCCAGATAATGATAAATTGGAATTTTTTGGATCCAATTTTTTTAGAACCACCCAATCAACATTTGCGCCTATAAATGAACCAAATATGGACGGATCGTATCTTGTAGATGTAGGAGATAGGTTTACTATTACGGTGGTTGGAGCAGAGGATGCAGATTTTCAATCACAAGTTGGAAGAGATGGATTTCTAAAACTTGGTAAATTTGGAAGATTGCAGATTGCAGGCCTTCAATTATCAGAGGTTGAAGAAAAGTTAAAGGATTACCTAGCTACCAGATCAATTACTTCAGAAATATATATCCAATTAGATACTATTAGAGACATTGATGTGATGATTTTAGGTCATGTTGAAAATCCAGGAATTTATACGCTATCTGGTGGAAGTAATTTACTTTCTGCTATTAATACTGCTGGTGGAATTTCAGAAAAAGGCTCCTATAGAGCAATAAAAGTAACGAGGAATTCAAACCTGCATGCTGTAGTTGATTTATATGATCTTTTTGTATCAGGCAGCACAGAAGTTATTTCACTAAAACTAAGATCTGGCGATGTGGTATATGTAGAACCAGCAGATTTTCATGTTCCAGTATCAGGTGGGGTAAACGTAAGTGCAATTTTTGAATTAAAAGAAGGAGAAACTATCACAGATATCCTTAGTTTTGCTGGTGGATTTTCTCAGGATTATACCGGTTTCAATTATTTAACTGTTTATAGAAGTGGATTATTGGGTTCTAGATACTTAGAAATTACAAAGGATGAGTATGCTGATTTAAGATTGTTACCAAGAGATTCCTTAATCGTTCCTTCATTTGGTAATGATATGAGACAGGCAAAATATGTACATATCAGCGGTAGAGTTAAACGACCTGGAACTTATTTTATTAATGATGGAGAAAAATTATCTGACCTACTTGAAAGAGCGGGTGGCTATGAAGACGACGCATATCTTTATGGCGCCGCATTGTTTAGATCTGAGAACATACAAAAAGAAAAAGATTTTTCTCAAATTAGCTATCAAGATACCATTAATTATGTTGTTTCAAGCATTGGTCGTCCCGAAGTATACGTCGATGATAAAGTACTACCAATTCTCTCTGAAGAGCTAAGATCAAAGGCCTATGAGGGAAGGATTGTTACTAGTTTTGACGTGGAAGAATTGAAACGTAACCCAGCAAAAGATGTTTCCTTGTACCATAAGGATAGAATTATTATTCCTGCTATGCAAAAAGTGGTCTACATGTTTGGAGAATTTAATAAACCCACTTCTGTAATTTTTAACTCTGAGCTAGATGTAGTTTCGTATATAAAAGCAGCTGGAGGTACTAAGGAAACAGCAGAAGGTGAATTACTGGTAATTAATCCTGATGGAACGACAGAAATTTATAAACCTGGTTTGCTTGCATTTAACGCACCAGATATTTATCCAGGGTCAATTATATATGCACCTAAAGACTTTGGAAGGCTGGATGGAATCCAGTTTTCATCCACTTTGGCTCCTATTGTTAGCAGCTTAGCAATTTCTCTGGCTTCACTTAATAGTATTAGTGATTAATTGCTTGCTTTGTCAGATCCTGCTAAAAAGATAATATTATTCTTTGCATCAATAGCTATAACTGCTTCACCAAAAGTATTTGCATCAATTAATGATTATATTTTTAAGCATTATGAAGTTCCTTCGTTTTCTAATTACAGCACAATTGGTTTAATTCAGAATCCCACAGCAAGATTTAATTTAGCTGGGACAGTTGCTTTTTCATTTGCTGATATGGACCCATACTACAGAGGTTCCATAATGGCATATCCATTTGATTGGTTGGAAGCAGCTTATCAATATACTGATGTTAATAATGCACTTTACAGCTTATCTCAAGATTTCTCTGGTAATCAAACATATAAGGACAAAGGTTTCGATTTAAAATTTAGAATCTTCAGAGAATCAGAATTGATACCTCAGGTTGCTGTTGGTTTCAGAGATATTGCAGGCTCTGGAACATTTGGTGCCGAATACATTGTAGGTTCAAAGCAGTTCATGCTCTTTAATTCAATTATAGACTTCTCTGCTGGGTTGGGTTGGGGAGGTTTAAATAATAACGATATGTCAAATCCATTATCAAAGCTGAGCGATAGGTTTGATGAAAGAACAGAGCTTTCAGATACCCAAGGAGGAGAAATCAACTTTGATAAATTCTTTAGCGGTAATATGGGAACATTTGGAGGAGTTGAAGTTTTCTTACCCAATTTATGGGGAAGTAGATTGAAAGTTGAATACGATGGCACCAACTATAAAGAAGAGGGATTCCCATTTGGAAGAGAGTCATCCAAGTTTGCATTTGAATCAGTTAAACAAAGCCAATCTAGAATTAACTATGGAATTGTTTTACCTATCAATAAATCAATTCAATTGAGAGCATCTTTTGTGAAGGGCAATACCTTTAGTTTAGGTTTTTCAATGACTGGATTTTGGGGAAATAGAGAGCCCATTGTTAAGAAAAGAGATCCCTATAAAAAAATACAAAATAAAGAAATCATTCAGCAAATAACAGCCAATGATGAATTATTGTATTACAGAGCAACATTAGCCGAACTAAGAAAGCAAAACTTTTTTTTACAGAATGCAACTAAAGATAGTGACACACTCGAATTGACATTTTCGCAGTCTAAATTTAAAGATCCCTCTAGAGTTATTGGAAGGGTTGCAAGAACACTGGATGATATATCTCCTAAAGAGATTAAGAAGTTTAAAATTACTGATGTAAATGCTGGTTTAAATCTATATGAAATCACTATAGATAGAGCAGAGTTTGCTAAATATAAAAATGAAAATCTCTACACACTTGCCGAGGAGTCTTTTGATTACAAGCCCTACAGCAATGAAAAAAAAGAGTATAAATATAATCCTACAGGAGGCTTTCCTGCACATTTTTTTAATGTAGCTCCAGTAGTACGTTCTCAAATCGGAGGTCCTGATGGATTCTATTTTGGAGAGGTTAGTATTGGAATTAGTTCTGAGCTTAAGATTGCTTCTAATATCTCAATAGTATCTCAAGGACAAATTGGATTGGGTAGTAACTTCCAAGAGCTCAAACTTGCATCTGACAGTATCTTGCCAAGAGTAAGATCAGATATTGTCCAATATCTCAAGGAAAGCCAGGACTACAACATTAGAAGAATGCAATTCAATATGTTTAACCAACCCTTTAAAGAAATCTATACTAAATTTACTGCCGGAATTCTTGAGGATATGTTTGTAGGTATTGGTGGTGAAATTATGTACAAGCCTTTTTACAGAAATTTTGCAATTGGCTTAGAGGCGTGGAGTGTCCAGCAAAGGGATTATAATATGATGTTTGATCTCCTGGATTATAAAACAGTTACTGGGCATATGAATTTTTATTATTTTGAACCCAATACTAATATCTTGTTCTCAATGAAAGGTGGCAAGTATCTAGCAAAAGACTCTGGATTTACTTTTGATTTCTCTAGGGTATACAGGAGCGGTCTCAGGATAGGCGCCTTTTTTTCATTGACTGATATTAGTGAAGCAGAATTTGGAGAGGGAAGTTTTGATAAAGGTTTTTACTTTCATATTCCAGTAGATATTTTTCTGGACAGGCATGTAAATGGCCAGGCAGGATTTGGCCTTAAACCTTTAACGAGGGACGGTGCAGCAATTTTAAATCCCTCATTTAATCTCTATGGCGTTACTTATGAAAGTCAGGAGGTTAACTTACATCAAGATTGGTCCGTACTTTATGATTAGCTTCGTGAAAAAAATTATTCCTATACTTTTCATTGCTTCATGTGCCCACATAGATTATGCAAGCCTTCCTAAAGCTGCTACAACCCTGATCAGAGGGGCAGAAGATATAACTATTACTAATGAATATTTTAACCAACAGGATTATTCATTCCTAAAATTAAGACGTGGACGAAGTGGAACAAGTATTTTTGTACTTTCAACGATTACTCCTAATGGTGATTATGTTTGGGTTTCATCTGATCTAGAAAAATTAATTACACGTAATGGTAAGGTCATTAAATTATATTCTGACAGTACAATTAACTTTAGAGTTGTTGATTTTAAGAATCATGTTCTTATGAATGGTTCGTCTAGCTATTTTTTAGAGCTTGAAAAACCACATGCCTTGCTATCTCAGTCTGTAGTCATCACTCATATCTCTGAAGATAGTGTCTCTTGGCTTGGCCAATCCATAAAAGCAGATCTATTTGGAGAATCTACAGAAACTCAAAAACTTACTTGGAAATTTACTAACTTATATTGGGTTGTTGAGGGTAAAGTTATTAAAACAGAGCAAAGAGTTCACCCGAATCTCCCAAAACTAACAATTGAATATTATTACAAGTAAAAGTCTTAGACAAAAAAAAGAGAGCTAAAAGCTCTCTTTTTTTATTTTTATTACTTTATTGTACTTCTCGAGTTGCAGTTGAAGTCACTTCAGATGTTTGTTCAACCTCGATAGTAATTGGAACAGAAACGGTGGTATCTTCCATTTCAGTATACTCTTCTGTTACCTGTTCTGTAACGGTAGTAGTGTACTCATAAACTTCTTCACCAGTAACATCATATTCCTCTTCAGCGGTAATTTGATACTCTTCTTCAGCGGTAATTTGATACTCTTCTTCAGCGGTAATTTGATACTCTTCTTCAGCAGTGATTTGATACTCTTCTTCACCGACGATATCGTATTCTTCTTCAGATATAACTTGGTAGTCTTCAACAACCTCTCTCTGCAATTGAACTTCATATACTTGATCGCCGTCTGCTTGTAGTGGTTGACCTTGATCATTTGAAAGAGCTATAGCGTACTCTGCACCTCTATAGTCGTCAGCTGCATTAGTAGAGGTGGCAGTATAGGTTTCAGTTGCTGTTCTAGTTGCTGCTGTCACAACTTGTCTGGTGGCTGTACCAGTAGTTACATCTCTAGTTGCAGTTCCTGTGACAACATCTCTAGTTGCAGTTCCTGTGACAACTTCTCTAGTTGCAGTTCCTGTGACAACTTCTCTAGTTGCAGTTCCTGTGACAACTTCTCTAGTTGCAGTTCCTGTGACAACTTCTCTGGTTGCGGTTGCTACAGTTCCGACGAGTGTATCAACTTGTCTTTCCCTGGTAACTTCTTGTTGCTGAACTTCATCAGTCATTGTCGTTGTAGAGATAGTTTCAGTAACTTCTTCCGTATACTCATAAACCTCAGTTGGCGCTGGTGTAGGCGCTGGTGTAGGAGCTGGTGTAGGAGCTGGTGTAGGCGCTGGTGTAGGAGCTGGTGTAGGAGCTGGTGTAGGCGCTGGTGTAGGCGCTGGTGTAGGCGCTGGTGTAGGCGCTGGTACAGGTGAAGAACTGGAATCGTTATCAGCTGCTGCTGCAATAGCTGCAGCCGCTGCAATAGCTGCTGCAATAGCTCCAGCACTTAGAGATCCACTTGCACTTCCTGCTGCAGTTGCATCATCGCCTGCAGATTTTGGTTGATCAGTTTTATTTTCAGCATCTGATTCTTGTGCTAACAATGTGGAGGAACCAAAAAAACTTGCAACAAATGCAAATAAATAATTAAGTTTGTTTTTTAATTTAGCCATATTAAAGCCCCGTATTTCTCCTGAATAAGTAAGTATTATTACAATATATAAATAAAAAGCAACGATTTATTAAAATCATAACTTTATCACTTTCTAAGAAGCGACTAATTATGCTCCGCATTTTATAATATATTCGTCAAAAGTGTAATAATTAAACAGAATATTTTTTAACTCAGGTTTTAATTGTAATGTTATAAAATGTTATGTTAAACGGGATGTAGCGCAGCCTGGTAGCGCACCACACTGGGGGTGTGGTGGTCGTCGGTTCAAATCCGGCCATCCCGACCAATCACCGTGTTTTATTAATTACTTCTTCAGCATACCAGTTTATCTCAGCAATCATTCCTTCCAGCGTTCTATTATCAGGACCTCCTTCGTATGCATTTCTGAAAGCAACAATGACTTCAGTTGCTCCAAGATCTTCAAGTTTTTTTACTCCATCAGGTGAATAAGCAGCTTCACCCATTACTTGGAATTGATAATTTGGATGATTTGTTGTCCCAAACTCATCACGATAGCTATTAATTTTAGAAATTAAGGCTTCAGTGTCTTCTAGACTGAGTCCTGCACTAATCCATCCATCACCCAATTTAGCTGCTCTTTTTAATGCTAGATTGGAATGGCCTCCAATTAAGATGGGAACAGGCTTTGATGGAACTGGGCATAACTTGATCTCAGGGATATTATAAAACTCACCCTCAAAGCCAAAATAATTACCATTCATTAGCCCTCTAAGGATTTTTATTTGCTCATCCATTCTTTTTCCACGATTCTCCCAGCGTTCCCCAGTTGCGAGGAAGTCTTCATACCACGGACTAACGCCAATCCCAAAATGAAATCTATTATTAGTCATCACTCCTAGAGTTGTGACAAATTTTGCGGTAGTTACTGCTTGACGAGGAGCAAGTTTGTAGACTGAAGTTGAAAATTCTAACTTTGAGGTTACAGCCGCAATTGCTGGTATAACACTGAAGGGTTCTAAAAAGGGAACCCCATCAAGAAATTCTCTGCTCCCATCATCATTATATGGGTAAGTTGAATCACATTCTTTTGGGTAACAAATGCTGTCAGGGAAGGTAATTACATCAAAACCTGCATTTTCAGCAGCTTTTCCTAGCTCAGTATAAAAGGATGGGTCGCACATTGATGGGTGATAAGCAAATCTCATATTTCTGTTCCTTAATTAGTTAAATTTATTCAGCAAATAAGTATAATACGCCCGGAGGATGGTCGGAGATAAATTTTGGATAATCAAGATGGCTTTTACGATGACGAAACTAGAGAATGGTTAGAGGCGCTTGATGATATTGTTCAGTCTGAGGGCCCAGAGAAGGCTTCCTATATATTAAGCAAGCTTGCCGAGCGCCTAACACAAAAGGGCACCATTCCATCTTTTAATCTAACTACACCCTTTAGAAACACTATACCCCTTAGCGAAGAGGCCCGCATGCCAGGCGAGCTTTTTATGGAACGCAAGATTCGCTCCTACATACGTTGGAATGCATTGGCAATGGTACTGCGGGCTAATAAAAACGATGATGAGCTAGGCGGGCATATTGCTACTTTCTCCTCTGCAGCAACGCTTTACGATATTGGGTTTAATTACTTTTTTAAGGGTTATGATGAAGCGCTTGGAGATATGATCTATTTTCAGGGTCATAGCTCCCCTGGTATTTATGCAAGAAGCTTCCTAGAGGGGAGATTAACTGAAGAAGATCTAGACAATTTTAGACGAGAGGTAGATAAACCAGGAATATCCTCATACCCACATCCCTGGTTGATGCCGGATTATTGGCAATTTCCAACAGTATCTATGGGGCTTGGTCCCATTATGGGTATATATCAGGCTCATGTAATGCGATATCTTTCTGCTAGAGGACTGGTTCCGAGAGAAGAGAGAAAGGTATGGGTTTTTTGTGGTGATGGAGAGATGGACGAGCCCGAATCAAAGGGTGCGATTGGATTAGCTGGAAGGGAGGGTTTAGAAAATCTTATTTTTGTTATTAATTGTAATCTGCAACGTCTTGATGGTCCCGTAAGGGGAAATCATAAAATCATTCAAGAATTAGAGAGAGAGTTTAGAGGCTCAGGTTGGAATGTAATTAAAGTTGTATGGGGAAGGCACTGGGATCCAATTTTAGCAAGAGACTCAAAGGGGTTGTTGCAGCAGCTCATGAATGAAGTGGTTGATGGAGAGCTTCAGAATTTTAAAGCTAAGGGCGGTGCTTATACTAGAGAGAAGTTTTTTGCAAAACACCCTGAAGTTCTTGAGATGGTCAGTGATCTTACTAACGAAGATATTTATAAACTTAATAGAGGTGGCCATGACCCCTATAAAGTATATGCAGCTTATCACAAAGCTGTTAACACAAAGGGTGCTCCAACAGTGGTATTAGCTTTAACAACCAAAGGTTATGGTACTGGTTCAAGAGAAGCAGATAATACCACTCATCAAGTTAAAAAACTTACGGCTGAAAATATCCAAGCTTTCAGAGATAGATTTGACATTCCTTTAGATAATGATGAGCTTGAAGATTTACCATATATCAAATTTGAAAAGGATTCTCCTGAATACAAGTATTTAATAGAGACCAGAGAAAGGCTGGGTGGGTTTTTACCAGTTAGAAAGTTTGATGATCAGCCTTTAGTGGAACCTAATGCTGAAATTTTTAGTAAATACCAAAAAGGATCTGAGGATAAGAAGCTATCTACAACCATGGTTTTTGTGAGAATGATGACAGATTTGATCAAAGATAATTCTATTGGTAATCGTTTAGTTCCCATAGTGCCTGATGAAGCGAGAACATTCGGCATGGAAGCACTTTTCCGTCAAATAGGAATCTATTCTGCCGAAGGCCAAAAATATGAACCAGAAGATGCTGATCAAGTTATGTGGTACAAGGAAAGCAAAGAAGGGGTCATGTTAGAAGAAGGAATAACTGAAGCTGGAGCTTTCTCAGCTTGGATTGCTTTAGCTACTTCTTATTACAACTACAATTTTCCCATGATTCCAATTTACCTTTTTTACTCTATGTTTGGATTTCAGCGCATTATGGATCTTGCATGGGCAGCTGGTGATGCTCAAGCAAAAGGGTTCCTAATTGGTGCTACCTCTGGAAGGACTACCCTGAACGGGGAGGGATTACAGCATCAAGATGGTCACTCTCATTTGATGTCTGCTCTTATTCCGAATTGTATTTCTTATGACCCGGCTTTTGGATCTGAACTCTCAGTAATTTTTAAGCATGGCATCAATGAAATGTTTGTTAATAACAAGAATTGTTTTTATTACATTACAGTTATGAATGAAAATTATACTCATCCTGCTATATCTGAAGATAAAGAGGGCGATGTAATCAGAGGCATGTATCTTTTTAGATCTGCAAAAAAACCACAAGTTCGTCTATTAGGATCTGGTTCTATAATAAATGAAGTTATTCAAGCAAGAGACTTATTGCAGGATTTTAAAATAGATGCGGAGATTTGGAGTGTAACAAGCTTCAACCTATTAAGAAAAGATGGCATGGAGACAGATAGGAAAAATCTTCTAAATCCCTCAGATGAACCAAGGCCAGCATTTGTTGAAGAAAAATTTATAGATAATCCTTTGCCTGTAGTTGCAGCTACTGATTACGTAAGAGCTTACGCTGAACAAATTAGACCATGGGTAAAGAATCAATATTTAACTCTGGGGACTGATGGTTATGGCAGAAGTGATTCTAGAGAGAAGCTAAGGGAATTTTTTGAGGTAAATGCCGCTTCTGTTGCTAAGTCTGCAGTATTTGGTTTATACAAAGAAGGCAGCCTATCAAAAGCTGAATTAGAAAATATTTATAAAAAACTCGGAAATGATAGCTCCAAACCCAATCCCTGGGAAGTTTAATAAATGCCTAAAAAGATTATAGCAATTCCAAGTCTGGGAGAGAGTACAGAAGTTGAAGTAATTGAGGTCTGTGTCAAACCTGGTGACAGTGTTGCTGCTGAGGATCCAATTATTGTGTTGGAGTCTGATAAGGCTGCCATGGAACTCCCAGCGAATTTTGAAGGTGTTGTAGATAAAGTACTTGTTAAGGTTGGAGATGGTGTTAGTGAAGGAATGAGTTTTTTAGAGCTTGAAGTTGAAGAGCTCACTGAACCCAAAGAAAAGAATTTAGCTTTATCTGCAGAGGAATTAGAAGTTGATCAAGAATCCAGCGCTCTCAAAGAAAAAAATACTGCCTCTAAAAGCATTATCTCTGTTGAAATACCAAATCTTGGAGATGAGGCCGAGGTTGAAGTTATAGAGGTCTGCATCAAAGAAGGAGATTTTATCGACATTGATGACCCCTTGGTTGTGCTCGAATCAGATAAGGCTGCCATGGAAGTTCCTTCTCCAAAAAAAGGGATTGTTTTAAAGATTCATCAAACCCTAGGAGCTCAAGTTTCAGAAGGGATGCAGCTGATAGATTTGGAGGTAGATGAAGAAGAAATTATTCATCATTCTAATGAGATGCAATCTGAGGTTGATGAATCTCCAAAAAATTCATTAATTGCTGAAAATTCTACTTTCAAACCAATTGACCTAAATGTTCCTGCAAACGATAAAATTTATGCTGGCCCTGCTGTAAGAAAGCTTGCAAGGGAATTTGGTATCAATCTCAATGCAGTTTCTCCAAGTGGTCCTAAAGGCAGAATTGTAAAAGAAGATCTTCACAAATTTGTTAAAGAGAGGTTAAGCAGCCCTAGTCAACCAAAAGAAGTCTTTAATTTTGAAAGTTATGATATAGATTATTCTCAATGGGGAGAGACCAAAGATGAGGCTTTAACCAAATTTCAAAAATCAGCTTTTAAAAACTTACATACTTCATGGATCAATATTCCTCATGTCACTCAACACGATGAAGCTGATATCACTGACTTACTTGAAATGCGTCTCCAGGTCCAAAAGGAACGTTATACAAAAATTACCCCTCTAGCCTTTTTTATAAAAGCTATTTGCGTTACTTTAAAAAACTATCCTTTGCTAAACAGCTCACTATCTAAAACTCTTGATAGCATCGTTTACAAAAAATTTATTAATATTGGAATTGCTGTAGATACTCCTTATGGTCTGATTGTTCCAAACATTAAAAGTGCTGATAAGCTAGGCATCATTGCAATTGCTGGTGAAATTAAGCGTTTAAGTGAACTTGCTAAAGCTAGAAAGCTATCATCTAAAGAGCTGCAAGGCGGAACTTTTAGCGTTTCTTCGCTTGGAGGAATCGGAGGCAAGTTTTTTACGCCAATTATCAATCCACCAGAAGTTGCTATCCTTGGCATATCTAAAGTATTTGATCAAGTGAAACTTATTAACAATAAACCTGCAGAGAGAACTATATTGCCTCTTTCTCTTTCTTATGATCATAGAGTTATCAATGGTGCTTATGCTGCAGAATATATTGCAAACTTGAGCAAAATACTTTCAGATGTAT
>Ga0181583_10001833_pt1 | contig 15789 bp, 14 predicted proteins | sample 071ome_31_FD_132461 | JGI IMG/M metagenome (GOLD analysis project Ga0181583, IMG submission 132461) | Coastal salt marsh microbial communities from the Groves Creek Marsh, Skidaway Island, Georgia - 071405CT metaG (megahit assembly) | ecosystem: Environmental > Aquatic > Marine > Intertidal... | reverse complement strand
TTTCTTTGGTTACTTTCTTTGTGCCAAAGAAAGTAACGCCCCGCCCGGCAGGCGAACAACTCTCCGTCAGGAGCATCCCACCCGGTAGGAAAGTGTTATTGAATATCCGCCGAAACAGCCGTCTGTGTGCCAGACAATCCCAGTACCATGCCGGTAATCTCATCCCAGGGCCTTAGGTCCAGCAGTCCCTTCACCGACTGATCAACCCGGCGGGCTCTGAGCAGTAACGCTTCCAGGCTTTCCACACTGTGCTGCCGCAGGGCGTGTCCGACGATAGGCATCCGGTTTTGCCACACGCGTTCTGCCTGCATGACGCCATTGATGTTCTGGCCCTGGCTGACCTTGACCTGCATGCGCAGCAGGCCGCGGATTTCCTTGACGATAAAAAACAGAATTTTGAGAGGGTCATCTCCTTCAGCACGAAGGTGATTGAGAATATTCAGCGCCTTGCCACTGTGACCTGACAGGCTGGCATCGGTCAGGGCAAACACATTAAACCGGGAGCTGTCGGCAACAGCCCGTGCCACGATGTCTGCAGTCAGTTGTTTGTCTCCGGCAAGTAGTGCCAGTTTGTCTATTTCCTGGGCAGCCGCCAGCAGGTTGCCTTCCACGCGCTGGCTGATGATGCTGACACTGTCCTGATCGGCATTCAGGCCGACCTTGCGCATACGCTGGGCAATCCAGCCTGGCAACTGCTGTGCGTTGACCGGCCAGATCTGAACGACCAGTCCCTGAGATTCAATCGCCTTGAACCACTTGGTTCCCAGCGTGGCCTTTTCGATCTTGGGGCTGGTGAGCAGCAACAGATTATCTTCACCGGGGTTTTCCACATACTCGTGGAGAATATTACGGGCATCATTTTCCAGTTTTGGCGAATGCAGGCGCATGTCAATGATCTTGCGATCAGCAAACAGAGACAGGCTATTGGCGGATTCGAGCAGCACTGTCCAGTCAAAACTCTTGCCGACGTCATGGACTTCCCGTTCTGTGAAACCCTGCTCCTTAGCCAGTAATCTGACGGTGTCGCAGGCCTCCTGGACCAGAAGGGTTTCATCGCCGGTGATCCAAATCACGGGAGGCAATTGTTTTTGCAGACTGGCAGATAGTTGTTCAGGTTTGATCAGCATGGCTTCATTCTAACCAAGGCGCAGCGTGGGTAAAAGCAGGAGTAGCAAAGTGCCTTATTCTGCTTGTGGTGTGATTGCCTTGTCGTCATTTTCCAGGGTTTCGGCTGTATCCTGAAGCATTTCGATATTGGACTTGTCGGATGTATCGGACTCCACCACGGTTCCTTCAGGAGTACGTTGCAGGGTTTCGCGCACCGCATTCAGACGCCTTGACGCCTTCCACAGGTGTCGGCAGCCCCGTTTCACCTGGTTGACGTATTGCAGCAGGATATCAACGTCGGCGATATCGAGATTGCCAAAGGAGGCGTTCACCAGGATGGCTTTCTTCAGGACGTCATAGGTTTTCTCGACATTTTTATACAGCTCGCCTTCGACGATATCTTTTGACAGATTGTCTGGCGTGATGGAGTCCAGATGGCTGTCGGCAGCAGTAATGAAATTATCCAGTTCGGCCTGGAATTCGCTGTGAAAGAACTTGCGGGACTGGCTGCTCAACTGACTGATTTCCTCGCTGATATCCACAGTAAGCATGTATTCCTGGGTGGCATGCATCAGGCTGAGAAGGGCTTCTGCGATAAACGATGTGAGCTCGGTCTTGTAAAGAGCCGAGGCAAAATTGCCGACTTCCTTCGACAGGTTTCGAATGATTCGGCTTTCCTCATCCCGGGTCCGGTATTCGTCCTTGTTATGGAGGGCTTTCTGCAACAATTCGATAGTCCTGGTAGCTATTCTGCTCAGTTCCAGGTTAAGGGCATCAATAGCAATATAGGGCAGGGCCAGGGTATTTTTATCCAGAAATTTCGGCTTGGACTCGGACTCCTCCTGCGACAGGAAACGGCCCTGGAGGAAACTGGTCATAAACCCGGCAAGCGGCCACATCAGAACCACGCCCAGGATGTTGAAGCAGGTGTGGAAAATAGCCAGGGCCACGGATGGTGACGACCCCAGGTGGACGATCTCCTGTATGGCCCCATTCAACCAGAGCATGGGGGCAAGCAGAATAATGGCGACCAGCGCGGTGATGACATTGAAACCGACGTGACCCAGGGCAACCCGCTTGGCCGTTGGCGTAGCACCGAATACAGACAGGATGGCGGTGGTGGTGGTGCCCAGATTGGCGCCGATCACTACGGCAGCTGCCATTTGCAGGGGCAGCAGGCCGCTTTCTGCAGCGCTTAACGCCACGACCATGGAGGCGCTGGAAGACTGCATCAGGGTCGTCAGCATGAAACCCACGCCGACATAGACGATAACCATGACGAAAGACAGGCCGTCGGCTGCTGGCAGGGAAAAGTCCTGGCTGAGAGACTCAAAGGTCGATTTCAGGAAGTCGATGCCAAAGAACAGCAGGCCAAAGCCTACCAGTGCCAGGCCCAGCGACGATCGACGCCCGCTGCCGCCAGTGAGTTTCAGCAGGGCACCAATGCCGATGAGGGGCAGGGCCAGGACATCAATGTTGACCTTGAAACCGATCAGGGCAACGATCCAGCCGGTCATGGTGGTACCCACATTGCTGCCAAAAATGACCCACAGCGACTGGTTCAGGGATAGCATGCCGGCATTGGCAAAACCGATAGTAGCGACCGTCACGGCGCTGGAAGACTGTACGATGCCGGTAATGAGAAAGCCGGAAAACAAGCCACGCAGACGCGTGTTGGTCCACAGGGCAAGGATGTCCCTGAGTTTGTTGCCGGCAGCCAGTTTCAGGCCGTCAGTCATCAGGCTCATGCCGATTAACAGCAAGCCAAGACCGCCGAGCAGGTTTCCAATGGTGGTAAACATGGGGGGTGATTATAGCGGGAAGTGCTTATTCCGCCTTAATGTTGATCAACAATTGTGTCTATGGCGTTCCTGGTTGAAACAGCGCCAGAACAAGATCGTTAATGGCAGTACTCAGACTATGTAGTGGCGGGTTGCTGCTGCCACAGCCCCTGTTGATGGCAATCTGAAGCCCCTCATCTGTGCGCGTAAACTCCTGAACCGGTTCAGAACGGACAATCAGGGCATCCTCCGTGGCAAACACTGAAAACCGCAGGCCCGGATTGATCGCCATGTAAACGGAAGAGCCAAAACGGGTATCCATGAACAGACCTTCAGCACCATCCGGGGTACTGCCAAAAAAATCGAACAGGACATCGGGGGCCAGGTCATGGGCTTCAGGGTGGCGTGCATTCTGCACCTGTGTATCACTGTACCGGCCTGACAGGCGGTCCAGGCGGTAGCGGGGTTCAAAGCCCAGCAGCACGGCAGGGCCTTTCCATTTTACAAAGCCGGCATCAAGCTGGAACTGATCCCCTTGAAGGGGGTAATACCGTGGCGTGCAGAAATCACCCTGGGTGATTTCAGCTACCCATGAACTGTCGCCGGTTTGTTCGAAGCGTAATCGGGCAACAGGTATTTCCTGGTTGAAAACGGCGTAGATATAAAACGGGGAGGCCCCCAGCAGTGCAAGAAGCAGGGCGATTCCCAGATAAACCAGGCGGCGGCAATATTTGAAAATTTTTCCAGGCAAGTTTGGTCCCCACTCAGTTGAGGACTATTCTGGGTTAGATGCAGGACTTTGTATAGCGGATCAGGGCGCTGATGCGGGGAGAAGGTTATCCAGGGTGCTGACGATGAAACGGTCATCATTGGCCCTGACATATTCCAGGATCTTACGGCCAACCTCGAGACGATCCTTGCCGATACCCATGACATGAGGGTGCCATATAAAAATGAAAAAACGGTTGGCCTCTGCCGTGCTGTCCAGGGCGGCTTTCCAGTCCTGTTCGACAGCAGCGTTGTCTTTTTTCTGCCATAGCCAGTGGCTGGCATCCACGCCCACCCATTCATAGGGTGTTGACCACAGGCTGCGGGACAGGCGGTCGATCTCGCCACCGTCCTGGCCGGTGGGGCAGATGCTGGCATCTACACGGTAACCCAACTGAGTAAGGATATCGCCGGTAAAGCGGGAGCGTTTGCCACCGGGAGCCCGGAAAGAGGTGGGACGTTTGCCGGTAGCTTTTTCGATGGCTTCGGTGGCGCGGGAGGCATTATCCAGTGCGGTATCGTAGTCCAGCGTGGACCACAACTCGTGCTGCCAGCCGTGCATGCCTACAGACTGTCCATCAGCCAGATCCATGGCAATGTATTCCGGGTAGGCATCGGCACTCCAGCCTTCCACGAAATGGGTGATGGGAATCTCGAAGTTTCGGTAAAGCTCGAGCAGGCCGGGAAAACCTTGCTCCAGGGCCGGACGTTCACCGGGCTGGCGCGGTTCGCTGATGACGCCTCGACAAAGATCGGCGGCATCACCCAGGTTATCCATCGTGAAGCAGACGCGTGCGGTCATAAGGAGTAATAATGGGGCTTTTTCAAAAGGCGCGAAGGATACTTGAGACGAACCCGGAAATCCATCAGTTTACTCGTTCAAAATCGCTGTGATAGCATCCGGTGACTTGTTGGTCGAGTAGTTGGACTGCCAGGAGGCGAGTGCCTGGCATGCATATCCCCGGGGGGAGCCCATTCATGAAACCTTTTGTTTTTATTGTATTTTTAAGTCTTCTGGGGGGGTTCGCCCAGGCTATAGCCCATCACAACACCCAAGCTGAATATGGTGCCTTCGGGTCCAATTTTATCGCCGTGGATGGTGTCATCCGCAATGTACGCTGGGGCAATCCCCACATCCAGTTCGATGTTGAGGTCACCGGTGGCGACCTGCCGACAGGAGAAACCTGGGTCGTGAACAGCCATCCTGTCAATGTCATGCTGGCCTACGGCTTCACCAAGGAAGAATTCAACGTGGGTGACAAAGTTCACCTGTTGACCTGGCGCCATGTCAGAAATATCAATCACCTGTGGCCGCGTGCCATTCAGATCAATGATGGCCCGCTCAAATCCAATCTGCGCTACACAGACATGATCGATATTGCCAAGGGCACTTTCCTGAGCATGGGCATTACCCCGGCAGCCAACCTCAACGGATCAGCGCCGGAACGCGCCGGTGCCAGCACGGTGCGCAAGCTTACCGAACTCGGCTATCTGGATGCCGACGGCAACATGATCTGGCCCTTGCCGGGTCATGAATGAGACGGATCCATTCTCACATTTTCTGTTGGCCCAGGCAGGGGTCTATGAGCAGGTTCTGAGCGAACTTTCCCGGGGACGTAAAAGCAGCCACTGGATGTGGTTCACTTTTCCCCAGTTGAAAGGGCTGGGACGCAGCGATACCAGCCGCCGTTATGCGCTGGACTCTGTTGAAGACGCCAGACGTTATCTCCATCACCCGGTTCTGGGAGCCAGACTTCTGCAATGTTGTCGTTTACTGCTGGCACTGCCGATTAATGATCCCGTGGCCATCTTTGGCAGTATAGATGCCGTAAAACTGCGATCCAGCATGACACTGTTTGCCCTGGCATCACCTGACATGGATTGTTTCAGGGAAATTCTTGGGCGCTTTTTCCGGGGCGAACCTGACCCCCTGACACTGGAAATGACTGCCAGTTGAGCTGCGCGATCTCAAAGCTGGAATACCTATTGGGAAGGTAGCTGCCCCGGACTTGCGCCAGATCAAACAAGCCTGATATTCCCCGGTCGTACCTCGGCATTGCATAGTTCTTTCACTATCTTCGACGCATTGCGCGCTATAAATACACCTGCTTGAAGCACGTTCCAATTTTCCGGAGGAGCAGCATGCGTCACGGTCACAAAACATCTTTGCTCGCGGCGGTCATGATGGCGCTGATGGGCAGCGCCTGTACCCAGTCAGTTAATTTACCAGCAACGAACCAGACATCCGGTCAGTCCCTGGCAGCAAATTCCCGTCCCTCGGCAGACCACAGTGAGGTCGATGGTCTCATTGACGAGTACTGCACCGGCTGCCATAACTTCGAGGACTATTCCGGGGGTATCGACCTGGAGGGACTTGGTCCTGACAATATCCAGACTGCGCCGGATGTCGGCGAAAAAGTCATCAAGCGGTTGCGTGCCGGCATGATGCCGCCGGTGGGTGAGCCGCGCCCGGATGTGGAAACCATGCAGGCGCTTGCCGCTGCCCTGGAGACCCAGATCGATAGCCATGCGGACATCAAACCCGGCCGTCCGGGTCTGCATCGTCTCAACCGAACCGAATACCAGAATGCCATTCGCGACCTGTTCGGTCTGCAGGTGAATGCAGCCGATTTCCTGCCCTCGGATGATTCCAGCAACGGCTTTGATAACTAGGCCGGAGCACTGACCCTGTCCCCGGCATTACTCGAAGCCTATCTTTCGGCTGCTGCCAAAATCAGTCATCTGGCGGTTGGTATTTCAAGTGGACCCGAACAGACCCTGTATCGTGTAAAGGAAGATGCCAACCAGAACTTCAGGATTGATGGCCTGCCATTCGGCACCCGCGGGGGGCTGAAATTCATCCATAACTTCCCGGTGGACGGAGACTACATCTTCAAGACCTTTGCCATCACCCTGGGCAACATGGGCAATGACCGTCCCTTTGGCAGTGTGCGCGGGGAAAAGTTGGAAGTGCTGATCGACGGTGAACTGGTCAAGGTCTTTGACTGGGATCAGGAGTTTGGAATCGGGCAAAACGTGTTTTTCAATGAGGATGAGGAGTTCACCGGCGAAACCCTGCCCACCCTGGATGTCACCGTTCCCGTCACCGGCGGCCCCCACGAAATCGGGATCACCTTCATTGCCCGCAATTTCGCACCAGGGCTGGACATGAACAATGACTTTGAACGCAGCACTATCGAAACCGGCGGTATTCCGGGCTACACCTGGTACCCCCATGTGGGCAGTGTGCGTGTGGACGGGCCGTACAATGTCACCGGCATTTCCATGACTCCGAGCCGGGAAGCCCTGTTCAGCTGCTATCCCCAGGCCAGAAGCCAATTCGAGTCCTGTGCCGGTGAGATCATCGACCGGCTGCTCCCCCTGGCTTTCCGTGGCTATGATGATGCTGAAGACCGTAACAAGCTCATGCAGTTTTTCGATCTGGGTCTGGAAAACAGTGGCAGCTTCGATGAGGGCATAGCACTGGTGATCCAGCGTATCATGTCTGATCCCAAGTTCATCTACCGTATCGAAAAGGAGCCGGATGGCCTGCAGCCTGGTGAAATTTATGCCGTCAATGATCTGGACCTGGCATCCCGCCTGTCGTTCTTCCTGTGGAGCAGCATACCTGACCAGACCCTGCTGGACCTGGCCATAGCCGGTGAACTGAGCAAACCCCGGGTACTGGATGCCCAGGTGCAGCGCATGCTGAAAGATCCACGCTCTGAAGCCTTTACCAATAACTTTGCCGGACAGTGGCTGGCCCTGCGTAATCTCGATGCCCACGAGCCGGTCACTGACCAGTTCCCGGATTTCGATGATTTGCTCAGGCAGTCGCAGCGCCGGGAAGTAGAGCTGCTGTTGGGCAGCCTGATCCGGGAAAACCGTCCTGTGACAGACATTCTTACGGCAGATTACACGTTTGTTAATGAACGCCTGGCCATGCATTACGGGATTCCCGGCATCAAGGGTGAACGCTTCCGCCGGGTCGACCTGGATGGTGATCTTGTTATCCGTGCGGGCATCCTCGGCAAGGCCAGTTCGCTGACCGTGCCATCCCAGCCGGGTCGTACTTCTGCCGTGAAACGCGGCTACTGGGTACTGGCCAGCATCCTGGGTGTGGAACCGCCACCGCCGCCGCCAAATGTAAAAATCGTTCCTCCCAAACAGGCCAGCAGTGGCGGGGATAATGCCGATGTGCCGTCAATACGCGAATGGATGGAAGTGCATCGCACCAATCCCGCCTGTGCCGGTTGCCACAAGATGATGGACCCTATCGGTTTCGCCCTGGAATCCTTTGATGCCATAGGTCGTTTCCGCACCGAGGAAAACGGCAAGCCCATCGATACGGAAGTGGACCTGTATAACGGTCTGCATGTCACCACGGCGGCTGACCTCACCGAGTTCCTGTTGGGCTACCGGGAAAGCGTGGCCCGCAATGTGGTGCAGAAAATGCTGACCTACGCCGTGGGCAGGGGTATGGACACCGCCGACATGCCCCTGGTACGTCAGGTACAGGGTGTCGCCCGCAAGGATGACTACCGTTTCCAGACGCTCATTTCCGCTGTGGTAAACAGCGAAGCTTTCCTGCATAACCAGATGGCAGAAGAAGGAGATGGCCAGGCCGTCGCTTCCAATTAGTGGGAATAACTGCAGCCCTCCCAGGCCAGTGACAGGGCATGGGAGGGTTTTTCTTATTAACTTTTTATGATTTCATCGCGATTCTGGAGGGCCCTGGAATACTGTGAACGCATACGTACATCCCTGTACGCTCGGCCTCGGCATCCCTGCCTCGGACGTCACATTATTCCAGGGCCCTCCAGAATAGATTGTAAGTTTCAGATTTAGGTAAACTTTCAAAACATGACCATTTTTATACTTGCCTGAGGCTCCGGATTTTGCGTGAATGCGCAACATGGAAATTTCAGCAATCGCCACCATCCGCTCGCCCTACAAACAAAAGTTTGCCATTCCCCGCCAGCCTGGCCTGGTACGCGAAGCCGTGGGTGAGATCGTGTTTCATGATGACTATGCCGACCCCAACTGTCTTCGCGGTATTGAGGGGTTTTCGCATCTCTGGCTGCTGTTTCGTTTTCATGAAACCGTTGACAAGGGCTGGACTCCCACTGTGCAGCCCCCGCGCCTGGGCGGAAAGGAAAGGGTGGGGGTGTTTGCCACCCGGTCAACGTTTCGACCAAACGGGATTGGCTTGTCGGTTGTGGAAAATCTCGGCTGGCGTGTGGAACAGGGAGAATTGATCCTGAGTGTCGGCGGCATCGATCTGCTGGATGGGACGCCCATTGTTGATATCAAACCCTACCTGCCCTATGCCGACAGCCTTCCTGAGGCCCGGGGCGGTTTTGCCGGCGACAGTCCGGGTTCAGCAGTAAGGGTGAATTTCGAAGCAGCAGCCCAAAGCATGCTTGATGAACAGATGGATGTTTTTCCTGACCTCAGGGAATTAATCATTAACGTGCTGCAGCAGGATCCCCGGCCAGCCTGGCGCAAGCGCAGTGATGATGCAAAACGATACGGAATGTCCCTCTATGACTTGAACATCAAGTGGGAAGTGGATGACGATTGTCTGAGAGTGCTGGAAATCAACAAGGGCGATGCTGGTGAGTAATACGGGGTACAAACCAAAGATCAGCGTCGGACAAGGTTGCAGGGTGCTGTAATCGTCATGCCATGAATACATTCCTTGTAGGCTTGGCGCCTGCATCCATGCAGGCGGCAATCACTTAGAGCACCCTGCAACCTTGTCTATTCAAGTTCGGTGGTAGCCCACCGTGACTTATGGCGGAAAGCTTGTGGTCTATTCCGCACCTTCAGTCTTCTGAAAGAACGCGTGGCCATAGTCATCCTTCAGGTCCAGCATGAACTGGTTGTTTTCCTGGCAGATATAATCCTGGAGTTCCTCGCCTTCCACCCAGGGGATGTCCCATTCGGCTTCCCAGGTTTCATAAAACGCACCGGGATCATCGATGACGATGCGATAGTTGAGTTTTTCCTTGTAGGGCCGGGAGAGATATTCAATGGTGTGCAGCTGGTTGGTGTGGTGGGTGCCGCTGTAATCCAGCCAGGTTTTTTCGTTGTAACCCAAGGTGTCGATCACCAGGGTGTCGCCCTCCCAGTGGCCCACGGAATGACCGAAGTAGGTGGGGTTGATCTCATCCAGCGGTTTCTGCGGCCTGCCATCCAGGTGGATTTCCCGCCAGACATGGCCGCCGCCTTCAAAGATCACCAGAATGCGGTCCCGGTGCTGGACGATTTCAGCAGGATAAGGGGTGGCGAAGGCGCGTGGGCCGCCCGGGGGCAGGCAGAATCCTTCCGGGTCGTATTTCGATGCATTGCCCGTGTTGTATTCCCACATGGCTTTCACCCAGGGCCGCCAGGGCGCCTCGGCAGGAACATCCCGGGCATTGGCAAAATTGCTGACCCAGGGCAGGCTCCAGTAGCCATCACCGCTCAGGTCTACAGTGCCGTCATCCAGTCTGGGGGTTGGTGTTCTCGGACCATCATCCTTGATCAGGTAGGTATTCTCTGACCCTTTGACGGCCGTCGTGTTTACGATGGTCGGATGGTCAGCAGTGTTGCCTTCTGAAATCTGGGCCCAGGCAGGTGATACTGCCAGGGCGGTAAGTGTACTGATGGCAAGGGTAAGCGCCATCGAGCTGGCTTTAAACGTGAAATGTATCGTCATAGTAAGTTGCTGTTTTTGTGTCAGTGTGTTGTCTGGAAATCAGGGGTGCTGGATAGCTGGCTCAGGCAACACCGGAAATGGCGCTGCTTTTCGCTATACGAAGAAAAGTCTAACAATCGCTGTCTTTGAGTGTCCAGTAAGGCTCTGTAAATTCACGGTTTTTGCAATTTGTGCTGGCGTTTTTTCCACCATGCCATCAGAGCACCCAGAATGCTAATCAGAATAAGAAAGGGGTAAATAATCAGGAGGTCCACCCGGATGTTGCACTCGCCGCTGCAGGATAGCCGCAGCCATTTACTGCTTTCATAAATGCCATACACCAGCCACAGGCAGGCAAGCACGAGATTGAATCGGGACGAGCTCCATCGTGATACCAGATAAAAACCGGCTGCTGGTAGCAGGGTAGCGGGTGGGAATGATATGAAGATCAGGCCCATCACCGAGGCCGGAGCCAGCAGTACAGTCCAGAGCACGTAACTCATTGCAGATGCCGGATGGCACCGAACAATTGTTTTGCCAGTTCAATCTTTTGATCACGTAGCCTGGTGATCAAGGCATACAGGCGTTCGAAGACCAGCATGGTATGGACTCTGGTATAGGATTTCTCCAGTTCCCTGAGAAACTGCTCCAGCACGGTAAAATCATTGATCTTGCCCAGAATGCTGCCCAGGCCATCCAGGTGCTCATGGACAAAGAAGTCCCTGGGCGACAACGCGGGTTTCAGCGCGTACTGGTACATCAGTTTTTTAACCTGCTTGCGCCAGTCATGCAGGGCTTCCCAGTCACGGGAATCCAGGAGTACATGGCCAGCAGAACACAAAATTTTCAGCCGGTTTTCCAGGACACGGTTGATATCGGTGTCAGGGTATTTCAGGCGATTGAGATTTACGCCATGCTTATCTATTTCATTTACCAGTAACGCAATTTTTTCCAGATCGGTGTGAGGCAGTTTAGGGCGTCCCAGGCTGACCTGGGCATCCCTGAGCAGGGCGTTCACCTCGGTGTCGTCACTGTTATCCAGCAATTCCTGCAACAGGGCAAACAAAACATCGGCATCACGCTGCTGTGCCAGGGCCCTGGCGAGTTCCTTGACAGATTGCCTGAGATGTTCGGTGTCCTGCTGTTTGCCTTCCAGCTCTCTTAGCAGTTGCAGCTGTGCACGCAATTGTTTGGTTTTTTTACGCAGGCTGTGAATACCCTCCTCATCCAGGTGACTGATGGGGGGGTGCTTGTCGAAGGGGGATTTATCCAATGCCATGTTGGTTACAGCACCATCAGCACTTGTTCGATCCACAGAACCAGCATCAGGATCAGGCCCAGCCAGAACGCCGTCATCCGGTGGAGGACATTATTGTAGGTCAGATGAATCCAGGTATGGACAATCCGGCTAATAACGAACAGCCAGGCGATGATAAGGGTGAACGCAGAGATATGGCCCAGTGCCAGGCCAGCGATGCAGGCTACATAAAACAGGATCGGTACTTCAAAGAGATTGTTGAAGCAGCGGGTGGTGACCTGTACGCGTTCAGGTACCTGTCCACTGACTTCAGCCTGCATCAGGCGGTAATACCCCAGGTTGATTTGTTTGAGCCTGACACTGGCGACCCGTGCGCGGATGGCAATGACAGCGACGATAAAGGTGAGCAGCACCATGGCAAACATGGGAAAGATCATGGGTATTCCTCCTGTTACCATCCTGACCACTGTATCCAGCGGCCATGATAATCCGCCCGGCCCAGGTGGTGTTCCTGTCCATCGGGCCAGAGTGTGAGTGTCAATGCGGCGCCGGGGTCCTGGTCATCAGCCTCGAAGCGCAGCCAGGCCAGCGGTGCATTGGCAGTTGCCTTTGCACCAGCCTCTTCAATCAAACGACGGTTGCGATCCCGGGAATCGGCATCCTGATAATTCCAGGCAATGGTGTGATAGATCACATGGGCAGCCCCGGTGGTGTCCATGGACAGTCGGGCTGGCAGCCAGTCGCTGATGTCAGCTTTGTCCACGGCATACCCTTTTGCGGCCAATATATCGAGTGCATGGTCTGTTCGGGTAAAGCGGTCATGCTGGTCAGCCCAGATGTAGGACAGCAGTTTTAGCCGTTCATTGGGGTCGGTGAACTTTATGGGGTTCAGATCGCAAGCCGCCCGTTCCCTGACGGTAAGAGGCAAGGATGGCGGCGGAGGTTCGCCCAGCCATTCCGGTTCCAGAATGACAGCTGCATCCTGGCTACCCCAGAACGTTGATCCAAGACGATAGCCAAAACTGTCCCAGCACTGGTTGATGCCGGCGCTGGCCCCCAGTTCCGACATGACTAGTGGCAGGCCGGTTTTCTCTGCCACGAGCAGGAAGCCGGGCAAAAGAATGCCGGAACGCCTGACCTCATTGGTCTGGGGAACGTTATTCAGATACGGCACAAAAAAATCTTCATGCTCGTTAATGGCATGCATCAGCGCCTTCCACAGCGTATCGTCATCAGTCTCATCCTCAGCATGATAGGGCGGGTAAACCCTTGCCAGATGGTTGCATTGACCGGTCATGACCAGGGCATGCAGAGCACCGGCTACTCTCAGAGGAAGGGCCATGCCCCAGAAATTTTCCGGGTGGGGGATGGCCATCAGACGGTTGGCAAAAGTCGACCCCGGGTCCAGGTGGGCAGCAAACAGGTTGCAAAGTCGCGTCATGAACGGCGAGCCCAGTTCATGACAGTACCTGGCCTGGGTCAGAAAATAACCACGTACCTTGTCGATAGCCTCATTGTTGTCAGCCATAGGTCAGGGGGTGTACCAGATCGGTGAGGACCAGGCCCGTTCCTGGATGGCCGTAGGTTTGCCTGGATAGGCTGCCTCAGGGGCCAGGCCCAGGGCAACGGCATCGTAGACATGATGTCGCGGTGTGGGAATCTCCAGCACCCTGACGTAGTAGAAGGCTTTTAGGTCAGGATCAAATTCCGGATCCTGCCAGAGTGTGGCCAGGCGCGGTTCACCCGTGCTGTTGTCGTAGGATGCTGTGGTGGTATCGACTGTATTAATGATGCCCGGCAGGTTGCCGTCACGGTCGAGTCGGCGATCTCCTGCCCAGACTACATCGAAGATTTTTTCCTGCAGGCTGCCGTCCACATCCTGCCATCCCTTGATGACCTGCACACGGTCAAGTGTGCCGCTTTTGGCATCGCTGAGGGCTTCAATCAGCAGGGAGGGCGCGCGGCCCTTTGGTGCCGCTGTCAGATCACCGCCCATGGGAATGCCGCGGCGGTAGCCAATGGTGGGGATGTCATCACGTTCCAGGTTGACCCGGCGGAAATTGAAGCTGCCGAATACCCGCAGTGAGATGCGTGGGCCAGAGGTGGCAAAGACTTCCTTGCGCATGAAGGCATCAAAGATCGCTTCCCGGGTGTTTTCCCTGGCCCAGACGCCAGCCAGGCCGGATGCTGACACTTCCCAGGCGGACATCAGGCCGAGGGGCATGGATGGGCGCTGCTCTGGCACGGTGTCCAGGGCGGATTTGCCCATGAAATTGTTTTCAGTGACGCTGACCAGTCCGGTGTGGGAATCGGAAGCTCCGATCATGCCGAATTTGTAAGGGTTCACGCCCAGGCGGCTTTCGATCTCCAGGCCGGTTTTCAGGGCCGTGCGGGCAAAGGAGCCGGCATAGGGGGTCACCGGGTCGCCGTTAAACAGGCGTTCACGTAATTCAAAGGCAGCAAATTCATCAGTGGGTGCGAGCACCGGATGTGTTTCTGATGTGCCTTTGTACTGGGTGACTTCCATGACGGGTTCCCAGCGGCGGCGGGCCTCGGCATCGGCGAGGGTCATGGCGTTCCCCATGCTGTCGGAATCCGGAAACATCAGTCCCTTTGACAGGTTGGAATTATGGGGGATGGCCAGCAGATGGGCGCCTGTCTGGTTTTCGGTTTTTTCCAGCCATTGCCAGAGTTCTTCCGGCCGGTCAGTGTCATAGGAAGACAGCGGCAGGAAGCGGCGGGCCACATCGCCATTGTCCCTGGTGAATACCACACGATGCTGGTTTACCTCACTGGTGGTAGAGGACCATTCCCAGCCGATAAATGCGGTGAATTCACCGGGCTTGTTGTTCCTTTCAGCAGCGCTGATCTGTTTGTCCCAGGCGCCTCTGATTATTTCGGGAACATAAAGTTGATCCAGAACATCCTGGTTATTATTGCCAAAACTGATGGCCAGTTGGGCGGCAAAAACCTGATCGGGATTTTCATCGAACATTGCTTTGAGCCTCTGCCCGGCAGAGGTGGCCAAAACCTCGGAATCTTCAGCGGCCAGACGTGGGGAAATCCCCATCAACTCCGCATGGTCCGCCACCACCAGAAAATCGAGAGGCCGGTCAATACGTATGCGCTGTTTGGTGGCAGGCTGGATAATGGGCAGGCCCCGGGCAAAGCGGTAGGCATCCTCTACCGTAACACTGAAGCCGCGGTCATAGGCGGCCGTGGAGCTGGAAGAATGCAGATGGGTGTCACCCCAAAACAGCGAAGTTTCCTGTGCTGCCAGGGGGCAGGCCAACAGGGATGTGATCAGGGCGAATGGCAATGAACGCATAGTGCTACTTCCAGGGATGTCAGACTGTTATGGGGACGATATTTAACCTGTCCTGCCGGTTTTTGTAAAACATCACCTGCTGCTCAGGGGGTGAGCTATACGTAAATGCTGAACTGCAGAAAAATGCTGTTACCAAGTTCCCGATTAAAAGCAGGATTTTTGAATTGTTATTATTAATGATCTGTTAGTTGGGTAGCCTGCTTGGAAAATAACGGTGTCCGCGAATAATCAAAAATGACAACCAGCATTGGGAAATACTCTACCCCCAAAAACTTTAAATTTCCGAGATCATTTTTTAACCAGAAATATAAAGTTTCTGCCTATTGATTAAATCCCAATATATTAAAAATGTTCTGAACGACTATATCATCGTGCCTGATGAAAGATGACTCTCTGGACCAGTGGTTCTTTAGCAATGATAGATGGAAATATAGGCATTACGGAGCGGGGTCTCCAGACCAAGTTGTTCTTCCGTGTGTAGTAGTCGCATGCCTATACTGACATCAACAGTCAGGTCGGTCACTCGACACTTCATGATGTGAATATAGACGGCCGAATTCCCTAGTCTTTAGAAGATATTTGTTATTCATATTCACCAGGTTTTCGCCTAGGTAACACAGATCAGGCAGTGGAGTTTTTCCTGTTTGCCTGATAAGGTAAAGTGCATCCTAATAAGAGCGTTTACCGCTATCCTTGCGGGTCAGGGTGGAGGTCTTACTAATGGGGAATTCAATGGTTAAAGATACCAGTTTCAGGCTAGCTGTAGCGGTTCTGTTGTCAGTATTAAGCTGTCAATGTCTATCCCAGCGCACAGTGGAGATGGGCTTTGTCAGCATTGGCCGGGGTGCATCTTTGTCAGTTGCCA
>Ga0181583_10001832_pt1 | contig 15797 bp, 14 predicted proteins | sample 071ome_31_FD_132461 | JGI IMG/M metagenome (GOLD analysis project Ga0181583, IMG submission 132461) | Coastal salt marsh microbial communities from the Groves Creek Marsh, Skidaway Island, Georgia - 071405CT metaG (megahit assembly) | ecosystem: Environmental > Aquatic > Marine > Intertidal... | reverse complement strand
GGTGTACACGTCGTCGAAGTCGCTTGCCCGTTCGTAGATCTCGTCGAACGATGATGCACCCGTGACGAGATGGGCACTCGGATGAACCGACGTTCGCAGAAAACGTCGAGGAGCGGTGGCGATTACATTCTTGGTGTGTTCAGTGACGTATTCGTCACCGCCTGGGCCGAGCCCCAGCACATGAAGTGTGGGCTTCATGTTCGACGAGTCGATGCCACGATTCGATCGTGTCACGGGGCGACGACGCGACCCGTTCTGGAGTCCCAGACGCCGTATTCGGAACCGATCCACACGTCGGCCGCCGACAGTGCGTCCTGTCGTGCTGATTCCGATGCCCCGAGACCCACGAGCTCACGCACGTCGTCGGCGACCTCGTCGAATGGGCGGAGCAGAGCGATGACCCAACCCACACCGGGGATTTCGAACGGAGGTGTCGGAACGGCGACTTCGGCGTTCGAGAGGGCAACTGCGAATTCGGGAACGATCTGACTCGAAAGTCGTACCCGATCGAAACACCCGAGACCAGAACCGGGATCGGTTACGACACCACCGTTGGCGGCCGACGAATCGAGTGAGTACCTCGCGGCGAGTTCACCGAAATCGGTGCCGGATGCGAGCTGATTCGAAATGTCGGCGATCAGCGTCTCGTCCGTGACGAGGATCGCTCGCAGACAAAATGCTCCCGACTCTGCCGGTCCGGCCTCGTAGAGATCGCGCAACTCGGCCGTCGACGGTCCGAACGCGGCGGCGAACACCCTCTGAACGGCCGTGGCACGCACGTAGAAGTCCTGGGCGGCCGGCGACGCATCACCGAATCCGGCCTGATCGCCGAGGATGCCTTGGGCTTCCAGCAGATCGTCTTCGGTGACGGAGATGTCGCGCGACGCGAGCGATTCGGTCAACACCACGGTGGTGGCCCAATCCGACAGCAGTCCTCGGGCCACCGAGGCGTTCACGGTGCCGGATTCGTTCTCGGCGGAGGGGATCGCCGCAGCGTATCCCGACAGAAGTTCGTCGAAGTCGGCACCCGAAAGTGATTGGCCGTTCACGCGAATCGCCGTGGATTCGACGCTCGAACAGGCCGTCACGGACAGCGATCCGAGGACGAGCAATGCGCTCAGACCGGTGACGAGGGGAAGGGATCGACGAAAATTCACGTCGCCAAACTAGTCGCCCGGTCAGTTCTCGGCCGTGGGGAAGAGACGGCTCAGGAACTCGAGTAGGAAGTCGACGGGTTCACGGGTACGAGGCACCGGCACGATCAGCTGTTGAAGAGTGTCCTTGTAGATGGCGTCCTTGGCCAGTCGAGACAGTCGCATCGTGTCGGACACCTTCATCGTGATCGGCGACATTCGGGCATCCGAGCGGGTGACGACCACTTCGGTCGCTCCCAGTCGGTGACATTCGGCGCGTACCCGGCCCACCTGGAGGAGCATTTCGGCCGGATCGGGAATCGGTCCGTAGCGATCGAGCCACTCGGCTCGGATGTCGTCGACTTGTTGCATGGTTTCGACGGTGGCCAGCCGGCGGTACGCCTCGAGTCGCAACGCCTCCTTTGGGACGTAGTCAGTGGGAAGGAAGGCGTGAGTCGGTACGTCGATCTTGATCTCGGATGGTTCTTTGATCGGCTCTCCTTTCATCTCGCCGACTGCTTCGGTGACCATCTGGCAATAGAGGTCGTATCCGACCGCGGCGATATGTCCGCTCTGGGCTTCGCCGAGCAAGTTGCCGGCGCCACGGATTTCAAGATCGCGCATGGCGATCTTGAAACCGCTGCCGAGTTCGGTCGATTCACCGATGGTTCGCAATCGTTCGTATGCCTCTTCGGTGAGGGCACGATCGGCGGGATGGAAAAGGTAGGCGTAGGCGCGCTGGCCGCTTCGACCCACTCGTCCGCGCAGCTGGTGCATCTGACCGAGTCCGAGCAGATCGGATCGTTCGACCACGAGGGTGTTCACCGTCGGCATGTCGATACCGCTTTCGATGATGGTGGTGCACACCAGAACGTCGTACTCGCCTTCCCAGAAGTCGAGGACGATCTGCTCGAGAGTTCCCTCGTCCATCTGTCCGTGGGCGACGGCGATACGCGCCTCCGGAACCAGTTCACGCAGCCCGGCCGCACATTCCTCGATCGTCTGCACACGGTTGTGCACCCAGAAGACCTGACCTTCGCGCAGGAGTTCTCGACGGATGGCCTCGATCGCGACTCGTTCGTCGTATTCGCCCACGAACGTGAGGATCGGTTGACGATCGGCCGGCGGAGTCTGCAGAAGCGACAGGTCGCGGATCCCCACCAGGCTCATCTCGAGAGTTCGCGGAATCGGGGTGGCCGTGAGGGTGAGGACGTCGACATTCGTCTTCAGGTGCTTCATGGCTTCTTTGTGCTGCACGCCGAAACGTTGTTCTTCGTCGACGATCAGCAGACCGAGATTCTTGAACTTCACACCACTCGCGAGGAGGCGGTGAGTGCCGACTACACAGTCGATCTCTCCTGATTCGAGGCCGGCGATCACTTGGTTGGCTTCTTTCTGAGTGAGGAAGCGGGACAACGTCTCCACGCGAATCGGATAGCCGGCGAAGCGATCGGAAAAGGTGTTGCCGTGCTGTGATGCGAGAAGAGTCGTGGGAACGAGAACCGCCACTTGTTTGCCGTCCTGGATGGCTTTGAACGCTGCTCGCACTGCCACTTCGGTCTTGCCGAATCCGACGTCGCCGCAGACGAGTCGATCCATGGGGTACGGCCGTTCCATGTCGACCTTGATCTCGTCGATCGCCTTCTTCTGATCGGGAGTCTCGACGAAGGGGAAGGAGTCTTCCATCTCGTGCTGCCACGGTGTGTCAGGGCCGTAGGCGTGGCCCGGTGCGGTCACTCGTTTCTGGTAGAGAACCACGAGTTCTTGCGCGATTTCGCGCACAGCGCTGCGAACGCGGGCCTTCGACTTGGAGAAGTCGGCACCACCCAGCCGGTGGAGCACGGGTGTCTCGCCACCCACGTACTGGCGAATCGTGTCGATCTGATCGGACGGCACGTAGAGCTTGTCGCCACCCTTGTAGGCGAGCAGTAGGTAATCGCGTTCGATTCCGCCGATGGTTCGTTTGACCATTCCTTCGTACTTGCCGACTCCGTGAACGTGGTGCACGACGTAATTACCCGGCTGCAGATCTTCAAAGACAGTGGTCGACGTGGTGCGCCGACGACCGGGTTTGCGATGAGCGCGACGTCGACCAGTGATGTCGGCTTCGGCGACCACGGCCAACTTGGCCGTCGGGACGGTGAAACTTCGGTGCAGAGGTGCGACGACCACCACTCCGCCCGAGCCCGAGAGATCCAGATTCGACACGTCGCGGTTCGACGTGTCGGTCGCTACCGAAAATGCCAGTCCGGCGTCACCGAGCAGTGACGTGAGCCGTTCGGCTGAGCCGGCACCGTCGGCGGCCACCACCACCCGATATCCGTCAGCGAGCAACTGTGTGAACCGACCGGCTGGACCCTCGCCAAGGGTCCCCATTCCGGTGGCCACACCCCACCCACTCGCCTCGAGCAACGGCACTTCGGGCCCGTCGGCGACCGGGATCAGGTTCCACGATCCGCGAGTGGCACCGAGCAGGCGATCGGGTTCAGCGTGCAACCGTGGGAATTCGCGCGCCTCGTCGCGCGCCCACGACGAGGCGAGGGCGCGGGCGAGGTCGGCTTCTTCGGCCAAGAGATCATGTGCGCGGTCACGTAACCGTCGTGGCTCGACGAGAACGACTTTGGCCCCGGCCGGTAGTACGTCGGTGAGAAGACGTTGGGACTCGGTGAGCCAGGGAAGCCAACTCTCCATGCCGTCGAAGATTTGGCCTTCGGCGAGACGTTCCCAGTTCTCGCGACCCCACGGATCGGAGGCAACGAGCGCGGCGGCTCGGTCACGGCAATCGTCGCTCATGATCAGTTCCCGTGCCGGGAATATCAACGCTTCGTCGATATCGGCGTCGCTTCGTTGATCGTGAACCGAGAAGGAGGTGAGTCGATCGACTTCGTCTCCCCACAGATCGATACGGATGGGAATGTCACTCGTCGACGGGAAGACGTCGACGATGGCGCCACGGAGTGCGACTTCTCCGCGATGTTCGACGAGATCTTCTCGTCGATAGCCGCGTTCGACCAACGACTTCACGAGTTCGACAGGGTCGAGAGTGGCGCCTTTGCGTACGACGATCGGAGCGCAGCCCGCTTCACCTGGCGCAGTGTCGGGCCCGAGTTGCTGCAGAAGTGAACGCATACTGGACACGACGACGGTCGGACGAATGTGTTCTGGTTCTCCGAGTCGCCACAACACCTCGAGGCGTCGACCCATCGTCTCGACACTCGGGCTCACGCGTTCGAAGGGGAGTGTTTCCCACGCTGGAAACAACATCACGGCCGGGGTGTGATCTCCCGACATGAAATATCTCAAGTCGTCGTACAGCTGCTCGGCCATGGTCCCGGTCGGGCAGACCACAACCAGGGGTCGACGTCCTGAAAGTTGGGCAAGGGCAGCCAACGCGACGGCCCGTGCCGTGTCGGGGACCGCGATGGTGCCGTCGACGGCCCCGATCAGGCTGCGCAGAGCCGGATCGTCGCGCAGGCGCGGCGGAAGCGACGCGAGAGTTGTCACGGGAGGTTCACGTGGCGTTGAAGCGGTTCATGGCGGCGTCCACACCGTCGAGGACGATCTTTTCCACCGCATCGGCGGCGACTTGCACCGCAACGTCGAGAACCTGACGTTCGGCCGGTGGTACTCGGCTCAGGACGTGATTGGCACCGTGCTCCTTCGAAGACGGTTTGCCGACGCCGATGCGCACGCGGGTGTAATCCTGCGTGCCGATCTTGGATGTGATGCTGCGCAGCCCGTTGTGGCCACCGAGGCCGCCTCCGAACTTCACGCGAACCGTTCCGGGAGGAAGATCGAGTTCGTCATGGATGACGATCAACTCCGGAAAACTCTTGTCGAGCACGAACCCGTGTCGTCGGATCAACTTGGCGACCGCTTGTCCGCTCTCGTTCATGAACGTGATCGGGAAGGCGAGAATGGCGCGCTTCGTGGACGGGGGAGAACCGAGGCGAACCTGGGCTTCGACAGCCGAGTCGCGTCCTGAGGTGAGCGAGTTTCCACATCGCTTGGCAAGTTCGGCGACCACCTCTTCGCCAACGTTGTGACGTGTGCGCGCGTACTGCTGTCCGGGATTGCCGAGGCCCACCACGAGGAAGTCGAAGGTGGGTGCGTGTTTCTTTTCGGCACGCTCGCCGCGCGACATGAAACCCATGGATCACAGTCTCGCGTTCACGAGACGCCTGAAGAGATCTCCAGGCGTCGACTCAGGACTCGGCCGGAGCTTCGCCGGCCCCTTCTTCAGCGGCCGCCCCTTCGGCCGGCGCGGCATCGGCAGCGGAAGGAGCCTTCGAGCCGGCGATGGTGATGACGACGGTCAAATCGGGATCGCCCGCGGCACGGCAGCCGGTCGGCATCGTGAGTTCGGACAGACGAATGACGTCGCCCATTTGCATGTTCGACACGTCGACGGCGATCTCGCTCGGCATGTTGGCCGGCGTGGTGATGATTTCCAGCGTGTCGGTGGCGGCATCGACGAGTCCGCCTTCGGAGAGGACGGCCTTGGCGTTTCCGACGAGATGCACCGGCACCGACACAGTGAGTTCTTCACTCAGGTCGATACGCATGAAGTCGACGTGCGCAACGTTGCGTCGGACGGGGTGACGCTGCATGTCTTTCACGACCGCGGAGTAAGAGTTGCCGTCGACTTCGAGGGTGAGGATCGTGTTCACACCAGCCGGACCCGACAGGGCGAGCCGAAGCGCGCTGCGCTCGACGGCCACCGACACTGGTGACATTCCCTGTCCGTAGAGAACGGCGGGGATCGATTCCTGGCGACGCAGGCGACGAGCGGCGGCCGAACCTTCGGCGCGTCCCGATGTGAGGCGAAGTGTGGTGGACATGACAGGCCTTTCGTGCATCCCCCGGCCCGGACCAGGGGCGATACCGGCTTTCCATGCTACGGGCCGGACTGAGGGATCACACCGGGGGGATCAGGCCTGGTTCTCGCCGCCGAAGATCTCCGACACGCTGGTGTCGTCGAAGACGGCCGACAGGGCGTCGGCGATGATCGGGGCCACGGAAATGACCTCGATCTTGTCGATCTGCTTCTCGGCCGGGATGGGCAAGGTGTTGGTCAAAATGACCCGGTCGATGCGGGAGTTCTGCAGCCGCTCGACGGCTGGTCCTGACAAAACACCATGGGTGGCCATGGCCCACACCTCGGTGGCGCCCTTGTTGAGGAGCAATTCGGCGGCCGACACGATGGTTCCGCCGGTGTCGATCATGTCGTCGGTGAGGATGCAGAGACGCCCCTCGACGTCTCCGATCACGTCGAGGGCCTGGGCGGTGTTCGTGGTGCCCTTCGGTCGGCGTTTGTACACGAAGGCCAGGTCGGCGCCGAGGTGCTGCTGCATCCGCTCGGCCACTTTGATGCGACCGGCGTCGGGCGACACGATCACCGGATCCTTGGCGTGTGATCGGATGTAGTCCTCGATCACAGGCATGGCGGTCAGGTGATCGACGGGTCCGCCGAAAAAGCCTTGGATCTGACCGCTGTGCAGATCGATCGACACCATGCGCTTGGCTCCGGCGGCGAGGAACAGGTCGGCGATCAGTCGGGCTGTGATCGGTTCACGACCCTCGGCCTTTCGATCCTGCCGGGCGTAGCCGTAGAAGGGGCACACGGCGGTGATGCGCTTGGCCGAAGCACGTTGAGCGGCGTCGATCATGATGAGCTGCTCCATGATCGAGTCGTTGATGCTGCGACCGTCGCACCCGTAGTGCGTCTGCATGATGAACACGTCGCAACCGCGCACGCTGTCACCGAATCGAGGACGCACTTCACCATTGGCGAATTCGACGAGGTTGGGGTCGGCTAGTTCGATCCCCAGGTTCTGGGCAACTTCTTGGGCCAAAGCGGGATGAGTCCGACCCGAATAGAGAACCATTCGCTTGGTCGTGACCTTGTCCATGGTTCTCCGCCGCCCCCTGTGATGTCGATTATCTCGAAGTGTGCATGCTCACTTCACTCAGAACTATAGAACGACCCGGTCGTCACACCATCAGCGACACGCGAGCCGGGGGTCAGATGTGCGAACGGGCCAATGCGACAATTCGCTCCGATGTGCGCGCCGTGAGCCACTGTGTTCTCGACTGTCGATCCATCTCCTACTTCGGTGTCGACCAGACGGGTGTTGGGTCCGATCTCGCAACCGTCTCCGAGAACAGTTCGCCCTTGCAGGATCGTGCCAGGGAAAAGGGTGACGTCGCGACTGATCGACACCGTGGTGTCGACGAAGGTCTGTCTCGGATCGAGCATCGTGACACCGTTCAAGAGCCAGTGACGGTTGATCCGTGCCCGTAATTCCCGTTCGGCCAGGGCCAACTGCCAGCGGTCGTTGACTCCGAGGGTCTCGGCCGGGTCGGCGGTGACGGCACCGATCTGATGGCCCATGCCGGCGAGTGATGCCACGACATCGGTGAGGTAGTACTCGGCCTGCGTGTTGTGGGGCGAGAGACGTCGAAGGGCAGGTCCGAGGAGATCGCGGCGAAAGGCGAAGATTCCGGTGTTGATCTCGGTGACGGCCCGTTCATCGGGTGTCGCATCGCGCTGTTCGACGATCCGCAGCACACGCTTCGATTTCGGGTCGCGCACGATGCGTCCGTAGCCGGTCGCCCCGCCGGGCGTGTCGGCCAAATCGGCCACGAGCACGGTGGCGCCGAGGCCGTTGGCCTCGTGGTAACTCACCAGATCGTCGATCGTCTCGGGTCGCAACAGGGGAGTGTCGCCGGTGAGAACCAGAACTGTTGACGTGTCATCGGGATCGTGCGAGCCCGCGGTTGCGTCGGAGGTGTCGAGTGCGTCGAGGCCGGCCAGTGCGGCATCTCCGGTTCCTCGTTGGACCGCCTGTTCGGCGAAGAGCATGTGGGCCCAGTCGGGGGCGTCGTCGATCACTCGCTTCGTGACTCGCTCACTGCCGTGACCCACCACGACCACGGTGTGCGCCGGGCGGACCATGGACAACGAGTGGACCACGTGCATCACGAGTGGCCGTCCGCAGATGAGATGAAGGGGCTTGGGCCGTGTCGACCGCATCCGGGTCCCTTCGCCGGCGGCCAGGATGAGGGCGTTCACGGGCACGGTCTAGAGATACCACGCCTGGCTCGACGGGAGGATTCTCCCGGCAATTCGACGTCCGACGTTCTGGCTCCGGGGAGAGGTCTCGAACCCCTATTCGCGGAATCAAAATCCGCTGTCCTACCGATTGAACGACCCCGGAATGTGCCCTTCAGGTTGCCGTCCAGGCTACTGGCTCGATTTCTGGGGCGTTGGCTCGGACCACGCCCCTGGCTAGCCTCGGCCCTTCAGTCTTTCGAGAGGTTCTCCATGGGTTCGTTGATTAAGAAGCGACGCAAGCGGATGCGCAAGAAGAAGCACAAGAAGATGCTTCGCCGCACGCGTCACCAGCGTCGCAAGTAATCACTGGTAGCGCGCTACCACCACGGTCGCCTCGGGTAATCGTGGTGTGATGGATCCGTGATCACCGATCACGAACCATGTCGCTCCGCTCCCCGCCAGAGTCGGCGGTTGGCCGACTTCGCGAGTGATCATCGACTTCCAGTCGTCGAGCCTCGGCTCGACCACGAGGGCCGCCCGCTCGAGATCGTTCAGACCGGATTCACCCAGGTTCTCGAGGTCGTCCCAAGCTCGATAGACGGCGGGGGTGCTCACCGAGAAGGGTGGCACGACGAGTGTGACTGTGCCGGGCTCGTCGGGTAGTGGATCGACGATCTCTCCGATGCCCTGTACCCGAGCCCGGCCGTGACCTGACAGGCAAAACGCCACATCGGCACCGATGCGGGCTGCCACGTCGAGATCGGTCACTCCGGCCCAACGTAGAACGGCGGCCGCATCGGAGGATCCGCCTCCGAGCCCCCCTCCATGAGGAATGTTCTTCGTCACGATCACCTCGGCCGAACGTCCGGCAGCCTGCAACGCCCGAGACACGAGGTCGGTACCCGACCGCCCGTCGAGTCCGGCCGAAAAGCGCCCCACGTACTCGACGCGACTCTCGGTTCCGGGTGGCAGTTCGGTGATCTCGAGAACGTCGTGCAGATCGAGCGTCGTCATGACGGCATCGATGAGATGAAATCCTCGGAACGGGTCGCGCTCGCAGATACCGGTCACGCGCAGGCTGAGAGTCAGCTTGGCCGGAGCATGAAGAACTTCGGTCACGACTTGTTCCTCATCACTTCGTCAGTCAATCGTCCCCACTCGAGCACTGACAGTTCTTCGGGTCGTCGAGTGGAGTCGATGCCGGCGGCCGCGAACACGTCGTCGCTCACCAGGTCGTTCAGCGATCGTCGCAACATCTTGCGACGTTGACCGAAAGCTGTTCTCACCAAGGTGAACAGTGTCGAACGGTTGACGTTCACCGCCGGTTCGTCGCGTCTCGTGATCTCGATGATTGCCGACGTCACCTTGGGTCGGGGCACGAACACGGTCGGGGGCACGTCACCGAGAAGCCGCGCCGTTGCCCAATACGAGACCTTCACACTGATCGCTCCGTACTCGGATGATCCCGGCGGGGCGGCCAGGCGCTGCGCCACCTCTTTTTGCACCATCACCACGAAACGACGAATCCGGGGCACTTCGTCCAGAAGATCAGCCACCAATGGAGTCGCCACGTTGTACGGCAGATTGGCCACGACGGTGAGATGAGCATCACGAGGTTCGATCATTCCCCAATCGACGTGCCGTGCATCGGCCTCGATCACATGGATGTCGTTCGCATGTTCGGATCGTGCCACTACGTCCCGGAGAACCGGTGCGACACCATGGTCGACTTCGATCGCCGTCACGTGGGCCCCGGTTTCGGCGAGGGCCAGAGTGAGCGATCCAAGACCAGCACCGATCTCGACGACGTGATCACCCGGACCGACGCCAGCCAGTCTCGCAATTCGCCGGACCGTGTTCGGATCGGCCACGAAGTTCTGACCGAAGGCTCGACGAGGAGACAGTCCGTGACTCTCCAACAAGTCGACGATGTCACGACGAGAGTGAGTCATGAATCGCTCGTGTCAAAAAGTCCCCGGTCATGGGTGTCCTGCCTCACGACTCAGAACTGGATCTCGACCGGAATGGGAGCATCCACAAGATCGGCCAGATCGAGGAATATGTCGGTGTGGATGATGATCGTGTTACCGCCACCCAGTGATTCGATCGACACGTTGTCGCACACGATCGAACGAGCGTTGTTGAGATTGGTGACCGTCACCTTGGCGCCGAGAAGGGCATGTGGGGTCGCGCACGGAATGAGGCCGAGAGTCTGGGGCCAGCGAATGAAGCTGGCCCGACCGGAAATCACTGTTCCGGCCGGAGGAGTGGGCACGTTGACCGTGATGATTTCGGGGGCTTTGTCGACGTTGCTCCCTGGAAGAAATGCTGGTGTGGCCGAGGAGGAGTCCTGCGTGATGTTGTCCGCGACCCCGGCCGGACTGGTGGACGACTCCGACGTGTCGTCGCCCCGAGAAGCCACCGAAATGATCACCGCCAGGACGGTGACGACGATGGCCAACGCGATGCGACGACGCTGGACGTAGTTGGCCCGTGATCGTCGATCATCGGGAAGTGGCGCGTAGCCCGGAATCACGTCGTCAGGCTACGGAACGATCAGTGGCTCTGCGAGTCAGGAATCGAGGCCCGGGAACGCTCGACTCGCGTTGTTCGACGTGAGATCGGCAAGATCCTCCGACGTCACACCGCGCAATCGGGCGACGTGTTCGCCGACATCCACCACAAAGGCCGGGCGGTTGGGGCGACCTCGATGGGGGATCGGAGCGAGATACGGGCTGTCGGTCTCGACGAGTAGGCGATCGTCGGGGCACATCGACGCCGCAGCCGCGACGTCGGTCGCGTTCTTGAACGTGACGATGCCCGAAAAGCTCAGGAAGGCCCCGAGGTCGAGGCACTTCGTGGCTTCGTCGACCCCGCCGGTGAAACAGTGGAAGATCGTTTGCTCCGGAACACCTTCAGCGGCCAGAACGTCCCACGTGTCGACCCAAGCCTCCCGGGTGTGAATCACGAGTGGAAGTGAATGGCGGTGAGCCAGCGCGATTTGCTGTGCGAAGACGTCACGTTGAGTATCTCGAGGTGAGTGGTCGTAGTAGTAATCGAGCCCGGCCTCACCCAGAGCCACAAGGCGTGGTTTGTCGCTGTCGTTGGCCAGTGTTTCATCGATGAGTCGGGACACCTCGTCGATGCCATGAACAGCTTCGTGGGGATGCACGCCGATCGTGGCCCACACGTCGTCGTGTCGCGACGCAATCTCGAGACAGGCGCGTGAAGACGCCGCGTCGCATCCCACGGTTACGAATCGCGTGACGCCGCGCGCGCGAGCCGCATCGAGGACCTCATCGGTGCTCTCGGGATACCGATCGTCCTCGAGATGACAGTGCGTGTCTGTCCAAGTCATGGGGTTATCAGGAGATATTTCTGCGCGGGAACAACGGATCGCCCTTCACGACGTTCACGCCACCGGGATACTGGCCCCAGGCCACGTCGACCGGCACTCGACGATCGTCGACTCGTGCCTGGCCGCCTTCGACCATACCGATGCGCTCCCACACGGCTTGCGCGGTTCGGGGAATCGCCGGCGACGCCAGGATCGCCACGATGCGCAACGCTTCGAGAGCGTCACCCATCACGGTGTCGACTGCCGGGCCAGGCTCGGCTTTCCATGGTTCGTTGGTCTCGAGGTAGGCGTTGGTCGCACGAATGAGTTGCCAGGTGGCTTCGAGTGCACGACTCGGCTGCACGTCGGCCCAGCGCGAGATCGTTTCTTCGACCGCGTTCTTCGCTGCCGCGGTGAGTGGGCTGTCGGGCGACGGCTTGGGTCCGACACCATCGCACTTCTTGCCCACCACGGTGGCCACGCGACTCAGCAGATTGCCGAGGTTGTTTGCGAGGTCGGCGTTGTACCGGCCGACGAGACCTTCGTAGGTGAAGTCGCCGTCGGCGCCATACGGTGTCTCGGCCAACACGTAATAACGGAAACCGTCGACACCCACGCCCTCGGGATTGTTCTCGTCGACCAGATCGAGCGGATTCACCACGTTGCCGGTGGTCTTCGACATCTTCTCGCCGCCGACCAGCAGCCATCCACCGACCGCCCATCCAGCCGGGGGCTCGATACCGGCCGACATGAGCATGGCCGGCCAATACACGCAGTGGAAGCGGACGATGTCCTTGCCGATGAGGTGATAGTTCACCGGCCAACGACGATGGAAAAGTGATTCAGGGTCTTGAGATTCCGGGTCGCCGTAGCCCAGCGCAGTGATGTAGTTGCTCAGCGCGTCGAACCAGACATACGTGATGTGCTTGTCGTCCCAGGGGAGCGGAATACCCCACGAGAAACTCGTGCGGCTGATGCTGAAGTCGAGCAGGCCCTGCTTGATGAAGCCGATGACTTCGTTCATGCGATAGTCGGGAACGATCGCGCCCGGATGATCGGCATACCACTGCAAGAGTCGGTCGCCGTAACGAGACAGGCGGAAGAAATAGTTCTCTTCTTCTACGTGGTCGACTGGCTTCTTGTGAATGGGGCAGTTCCCATTCTCGAGATCATCCTCGACGTAGTACGCCTCGCATGGAACGCAGTAGAGCCCGCGGTAGGTGTCGACTTCGATGTCCCCATTGTCGTAACAGGCCTGTAGAAGTTTCTGCACACCGCGACGATGTCGATCTTCGGTGGTGCGGATGAAGTCGTCGTAACGAATGTCGAGTCGTTCCCAGGCGTCGGCGAACAGCGGAGCGATCGAGTCGGCGAATTGCTGCGGAGGCATGCCGGCGGCGTCAGCAGCCTGCTGGATCTTGAGACCGTGTTCGTCGGTTCCGGTCAGAAAGTGAACGTCGTCGCCGAGGAGGCGATGCCAGCGGCACAAGGCGTCGCCGACGATCGTGGTGTAGGCGTGGCCAAGGTGAGGCTTGGCGTTGACGTAGTAGATGGGCGTCGTCGCGTAGAAACTCGGCGATCCCGGGACGCTCGAAGAATCTTGACGGCGATCGACCACGTCGGCCAGGTTAGGGGCTGGTTATGGTCGGTGACGTGGTAATTCACGGTGACTATGAATTCGATCGCGCGTTAGCGATGGAGCGCCGGAGCGACTTCACATTCGACGGTGCGGTGGCTCCAGGGTGGGACATCTTGGGGAATGCCAATGGCGGCTACCTCATCGCACTTGCCGCCCGTGCAATGTCGGAAGTGACCGGTCGGCCTGATTGTTTCACTGTCACGGCGCACTACTTGGCTCCGGCCCCGGTGAGCGCCTCCCGTGTCGAGGTGCGTCCCGTTCGTGCCGGGCGACGTTTCGCTACAGCGACGTCGAGTTTGTTCCTGGTCGATGAACCTGGAGGGACGGGTGGTCGTGAATGTCTTCGAGTGATCGCCACCATGGGGGATCTGAGCTCGGATCCCGGTGGACCCACCACGATGGTCGGTTCGCGACCTGACATCACACCGTGGGACGAATGTCCGACGATCTCCGATACGTCGATCGACGAGTTCGCTTTCATTCACGGACGCCTCGGCACTCGTATCGATCCACGTGACGCCGTGTTCCGCACTAGCGCGCCGAGTGGTGAGGGAGTGATGCGCGGCTGGTTCGCCTTCCGCGATGATCGCCCCATCGACTCGTTGGCGCTGTTGTTGGCCTGCGATGCGTTTCCGCCGGCGGCGTTCAATCTCGACTTACCGACCAACTGGGTGCCAACGGTCGAACTCACCGTTCACGTGCGAGCCATTCCCGCTCCGGGTCCGGTCGCCTGCTTCTTCCGAACTCGATTCGTGCAGAACGGATTGCTGGAAGCCGATGGTGAGGTGTGGGACGCGGCCGGCACCTTGGTCGCCCAGTCCCGTCAGCTCGCCCTCGCCCCCCGAGCCTGAGTCTCGGACTCTCCGTCAGTCGCGACCGAGTTGTAGGGCCCGCTCGTACAGTGCCTTGCGCCCGAGGCCAGTCAGATCGGCGACCGTCGCGGCGGCGTCTCTCGTCGACGCGCCTTGTGACAACTCGTGGCGCAACAGGCGGTCGACGTCATCTGGCGACGCGACGACCGACTCGCTCGCTCCCGCCAACACGATCACGTACTCGCCACGGGGCTCTCCGATGGACGCACGCACCTCTACCAACGGGCCGCGTACGACTTCTTCATGGACCTTGGTGAGTTCTCGGCACACGACGACCTCACGCTCGTCGCCACATGCGTTGATCAGATCGTCAAGTGTGCGTTCGATGCGATGCGGAGCCTCGAAGACGATCGAGGTTCGCGTGTCGCGCGCGATTTCGGCCAGACGCTCGCTACGTTCGCGTCCCGATCGAGGGACGAATCCCTCGAACACGAATCGTTCGGTGGGAAGTCCGCTGATCGTGAGCGCGGCAAGAGCCGCCGACGGGCCTGGCACGGCGGTGACCAGATGCGAGGTACTCGACACCGCGGCCACCAAGCGTTGGCCGGGATCGCTGATGCCTGGGGTACCGGCATCGGACACCAGCGCAACGTCACGACCGTCGTTCAGGGCGTCGAGCACGCGCGGAATCGAGGGCACTTCGGTGTGTTCGTCGAGGCGCATGAGAGTGGCGTCGATCCCGAGGTTGCTGAGCATGAGTCCGGTGCGGCGGGTGTCTTCACAGCACACCAATCCGACCGACCCCAACACTTCGGCGGCTCGCGGTGACAGATCGCCCATGTTCCCGATCGGCGTGCCGACGAGGAACAGAGTGCTCATGAGGCCGACCTGATCTCGAGTCGGTCGCCCACACGAACGCCCCAACGGCCGAACGAGCCAGCCGACGCCTCGACCACAGTGCGTGCTCGCCAGACTGGGGCTCCCACGCGATGGCGTGGCATGTGTACGGTCTTCACGACCACGCCATCGGCGTCGAGATACGCAACGTCGATGGGAAACTTCATACCGATGGTGTGCACCCATCGGCACGAGGGCAGGATGAACGCGCCCTCCAGACGAGTGCGACCGAGCAGGCCACGTCGACGGGAGGCGCGATCGGATGCCATCTCGGCGCTGGCCAGAACTCGTCCCTCGGTGACCAACCAGACCATGGTCGACGTCTCGCTCGCGGTCATAAGAGACAGTTCTACACGTTGAAGCGGAACTCCATCACGTCTCCGTCGACGGGGTGGTAGTCCTTTCCTTCCACGCGGATCTTGCCCACCTCTTTGGCTTTGACCCACGATCCGAGTTCGAGCAGTTCATCCCAGTGGATCACCTCGGCCTTGATGAAGCCCCGTTGGAAGTCGGTATGAATGCGTCCGGCGCATTCGGGAGCGCTGGAATCGGCCCGGAACGTCCAGGCTCGAGATTCTTTCTCGCCGGTGGTGAAGAACGTGCGCAGACCGAGCAGGTGATAGGCGCTTCGCACCATGCGGAACAGCGCCCCTTCGCCGAGTCCGAATCCTTCGAGCATCTCGGCGCGCTCGGCCGGATCTTCGATCGTGGCCGCTTCGGCTTCGAGCTGAACACACATGCCGATGATCTCGACGTTGTCGCCAGCGTCGTTGAACTCTGCGGCGATGCGCGCTTCGACCGCTGGAATGGTGTCGAGTTCGTTCTCGCCGACGTTGGCCACCACGAGAACACGACGATTCGTGAGGAGGAAGTGGGGCTCGAGAATTTCGCGTTGGTCGACCGAGAGGCCTGCTCGATAGAG
>Ga0181583_10001823_pt1 | contig 15836 bp, 8 predicted proteins | sample 071ome_31_FD_132461 | JGI IMG/M metagenome (GOLD analysis project Ga0181583, IMG submission 132461) | Coastal salt marsh microbial communities from the Groves Creek Marsh, Skidaway Island, Georgia - 071405CT metaG (megahit assembly) | ecosystem: Environmental > Aquatic > Marine > Intertidal zone... | reverse complement strand
TTGAGTATTTAAATACGATGCGAGAAATGCGCGATCTCCTCTGGCAGGAAGATCAGATCGATCTTGTGATCGATCCCTTGGCGAGTCGGATCGAGGATCTTGTCGAAGCCGATCGTAGCCGTTGGCCTAATGGTAATCTAGGGAGCGGTAGAGACCCATCACTGGAGTCTGTTGTTGCCAATATGAAGCGCTTTGCCTTTACAGGTGGCTCGTGGGTTGGAGGCAATAATGCTGGCATGCCGCTGATCTCTCGCGATTCTGGGGCATCGGGTCAAAGCGGACGCGATGCTTATGTCGATGCGCTGACTTCGGATTCCTTAGCTCCGGCCAAGCCAGAGATAAGCTATTCTGGTGTGCCAGGCTATCCGGTTGATGGCCTCGCGTTCTCAAGTAGCCCCTTTTCCGATGCTCAAGGCAGTGGGAGTTTCCAAGCCATGGAGTGGCGTCTCTCAGAGATCACTGTTCCTGGAGGAGCAACTCGCTCGATCATGGCCCCAGGTCGAGTTTGGAGTTATCTTGATAATAATGTTGATCAAGGAAGCAGCTGGAAAGAACCCAACTTTGATGACCTGTCATGGTCAACAGGACCTGCTCCTTTTGGCTTTGGTTCGGTTGATGGGTTGGATTTTGGGACAACGATTTCATCAGGAATTGCTACCGCGTATTTCAGAACGACAATTCATATCGAGGACCTAGAAAACATTGATCATTTTATCTTTAAGCTTCTCTTAGATGATAGTGCGGTTGTTTGGGTTAATGGGAAGGAAGCCTTGCGAGATGGTTTTTCGAGTGCAACGACAGTGACCCATGCAAGCCTCGCTGAGGTGAGTGGAGATGAAAGCTCGTTTGATGAGTTTGAAGTCGACCCATCCCTTTTTGTGGAAGGAATCAATGTCCTCGCAATTGAGGTTCATAATCGAAGTATCACGAATAATGATTTGGGTTTTGAAATGAGTGTCGACGCAGTGGAAAGACTGGTCCCTGCGAATGAAGACCCCAAATTTGAATGGACTTCAATTTGGCAATCAGGAGAGCTTTCTGAGTTTAAGGAGAGTATCGAGCTTCCTGCTGTCACGAAAGTTGGACGGACTTACCGGGCTCGGGTTCGTCATCAAGACGATACGGGGCGTTGGAGTAACTGGTCACAAGCTCTCCAATTTGCGGCCACTGAACCGAGCATTCAGCCTTATCTTGATAGCCTCGTCATTAGCAAGGTGATGTATCATCCTGTTGCACCCCAAGCTCAGGAGCTCCTGGCCATCCCCGATCTCGAGCAGTCGGACTTTGAATGGATCGAAATCATGAACATCGGTAACGTGGAACTCGATCTCTCAGAGGTGAGATTTACCAAAGGAATTGAATTTGATTTCATCACGGGAAGTCGTTTGTCGATTGCGCCAGGTGAGAGGCTTTTGATCGTAGGGAGGCAAGAAGCGTTTAACCTCCGTCATGGCTACCTCGAAACGCCCGCCTTTGTGGTTGGTGAGTTTTCCAAAAACCTTTCAAACTCTGGAGAGCTGGTAAAACTTTCCTTCGGAGCGGGCACCTTGATTAGAGAGCTGACCTACCAAGATCAATATCCGTGGCCGACGGAAGCAGATGGTTCGGGAGCGAGTTTGGTTCTGGTGGATGGATTTGGCGAACTGGGAAGTGACTGGCGTCAAAGCGTTGGTTCCTTGGGGGCGCCTGGCATCGATGATTCCGTGTCATTTACAGGGGAAGCTCATGAACTGCTGGGATATGCCCTTCGTAGCGAATTAAGAGTTCAGCCCATTCATGTCGATGGCCAATCCTTCGTCGAGGTGACGTTTATGCGCCAAATCAATGCCGATGATGCTTTGCTGACCTTTCAAGGGAGTCCGCATCTGAATCAATGGATCAATCTGAACGAGTTTAAAACTTCAGAGTTGCAAGGAGTTGGAGGTCTTGGCACCGCAGTATACCAAGTTCCTCAATCTCTTGGGATGAACTTCTTCCGAGTCAAAGTTGAGAGGCGATGAAGAAAATCAGGTCCCAAGAGGAGGACAAGAAAGCCAGTCGTCTTGATTGAAACTTGAATCGTTTCAACAGAATTGTCGGTGTAGATGGCGGGTTTTTACATATGAATTGTCGAAGAAGGACTAGCAATTAGCCCGGAAAGGTGTCATTCTTAGCTTCCCCCGATTGTTCTAGTTTGGAGTAAGAAATGACTACCCACTCAAACTTCTTCTCTCGTTTTCTTATCGCAAATGTTGCTTTGAGCGCCTCGCTCTTGGCTGCAGATGGTCAGTCAGTGTCCTCTGCTGTCCCCGAACCATCGATTGCCATGTTGGCGGGGCTCTTTGGGATCTTTTTTCTTTTTTGGCGAAAAAAATAGCGAAGGTGATCTTTGTGATCTTTTTGTTTCCTTCTTGCTATTGAGTTGAAAGGCTGAAATGTGGCCCCACCTTCAAGGGCATTAATTGCTTTTGGAATGAAACAAAGCAATCTCGATGGATACCGTTCCTTTTACCGAACTTGGATTGACTGCTCCTCTTTTAGAGGCTGTAAAGGAGATGGGTTTTGAAAGTCCATCGCCCATTCAGGCCAGAACAATTCCGTTGGCTCTTCAGGGTGATGACCTCATTGGTTTATCGCAAACAGGTTCAGGAAAAACGGCGGCTTTTGCCTTGCCTCTCCTTGCGCGTCTTAAGATTGAGAAAAAAGCACCTCAGGCGCTCGTCGTGTGCCCTACTCGGGAATTGGCAGTGCAAGTTTGTGAAGAGATCTTTCGCTTGGGATCAAAGCTCGGAGGCTTGAGAGCCTTGCCTGTCTACGGGGGAGCCCCGATTGATAGACAGCTCAAAGGGCTCAAAAAGGGAGCGCAAATCATCGTAGGTACTCCGGGTCGTCTCTTAGATCACATCAAGCGAGGCAGCTTCGAACCACGAGGCATTCAAGCGGTTGTTCTTGATGAAGCGGATCGTATGCTTGACATGGGCTTCCAAGAGGAAATGGAAGAGCTCCTTTCCGCCTTGCCCAAGCAACGCCAGACTCTCTTCTTTTCCGCGACAATGAATCGCCGTGTTCACCAGCTCATTGAGGAGTTTGGGCGGGAACCTCAGTTGGTTGAAATTGAAAGTAAGGCGCTGACCGTCGATGCGATTGAGCAGCGTTGTTATGAAGTGCGCCAACGCTCAAAGATTGAAGTGCTCTCTCGCCTTCTCGATATGGAGCCTCCACGATTGGCGGTAATCTTCTGCAATACTAAGCGACTTGTCGATGAGGTCACAGAGGCGCTATTAGCCAGGGGATACTTAGCAGACCGCCTGCATGGCGATATCACGCAGCAAATGCGCGAGAGAACTCTTGCTAGATTTCGGGAGGGACGTATCGAAATTCTTGTGGCCACTGACGTCGCCGCAAGAGGGCTCGATGTTGATGATGTCGAGCTGGTGGTCAATTATGAGATTCCGCATGATCCCGAAGATTATGTTCACCGAATCGGGCGAACGGGTCGAGCTGGTCGAGCTGGCAAAGCGGTGAGCTTTGTCTTCGGGCGCGACATTTATCGACTTCAGACCATCGAGAAATATACTCGTCAAAATATCCGCCGGGAGCGTGTTCCGAGTCAGGAGCAAGTGGAAGGCAAGAGGGCGAACGTTCTCTTTCAAGCTGTTCAAGAGCGGCTTGAATCAGGAAAGATCCATGATTTTCAGAGCTACCTTGATCGTCTTCTTGAGCAGGGCCACACCGCGACTGACATTGCCAATGCTGCGATGACTTTGCTACGTGAAGCCACCACGAGGGAAGGCGAGTTCATTGCGGAAGACCAGCAAAAGGAGGCTTTTGCAAACGAAAACCCGCAGTCAAATTGGCGGGAGGATCGCCGCCGGGAGAGTCGCAAAAAAGGAGACAAAAAGGGTAAAGGCGAGCGCCAACGTTCTAGTGGAATGACCTGTCTTTTTATGAATCTCGGTAAAACGCAGAAGATCAGGCCAGGAGACGTTGCGGGAATGATTTATCGAGAGTGCCAAGTGCCCGATGGATCGTTGGGTAAAATCACGATTTTCCCTAAACACACCTTGATCGATGTTAAAGCGGATCTAGCGCCTCAAGTCATCGGGGCTCTTCGTGAGGCGACCCTCAGAGGGCGCCGCTTCAAAATTGACGAGGACCGAAAAAATCGAGAATAGGTGATCTTGAGCCCTTTAATAGATTCATCAAATCGATGGGCGAAAAAGATGGTGTGAATTCCTGTGCAATTACGGTATAGGTCCCTCGTCTATGATTAAAAATTTACTGATGATGGCGCTCATGGGTAGCCAACTCTTTGCGGAGGGGGATGGTTTCGAACCGATCTTTAATGGCAAAGATTTTAAGGGGTGGTGGGGACTTGGAACCGAGGATCCCGCAAAATGGATGGCGCTATCACCAGAGCAATTGGCTGCAAAAAAACAAAAGAGTCTCGAGAATATTGCAATGCACTGGAAGGTCGTTGATGGCGAGATCGTCAACGATGGAAAGGGTCTCTACCTGACAACGGAGAAGAACTATCGAGATTTTGAGCTCAAGCTAGAATATAAGCATGGCAAAAATGCTGATAGCGGGATTTATCTTCGAGCGATTCCTCAGGTGCAGATTTGGGATGTCAATGGAAGTCATCCCGATTGCAAGAAGGGCTCGGGTGGTCTCTGGAACAACCCGAAGGAAGCCCCTGGGCGTGATCCTCTTGTGGTGGCAGATCGGCCTGTCGGAGAATGGAACCAAGTTCATATCACGATGAAAGGTGATCAGGTGACCGTTATCTTAAACGGCAAAACTGTCGTCGAAAAAGCGAAGCTCCAGAATTACTTTGATAAAAAGGGGCCTCTTCCAGAAACTGGTCCAATTCAGCTTCAAACTCACGGAGCTGAGATTGTCTGGCGTAATATTTTGGTTAAAGAATTGTAGGGTCTGTCGACGACAGGTCTCGGCCTCTTCTACGCAGAGACTCTGGCTTCTTTGAGGTCACGATTAAAGATGAGAGCTTACCGCTTCTCATCTTTTTCTATTCTTTGTGACGGCTTTACGCGCTCAACGCAAGTTGCTCATCAGAGCTGGTAGCGCATTCTTTAAAACGACGAGTTTTAGATTTGTTTGAGGATTCCAGAAGAGTCTCCGATTCGACTCACTGGGGCACCTGCTTCATGGAGCATCCGAAGATAGAGATTATTGAGGGGGGTGTTTTCTGGGATTTCGAGATGGCGTCCAGTTTGGAACTGACCACCTGCGTTACCAGCCACAATGATTGGCAAATCATCATGGGTGTGGCGGTCCGCGTCCGAGAGACCACTACCCCAAACAATCATTGAATTATAAAGGAGACTCTGGCCATCAACGTCTTCTGTCGACTTCATCCTTTGGAGAAAGTAGGCGAGCTGCTCGGTGTAAAAGGTATCTATCTTTGCAATCTTATCCATCATCACTTGTTTGCGGCGATGGTGAGATAAGCTATGGTGGCCTTCATTAAAACCAAGGTCAGCAAAACTTCGGTTGCTTCCATCGTGAGCAAGTAAGAAGGAGGAGATCCGTGTTTGGTCAGTGCGGAATGCCAAGAGCAACATGTCAAAGAGAAGGCGGATATGCTCTCGATACTGTCCTGGTATTCCTTCTTCTGGTGCGGGCACGCCAGGCGCAGGTGGTGGTCCAAAGCTCTCAGCCTTTTCGATCCGACGTTCGATTTCACGAACACCTGTCATGTATTCATCGAGCTTCTGCTGATCGTTGCGCCCGAGTTGATTGTTGATTGCGCGGGCATCGTTCATGACGATGTCTAAGATGGAACGCTTTTCAGCACGCCGTTTCGCAAGGCCCTCTTGCCGTTCTTTGAGATTGCTCGATCCAAAGAGACGCTCGAAGACAAGCCGTGGGTTCGATTCAGGCGTCATGGGTTGAGTTGGAGAACGCCATGAGAGATTATACTGGTAGGCACACGAGTAACCAGAGTCACAGTTTCCTGATTTGCGTACGGCGTCGCAGGAGAGCTCAAGAGAGGGCAGGCGAGTTTCTGAGCCAATATAGGACGCAGCCATTTGGTCCACAGAGACTCCAAGTCGAATATCTGAACCGGATGTTTTTCGAGGGCGAGCGCCTGTGAGAAATGTTGCACCTCCCCGAGCGTGATCCCCCGCACCGTCTGATCCTGCCCAACCATTTGCCTGCTCTAGGCCTTTGACGATTTGGAGGTCGCTTTTGAAATCAGCGAGAGATTTCATGGAGTCATTAAACTCAAAATCACTTCCGATGCCCTGAGGTCGCCATTTGTCCATGATGACACCATTAGGCACATAAAGGTAAGCCATCCTGAGTGGAGCGCCAGAGGCTGTGACACCTTTGGCAGCCATCGCTGGTTTGAGCTCTGCACCAAGAGAGCGAAACGAAGGAAGAGCAACGGTTGCCCCAAAGCCACGAAGAAAAGCGCGGCGGCCGAGATGAGTGTCTGGCTTTTTCATAATGGTATTGGTTCGTCGATAGGTTCTTTGCTTAAGGGTAAGTGCTTTTGAGATGAAAACCAGCTTAGAAAGCTCCATCACCCCGTCTTTTCTGGAACGGCACGCTTTCAACGATTGCATAAATGAGGCTTTTCATTCCGCCGTCGTGATTGCGAAGCTCAGACATGATTTTTTTTACGGTTGGTGCATCATAATATTCTACGCCTCGCCCAAGGGCATAGGTGAGCATTTTTTCGGTGAGACACCGGTAGAAGTCGTCTTTCCTAGAAGTTGCGAGAATGTTTTTAAGCTCCATGACATTGCTGAATTCTTCCCCGGTAACGAGTCTTCCTGCGCTTTCGATTTCCTTGCCATCCTCCTGATCGCGCCATTGACCAAGTGCATTAAAGTTTTCTAGAGCAAGCCCAATAGGATCCATTCTTTCGTGGCAGGAGGCACAGAGTGCCTTTTCGCGGTGAATTTCCATGAGCTGTCTCATGGTGGCTCCTTCATGGAGTTTCTTCTCTACCTCTTCTAATTCTGGAACGTCTGGCGGCGCGGGGGGTGCTGGAGTTCCGAGGATATTGTCGAGAACGAAGAGCCCTCGCTTTACGGGAGAGGTTCGTGTCGATTGAGAAGTAACGATCAAAAAGGTTCCTTGGCCAAGTAGCCCCCCTCGGCCGATCGCATTTTCACCGAAGTGGACCTTCCGGAAGTGATTGCCTCGCACATTCTCAACTCCGTAAAAAGTGGCTAAGCGTTCATTCAGAAAGGAGTAATCTGCGTTGAGAAGCTCGAGAAGTGGACGATTTTCGATGACGACATGGCGAAAGAACTCTTCGGTTTCTTTTCTCATATCTTGGCGGGTTCCGCTATTGAAGATGCGGGCGGCATTTCTTGAAGATCGTTCTTTGAGGATATGCCTCGTATCGATACTGAGCCCTTCGAGGTCTCGAGCTTGAAGCCACTGCCCGACAAAGTTTTTGATCATTCGTTCCGAGCGTTTATCCGCCAGCATTCGATCAACTTGCTCCCGCAGGTTGAGTCGTAGTTTTTGGTCGCGGGCGAGTTCTAAGAGGGCTTGATCAGGCAATGAACTCCAGAGAAAGTAAGAAAGTCGAGAAGCGAGAGCATACTCATCAAGATTCACGACTCTGCCAGGGTTGTTTGGCTCGGCCTGGATCTCACTGCGGAAGATGAAACTTGGAGAGGTTAAAATCGCGGTGATTGCGAGCCGGACCCCATCTACAAATTGAGATCCTTCTTCTTGAATCTTTCTTAAGCCCAGCTCTGTAAGTTGATCTACTAAGAGTGGACGAGGTGGACGGCGAAGGGCGCGTTGGGAAAAGTGATCAATGATCTTGCGCAAATAGATTGCCTGAGCCTTTGGATCTCGAGGAGCGAGACCATCGATAAAAATGCGTTGGTAGCTCTCCGGAAAAAGATCCCACTGGTCTTCGATACCCAGGCGTTTTAACCGGAAGTCTTCGACTCGAAGCCCCGTGGTTCCTTGACCTTCACCAGGGTTGGTGGGCACGATGGAAAGCTCAAAAATGTGTTCACCTTGCGGGAGTTCTAGCTTCTTTGTGAATTGATGGCGGCCTTTCGTCTCTGAATGAAATTCAAGATCATGAAAGGCCTTTCCATCGATCATTAATTGCCATTTCCCAGCTTGGTTTTTGGGGCGGCCCCCTTCGTTTTGGATGGTGTAGGACACTTCTAACTCATAGTCACCGGAATGTTCTAGACCACGTTTCGCGATCACAGTTTGGGCAACATTTGCTTCCATGAAACGACCCGTTTGACTCCCCGTGGAGTCACGGAAGCTTCCCGCATCAATCACGATAGGCTTCGGCTTTCCCGCATCTTCGGGAAGAGCCAACCATGCGATTTCCTCTGCGGCGGTAAGGTATTTCTCCATGAGAAGTGGAGAAATGGTTAAGACGTCGCCAATGGTGTCAAATCCGAACCCGGTATCATCAGCCGGGAAATTGTCATTTGCGCTGAAAGCAACTCCCATGAGATCTGCGATGGAATTTTGGTATTCTTCGCGATTCATTCGGCGAATCGTGACGCGGCCCGGGTCAGGATTTTCGTCGTCGAGATCAAAGATCTTTTCTTCGATCCAGCTGATGAGTGTCGCTCGCTCCTCAGCGCTTGGTTGATTTTTCTTTTTAGACGGAGGCATCATCTCCGTGCGCACGTTTTCCCAGATTCTGAGCCAAACTTTTTGATCATCAAGGAGCTCGGAGCTGCTATCAAACTCGTCGAGGGTAAAGTCTCCCTTATCAGCTCCGTCGCCGTGACAATCGTAACAATAATCTTGTAAGAGCGGTTCGATTTTTTCCTTAAAATCAACCTCGAGGTCCGCCTCAGCAATCTTCTGAGCTCGCGCAGTCAGAGTAAACCCACTCAGAAGCAACAGAAGTAAGTGAGTGTGGCGCGAAAGCTTCATGGGGTGAGGATGACAGTTCTCAAAAAACGGTTCCAAGAGCTCTAAATTATCAATTTTGGGAGAACTTTTTGGGAAGACTGAAAATAGAAGTGGCCCAAGTTGAGACCTTGGGCCACTTCCGAAGTAACGAAGATGATTTAATGAAGATCAAATCGATCGAGGTTCATCACTTTGACCCAAGCGTTAATGAAATCCTGAAGAAATCGTTCTTGTGCATCCGAGCTTGCGTAAACTTCGGCAATGGCACGGAGTTGTGAGTTTGAACCAAAAACGAGATCGACTGAAGAAGCCGTCCATTTGGTTTGGCCTGTTGTGCGATCTTTGCCCTCATAGAAATGTTCACACGTTGGCGAGACTGACCATTCCGTGCGCATATCAAGAAGGTTGATGAAAAAGTCATTGGTTAAAGAACCTGGCCTCTCGGTAAGCATGCCCATCGTCTTGACGCCCACGTTGGTATCAAGAACGCGTAGTCCCCCGATGAGAACAGTCATTTCGGGAGCGGAGAGCCCCAGAAGCTGCGCCTTATCGATGAGGTTTTCTGGTGCAGGACGGTCGAGAGATCGACCAAGGTAGTTTCTAAAACCATCATGTTGCGGTTCGAGAACTCCAAAGGATTCGACATCAGTCATTTCTTGCGAGGCATCGGTTCGACCTGGAGTAAACGGCACCTTCACTTGATGGCCGGCCTTTGCTGCAGCTGCTTCAATAGCGGCAACGCCACCAAGAACAACGAGGTCAGCAAAAGAAACCTGAGTCTCTCCTTCTTGGTTGAAGGCTTCCTGCACTTTTTCGATGACTGGGATAATTGCTGCAAGTGCTTCGGGTTCATTGACGGCCCAATCTTTCTGCGGAGAAAGACGAATTCTCCCTCCGTTTGCTCCTCCTCGTTTGTCGCTTCCTCGGAACGTAGAGGCTGAAGCCCAAGCGGTTGATATGAGTTGAGAATGACTTAGCCCCGAATCAAGCAAAGCGTTCTTCAGTTGCTCAATCTCAGCTTCATTAATGACTGAACTTTCTGACATGGGGATGGGATCTTGCCAGAGCTGAGGTTCAGGGACCTCGTTTCCAAGTAAGGTGGAAACTGGGCCCATGTCGCGGTGAGTCAGTTTATACCATGCTTTTGCAAAGGCCTCTGCGAACTCGTCAGGGTTTTCATAAAAACGTTTCGAGATCGGTCCGTAGATGGGGTCAAGTTTGAGGGCCAGATCCGAGGTGTATAAAATAGGGGGGTGTTTTTTATCGGGATCGTGTGCATCAGGAACTGTTCCCGCACCCTCTCCGTTCTTTGGAATCCAGACTCTTGCGCCCGAGGGAACCGTGGTAATCTCCCAATCGTAGGCGAACATATTCGTGAAGTAGTGGTGAGACCAACGAGTCGGTGTTTGACTCCAGGCCCCTTCAAGACCGCTGGTAATTGTGTCTCCACTGTGGCCCAAGCCCATGCTGTTTTTCCATCCGAGTCCTTGCTCTTCGAGGGGGGCGCCTTCGGGCTCAGGACCGACATATTTGTCAGGCTCGCCAGCCCCATGGCCTTTTCCGAATGTGTGACCGCCTGCGATGAGGGCCACTGTTTCCTCGTCATTCATGGCCATTCTGGCAAAGGTTTCACGGATTTCGACCGCTGAGGCGAGTGGGTCTCCGTTGCCGTCGGGCCCTTCTGGGTTCACGTAAATGAGTCCCATTTGCACCGCAGCGAGTGGGTTATCAAGATTCTCTTGGGTGTAGCGCTTTTTACCTAACCACTCACTTTCGGGTCCCCAAAAGACATCCTCTTGTGGCTCCCACACATCTTCCCGCCCTCCTGCAAAACCGAATGTTTTGAAACCCATCGTTTCCAAAGCGACGTTTCCACACAAGATCATAAGGTCAGCCCAAGAGATGGACTGCCCATATTTTTGTTTAATGGGCCAGAGAAGCCGGCGCCCTTTATCTAAGTTTCCATTATCCGGCCAGCTATTGAGTGGGGCAAAGCGTTGCGTTCCATCCGACGCTCCTCCCCGCCCGTCAAATGTCCGGTAAGTTCCAGCACTGTGCCAAGCGAGGCGAATAAAAAGCGGTCCATAGTGGCCGTAATCCGCAGGCCACCAGTCCTGAGAATCCGTCATCAACTGAGCGAGGTCCTTCTTGAGGGCTTCCATATCGAGCTTTTTAAATTCCTCGGCGTAGTTGAAATCGGCTCCAACGGGATTTGCGGCAGGAGAATTTTGATGAAGGATCTGAAGGTTCAGCTGATCGGGCCACCAGTCTTTGTTAGAAAAAGCCGATGCTGCAGTGTGTCTCTGAGAGGGTGCTGGTTGAGCACCCATCACGGGGCATTTGGAGAGATCGCCGACACCGGCGAGATCTGTATGATTGGTCATGATTGTTGTTTTTCTGAGTTGAGATTGTCCATGCGACCTTGCGCACTCCAACTTGTGAAGGAGATCACACCATCCTGCAAGTTCATCTTATTCTATAACGAGAAACATAATTTTTATTTATATAAGAATCTGAAGGAGGAAAGTGAGCGGGCATACCAGTCTTGAGACTTTGTCAGCTCGGGTGAGTCGAGATGCCGAACTTGATGGATTCTCTGAAAGTCGAAGTCAATTGATGACGTTATAGTGAGATGGCTGAAATTTCGCACAATCGTCGACATTTTTTGAAAAAGTCCGGGCTATGGGCCGGAGGAGCATCACTCGCAATGCCTGCCTTCGTTCGCGGGCAAAATCTAAACTCAAAAATTCAAGTTGCCTGTATAGGAGTGGGGGGAAAGGGAAATAGTGACACGCGCAATGCTGCGAGGTGCGGGGGTCAGATCGTGGGGTTATGCGATGTGGACCGGGGGCGCCTCAGCCAAATGGGAGAAACTTTTAAGGACGCGGCACAGTTTACCGATTTTCGTGAAATGCTCACCAAATTGGGAGAGGGTGTGGATGCGGTGACAATTTCGACCCCAGATCACGTTCATGGGGTTGCAGGGATCATGGCCATGCAGATGGGGAAACATGTCTACTGCCAGAAACCGCTCACCCAGACGGTTTGGGAATCTCGTATGATGAGAAACCTCGCGGTGGAAAAAAAGCTCGCAACCCAAATGGGAAACCAGGGCAGCGCTTCGAGTGGTCTGCGCCGATCCGTAGAAATTATCCAATCGGGAGTCATTGGCAAACCACTTGAATTACACGTTTGGACGAATCGTCCAGTGTGGGCTCAAGGCTATGATCGTCCGGCAGGTGCGGACGCGATCCCTGATTCACTTGATTGGGATTCTTGGATTGGGCCAGCGCAAATGAGACCATTTAAGAAGGGGATTTATCATGATTTTCAATGGCGGGGATGGAGTGAGTTTGGAACCGGAGCATTGGGAGACATGGCGTGCCACACCGTGAATATGCCCTTCCGAGCGCTGAAATTGGGATATCCGACAAAAATTGAGTGTGAGATGGCTTCGAAAATCTACGACGAGACCTATCCGCTCACATCGCGAGTTCGGTTTGAGTTTCCAGAGCGCGAAGGTCTTCCTCCCCTCAAGTTTTGGTGGTATGACGGGAATCCTACGAATGTTTTCCATCCAATCCGACCTGCGGCAGATGTTGTTCATGAAGTCATGGCCATGAAAGGGGGCTCTCTTCCGGGAAGTGGTGCTGTCATTATCGGTGAGAAGGGTAAGCTCTTTTCTCAGGATGATTACGGACGAGATTTCTTTGTGAAGCTCAATGATGAAAAGGGATATCGTCCTGCCAAGGACCATCCAGCTTGCCAGGGTGTCGCCGAGAGTATTCCTCGTTCTCCAGGTCATGAACAAGAGTGGTTTGATATGATGAATGGAGGAGCTCCTGCTTATTCCAATTTTGAAATCGCGGCGTATCTCAATGAAGTCATTCTTCTTGGTTGTATTGCTCAGCGCGTTGGTGAAGGAGAGCCGATTGATTGGGATGGCCCGAATATGAAATCACCAAATAATGCGAAGGCCACGGCCCTAGTGAAGCGAGATTATCGCGAGGGCTGGGCTCCAAAGATTTAGGATAAGTTGCATTTATTTTTGGATCAGAGAGGAGGGCCAGGTGGTCCTCCTCTTTCATTGTGAAGTGGGCAAGTCATGACAATCTTGAATGACTCGATGTTGCGTAAGTTTTTTGAGCCATTGATCGGTGGTTGGCAGAGATCGCTAGACCAGTTAGGTAAAGGGATGTGGCGTTTGCTATTGATCGGTTTTTTTTTGAGTTCTTGTGCGAGCCGCTCCGGGTATCGACAGGGCTTAGAAGCAAGTATTGAAAAGCTCGGTGCCAACGTTTCTCTAGCGCATCTTGAGCTTGATGATCAGGGCGAACTTCTCAGTCGAGATCAATTAAAAGCGGTCACCGAACAGATTCAAAAAGAGTCACAAGAAGATCCAATCTTACTCGTGGTCTTTATTCATGGGTGGAACCGAAATGCCTCTTATCATGAAAGGACGGGAGGCAAGGATCTTGCTCACTTTAGAACTTGGTTAAGCGAGCTCAGTGAAAGGGATCCTGAGTATAGAACCATGGGAGTGATGGTCAGCTGGAGAGGTCGGAGCTTGAGCCCTTTTCCCATTGGAGTGGATTTTTTCCACCGTTACGCTGCAGCGAGGCGAATGGGTGGAGTCATTGGTGCGGAGGTGCTTCACGAAATTGGAGCAACCGCGAGAGCTTCGAACCAGAGAAGCCGTATCATGATGATGGGGCACTCGATGGGGGGTGCGATCTTGGAAAGTTGTTTTTCTGAAGCCATTGCATCGAAAGTCGCAGTCTCCCACGCTCAGCGGCGCCCTCTTTTACGGACAGATTTTCCCGCTGATTTGCTCATTACCATTAATTCTGCAGAATCTGCAATCCATGCGCGCCAGTTGATTTCTACCTTTAAGAGGCGGGGGATTCACGATGTTGAAGGGGGACCTCTGATTGTCTCTGTGACCAGTCAGGATGACTTGGCAACCGCTTTTGCTTATCCGATAGGAAATGCTCTGGGGCGCTATGTGCCGCCCTTTAATTGGTTTAATACGAGTGTATCAGGGGTCTACCGAAAAAAAAGTCAGCTCGATCAATTACAGGGCACTCAGGCCCAAGCGCATCGGACGACCGTTGGACATTTTACGCCTCTTTTTAGTCACCGGTATCGAGAAGGGCCTAGAGAGACACGAACTCTGAAAGAGATCTTGGAGGATAATAAGGCCGCGCAGGGGCCAGGGGGAGTGATCGTTGCTGGTGAAACTCGAACATTTTATTTTGAGCGGCCTCAAGAGCCGTTTTATAACGATTCACCTTATTGGATTATGCCAGTTCCGGGGGCCATTATGAAAGATCATCGAGATATCTGGAATCACAGCTTTTTGGGGATGGTCAGCGCGTTGATGTCGATCGTCGAATCTCCTTAGTGGGTGCCAATGATCTTATCCAAGCTAAGTTGAAGCAGTCCCTTATTTTTCCTGGCAGATTCTTGAAGTTCTTCGTTTCGGAGCAGTGAGGAGTAGTCCCCTCGTTCAATGGAAGAATTGAGTGCCTCATCCTGCGCAAGGTCCTTGAGGATTTCTTCGGTGGGGGAGCCTTGCTCGCTGATGCCTAGCGATTCACCGCTTTTTTGGACAATGATGAGCTTGGCAAGGTTTTCACTCGCGGGGTCATTGATAAAATCTACCTGCTCATACCAACGCCCAAGATCACTCTGACTGATCCAGTTTTTGAGCTGGAGCAAGACGGGTTGTTTGCCCATTTGCTCAAGGGATCCCTCGAGGGATTCATGGAGATATTTGAGTTCGGCGATTGTCCCAGCAAATCGAATGCCATTGAGTAGAAGAGAGCTAATTAATGCACCCAAGAAGAGCCCGAGAAACGCTCCTTTGAGCCCGATCCCTTTGCGGGCTGAATTTTTTTCAGCGTCGTTCTTTCCTGAAAGCCACGAAAGAAGTTTTCGAAAGATCATCACCCCGATAATAAATGCGAGGATGCCAACTGCTCCCGGCATCCAGGCAGCAGGCTGCGCGACGATCATTTGGGAGATGAGAAAGCCATGGTTGTATCCCCAGATGCCTGCGACTGCTCCAAATCCGAGGGCGATGAGATTTAAAAAGAAGCGAATGAGTGCTTTAAGCAAACCCAGAAGGACGAAGAGAATTAGGATTCCGGCAATCAGGGTGTTGGGGGCAAAATTCTCCACGGCTCAGAGAAATTGCCATGAGAAAACGAGCAATGAAAGTCTTGATCAAGGGAGAGCCGGTTTGAGGAGAGGATTTCCGTGTTTTGAATCGTCTTGCGACTTGCAGGTTCGGCGAAGGCTTTCAAACTCTTGGGATGAGGCAAATCGCTATTGGAGATATTCATGGTTGTCTGCGTTCGCTCCAGACAATGATGGATGTCTTGGAGCCGACACAGACCGATCTGGTGGTTACTCTCGGTGATTATGTGGATCGGGGGCCAAACTCAAAGGGAGTCATCGATTATCTTTTAGAATTCCAACGAACTCACGCCAACTTTGTGGCTCTCATGGGCAATCATGAAATTCAAATGATCCGAGCTCTCGATACCGAGCAAGATCGGGAGCGTTTTTTGAGTGGCTTGTGTGGAGGTCGCGAGACGCTCAAATCATACGGAGGTTCGTTCGAAGATGTTCCTGAAGATCACTGGGCATTTATCGAGAATCTGAAACTCTACCATGAATTAGACCATCACATTCTTGTGCATGCTGGTCTTGAGGCGCAGATCCCTCTGGATCAACAAGATCGCGAAACCTATTATTACCACCGGTTTTATAGTCAAGAAGCTCACCTCTCTGGGAAAACCGTCATTTGTGGTCATACCATTCAAGGAGATTTACCGACAAATTTAGGATATGCGGTTTGCCTAGATACTTGTGCCTACGGAGGAGGCTGGCTCAGTGCCCTTGATGTCGACACTGGTGAGCTCTGGCAGACCAATGAACAGGGTGAAATTCGAGAAATGAATCTC
>Ga0181583_10001816_pt1 | contig 15875 bp, 17 predicted proteins | sample 071ome_31_FD_132461 | JGI IMG/M metagenome (GOLD analysis project Ga0181583, IMG submission 132461) | Coastal salt marsh microbial communities from the Groves Creek Marsh, Skidaway Island, Georgia - 071405CT metaG (megahit assembly) | ecosystem: Environmental > Aquatic > Marine > Intertidal... | reverse complement strand
TCCGGCGGGACAAACGTGGTGAGAAATCATCCGGCTTATCTTTAAGCCAGTCAACGAAAGCCTTTATTTCTGGGTGACTGCGCATTAATTCAATGGAATAGAAATTAACGGCGAGCTCACGCTCTCTCAGCGTCCGATGGACATGTCGATGACAGGGCTTACACAAGTATGCGATGAGGCTATTCAGTTCCGCCTTCGAATATTTAGACCGAACGGCGCCAAATCGATGTGTTCGTTTTGGTATTAAGTGATGGCGTGTTAAGGACGCCTTCCGCTGGCACAATTCACACTGCATCTTCGGATCTCGCCATTCCGCATAAAATATCTTGAAATATAAAAAAATAAGAATAAAATTTATTGTTTATTATTAATAAGCGAATATTTGTCAAATGGATATGCTTTCACCGAAAGATAAAGAGATTGCCAACATCCTACAAAAGGATGCAGATATCACCAATGCAGAGCTTGCAAAACGGATTGATCTCTCTCCTTCAGCAGTCCTTAGTCGAGTCAAAAACCTTAAGACCGACGGAGTCATCCGAGGGATCTATGCAAAACTCAATGCAGATCAACTCGGCTACTCCTTGCATGTGTTTGTCTATATCAAACTCTCAAATCAGACCAAAGAGACGCTGACTTATCTCGAAGGGGCCGTAAAGATGAATTCGCGAGTCCAGGATTGTTTCCGAATGACCGGAGATTATGACTACGCCCTTCGTCTCCTCCTCAAAGATACATCTGAACTTGAATACTTTCTCACTCATGAATTAAGCCGAATACCGCATATCGCTTCAATTCGCACCGAAGTCGCGATGAAATGCATTAAACAAGACTCAAGTATCACCCTCTAATTCTTATCTTTAGCGCACCGAAAACCGATATACACGACAGCTGTATTTCGCGGTTTGGTTGCGCGATCACTCCGATGCATCCGAAATGCTTCATACCACCAGCTACCACCAGCAGTCCCTTGTTGGTCACCCTGACCGCTATCAACCCATTCCCATACATTCGCACCCATGTCGTACAGGCCATTCACTCCTTCTTTCGTTGAACCAACAGGCGCTGGACCGATGCCACGATCAAGTAGGTGACTGAAACTGACAGGAGGACGGTATTTGCATTCCGATAAACAGTTGGCCCCCTCAGGCGAATTTCCAGTCGGATACGGATACTGCACACCTTTGTTAAATCCGGATGTTGGCTGTTCTCTGTGCTCAACATAAGCTGCTTCACGCCACTCTTTTTCAGTCGGCAGCCTTGCACCACGCCATTTGCAATAGGATTCCGCCTCGTCATATGTCAAATGCACTGCAGGCAGCTGGTCGCTTGATTCAAAACCAAAGGGTGTTCGCCATGTCCATCCCGATTTTTGCTCCCAACCCCAACCATAGACTTCGCCTCCACCGGCTCGCTCAGCTTGACTCACAAATCCAGTGGCGGTCGCAAATTGTTGAAAAGCAGCAATTGAAACCTCAGTTCGATCGATCAAAAAGCCATTGATTGGCTGCATCGGTGGCGATGCATGGATTGCTGTTGAATACAGGCTCAGTGAAATCAACAAAACGCGCATATCAGGCCTCTTCATCTGTAAAGCGAACAAGGTTTTGATAAGGTTAGGCTCAAGTAACTACAAGGTCCTTTATGCGCCCATCAGCACTTAATATTCCTTCAATCCGCATTGAGCGCGGCTTAACCCGAGCCATTCAGCCGATAATCGCGGATGCTGGATACAAACGTATTTTGATTGTGAGCGGATCAGTGCGTGGCAAGATCGCTCAGTTAGTCCAAGACATAGCTAATGCAGCCGACGTTGTCGCGACGATCGAGATTCACGGTGAGCCATCGCTCCCAAAACTTGAAAAGCACCTCAAGGCAACCAAAAAGCTCGATATCGACGGGGTTGTCGCCATTGGTGGCGGTTCGGTTCTCGATATGGCGAAGGCCTTGTCCGGTCTTATTCCAGCAAAACAACCCATCATCTCCTACCTAGAAGTAGTCGGCCTTGGGCTACCTCTAGAAGAAACACCAATTTCATGGATTGCGATACCCACAACAGCCGGAACCGGTTCCGAGGTTACAAAGAACGCAGTTATCGACGTGCCTGAAGCTAATCGTAAAGTCAGTCTTCGCGACGCTCGTTTACTACCTCATCTCGCATTGATAGATCCGGAATTGACCGATTATTCGCCAAAGCGCATTACCCTAGCCTGCGGCCTCGACGCAATCACCCAGTGTATTGAACCGTATCTCTCAAAAAAACGGACACCCTTAACCGACGCACTGGTTGAGCCTGTGATCCCAAAAGCATTGAAAGCGCTTGCCAATCTGATGCAAATGGAATCTCCAGATGATCGAGATACTATGGCACTAGCGAGCGTTACTGGAGGTATCGCACTTGCAAACAGCGGTCTAGGCGTTGTCCATGGGTTTGCCGGCCCCCTCGGCTCTGTAACCGGAGCAGCTCACGGGGAGATTTGTGCGACACTTCTGGCTCACGGTCTAAGAGCACATCAACGCTATGTCGAAGATACAGATCTCGTCACACGGATAAATGCCATCCAACACTGGATCGCCGATGCCTTGGGCGGAACTCCAGAAAACGCATTCGACACATTGGATCAGTGGGTTAAATCACAAGGGATCGCTGGCCTTGGCTCATTAGGGCTGAACGCATTTCAAATCCCTGATGTTGCTTCAGCCTCTCAATCCTCTTCATCCATGAAAGCCAATCCAGTGGATCTTGACCTTGAGATTCTGGCCCGAATCCTTGAAGAAGCGCTGTAAACAACCGATAGTGTAAGTGTTATTGAATAAGGTGTTTTATGAGCTTTGAATTTCGCTGGATTATCGGATCAATCTTTGCTGTTGTGATTGCGGGTGCTGGAATATTGATTTACGGAATCATCGTGTCAAACACATCTGTGAGTGCGCCAAAGGCCACTATTGATGCAGGCGAAGGCGCCGCCATTAAAATAGATAACTGGGAGTGTATGCGTGGAGAAGATCAGCGTGGCGCTCCATACAGTTACTCTCGCAATGCGAGAAACGGTGCGACTGGCCCAGCTTCGCTTGCGTGCAAAAAGGAAAACTAATTAATGAGTTATACCGTGTACCTTTCAGGCGAAATTCACACCTCATGGCGGCAAGACATCATTGAAGCCACCACAGACCTTGGTATCCATTTTACTGCGCCCGTCACTGATCACCCAGCGTCAGATGCCGCAGGTGATTTTTTAGGACCCGTCGAACCTGGGTTTTGGCGTGATCAGCAGTCAAGCGGAGTCAATGCAATTCGCACGCGCCATGATATCGATCGAGCAGATCTTGTGGTCGTTCGTTTCGGCGACAAATATAAGCAGTGGAATGCAGCCTTTGATGCGGGCTACTGTGCCGCCAAAGGCATTCCTTACATTACATTGCATGACGAAGATATTGTGCACCCGCTTAAAGAGGTCGATCAGGCGGCTTACGCATGGTGTAAGACCACTGACCAGGTCGTTCAGCTACTTCGCTACGTTCTCACTCAATCATAACTAGTGGAATCACTCGCCTGGTATCAATATGGCGCGATTGGACTAATTTTTATTTGGTCAGGTTTCGTACGCAGCGGACTTGGCTTTGGCGGCGCCGTCCTCGCCCTTCCATTTCTATTGCTAATCGTTAACGATCCATTGGTATTTCTGCCTCTGATAGCTGTTCACCTCATCTTTTTCTCGACCCTCATCATGATTCAAAGCGCCCGCAATAAGGGGCCTGAGCAATTGAAAACCATTAACTGGGGTTACTTAAAGCGAAGCATGGGTATCATGATCATTCCCAAGATTGCTGGCGTGATTGGCCTCTTGACGCTTCCACCGGTCATTATGAGTACGATTATTTTCTTAATCGTTTTAGCGTATGCAATCGGCTATATCATCAATAGACCCATCGAAATTAAAACCAAATTTCAAGAATATGGCTTCCTAGGCCTTGGTGCCTACGTATCAGGAACCTCTCTCACTGGCGCACCATTGATCGTCCCAGTCGTCGCATCGCATGTCGCGAAACATGAGCTTAGAAACACGCTGTTTGTCTTGTGGTGGATATTAACGCTGATTAAATTGGCGTCATTTGTTATTGCAGGGGTCGACTTGCAGTTAATACACCATGTCTGGCTCCTCCCCTGTGCGTTCATCGGCCACCTCCTCGGTAACCGAATACACAATTACCTGGTAGAGCAAGAGACGCCCACATTTTTCAGAGTCTTAGGTATCGCTCTTGTCGTTGTCAGTCTCACGGGTCTTATCAAGCCGCTCTTTTTTGCATAACGCGATTAAGGCATATCCGCCAATGTCCGCTTCGATGATTCTTGCCATAGATTCAGATTAAAATCTTTTGCGAACCCATCAATCGCTATCAGTTCCTCAGTGCTAAATGCAAGATTTTTAGTCGCATCAATCAATTCAACAAGCTGCTCATTCGTTCGAACCCCGACCAAAGCTGAAGCAACTGTCGCCCTTCTTAAGACCCAGCTAACCGCAAGCTGCGATAGCGTTTGGCTCCGATTTGCGGCGATCTCATTTAAACCCTGTAACGCCAATCGAACATCTTTAGTGATCAACTTCGAGTCGAATGAACCAGCATGACCCGCGCGAGCTTCAGCGGGAACGCCACTGATATATTTGTTGCTCAGAAGACCCTGAGCCAGCGGTGAAAACACAATCGCTCCGATACCTTCGTGATCCAATGTATCAAACAACCCTTCTGTCTCAACCCAACGGTTAAACATTGAATAGCTTGGCTGGTGAATTAAGCACGGGACACCCATTCGATTCAGAATTTCATTCGCTTTAATCGTCAACTCAGGGCCATAGGAAGAGATGCCGACATACAGCGCCTTGCCCTGCTGAACAGCGGAAGCAAGAGCACCCATTGTCTCTTCAAGCGGCGTCTCGGGATCGACGCGATGGGAATAAAAAATATCGACGTAATCCAAGCCCATACGGGACAAACTCTGATCGAGGCTCGACAAAAGATATTTGCGGCTACCGCCATTACCATAGGGTCCTGGCCACATGTCATAGCCCGCCTTAGTCGAGATGATAAGCTCATCTCTAAAGGGTAAGAAGTCTCGACGCAATATCTCGCCGAACTGAATTTCAGCAGAACCATAAGGAGGGCCATAATTATTGGCTAGATCGAAGTGAGTAATCCCATTATCAAAGGCCGTGCGAAGCATTGCCTGAACCGATGAAATTGAAGTCTCAAAACCAAAATTCTGCCAAAGGCCCAGGGAGATGATTGGAAGCTTCAAACCGCTGCGTCCGACTTTCCGATAGTCCATCGAATGATAGCGTGCACTCGCTGGCGTATATTTCGTCATCAAATTCATCCAATCACCCTTCTTTCAAACATTTTAGTAATCTCGTCGGACCATTGTGCGATTCGCAGCGAACTCGATAGATCAGTACCTGATCCACTTTTAATTTGAGAACAAAATGAATCAATCATTCGCTGATATTGGTTTGCGACAAAATGCTCCTCATTTGCTACTCCAGACGAATCCATTGTCCACACAACTGACTCATTTAGTGGGTTAAATGGTCTTGGAACAACCCAACATCCATTTTGTGTCTGGACCACAGCTTGCTGAAATCGAGATCGACGCATTGATACATCGAAGTGCAACTGAATGCCTTGATCAAACCACAGAGTCCCAGACGTTTGAACGTCCACTCCATTTAGCCAAATCTGGTATCCGTGCGCTTCAAATAACGATCTTGCACCCAACCAGTCTGCAACCCAAAGGGCATAGCAACCGATATCGAGCCGAGCGCCGCCACCTGTCTCAGAGCGATTTCTGATATTCATTGGGTCACGATTGTCATAGTGGAATTGGATAGAAATATCAATCTGCTGTCCCTCGCCAATCTGCGAACGCAGCCAGCTCCATTGCGGATGGTGCGAAACCATGAACGCTTCACATAACAATGTGTCATTGTTTCTCGATGCATCCTCTAGATCGCTGACCTGGCAAGCGGTCAATCCCAGTGGCTTTTCGCAAAGAACTGGCTTCTTATGCTCGAGGGCTTCAAGCGTCACCTCATAGTGCAAATGATTCGGCAATGCGATGTACATAGCATCGACATCATCACGCCTGACAGCCTCAAAATAATCGCGCACGATACAGCCATCAAATCCTTCTGGCGCGACGCCGCGCGCTGAACCAATGACGGTTACTTCATGACCGGACTCCCTAATCGTCGGAACCATAACCTCTCGGGCAATTTTTCCGTATCCGAGCACAGCAAAACGCACTGCTAAGCCCTCACAACATAACGATCGAGAGAATTGGTTACTAACGCCCGCTTCAGGCCATACAGGCCAGCCTCAGAATCCAACAGGATCTTAATCGGGATATTAATTAAGTAATCTTTAAACCGGCCTTTCGAGCGGAAGCGTTCGAGAAAAATTTCACGACGAAAATGGTCGCCTAGTTTAGGAATAACCCCGCCGGCAATGCAGCAACCACCCGTAGCACCAAGGGTCAGGCACCCATCTGACGCCACAATCCCAAAGAAACCTGCAAACAAATCGAGTGTTCGACGAACAATCGAGTCATCACCATGCAAATCAATCATCGCTTGAGGCGAATTTATAATGGGCGCTATACCTTCTAACGCGCATAACGACCGGTAAATCAACATGAGTCCAGGTCCACTGATAAGACGCTCTGCTGATACATGTGAGTACTCGTTGCGCAGCATGGTTAGTAGGCGCCACTCGTCCTCTGTCTGCGCAGCCATCGTCACATGGCCGCCTTCAGTCGATAGAGGAGTCCATTCACCCTGAGCATCGACAACCAGCCCACCAACGCCAAGGCCTGTCCCGGGGCCAATAACGAATATAGGACCAAGGGGATCAGCAGACCCAGCTTGGAGTGTCTCGAATGAGTCTTGATTAATCGACACTGCCGCTAATGACTGTGCCGTGAAATCATTAACAACCAGGAGTTCGCTCAGATTTAAGGAGTCTACCAACGCCTTTTTGCTAAAACTCCAATCATTATTTGTCAATTTGACTAAATCATGCTGAACGGGACATGCAACAGCAATCGCTAATCGATTAGTTGGTTGGCCGACCTCACTGGCGAAGTGTCGAAATGCCTCATCAATTCCTAGAAAATCCGCACATTGCAGAACAGAAATATGATCAATGTCTCCACTGTGATTGACCAGCCCGAACCGAGCGTTGGTTCCTCCAATATCGGCAACAATGGCCTCTGCTGACACTAGCGGACGCGCTCCCCTGATTTAGGATCAAATAGACACGCCTTTGACAAATCAACTTGCACTGAAGTGTTTTCGCCTGCGCTCAATCCAGCTTCGGGCGAGAGGCGAGCGAGCACCTCAACATCATTCCATTCACCGATTGCAATCGTATCTGCTCCCATCGGTTCGGTCACATCAAAATCCATCGTCATGTTTACAATCCATTCACCCGAGCGCTCAGGTTTTGGTTCAGTGATCATCTCTGGTCTGAGGCCCAGTATTACCTTACGAACATCTTGGCCTTTCAAATGATCTGACTGCGGCACCTTTAGGCTCACCACTGCTCCCCGGTTTCGTATGGCTATAGATCCATCCTCAGCCACCTCGCAGGGTACAAAATTCATCGGCGGACTCCCCATAAATCCTGCGACAAACTGGTTCGCCGGATCATCATAGATTTCATTCGGAGTACCGAGCTGCTGAACTAGACCATCCTTCATCACAGCAATCCGATCAGCAAGCGTCATTGCCTCAATCTGATCGTGCGTTACATAAACGATTGTTGTTCCAAGACGTTTATGTAACTTCTTAATTTCGGTGCGCATTTCAACTCTAAGCTTGGCATCAAGGTTCGATAGCGGCTCGTCGAAAAGATAGACCCGGGGAGAGCGTGCGAGGGCCCTTCCCATCGCAACTCGCTGCCTTTGTCCGCCTGACAGCTGGCTTGGCTTTCGATCGAGCAAATGATTGATTTGCAGTAAAGTTGAGACCTCTTCAACCTTCCGATCCCTTTCAGCCTTGGGTACGCCTCTCATTTCAAGTCCAAAGGAAATATTGCGCGCGACATTCATCGTCGGATACAGCGCATAGGACTGAAAAACCATCGCAATATCCCGATCTTTAGGACTTCGATCAGTCACATCCTCATTCGCGAGCAACAATTGCCCTGACGAAACATCCTCCAAGCCCGCAATCGTGTTCATCAGAGTTGATTTTCCACAACCCGACGGGCCAACAAGAATTAAAAATTCACCATCTGCGATATCGATGTTGATACCTTTGAGAACTTCAGTCGAACCAAAAGTCTTGGTTACATTGGAAATAGTCAGTGAGCCCATCGAATTACCCTTTTACAGCGCCCGCAGTTAAACCACGAACGAAATATTTTCCAGCTAAAACATAAACAACGAGAGTAGGCAGTGCCGCAATTAACGCGGCGGCCATATCAACGTTGTATTCCTTCCCTCCGACAGAGGTATTCACAAGATTATTCAAAGCAACTGTGATTGGTTGTGTTCCTGGACCCGAATAAACCACACCAAACAAAAAGTCGTTCCAGATTTGGGTGAACTGCCAAATGATTGTTACTGTGAAAATCGGAACCGAAATTGGCAGAAAAATATGCCTAAATATTTGGAAGAAATTCGCACCATCCAACTGCGCAGCTTTCACCAGCTCGTTAGGCACCGACACATAAAAGTTTCGGAAAAAAAGAGTTGTAAATGCAATCCCATAAATCACATGAACCAAAACTAAACCAGTGACCGTATTGGCTAACCCGAGCGTTGCGAGCAGACGAGCCATCGGCAGCAGAATTACCTGAAATGGGATAAAGCAACCAAACAACAAAGCGCCGAAAAGCAACTCACTTCCTCGAAATTTCCACTTTGCGAGCACATACCCATTCAGCGCCCCAATCAATGTAGAAATTAATACCGCCGGAACAACAATCCGAATGCTATTGAAAAAGAATGGTGCCAACCCCTCGCACTCACTGCCTGTACAGGCACTACCCCATGCTTTGACCCACGCATAGAACGTAGGCGACTCAGGCAAAGACAATAAATTGCCTTGGCGAATCTCTTCGATATCTTTCAAAGAAGTCATCACCATGACATAAAGAGGCATCAGATACACTGCAGCAAATGCCAACAACAAAGCGTAAATCCCAATACGACCGATAGCCATCGATGATCTATCCACGATTTGACCCTCTTAATTCGGAGTACAAATAAGGAACCAAAATCGCGAGGACACCAAATAACATAATCATTGCACTTGCTGCACCGATACCCATCTGTGCACGATTGAAAGCAAACGTATACATAAAGTTTGCGGGCAGGTCTGAGGCATAGCCCGGCCCTCCACCCGTGAGCGCTTGGACTAAATCAAAACTTTTAATGGCGATGTGCGACAAAATAACGATCGCACTGAAAAAGACAGGACGCAGGATTGGAAGGATGACATGCCAATATGATTGCCAAGCGTTGGCACCATCGATTTGGGCCGCCTTCACTAAGCTATCATCCACCCCTCTTAAGCCAGCAAGAAACATAGCCATAACGAATCCACTCGATTGCCAAACCGCAGCAATCACGATGGTGTAAATTGCCATCTCTTGATCAACCAACCATCGAAACTCAAAATCTGTAAATCCGAAATCTCGAACTAGCTTCTCGATACCCAAACCTGGATTCAGTATCCATTTCCAAGCAGTCCCAGTGACTACAAATGAGACAGCCATTGGATACAGATAAATTGTCCGTATCGCACCCTCACCACGAATTTTTTGATCGAGGAAAATAGCCAACAGAAGCCCGATCAGTAGCGAAATTGCGATAAACAGAAAACCAAACACCACCAGATTCGACAGTGCAACATCCCAGCGAGGATTCGCAAACAGCTTTTCAAACTGTAAGAAGCCAACAAATTCCCATTGAGGCAACATTCGGCTTTTGGTGAAAGATAAAGCGCCGGTCCAGAGGATGAAGCCGTACATACAGACAATCATTGCGAGCGTTGTTGGCGCAAGAATGATCTTCGGTAGCCAAGCCTCTAGTAGGTCCGCGATACCGCTACGCTTGTGCGCATTTTGAGTCATGATAATGTCCGATGAGAATGGCGGAACTCAGGTGAGTCCCGCCTGCGTCATTACATTGCTGACTGAACAGCAGCAACGAGTTGCTTTTTACCTTCAGCTGCTGATGTATCAGAGTTGAAGTAATTAGTCGCGACGTCATAGATCGCACCAGAAACAGCTTCAGAAACAGCCATTCCATGCGCAAAGCTAGGAACTAAGCCGCCTGTCTGAGCGCTTGATACGAACGCATTCATTGAGTCATGAGCACACGTATCAAACTCATCACGAGCCATGCCGAGACGCGCAGGGATCGAACCCTTATTTAAGTTAAATACTTTTTGGAAATCGGAACCCAAAATTTCTTGCGCCATCGCTTTCTGAGCTTTTTGATTTTCAGAGTCTGACTGCTTAAAGAATGCAAACGAATCAACGTTAAAAGTAAATGCGTTCGATGTACCTGGTGATGCTACGCAAACGAAATCAGTGCCTGGCTTCTTACCAGCCACCACGAATTCACCTTTTGCCCAGTCACCCATGATTTGCATCGCTGCTTCACCATTAATGACCATTGAAGTCGCAACGTTCCAATCACGACCTGGTGAGTTCGCATCGACAAACTGACGCAGTTCTCCAAATACTTTGAATACCTCTTCAGTCGTCTTGCTATCGAGTGCCTTCATATCGAGTTCAACAAAGGCTTTCTGGTAATACTCAGGGCCACCTACACCAAGGACAACAGCTTCAAACACAGTAGCGTCCTGCCAAGCCTGACCACCATGCGCAAGTGCGATATACCCAGCATCTTTGATCTTTTTAGCTTGAACAATGAAGTCGGCCCACGTAGTCGGAATCGAAGCACCGGCCTTTTTGAATACTTCTGGATTTGCCCATAACCAATTCACGCGATGAACGTTCACAGGTGCAGCAACATATTTACCGTCATACTTCATGACGTCTGAAACAACACCAGGAAGCAGAGAATCCCATTTGTTTGTCTTGGCTACATCATCAATTGATGCGAGAAAGCCAAGTTCACCCCACTCTTGGATTGAAGGGCCTTTAATTTGTGCTGCTGTTGGCGGATTGCCTGATACAGCGCGTGATTTAAGCACTGTCATTGCATTCTCACCGCCACCACCGGCGACAGCGAAATCTTTCCAAGACACGCCCTTACCTTCTAGGCGCTCTTTTAGATACGCAACACTCTTTGCTTCACCACCACTTGTCCACCAATGAAGAACTTCTACCTCTGAGGCTTGAGTCATTGGTGCGATTACTACAGATGCTGCTGCAACGCATGCAGCGATTGATTTCTTCAACATTTGGTTTATCCCTTTTATCGTTGGTCGGTCATCGACCAGTTCAGAATAAACACTTCAATGTGTCTAGCTTTTCAATTTGTAACAAAGTGTGACAATGGCAACTCAACCGTAACCACTAAGCCACCTCCCGAACGGTCGCCGAGAGATATCTGGCCACCGTGGAGCTGCACGATCGTTTTTACAATACCGAGGCCGAGGCCAACATGGACAGCGCTCGGCTTGTGGCCCGACCGAAAATAAGGTTCAAAGACCGACAACTTCAACTCATCAGGAATGCCAGGACCACGATCCATGACCTTTACAATTACATTCTCAGCTTCTCGGTCGAGCAACCCTTCGACATCTACAGAACGTCCATAATGCAGCGCGTTATCAATGAGATTAGTAAACAGTCTCTCAATGCTTAGCGGCCTGCACTCGACCAGCAAAGACTCAGGTACGCGAATTGAGTAAGGCAGGCGCGCAACCTCAGCTGCTTCAACACAACGCTTGAGTACATCTGATAGATTTACAATTTCAGTGTTTTCGTGAATCGCAGCATCCTTCACCATCTGCAAAGAAGCTTTCACCATCGTCTCTAAATCATCAAGATCTCGGTATAGCTTCGATCTCACTTCACTATCCGCAAGCATCTCAACTCTTAACTTCGCCTTCGTCAAAGGCGTTTTCAAATCATGGGAAATCGATGCAAATAGCCGCTCCCGATCAGCAATAAACTTTTGAATACGCTGCCCCATGACGTTAAAAGCATTGATCGTCGCCTGCATTTCAGACGATCCCTGTGTTGGAAGAAATTGATAGGCATGCCCGCGCCCAAGCTGGTCAGCGTATCGAGATAACAACCTCAATGGCCGAACTACTGACCTGACTAACACGATGGTCAATATTAAAACGGTGAATGAAATAAGAGCGGTCGTGAGTAATCTTTCACCGGTAAACCATTGAAATCCATATAAAGATTCGCCGCTCGGAAATTGCGTTGCAAGATAAGCCCACTCATCATTTCCAATTTGCAGTTGTACAACAACAACTGGTGAATCGTCACCAGAGTCCAATAATGCAAATCGCTGCCACTTGGAAGGCAAATTGACCATCGTATTATCACCAGAAAGAATTCGCAGATCTTCAAACCTTACGAAATCGATACTCATTTCATCGGACAGTTGCAATTGACTGCGAATCGAATCATCAATCAATGCTCGAACTTGTCCTATCGTCGAGGTTTCTGAAACTGTTTGTAACGAAATGAACTGACTATTTATCGATACGAAAAAGCGAGTGCCGCCCATGTCACGCAATTGGTCGAGAACAATGTGACGATATTCTCTTGGGAGACGAGAAAAGAATTGGATTGTTTGGCCGATGCGTGCTCCCATGTTTGTCGCCACTTCACTGACCCGGAGCCTTTCTTCTGCTTTAAGCTGCTGGCCCCAAATCCATATCCCCATACCCTGAGCCACTAGGATTCCGAGAAAAAGAATCACAGTCATTCTGGAAACAATCGATTGCGGCAGAATTCGATCAAAAAACGACTGAAGGTTTGTCATGGCGACAACACATAGCCCTTTCCGCGGACTGAACGAATTAAATCAACCGAGGCAACTGTTTTGAGCTTCTTCCTGAGCCTACTGACCAATGTGTCGATTGATCGATCAAATGGTGAGGACGCGTGCCCTTTCAATTTGATGGAAATCTCGTCTCTTGTTGTGACTTCACCAATTTTATTGTGAAGCAAAATAAGTAGATCAAATTCAGCTCCAGTCAGTTCGACATGCCTACCTTGCCAAGTTACTTGTCGTTCCCGGTCATAGATTTTTAAACTTTTTTCCTGCACCACTAGAGGGTCACTTCTACGAAGAGCGGCCTTAATTCGAGCTAACAACTCACGCGGATTGAACGGTTTCCCCATGTAGTCATCCGCACCAAGCTCGAGGCCAAGAATGCGATCAACATCATCGCTGGCAGCAGTGAGCATAATAATTGGTATTTGGGATCGTTCTCGAAGCCTTTTACAAACCGCGAAACCATCTATTCCAGGTAATCCAACATCAAGAATGGCGAGATTAATTCGAGATAAGTCAGATTCTAGAAACGCTTCACCGGTTTCAAACAATGAGACGATAAAACCGTTGGAGGTTAAGTAATCACCAATTAACGATCCGAGCTCCTCATCGTCATCAACGACAGCAATCGCAAGATTTTTTTCGCTCATATCAGGTCCTCTAATCGACAACCGGATAAATCGGCTCTTTCCAAGGGTGATTAGGATGATCCATCATCAACTCCACAAACACAGGAATCAGTGAGCCTAATATCTCAGCCCCATCGCGCACTTGCGCCCGGTTGATGGCTCCAGACCACGTGCTTCCGCCATGGATGATCTGATTACGCAAGACATACAGTCGATCAAACAACTCATTTAAAACCCGCTCAGTATCTTTTTCAGCGAGTGCAAGCTTGGCTTTTTTTACAGAGGATTCAAGTCTTTCCGGCCAATCATCATTGCCTTCAATACCATTTTGGTGATTCCAAAAAGGCCCGAAAACAAACTGATTCTCAAGAACCAAGCGAATCTCGTGAGGGAATCGAGTCCACACCAGATGGTACACGCGGTCATCTTGATCAAACGACAAAAGCGTACTCAGAAAGCTCTTGAAACGGCCTTTCTCAGAGACATGGTATGCAATGCCAATGTCTTGCGAATATGCCGAATTAAAAGCGATCCACAAAAACACAAAAGCTGCATCAGGATCATCGTGTTCCTGTGCCGCACGCTGTAACCAACTAATCGCGCGGTGCACACGAAGTCCCAAGCTGTCACCAAAGCCCTCACGAAGACTGCGTTGCTTTTCTTTTAAAGTAGTTGCTTCGGATTCGGTAATCACGGTAACCCCTCATGACTTAATACTGAGAGTCTACCTTGTTGTGACACATTGCGAGAGCGTCTGCATCATGGTGAATTGATAGACGCTTGGAATCGTGCATTTGGGCTTAGGCAATGGAAGCCGGATATGTTTGGGATCACGGAAGCGAGTCTTGCCCGAGGCCACATCAATTGATGGAACGCGATACTTTGGAATCTTACGGATCTCATAGGTTTTTTCGCACGCAACTCTGAATTTCAGAGGCGTGTTCGCATTGCCATCATGATCGTAGTGAAACGTGCGGCAGGCCGCGCTGACATCAAAAGATGCAAATACTGCTATGAGTGTGAGAATTCCGATCCGCATGCTCTATCAATCGGAATCATTCAAACTTTTTTGAGCCTTAGGACGAGCGACTCATTCGTTGATGCATCCAGTAACCGCTTGCGAAGATGAATCCCGTCACGAGAATGGACCATAGGGATCCTGTCGCCAACCCCGTTATTGCCTGCCCGATATTGCAACCAAGCGCCAAAATACCTCCAACGCCCATCAATATTGCACCAAAGAAATAGCGAGCATGATCAGAAGCTGACTCGAATGTTTGCCACTGAAACTCCCCGCGAACGACTGATGAAACGAACGCTCCAAGCAGTACACCAAGGATCAGAGTCACGTTAAATGTCGGTTCAAGCCCTGATGCAAGCTGAAGATAAGTCATGGCTTCACCAATTGGAGCCACGAAACTCAGAGACATCGGGGCCATTGGATCAAAATCATCAGCCCCTAAAAAAGCAGTCGTCGACCAAGCACCTGCAACTAAAAAGCCGACCAAGAGACCACCAATCAAGTTGCGGTTCAGCCCATGGCGAAGTGCGAAAAACCCGATGACAACTGTTGCCAGACCAATCAGAGGCCACTCGAATCCTGGAAGCGATAACAAAACTGATTCAGTTGGCAACTCAAGAGTTGCTGTTTGCTGAAGCTCGACCCGAGATTCAGCGATTAAGCCCTTAAACGTTGCATAAGCTGATACGCCCACAACCAATAATCCGAACCACGCGCGCAGATTGCCAGTAGCACTTAACACCACAAGCCGTGCAGGACATCCACGAGTCAGCATCATGCCGCATCCAAAAGCGATCGCACCGATCAGTGTCGTCCACCAAGATAAGGCTTCAGGAAAATAGACCGTTTGACTCGCGTCCAGATGACCTTCAAAGATCATCCATTGCGTCATCGGAAGCGCCAATAACAAGGCACCCAGCCAACCTGTCAAGGTCGCGCCGCCACGCCCTTCTGCTAGATCAGAAATCCCACGACGCACGCAAAACGCGGTCGACTGTGCAACGCTTCCATACAAAAGACCAACAACCAGACCGGTTGCAATGAATAACGTGCGAACGTCGAGTTCTTCCATCGTGACTCCCTAAATAAAGCGCGCGCATGCTAACACTTTGATCTTCATCAAGACAGATTCTCGAAATACTGGCCAAATAGCACCTATCCCCGCACACTATTGTCTACAAATAACTGTGTGAATCGCATGATTGAATTCTTTGAACAATTCTCAAGT
>Ga0181583_10001806_pt1 | contig 15915 bp, 14 predicted proteins | sample 071ome_31_FD_132461 | JGI IMG/M metagenome (GOLD analysis project Ga0181583, IMG submission 132461) | Coastal salt marsh microbial communities from the Groves Creek Marsh, Skidaway Island, Georgia - 071405CT metaG (megahit assembly) | ecosystem: Environmental > Aquatic > Marine > Intertidal... | reverse complement strand
TGTAATCGCGTTTGCAATCTGGGTGCGTGTGGCTCCGTCACATCCACAACGTTGGAACGTAGCGTTGGACGAACCGCAGGATAGGGTGTTGGCACATGGTGTGGTGCGTATTGTTCCGGGCGGAGAGAAGTATTTTGGCGAGCTTGATAAGATTATCCGAGATACAGAACGCACATCGCACCTAGCCGGAACGCTTGAGGAAGGTATGGTCACTTATGTTACCCGTTCGAAGCTTTGGGGATTTCCTGACTATGCAACGGTTTGGGTATCCGGACAGGATTTAGTCATCCACTCAAGGCTACGCTTTGGAGGTGGAGACATGGGCGTGAATCGTGCCCGTGTTGACAATTGGTTATCAAAACTTCCAGCCTCTTGACCCGCCTGCGCGGATAGGGGAAGGAAAGCTATGGTTCCGATAGAAAAACTTGAGCAGATTTCGCAACGCTTTCAGTATCTCGAGGCAGCAATGTCCGAGGGTGGGGGGGATATCGCAGCGTTGGGCAAAGAATATTCTGATTTGCGCCCCGTTGTCGAACAGATCACTGCATATCGGAAACTGCTGGCCGATATCGAAGAGACCGAGGCCTTGTTGGAAGATCTGGATATGCGTGAACTGGTTGAGGAAGAATTGCCAGAGCTGAAGAAAAGGCTTCCGGAAGTGGAAAAAGCGCTTCAGATCGCGCTACTTCCGAAAGACGCCGCTGATGCCCGCCCTGCAATGATCGAAATCCGCCCGGGTACTGGCGGGGAAGAGGCTGCGCTCTTCGCAGGTGACCTGTTACGTATGTATCAAAGATACTCTGAAGCGCGCGGTTGGAAGTTCAACGTCATCGAGGAAAGCTACACAGAGATCGGCGGTATTAAAGAAGCGGTTATCAACGTACAGGGTGAAGGTGTGTTCGCGCGCCTCAAGTACGAAAGTGGCGTACATCGGGTGCAAAGGGTTCCCGAAACCGAAAGCGGCGGGCGCATTCATACATCGGCCGCGACAGTTGCAGTACTGCCAGAAGCGCAAGATGTTGATATCCGAATTGATGCCAATGACATTCGCATCGACACAATGCGCAGTTCAGGCGCAGGTGGTCAGCACGTCAACACAACTGACTCGGCAGTGCGGATCACCCACTTGCCGACCGGTTTGGTGGTGACCAGTTCTGAGAAATCGCAGCACCGAAACCGCGAAATTGCTATGCAGGTTCTTAAGACCCGATTGTATGACATGGAGCGCCAAAAGGTTCATGATGAACGCTCTGCGGACCGAAAGGCTCAGGTTGGGTCAGGCGATCGAAGCGAGCGCATTCGCACTTACAACTTCCCTCAGGGTCGTATGACGGACCACCGGATAAATCTGACGCTCTATAAGCTTGACCAGATTATGCAGGGCGATCTGGATGAAATCATTGACGCGCTGATTTCCGAGACTCAGGCAAATCAATTGGCAGAGATGGAAGGATGACCGCCCAGTCAGCGCTTGTTGCAGCTGTTCAGTCACTAAAAGCCGCAGGTGTCGATGATCCAGCCCGTGATGCGCGAAGGTTGCTATGCCATGCCTTGGATATAGACAGCAGTCGCTTAACGCTCGCGCTGGGTGAAGAAATGACCAAGGATGCCAAGAAGCTTTTTGGCGACTTGATAACGCGGCGCATTACACGCGAGCCGGTATCGCAGATTTTGGGGTATCGCGATTTCTATGGACAGCGGTTTGAAGTGACACGTGATGTGCTTGATCCTCGCCCTGAGACGGAAACCTTAGTTGAAACCGTCCTTGGGTTGGACTTTCAAACAATTTTGGATATTGGGACCGGTTCAGGCTGCATCTTGCTGTCATTACTGGCTACCCGCGTAGGGTCTACTGGTATGGGTGTTGATGTATCACAGTCGGCGTTGACAGTTGCAAAGCGCAACGCGCAAGCTCTGGGACTTTTAGAGAGAGTAGAGTTTGCCCACTCTAATTGGTTCGAGGCGGTTGAGGGTCTGTTTGATGTAATTGTTTCTAACCCGCCTTACATCGACGAAAAAGAATGGGAAACGTTAGAACCGGAGCCCAAAGATTGGGAACCTAAACTTGCTTTGACCCCTGGCGTGGATGGACTGGCACCCTACCGAGTGATTGCCGCAGTTGCGCCTAGGCATCTGACCAAAGATGGGTGGTTGGCGGTTGAAATCGGGTGGCGACAGGGGGATGCGGTTAAAGATATCTTCGAAGACAGCGGATTCTCGGATGTCCGTGTGATTCAGGATTTGGGTGGTCGAGATCGCGTCGTTGCTGGGTGCTTTCACGCTTAACCGTTGCAAAAAAGCCCATTTTATAGGGAATGGCCGTTAAAATTGGCAGGTTTGTCTGAATTTTAACTTGTACTGAATAAATCTTCATGTTTTTTGGGGCTATCTGATGCAAGCGCGTCAAATTCTTGATGCGGCATCCTGTGACTAACCACAAAACACTACGGTAATATCGTTCAGGCGCACAGCTAGAGCGGTCCTAGAAAAAGCCACAAAGGCTGGAATAATAAGCACATGAGATCTTCGAAATCCCGTTCTCGGTCGAAATCCAACCGAAATAACAATCGCTCGGTCGGTAATGTCATTAATCGCGTTTTCGATAGCTCAGGTCCTGAGGGCAAAGTGCGTGGCACCCCTCAGCAGATCATTGAAAAATACAATCAGCTCGCCCGTGATGCTCAGTTGGGCAACGATCGTGTGGCGACTGAAAACTTCCAACAGCACGCTGAACATTACCTGAGACTTCTGAGCGAAGCTCAGAAAGAAATGGAAGCCCGCCGCGAGCAGCAAGAAAAAGAAAACCGGGAACGTCAGGCTGAGCGCGATCGCGAACGTGGGCAACGCCAAGACAGGGAGCAAGTCGAGGCCACAGAGCATCCGCAAGTGGCGTATATTGACCCAGCCGAACAGGATCAGCCCGAGATCATTTCCGACGAGACATCTGAAAACAGCGGTTTGGTCGAGACGCCTGAAGAGGCACCCAAACCGAAGCGCGCTCGCAAACCTGCAAAACCACGTGCTAAAAAAGTGGTGGATGCTCCGGCGGAAGCGGCCGAAAAATCGGTAGCGGAGTAATAGTTTAGGCGCGGGCCACTTCCCGCGCCAAAGCGCAAAAACCTTCTACCGAGATTTGCTCTGCACGATCTGTTGGCTTCAGGCCTGCTGCCATAAGACGGTCTTCTATGTCTGGAGCCACTGATTTTAGAGACGCTCTCAGCATTTTCCGCCTTTGGTTAAAAGCAGCGGCCACAACCCGCGAGAGAACCTCAGCGTTCGCTTCAAAGCGGGGTTCTTTTAGAGCGGTCAAATGCACGACGGCTGAGGAAACCTTGGGCTGTGGCGAAAACGCCTCTGGTGGAAGGTTGATCACGATCTTAGCATCACTGCGCCATTGGGCTAAAACGGCAAGCCTGCCATAGGCTTTGTTGCCCGGGGTCGCAACAATCCGCTCGGCGACCTCTTTTTGGAACATAAGTGTTAAGGACTGCCAGAATGGCGGCCAGACTTTTGGGGTAAGCCAACGGACCAACAGTTCGGTCCCGACGTTATAGGGCAAATTAGCTGCAACCCTGATTGGGGGGGTGAGATGGGCCAACGCGTCGATTTCAAGGGCATCTCCCAAGAGAACTTCAAGCTTGTTTGGGTAAGCCTCGGAAATCTCCTGCAGGGCAGGAATGCACCGGTCATCTTTTTCAATAGCCAAAACCCTACGCGCACCTTCCGCAAGAAGTCCGCGCGTTAAGCCACCTGGACCGGGCCCAATTTCAAGGACATCGCATATTGAAAGATCACCTGCCTGCCGCGCAATTTTTGCCGTTAAATTCAAGTCGAGCAGAAAATTTTGACCCAAAGACTTCCGCGCGGACAATTCGTATTTCGAAATGACCTCTCGTAAAGGGGGAAGGGCGTCTATTGCTGACATCTTTGAGCTCCAAGTGTTGACGCCATGCGCAATGCTTCGATGAGCGATTGTGGATTAGCCTTGCCAGTTCCGGCTATGTCAAAAGCCGTTCCATGATCGGGTGACGTTCGGACGAATGGAAGACCCAGCGTCACATTTACTCCGCGATCGAAGTCGAGCGTTTTAATCGGAATTAGAGCCTGATCATGATACATACATATGGCCGCATCATACGTTGCGCGTGCACGAGCATGAAACATCGTATCTGCGGGCAGAGGGCCCGTTAGATGCATGCCGTCCATGGTCAGGCGTTCGATTAGAGGGCGAATAAGCGCGTCATCCTCAAGACCCATGGCGCCACCTTCACCTGCATGAGGGTTCAGTCCGGCAATCGCAACACGCGGTTTCTGGATTCCGAAATCACGGACCAGTGCTTCGCGTGTTACGCGAATGCAAGTCTCTAACAAGTCTTCGGTCAGGCGCTTAGGAACTTCACTAATAGGAATATGAATCGTCGCCGGAACAACCCGGAGCTTGTCGCTTGCAAGCATCATGACCACATCGCAGTTTCCTCCCAAAGCGGCCAGAAATTCCGTGTGGCCGGGATATTGAAATGCAGCTCCGTCCTTCAAAGCCTTTTTGTTAATTGGATTGGTGCAAACCGAGCTTGCTTGTCCACTTTTTGCAAATTCGACGGCCATTTCGATTGACCGGATGACGCCTAATGCATGTTTGGGATTGGCACGACCCGGAGTATTAGGGCCATTAAATTGCATAGGCAAAACCGGCAGTGCTGTTTTACATATAGCGCGGGCTTGATCCGGATTTGCGATCACTTGATGTGGGACTTGCCCGGGAAGATGGGATGGATCACCAATCGAAAAGAAGGAAATCTCATCTCGCAGCTCTCTCCAAGCTTTTTCCGTGATTTCTGGTCCAACGCCCGCAGGTTCACCGCACGTTAACGCCACTGGCGGGATCGTCATGGATAGATGATCCTCGCAGAGGCCTTCATCGATTCAAGTAACGAATTGGCGCGTGCGTTCAGCTTTTCGTTTTGTATACGGGTTCGAACCTCATCTCTGGAAACCGACTGGTTCGCGGTAGAAGTGCGGCTACACAGCATAACCAGTGATTTCTGGGCGCTGCCATCTGCAGTTATTCTTGTCTCGATCAAGCTTTCACCGGCGTCCAATCTCGCCAACCACAAAGCGTCGCTGTTTGGAATGTCGCTTGGTGGACGTGACATAATTGAAAGCGTCGCATTGTTCAGATTTTGCGAGAGGCCGTAAAGATCGTCGCAGCGAATTGCCCGGTCAGCAATATCGACGAGCTCTGCGGTGACCCCTTCGGTGTCCGCCACGCTTAACAAAGCATATTCAACGCTGGAATATCTGGCGCTGGTCGGCGCAGATTCGTTTAGACCGCGCATTTGGAAAATTGCAATAGCGTTGGGTAGTTCCAAAGGCTCGCTTACTTGGCCGTTTTCAAGCGGCAAGAGCACGGGGCGCAATGCCGGTGGCAGATTGGAAAGTGCAATCCAATCTAGCTTACCACCATCGGATCGGCTTCCGGCGACCGAAAACTGACGTGCTGCATCAGAGAATTCATCAAAAGAACGGATTTTCGCGATATCCGCCGCGAGCTTTCTGATTTCTTCTTCCTGACCCTCTATAAGGGGTAGAACGATTTCCGAAATCAGAATTTGAAGATTTGTGTTTTCCGAAGTTGCAGACAGAGCAGCGTCAATCTCGGACTCTGAAACGCCGACGGACCCAGCGTAGCGCTGGCGCATCAACGTTTGCCAAACGAGATTGGTCGTCAGGAAATCCCGTAATGTTTCTGTAGCAACACCTTTACCTGCAAGCATTGAAAGTACGCCGTCCAACGACTGCCCATTTCGAGCGGCGAAATCTTCAAATGCTTTAGATATCTGTTCATCGGTTGTAACGAGCCCTGCTTCGGCTGCAGATGCAACCTTAAGGCGGTCACCAATCAATCCGTCTTTGGCCTGTTGCGCTAAGTCGCCTCGTACGCCTAGCGCATCCATCAGGCGCCGTCTTTGATCAAGTTCATATTTTGTGATGATCTGATCATTCACGATGATGACAGGATCAAACAACCCTTGCGCGGAGGCGGGCTGCGCGAGTTGAATAATGGCAAGAAAGATGAAGCCTAGTAGTCGCATTACGAAGATCCTTCCTAACTACCACATGTGCGTATGATATCAGAGCCGCTTCGTCCAGCACCGAAACCGCGCAACCCGATTCTGAAATCATAATCGGTGCTGGGATCAACTGTAGAAGAGACTGTAAACCGACGCGAGGCAGACAAGAGCATGTCGATACACTCGTTTCCGTATTCAAGCCCAACGCCCGCGCGGATAACGCGTTCTGCGGCAAGGTCGTACTGCCAGTCAAACAGCCCAGACCAGTTGCGGTTGAGGTCGATCTTGGTGGAGAGATTGATCTCGGAAAGAACCTCACTTCGACCTTCGTCCAGATCGGTGTTCAACCAAAGATGTGTAGCGGTAACGTCGATCCAATCGTTATCCCAAGTCAGTCGATTTTCAGCTTTGCTAAAGGAAAAGTTTTCATCGAATATCCCGCGAGACAACAATTGAACCCCGTTCGGCGTCAAAAGTTGACCGGCGATCAACCAGTCTGATTTTGTCCCCATTAGACCGCTGGTGCGGCTAAGGTCAGAGTCAGCTTGCTGCCTAACTACTTGTCCAAATTGCAGCGTGGTCTTTACGCCATTGTTCTGAAGCATGCTCCACCGTGTCCCGTAGGCAAGCCGAACGCCTTCTTCGACACGGTCAGCTGCTGGAAAGCGCGAGAAATCCAAAAGGTTTGCTTCGTCGAATTCTACGCGGGTGCTTTCCTCGTTCGTTAGTTGGGTTGCGGTCTCCGACCAAGCTATCTGCGCCACGGGTTCAAGAATAAAACGTGCATTTTCAGTGGTTTTTCCAAGTGGCCAGCGCATGCTAGCATAGGCCGCAGGAGTGGCATTGATAACCCGTTGATCCACGGTATTATCTTGGGCAATCGCTGATGCACCAATTTCAAACTGTGCGTGCAGGTCAGTAAGAAAACCGTTTTCGTATACATCACTGCGTACCCATTCGGCGTTTGCTCGCGTTCTTGAAACATCGCGCCCATTTACGTTTTCGTTCGAATAACGATAGTGTGCGTGTGCTTCAGCATTCAAGCGAAGTTCGCCGCCCCAAAAGGCATTTGGAAGACGTTTTTGGTAGGTTGTTTCGAGTAAAACAGTTGGTTGCGTCGCATTTTTTTCGGTTTCACGGAGTGTTTGAAAATGGATGAAGTCGCCGTGGATCATCAAATTTCGCTCAACGCGGGCTGCAGAGATTGCCGAGTCTAATCGGTCTTTCCCCGAATATCCGTAATCCAAAAGGTAAGAGGTGTCGGATGTGGCTTCAACATCATAAGATAAGCGATATCCTAAAGGTAAGGATGTGCTGCCATTGGCAAAAACATAGTACCGAGTGGCTCCAGGGGAAAGTGCGTCTCGGCTGAACGCCCCTTGTACAAATAGATTACCTTCGACAAATTTTTGCCGGTGCGTGTATTCTAAGGTCGTTGTTTCGGCAGAAAGATATGGAGTGATCGTCACATCTCGATGATCTCCCAAAGTCAGGAAGTAAGGCACCTTTATTCCAATACCGAGCAATGTGTTACTGCGACCCGAGGGCACAAGAAAACCGTTGCTGCGCTTTAGAGTGGGGTCAGGCATCCGTAGTCGTGGCACAACAGCGACGGGCATATCCAGAACAAGAAATTGGGCCTCCGAGAAATATAGCTGCCGCGTTTCGGCATCATGGACCACTTCCTTCGCGCGGATTTGCCAGATCGGAGGGGAGTCATCTCCGCAAATGTTGCACGACGTTGCGGCTACTTTATAAAGCTGCGTGTATCGCCCCTCGCTTCGACTGAGCTCAACCGCAGCAAGTTGCAGTTGTTTTTCCAACACCAAACGCGCGCCGCTCATTACCCCTTCAAGCAGCTCTGGATCAAGTTCGGCAGCTTCTGCTTGAAACTCGGTACCTGTTTGCTGATCGAAAAGAAATATGGGGCCGGTAATAACAAGCGTGTCACTGGTCTGAGAATAAACAACTTTGGTAGCCGTAAACTTCAGGTCCGTGTGAAAAGCCTCGACATTTCCGTCGGCCACAAGATTGCCGTTCGCATCAAGGTACATTTGATCGGCAATTAGAACGGCTGTCTGTGCCGAAACACCTGAAGCCGAAAAAACCAGAAGAGTGGCTACAAGGATCGTTAGTAAATTGCGAAGGACAGTCATCCGTCCTCCATGTGTAAAATGATCCCCAAAGACAACAGGATACCCGCAACCGGCGGGGTCCAAGCAGCCCAAAAAATTGGGATTTGCCCGTTGTCCCCCAGAATTTGCGCAAAATTTCGGATAAAATAAAGTCCGAAGGCAAGCAGAACTGCAAATAAGACCATCAGGCCTGTTTGTCCGAAACGGCTATGGCGCATTGTAAAGCCGGCTCCGATCAGAACCATTGTCGCAAGAAATAAGGGTCTTGCAAGTTCCATTTGAAACCAAACCTGATGACGGCGTGCGGAAAAGCCCGCATCTTCCAATGCTCGAATGTGCGCGGGTAGATCCCACAAGGATATCAAGCTGGGTTCTCCTAGTCGTTCGGATAGGCTTTCGCGGGTTAGCGAAGACGGAACTCTAAGCGACTGGAAGCTGGAAGCATTCAGCTCAGGATTTACGCCCGAGACAAGCGGCCACGCTTTTGCATTCGATAATTGCCAATAGCCGTTCTCCAGACGTGCACTGGCAGCTTCTACTCGTCGGATGGGTCCTCCGCCTTGCGCGAAAGTAATAAAGGAGACGCGATAGAGCTCAGAACCGTCCGAGTTAGCCCCTTCTGCGCGAATGACGGTTTGTCCAGTGGGGCTACCTTGGCGCAACCAAAGCCCTTCCTTTGAAATCGAGAATACGTTGATCTCGCCAGTTCGATAGCTGGAAATCAGCGTTTCGTGACGATGGGTGGACGCTGCGACGATTGGGTTCAAAATCGTTATTATTCCAACTCCAAGAATTAGCATTGCAATAAAGGGGGCCCATATTGCGCTTAGGGCCGATCGACCAACAGAACGCGTAACCACTAGTTCCGAACTTCGAGAGAGGTTTAGAAAAAGGGCCAACGCTGCGAGTACCGCGATAAGAGGCATGATAATATACATGCTTTTGGGAGAGGTCAGTAGCGTAAGGCCGACAGCTTCGGACAGTGAGACTGTGCCTGGCTCGAAACGTTGGGCTTCCTCAATTAGATCAATTAATCCTAAAAGGAAGAAGAATCCTAAGGTTAGCCCAGAAAAGTATAAGAGGAATTTGCGGGCAAAATAGAAATGTAACTTCATGCTTCCCTCCGAATGCGAGAGCGGAGCCGGAAGTTATCAGCGGTTACCGTTTGTTGTACGATATAAACGATAAGCCCTGCTAATGGCGACAAATACATCATCCACCAATTTGCCGGATCAGCACGCACGGGATCAGAAGACGCGCTTTCGATAAATTTAAGGGCGATCAACATAAACAGCCCGATCACAATATACCTTCCAGGGCCGAAACGGCTAAAACTACCTTGAAGCATTGTGCTACAGGTGACCAATGCAATGACCCAGCAAAATAGAGCCTGTGCAAACCGCCCATGTGCTTGCTCCATGATGCGGCCAAGCGAGGCGTTGGATTTTTCGTGTGCGGTCACCGTTTTTAAAAGCAGGTCTGATGTCGACATATGTGCGATGTTGGGGCGGGACGAACCAACACTGCCGATCATGCCGCCAACGTCATAGGTAAAGTCTCTGAAATTCGTTACGGATAAACGGCCGTCGGCGCTCAGAGATTGGGCCATACCGTCAATCATCACCAGTTTTGTTCCAATTTCTTCTTTGACTAGAAAGGCCTCTGATGCGGTAAACACAGTGCTGCCAGCAGGCGTCCGATGATCCGATAGAAAGACGTCTTCAAGGATGCCCTCGGGCGTAATTTCTCGAATGTAAAAGGTGATCCCGCGCGTTGGATGCAAAAAGGTTCCATCCGTCAAAAGCTTGGCCGTTACACTTTGAGAGATTTCCTGTGTGCGAATTTGCAGCAGCTCCATCGACCTAGGAACCAGAAAATGGGTCAGCGCGGACATGATCAGGGCCACAATAAACCCAAAGACAAAGAAAGGTCGTGCCAAGCGCCAGGGTGAGAATCCTGTGGTCTGCAATACCACCATTTCACTTTCCGTGATCAGTCTATTGCAGACGTAAGCGACCGCCGAAAACTCGGCCAATGGCAAAGCAGTTCTAATGACGTTCGGAAGCGAAAGTATCGAAAACTCAAGAAAAACAAGAGCTGTGTGCCCGCTGCCGATCAATGTGTCGAATAGCACCACTGCACGGTTGATCCAGTAGATCGAAACCAGCACCAACGAGAAAAACCCGAAGAGCACCAAAAGTTGTGCAAGTATATATCTATCTGATCTGCCCAAAAGCCTCGTTCCGAAAAGGGCTTCGTTTCAAACAATTTAGACCAAACATTGGCTGGGGAAAACTGCTATCTGGCTAATTTGTGGTTGTCAGGCTAGGACTCGCTTAATGGCAAATATCAGGAGCGCGTATCATGACCTCAGTTACCAGTATAGAATTTCGTGAAATTGACCTGGATGCGCTTGCAAAAGCAGAGGGACGTGTCGCTATTTTCGTTCCGGAAGAGGGCACGCTTAGCAGAGTAGCACGCCGCATCAATAAGCTTACACGCGGCGCCGTTCTCCGGGTTCTGGAAAGTGAGCGGTTCGCCAAGGCTAAAGATGCTGATGTGGTGACGATCTCTTACCCGCACGGTATGATCAGTGAGGCTGTGGATATTGTCAAACTGCCAAAGCGACCAGATGTAGGCACGGCCCGAAAAGCTGGCGCAGAGCTGGCCAAATTAGGTGCCGGGCTTGATAGTAACCTGATTTTGACCACAGCAGGTATCAGTAAAAATGCCGAACAGGTCATCGCGGGAATCGCCATGCGTGCATATTCTTTCACTGATCATAAGACGGCTGAAGAAAAGGCGGCAGGGTCTGTTACGGTGATGACGCAGGACCCGCAAGTACTTCAAGAAGCTTGTCAGCCCGTACTGGCGGTCGCAAACGGCGTTTTCACCACCCGAGATCTGGTTAGCGAACCTGCCAATGTTCTGACGACGACCGAGTTCGCAGGTCGAGTCGCAGCGCTCAAAAATCTTGGGCTCGAGATTGAAATCCTAAATGAGGACGAACTTGCGGAACTGGGAATGCGCGCTTTGTTGTGTGTGGGGCAGGGCAGTGTTAGCCCATCGAAAGTCGCAATCATGCATTGGAAAGGTGGCGAGCCTGAAGACGCCCCGCTCGCTTTGGTCGGGAAAGGTGTAGTCTTTGATACGGGCGGAATTAGCATCAAACCTGCGGCTGGTATGGAAGAGATGACTATGGACATGGGCGGAGCCGCTGTGGTCGCGGGTGTCATGCAAACTTTGGCAATGCGCAAAGCAAAAGCCAATGTCGTCGGCTTAATCGGACTTGTGGAAAACATGCCGTCAGGCAATGCCTATCGCCCTGGTGACGTTCTCAAGTCGATGAAGGGTGACACGATTGAGGTTATTTCAACAGATGCCGAGGGTCGTTTGGTACTTTGTGATGTGATGTGGTACGCACAGGAGCGCTTCAAACCTATTGGCATGATTGATTTGGCAACACTGACTGGCGCAATCATCATCGGTTTAGGACATGATTTTGCGGGAGTTTTTTCGAACAACGACGATTTTGCGGACACTTTCCTTAAAGCCGCATCTGCCGAAGGCGAGGGCGCATGGCGGATGCCGCTTGGCAAAGGCTATAACGCCCAGATTGACTCGCCGATTGCAGATATGAAAAACACAGGTGGGCGAGCCGCGGGCTCATGTACAGCGGCTGAGTTTCTTCATCGCTTTGTAAAAGAAGAAACCCCTTGGATTCACATTGATATCGCAGGCGTTGCGTCGGTTGCCAAGCCAACTTCGCTGGCTCCTAAGGGGGCAACGGGCTGGGGGGTCATGGCGCTGGATCGAATGATCCGCGATATGTTCGAAGGCTGATGGGTGAGGCGTATTTCTATCATCTGACAAGGCGTCCGCTTGAGGCGGCGCTTCCTATGTTGTTGTCAAAATCGCTTGAAGCAGGATGGCGCGTGTACGTCAGGGGCACCTCTGCGGAAAAATTGCGTGCCCTTGATGAAAAGCTTTGGCTTGGCGCGGACGAAGGGTTTTTACCCCATGGGTTAGAGGGGCAAGATCACGAGGCGGACCAGCCAATTCTTATCGGAGAGAGTTCGGAGGCGTCAAAAAACGGAGCGGTGTGTTTGATATGCATTGATGGTGCACCGGTAGCAAGTCGTGAGGTCAATCAGCTTGAACGCGTTTGTGTGGTTTTCGACGGCAATGATCCAAAATCCTTGCAGCACGCGAGAACTCAGTGGAAAGCGCTTGTCGATGCGGGGTGTCGTGCTCAGTATTGGTCGGAAGAAAGCGGAAACTGGCAGAAGAAAGCAGAAAGGTAGCCATCAACGGCTTAGGATCATGCGGTTTTGTGATATCTCGACCCTGCTAAACCTTTGCAGATAGCTCATGCCAAGTAACGATACCCCAAGGTTAGCTTGTGTGACGGAAACGCCAATATTTTGATCTGTGTACGGACCTAACGATATAGTTTTCACTCTGGAAAATGCGGTTTTAATAGGACCATTGGCGGTATCTGCCCGACCTAGCAACACCAGTTTTTCGGGATCAAGCCCAACCCGTTGGGCATCTTCCGAGGTCAACACCACCTGTGTGGCGCCGGTATCGACCATAAACCGAACGGACGCATCGTTGAGTGACAAAATAGCGTAAAAGTGGCCATCGGGAGCGCGAGGAAGTTCGATGCTGCCATCCGCTACGATTGTTTGATTGGGTAGGGTTGTGCGACGAATATCTTCCCACAGGCCAACAGCTGCAATCGCTCCTAGAAAGATTAACCCCCAAAGGGCTGCCATTTGGGTAAGGTTCCCAAGCTGATGTCGATTTCGGACAAAAAACCAGCCACCTACTGCGGCTAGAAGCAACCCAAGATAGAGCAATGAGGCGATCTGATCTGCATTCATTCCCCATCGCCCTTCGACTGCTATTTCAGAAGTTCCAAGTGATCGAGTTTAAGCCGTTGATCATAAACTGGATGCTTAACGCCGCCAATAGCATACCTAGAAGTCGGGTGGCGACTTCGATCCCTGTATGTCCTAGCAACCGCTCTAAAAAGCCGGCGGAAAGAAAGAAAAGGAAAACGATCAATATCACGCTGAGTGCGACTGCTACGACGGCCAGAGTGTCGACCATCGAATTTGCTTGCCCCATCAGCAGGATCATTGTGGCAATTGCGCCCGGTCCTGCAATTAAGGGTGTGGCAAGCGGGAAAACCGATGGATCTGGCATATCCGAAACTTTGTCTTCTCGCCGTTTGGTCCGACGTTCAAAGAGCATATCCAACGCTGTGAGGAATAGCAGTACGCCACCAGCGATTTGGAATGCAGGCATGGATATTCCAATGAAACCAAGCACTGCTTCGCCGAATAAAGCGAACGCCAAAAGGATTGTCGCGCCGATCAACGATGCGCGCACTGCAACACCGCGACGATGCTGGGCATTGGCACCTTTGGTTAATGCAACGAACAATGGTGTTAAGCCAATTGGGTCGATAACCACAAATAGTGTGGTGAATGCCGTTATTAAAAATCCTGTATCCAAGGCGTGGCCTTCATTTTGGCTTTAGGAGAGACGTGATAATCGACTATCGCTTAATGCGCTTTTGCGATCAAGCGGGGTTCTCGACTTCGTCAAGACGCTCTTGGGCTTCTATCCACAACACTTCAGCCCGCTCCATCGCTTCGGTGACCTCGGCGTATTTCTTGTTCCAGACGTCCAAGTCGCCCTTTTTCGCGTCGCTGTATAATTCGGGATCCGCCAGTTTAGATGAAAGCTTTTCCTCCATTTCGGCCAGTTTTGCCACGCGGTCTTCGCATTTTCGAACCTCGGCACGCAATGCCAAAAGCTTTTCCCTTGGTGCCCGTTTAGGTTTGGCTTCTGCCGCTTTCGCCGTTGTCTCAGGTTTACCCACTGCCAAAAGGAAGCGCCGGTAGGCCTCGAGATCGTCGTCAAAGGGTTCAACTGTCCCGTTCGAAACCAGCCAAAGACGATCAGCAACAAGAGACAACAGATGCATGTCGTGACTAACCAGCACAACTGCGCCGGTGTATTCGTTCAACGCTTCCATCAAAGCCTCACGGCTTTCGATGTCTAGGTGGTTTGTAGGCTCATCCAGAATCAGCAGATGGGGTGCATCCAAAGTTGCCAACAACAGAGACAACCGTGCTTTTTGACCACCCGATAGACGGCCCACTTCGGTTTCAGCCTGATCGGCTCCTAGACCGAAGCCAGCAAGGATTGAGCGCAGTTGCGTTGGAGCCGTGTCGGGTCGCTCGCGTCGCAGGTGCTGCAACGGGGTTTCATCTATGTGTAACTCGTCTACCTGATGCTGGGCGAAATAGCCGACCCTCAATTTGCCGGCAGTTGCCATATGCCCAGCCATCTTTTCTAAACGGCCGGAAAGCAGTTTCGATAGGGTGGATTTTCCTTGGCCGTTTTTCCCCAAAAGGGCGATCCGATCATCTTGGTCAATCCGCAGATTTAAGCCTTTCAGAACAGGTTTATCGCCATAGCCGACCACACCTCCTTCGATATTGATGATCGGTGGAGACAGAGCTTCGGGTGTTGGAAATGAGAACTTACGACGGGCGGCCTCTTCCGGTGCGGCAACCATGTCCATTTTTTCGATCATCTTCAAACGGCTTTGCGCCTGTTTGGCTTTTGAGGCTTTGTAGCGGAACCGGTCCACGAAACTTTGCAAATGGTCTTTGCGTGCCTGCTGCTTTTTCGCAGTTGCGGCAAGAATGGCCCGCTGCTCGGCCCGTTGACGCGCGAACTGATCGTAAGACCCAGTCCAGTATGTTAGCCCTCGCTCTTCAAGATGCAAAATTCCGCCAACGGCGCGGTTCAATAAATCACGGTCGTGACTGATGATAATCACGGTGTGAGGATATTTTGCCAAATAGGTTTCCAACCACAGCGCGCCTTCCAAATCCAGATAATTGGTCGGTTCGTCCAGCAACAACAGATCGGGCTGAGAAAACAGAACGCCGGCCAAAGCAACGCGCATGCGCCAACCACCTGAAAAATCCGAGCAGGGGCGCTTTTGGTCGTCATCGTCGAATCCAAGACCCTTTAGGATAGAAGATGCACGCGCTTCTGCTGACCAAGCATCAATATCTGTCAGACGTGTTTGAATTTCTGCGATTCTGTGGGGGTCTGTGGCTGTATCGGCTTCGGCAATCAAGGCTGAGCGCTCCACATCCGCTTGTAGAACCGTATCCAAAAGCGAAGTCTCTGACGACGGGACTTCTTGTGCGACTCCGCCGATACGTGCCCCACGCGGCACCGAAATTGAACCGCTTTCAAGAGCAAGCTCTCCGCGGATTAGTCGAAACAGAGTTGTCTTACCCGCCCCGTTTGCGCCCACCAATCCAACTTTATGTCCGGTTGGAATAATGGCTGACGCCGCTTCGAAAAGTGGACGGCCTTCGATGGCAAATGAGATCGCTTCAATCTTTAACATAAAGGGGAAGTGGCAGAGGGCAGGGGTACTGTCAATTGACGATACCTTATCTAACAAACCGCTTGCTGATTTCCTGCTGGCCGATTACCGCAACCCAAAGGATTTACATATGGCGGAAACTTCGACACCACCAAAACTCTTAACCCTGATCCTTTTGACGGGGCTCAGCGTTTTAGCGACAAACATGTTTTTGCCGTCACTGAAACCCATCTCGGAAGAATTTGGTGTTTCGATGGCGACGGCCTCACTGTCGTTGGGAGTG
>Ga0181583_10001800_pt1 | contig 15930 bp, 28 predicted proteins | sample 071ome_31_FD_132461 | JGI IMG/M metagenome (GOLD analysis project Ga0181583, IMG submission 132461) | Coastal salt marsh microbial communities from the Groves Creek Marsh, Skidaway Island, Georgia - 071405CT metaG (megahit assembly) | ecosystem: Environmental > Aquatic > Marine > Intertidal... | reverse complement strand
TCTACGAGATGATTTAAACATCTTGAAGCTCCAACGCATCAGCAATCTCGTTAGCTACATAGCTGTCAAAGCAAACACGTGCAGCATTCTTGATTGATACATTATTCTCTACGAGCTTTGCAAATTCTTTCCAAGCACGTATTGATGGTGGACATTCATCATAGTTACCTGCATTCTGTGAGTAAACACTTCTGTATTTCTCAGGTAAAGCAAGTATTGCTTGTGGGTGTACCTCATTGATGTTTAGTTTTACAGCAAACCTATCGGCTAGTGCCTCAGGTAAGCTATCAGGTGTACCATTCATAGTGGCTACAACATTGAAACCACTCGCAGGTTTTACAGTTTCTTTGTCTTGGTTAGGCAAAGTGAAACGTGCAATATCCTTGTCATCAAGGATAGCGTGCAGTACTGATGTGACATCAGGACCTGCGTGGTCTATCTCATTGATAACTAATCTAGTACCTTCTCTCCAAGCCTTGATTGCTACACCATCGTTCCAATCAAACGTACCTTTCTCATTCGGTATGTAATGACCGACCAACTCTGATGCAGAGCTATCGACTGTAAGAGTTGTGCTATATATCTTTCTATCTTTCGGCACATTCGCAATAGTTGCTTGGTATGTTTTACCTGTACCAGGAACACCGTAGAGTAGCACTCTCTCTGATGTACCAATTATGCTGTTGAATAGTTCCCAACAGTTATCCATATTAATCGTTCTCCTTTGTATTATTGTTTGTACTTATTCTTCTTCGGTGTCAGCAAGACCCTGTATATACTTCATCTCTGCTTTACCTAAGAACTCTTCTATATCTTCGATGGTTGCATTGCTATCATCTTTGAACTTAGCTTCAGCTTCATCTAAGATATTTCTTTCATAGGAGCTACCCTCGGGTATATCTAACCAAGCGTAAGGTCTTACAGTTGGTATGTTCTCCCAAGTCTCTCCTGCAATATCAAGTTGAATAGTTTCCCACTTGATTTCTTTTGGTGAGATTTCTTCATTAACGCTCGTGACAGGAACTGTCGGAACATTAAAGACTGTTCTCACGTGTGGCATTGTTAGTTTACCTGCTTTGTGATAATGAGGCATAGCCATTACACAAGTAACAGGATAATTACTTACAGCCACTCTATCTGTATACTCATCAGCATCTTCAACACCTGCTTGGGCATCAAAGAAACCTTTACGTAAAGTACGGTTATATCCTTTCTCGATAGCTTCATTGTTCAATGTCTCAAGGACATCAGTTGTAAGCACGAGATAGTTGTACTCGTGAGTTTGTACTCGATAGTTATGTTGCATATTATTCCTCCTCTTTCTCTACTTTAGTCTTGCAACTTACACAAGGACAGTCGCCTTCAAGGGTCTTGTCATTTATGTATTCTTTTGTATTCCACTTAGCAAAACATTCTGGACATAATGCTAAGTTGTCTACTACAGGTATCTTCCTATCAACTGCAATCTGGTCATTGCATAAGTCACATACCCATAAGTCATCAGGTATATTGGTATCTACCAATACATCAAAGAAAAAGCCACCATTCTTTTCTATGGAACTTTTCTTTTCTTCATACTGTTTTTCAGATTCCAACCTGACTTCTTTTCTATGTTCGATTGGGTTAAGAACCCATACGATTTCTTCTACCATATATTCCTCCTATAGATAGCTTGTAACACACAATTAACGAGGTCTGCGTTTAGTTGTTTCGTGTCTAGGTAGTAATGAGCTACCAACCTTTATTATGTGCTACAAGCTACCTACACACTAGAAAAATGTATACCCTCCCCTAGTGCATTATGGCTCGGCTTCCCGACTTCTGACTAGCATTAATGTACACCATATTGTAAATAGCTGTAGATATTTTGTATATTATCTTTTACTTTAGTGCTACTCATAAGTAGCTCGGATTACGCAGGTGGCGTTTGTCGTTACGTACTACAGAAAGGGGAGTACATACCCACGTAATCCGAGCTACCTACTTTCAGTCGCAGGAGTAAACAGGGCATTGAATAACCTGCTCTTACTTATAGATAGCTTGTAACACACAGTTATAGGTTTGACTAGTGTTTGCGTACGCCACTTGCTACTTACTATGTGCTACAAGCTACCTACATTTCTGTAGATAGCTCGTTATGTATGCGTTTCAGCTATGTGTATAAATCTTCATCTGGCTCTGTTAATGGAGACAGACTATATATAATAGCTCTGTGTTCAGTGAACTCTATATCATCCCTGTTGTCAGCTAATGATACTAGCTCATCAATCTGTTTGACAGCGTCCTCTGGTTTAACATCACTTGGGAAAGTAAAGTTAACAGATAACTCGTTGTCATAACTTTTACTATTCTTATCTACGAATACGTAGATGTCACTCTTAGGCATTGTCCTCCTTCACAGGTCCTACCTCTGTCCATAGTACTGAGGTCACCATTCTATTTGGTACTGCAGATAATTTACTATCGGCAATCTTACAGGCTTCTTGTTCGTTTTGAGCGATTACTTCAAAGTCTAACTCTGCTGTAAACGCATATCTATTAGCAACCATTATTCCTCCTCATCTTTCTTGGATGCAAAGTTAATTAAGAATTTCTCCATATCTTTCACAGCATCTTTAGCTACGTCATCAATGGTCTCTGCTTGAACGTGCATATTCTCTACAAGATTAGGATTACCCATAATGATTAGTTCAGGCTCTTGCCAGAACGCAAGGTTATCAAAGTTCTTTACTGCCTCTAAGTTCTTTTCAAGAATCTCTAAAGCAAAACCAACAGGTATGCGTACATTCTGCCAGTTATTTTTAGCTGTCTCCTTGATACTTTCTAACTCATCATTATCTTCTATATCTAATTTTAATCCCATTGAATTAGCCATACCATTTATATCAACTGAATCATCATCAAGTATCTTGTATGCGTTCTCAAAGAACTCTACAAACTGTGCTACAAACTTGACACACATATTAAACGCATAGTTCTGTACCATATCACCTACGAGTAAACCCATAGCTTCAGGATAAGAACTAGCCTGAAACGAATAGTCTCTTGTTTCCATATCATTCGCATCAGTGACACCATCAGAAATCATAGCTTCTCTGTTTACGAATTGTCGAACGTGATAATCTCTCTTACCATAGTTCATATTAATAGTCTTGTCGGCATCAAAGCCGTTGAATTTTTTAGGCATAACTTAGCCCTCCTCTCATCTTTGTATTAATTTTCTTTACTGTTTCATAGCCACAAGTCCAACACTTTACAATGTAATGTACTGATGACTTTACGTTACTGTGTATAGCAACCTTGCTGTACTCTGCCTGTCGGCAATTATCGCATAACATATCTCTCCTTTGTATTTGTTATTCATCTTCTGGATAGTGAACTGTAAAATTACAGTCTGTACTTTCCTCATAATCGTTAGGGATATTCAGAGGTTTCCTCGCACGTTCTCTAGTCCGTATCAAGTCCTCCTCCAATATTCTCTTACGAAACTTGTACTCATTTATCATAAGTAATAATCTTTTAAACATTATTCCTCCTCATCTGCATCTGACAATCTTATCTCTACAAGAAATGTAGCTTGCTGTTCAGGTGTCATAATGTTAAAAGCAATATCTAAATGCTTTCTCAATCTCTCGATGATGAGCATTAATCTATTAACTCTTTTAATGTATTTATGTAATACACTATTTAAAGTCTTAGCCATTATTCCTCCTCACCAATGACTTCATTTAGTCTTTGATATATAGCTCGTAACAATAGTTTGTTCTCAGTTCCTCTACCCATTACTGCATCAGCAGTAGAAGTATCAGCACCGATTGTTTTAGCCATATCTCTGTATGTTTTATTTGCTTCGTTCATCTCTAGTATCTTTCCGTCAATGAACTCTTGTGGTGTGAATGTTGTATATTCAACAGCCATAGTTCCTCCTTTACTATTTGAACTTAACTAAGTTCTTTAATATATTCTTTGCCGTTGGCTTACTATCTATATCATTGATATTTTCTTTTGATAGTTCCAACAACAATCTAATCTCGTGTAGAAAGTTCTTAGGATTTCTGAACAAGATGATGAGCAACGTTATAATATTTTTAGTTTCCCATCTCTGATGTCCAATCCAAAAACCTGGCTCACCTCCGTGATGAGATGTACTTCCATAGTTTGCATAACCATAGATAGAGTTAAATACTTTATGAGCGTGCTTGTGACACAATACTATTTCATTATCGTGTTCATCCTCCATAAAGAATGTATCTTTGAAGTCGCCATAACCTCCAAAGTATTTTAAGTATAGTACTCCACTATCTTGGTTATCAAGATTGACTTTGCATCTCTTGTAATTACAAAGGTTCATAATCTTTTTTTATCCTTTCTAGTTGGTCTGTCTCACAGTCTTGACACAACAACTTTGCTAATAGTTCTACTCTTGTATCTCTGTTTGATATTGTGCAATACTCAACAAAAGTTTTTACAGTATGACCACAGCGATAATCGATGTCATACATTTTAAAATGTTTATGTATGTGTGTATCGTATTCATCGCTGTGTGGATTCATAATAAATTTTCTATCCATTATTCTTTCTCCAATATATCGTAATGCTCATCGCATAAGTTATTATCTTTACCAGAGTGGAAACAATTCCAACAGAACTCTATATCAGTCATTAGATTATTCCTTTCATTTTCCATCTCACGTAAGTTCTTATCTTTAATCCCAGAAAAAATTTATCTAGGAATATTTGATATAGTCTTTTAATATTCATTCTTCCTCCTCGATAACGCCTATGAACTTGAGGCATCTTACACAAATACCACCATCTCTACGTACTCTATTCTTTCTACATAAAGTACATCGGATGGGAAAGGACTTGTCCTCTCGGTATATATTATCTTTCTCTGCTAGTCTCTCTCGCTCGTATTTATCTATGTTGTATTTGAATATACCATCGTGGTTGACAGAATATTCTTGTCTGCATTGGTAGCAGAACTTGTTAGACTTAGGTATCTTCTTATCACAGATACTGCATCTGTACTTGAAGTCTAAGTTCTTTGGTAGACTTTGTTCTGGAACGTGCAAGTCATTCCAGTTTGAAGTCTTGATATGAGAATTTTTCTTAACGTAACTCATAGTATTCCTTTCTGTAATTTTGTTGCCGAGCTGGTCGGCTTGTTGTTTTCAATTTACCAGTTCCCCAATTACATATAAATTATTCATCTGCTCTGGATTTCTTGACGCACGTCCTGGGTAAATCACTGTGTGCTTTTATATAAATAGTCTATACAGAAATGCGCACGCTTTAAAAAAAAGCCAATGCCTCTCTCTCTCTTTTAATAAAATAATAAATGTAATAAATAAGTAAGGTGACTCCCTAATGATGTGGTATATAAAGACTGTCTGAGGTCTCCCTTAACGGGTTATTCACAATGCGAAATTAAATTAATGAGAACGTTGCGTGAATATTTTGTGGATTTTGTTTTGATTGTAGAAGTATACGTTGAATAAAGTGAGCATAAAAAAAGGGTGATAGCCGAAACTACCACCCTAATCTTATTAGATGTTGTATTTATTTTCTACGTACCAGTCATCTAAGCAAGTACATAGTGTATATTCGTGTGAGCATTCCATTAGTTATCGAAGTCCACGAACTGTTCCCAAGCCTTATCTTTCTTAGGATTACCAACTTTGATAGATGTGTTAACTGCTTTCTTAGCTAACTCATTCTTACTATATAGATTGATAGGGCAAATGTAATCGAATACTTTGCGTATTGCATCAGTACCAATTATCTCATCCATACCTTTCTTTAAATCTCCAGCTTGTGTGAAGATTTCTTTAGCATCACCAGACGCTACTATCTGATGAACTTGATATGCACCTTGCCAAGAACGTAAGAGATACTTACTTTCTTTACCATTGACTACGAGACGATATCTAACTTTAGGTTTACCATCTGCTCCTAGTACAGCATTATCAATTCTACCGACTTGCACGGTTATGTTCTTTTTCCCAAGTTTGCCTTGAGTAACACCACCTAGAAATCTAGTGATGTTGGAGTTAAGTTTAGCAGTTGCCATTTTCTTAACCTTTCTGTAATGGTTGCACATCTTGTAACAACCTCCGACACCACGTCTCGGAGTGTTGTTACGTTGTTGAGAGTTGTTGAGTGAGTTAGTCTCACATCACAAATCATTAACTGGAGCGAACGACCTTTAGCTTTTGCTCTGCAAAAGTGACTATGCTCGCATAGTCAGTCGTGAGTATAAGGAGATGCCAACACTTCCGCGAGCTTGCGAGTAAAGTTGCGAGAGAGTGCGAATGAGCTATAGGCGAGTGAGTGCGAAAGAGCGTTGGCACGACTGGAGAAGAATGATTTGTGATATTGTTCTTAGTTGATTTGTGGTGAGCGTGCTTGCCACGCGAGCTAGAACGAAAATAAATATCTGGAAGGCGAGAAGAGAATAATGCGAGACGACAGATTTTGGTTTGAGTTCTTGAACAAATCGACTTAGAACCAATGGTGAGACGGGGAGAAGGAGTTGAATAATTAGTGAATGACATTGCTCGCCCGAAGGCGAGAGTTTACTCGAGCCCTCGGACCTACAAAATGCGAGCAAGGAATGAACGGAAAGACATTGGATATTACTGATACAATGGAGAGAGAAAGAGATATATACAATATATAGTATGTATAAGAAGAGATATAGATTATTAGAGAGTGTCTAGGGTTTCTATCAAAGGGAAGTAGAAGATATACATAAGCTAGACAAATATAAACAAACTATACCATATATAGTATGTATGAATGTATGGGTGGGGTAAGTATATGTGCGTGAGCTTGCGAGCGCTCTTGTAGGGGTGGGGGTGGGTAGGTGGAGTAATATATAGAATATAATGTACAGCTTTAGACCTTGTTACGGGGGTATTTAATGTCGGTGGGGGGTGGTGTGGTATGTGACCCTAAAAAAAATTACTGGTAACTAGCACTCAAAACGCACGACACTTACCTGAACAGTTGACTGGGAAAGTGTTACAGGAGGATTGTAATGTCCTGCTTAGATAAGTGTCTAGTTTATTATACACTACTAGATAGATATGTATAGTATAAAAAAGAACTTTTTTATATAGTACGCTTGAGTTCCAATGGGGGGTGTTTTCGGGCAGTAGCAGGCATATATACGGAGTATATTAAAAAAATCTAATTCAATTCTTTTGTATGTCCTCGGGTACTAGCCTTGTGGTAATCCCAGTCCTAAGTTTCCTTAGTAGCTAGCTTTCGTACGCCTGATATCCTCTTTACCTGTAACATACTAATCAAAAAGAATGTTTGTATAAAAGCATATTAATACTAACATAGATTTATACAAATAGGAGGTATTTATTTATGAATTTAAACCACAACTTGATGTGGGCAAAAAAGGGGAAGAGTTGGTTAAACTTTTCTATGAATCCAAAAGACAAGGTACGAAGAATCTATACATTGTACGTCCAACAAAAGAATGGGAGCAGAAACAAGGTGCAGACTTCTTTGTGGTCAATAACGAATTGGGAACAAAATATTTTGAGGTCAAGACTGACACTCAAACAAAAGATACAGGGAATGTAGCACTTGAAGTACAAATTGTGTATGGGGATACAGACAAACGTATAGGATGTGCATTAAAAACATTCCCTGATTATCTTTTCTATTGGGTTTACCCAACCCAGGATATCCTTTACTGGAATCCTCAAGAGATAAATCCGTATATTGTAGATTGGATTGCCGAAGGCAAAAGAATAGTGGAAGTAGAAAATAAAAATTTTTTTTCACGCACTTTACTAATAACAATGGACGAGATGTTTAACACAGGTGTAGTTAAGAAACTAGAAGTACCACAGTCATTAATTGATAAGGTACTATTAGAAGATGACGTACAAACCACTACCCCATTCAGTCACAGTTAAACCAAGCGAGATAGACGGTCTTGGTTTATTTGCTAAGACCGTTATATCTAAAGATACAGAGCTTGGTATATCACACGTTATAGCGTACGGAGATGTAGTACGCACTCCTCTTGGGGGTTTTGTCAATCATTCGGACGAACCTAACGCAGAGAAAATAGAAAGAGGAAATTATATATTATTATCAACTATCAAAGACATTATGCCAGGAGAAGAGATTACTTTGAAATATTCTTGGTATGACCCCACCTTGATTTACGAATAATTTGTTTGTGGTCGTCATCAGATAAACAAGGTAAACCATCAATGTGATGTTGATATTGTTCATTACAAACTAAACATCTTTGATGTCTATTGTAAGTAAAGTCAACTTGTGCCATTAGATAATCTAAGTTAATAGCAACTTGTCTACCAATTTTGTTTATGTTTTCTTCCTCCATAGGTTCTACTATAATAACATAATGATTACTGACTGCAAGGTTTGTCATAAACCTTTGAAGTTTTACAAAAAATACAAGGCTTGTGTTAATCTTGTATGTATAGAATATAACAAAAAGATTAGGAGATACGATGGGCTACGGAATGAAAAAGAAACCGAAGAAGAGTAAAAAGGTTTCACGTAAATCTAAAAAGATGAACTAATGGCTAAAAATAAAAAATGGATTAAAAAGGCTATTAAACGCCCTGGGGCTTTTACAGCTAAAGCTAAAAAACGTGGTATGACTACTAAACAGTTTTCAGCTAAGGTTCTTAAAAATCCTAAGAGATACGACACTAGAACAGTTAAGCAAGCTCAACTTGCTAAGACTTTAAGAAAGATGAAAAAGAAATAATGGATTCAAAAAATATATTTTCAGAGCCAAAGGAATTACAACGTTGGGCTATTCAGTTAGCTAACGCTTGTGGTGGTATGCAAGTTGAAAAGACTATGATTATTAAAAAGACTAATGCAGATAAGATTGCAGCTTTAATGGATAGATTTGTTGCAGACCATAATGAAAATACAATAGCTTTGTTAGAGAAGATGGAAGAAGAATAATGCCATTACCAGACGCATATCAATTAGGACCTAAAGGTAATCAGAAATGTAGTAACTGTGTATATTACGAAAATACAGGCAACTGTACATTATGGAAAGCATTGGTATCAGAGTTTGGTTGGTGTAAAAAATGGAAGGGTGGAAATGCCTCCTAAGAAAAAACCTAAACGTAAACCAATTAATGCAAGTACTAAAAAAACCTTGCAAGCTAAAGCAAAGAAATCAGGTATTTCGTATGGTACACTAGCTACAGTATATAGACGAGGACAAGGTGCTTATCTATCATCAGGTTCTAAGTCTGCTTCTATGGCAGCTTGGGCTATGGGTAGAGTAAATAGCTACATAAGAGGTTCTCGTAAACACGATACTGATTTAAGGAAAAAACGTGCCAAGAAAAAAAAGTAGACGTAAAGTTAAATATGAGAAGGGTGTACCTGCTAAGTATTTACAGAATAAAAAAAATTCTAAGTCATCTGTGGCACGTGAGATTAGAAGTACAGCTAAGGCTTATAAAGAAGGACGGTATATAGATTTGAAAAAAGTACAAAAGTCTAGGGCTGTTAAAAGAAAAAGGAAGGCTGTCTAATGGCACACGATGCACGTAAAAAAGCTATGTTAAAGAAACATGGATTATCAGGTGTTAATAAACCTAAACGTACACCTAAGCATCCTACTAAGTCACACGTTGTTTTAGCACAAGAAGGTCATAAGATGAAGTTAATTAGATTTGGACAACAAGGAGTTAAGGGTGCAGGTAAAAATCCATCGTCTGCTAAACAAAAAGCTAGACGTAAATCTTTTAAAGCAAGGCACGCTAAGAATATTAAAAAGGGGAAGATGTCGGCAGCCTACTGGGCTGATAGAGTCAAATGGTAAATGTAGTATGTGCAGTACCCGACTGTACTAATCTGTTACCTAAAGGTCAAAGAAAATTTTGTTCAGACAAATGTCGTCAGCTTATTGATAAACGTAAATGGAGAGCTAAACAAAATGGTGAAGTTTATATTCTTCCAGAGAAGAAAACTAATATCAATGCTAAGAAACCTAAAAAAGAAACTAAATCGCAAGATGGACGAGCTAGTGCTAGACGTGGGAATGTTTATGACAAGTTCGTACAAGATGGAATTATTCACGAAGTATTACAAGAAAGTATTACTAGAGAAGAAGCAGCTAGCTTACTTAAAGTTAGTAAAGCACAAATTTCTAGGTTTATGGCTGCGTACCAAGAAGATGTTGAGTTAGAAAAAGCACAACAAGATTGGGATGTACCTGATGAAGCTATTGAATCATTAGAGAGTTTTACAGAATTTAGAAATAGATATTTCTTAACAGAAAAAGGAATACCCTTTGAAACTGCACCATTCCATAAGAATTGGATTAAAGCACTAAACAAAGCCATAAATGATGGTGGACAGCAAATGATATTGTCACCACCTAGACACGGTAAAACAGAATTGTTAATTCACTTTACTATATGGCGTATTATGAAAAACCCTAACATAAGAATTATGTGGGTTGGTGGTAATGAAGATATTGCTAAGAACTCTGTGTCATCTGTAATTGATACATTAGAAAGTAATGAAAAACTAAAAGAGGATTTTTGTGGACCAGGTGGTAGTTTTAAACCTAGAACTAGAACTGGTAAATCTTGGTCACAGAATGGTTTCACTGTATCAACAAGAACAGTACACGGTATTAAGTCACCAACAATGATTGGTATTGGTAAAGGTGGTAAGATACTTTCTCGTGACTGTGACTTGATTATTGCAGATGACATTGAGGACCACGCATCTACAGCACAACCACGTGCAAGACATAATACAAAGAACTGGTGGACTACAACATTAGCATCTCGTAAAGAGGAACATACAGCAATTATTGTTATTGGTTCAAGACAGCACCCTGATGATTTATATTCATCATTGTTAGATAGTGAGGCTTGGGAAACAATAGTAGAAGAAGCACATAACTCTAGTTGTGAGATTCCAGAACTAGAAGAAGAAGAACATATTGATTGTATGTTGTGGTCAGGATTTAGAACTTACAAGTGGTTACTATCACGTAAACGTGATGCTATGACTACTGGTGGTTTACAAAGATTTGAAATGGTTTATCAGAACAGACCTGGAGAAGGTGGTGCATCTATATTTAATGTAGAACACATTACACAATGTTTTGATATTAATAAGAACGTAGGAGAGATACCTAAACATTCTTACTTAGTTGCAGGATTAGACCCTGCTGCATCTGGCTATCAAGCTGCATTTTTATGGGCAATACTTGATGATGGTGAAGATGCACTTATACAAATGGTAGATATAGAAAACAATAAGGGTGGAGGTGTAGAAGAAGCATTCCGTGTTATTAAAGAATGGCATAGACAATATCATTTATCACATTGGGTTATTGAAGAAAATAACTTTCAAAAAGCTATTAGACAAGACCCACGTATTAAAGATTATGCTAACAACAATGGAATTGTTCTTGAAGGACACGAGACCTATAAAAATAAATGGGATAGTCATTTTGGAGTAACTTCTTTAGCACCTATGTTTACAGATAAACTAATTGTGTTACCTTACGGTAATACAGAATCAAAAGTAAAATCAGAGATATATAGAAAACAGCTATCGTACTTTTCTGCTAAACGTAAAAACGTTTACAAATCTGACGTAGTAATGGCTAGTTGGTTTCCAATAAAAGTATTAAGGAAGTTGCAAAAAGCAACATATTCTGATATTGGAATTGATTATAAACCTAGCTACGAAGGATTTAATATAGTAGAATGGAACGAAGCACCCTGGAGTTAAATGCTAGTTAAAGATATTTTAGACAGAACAATCGCACTTAAAGAAATGCACGATGAAGCATTACCTGATAGAGCAAGATTTAGAGCAATTATGAATGGTGGAACAGATGGTTTAGCAGCTTTGTTAGGTCCATCAATGCAGAATATGGATGAAGATTTATTACCTGCACCAAACTTATTAGTATCTGCTTTAGATAGGCTTGCACAAAAAATAGGTAGAGTGCCTGCATTAGATGTGCATATCACAAACCCTAGAGATAGTGAACGTAATAAAAAGAAAAAAGATAAGTTAGAAAGAATTGTAACTTCTTATGACCAGTTTAATAGATTAGAAACACAACTACCTCAAGTAGCTAGATGGCTACCAGGTTATGGTTTTGCAGTATGGGTAATAACAAGTAAAGCTGACCCACAAGGTAATGTCTATCCTGTAGCAGAATTACGTGACCCATATTCTACATTTCCAGGTTATCAAGGTGCTAGCCAAATGGCAGAAGAACTTGTAACTATAAGAAGAATACCTGGTGAATATCTTGTGCAAATGTACCCAGAGTTAAAGGGATGGTTTGCAGACCAAGGCAGGAAAACAAATGAACCATATAATTTTACATCTGGTTTGTATGTTAATCCTGGACAAGATGGCTCTTGGGAAAACTCAAACGAATCAGGTGAAGTAGTAGTTGAATACATAAACCCAGAGGGTACGTATGTTGTTCACGTTGCTTCCAAAAATATTGTAGACTTTGTTCCAAATCCATTAAAGTCAGGTCCTGCTTTTGTTTGTGCTAAAAGATATTCTTTTGACCAAATACAAGGACAGTTTGACCAAGTAATAGGTTTAATGGCTGCTATGGCAAAAGTAAACATTATGTCAGTTATAGCTATGGAAGATGCTGTATTTACAGAAACAAACATAGTTGGTGAAATTGAAAGTGGACAATACCGTAAAGGTAGAAATGCTATTAACTATTTAGCACCTGGTTCACAAGTAATTAAACCAGTAACTAATTTGCCTTATCAGTTATTTGAATCTGTATCAAGACTTGAAAGACACCTAAGAACTGTTGCAGGATATCCTGTACAAGATGATTCAATATCACCTAACAGTTTCGTAACAGGTAGAGGACTAGAAGAATTACAAGCAGGTATTGGAGCTATGGTAAATGAATATCATAAAGTACTTCAATATGCTATTCAAGATATAGATTACAAAAGATTAGAACTAGATGAACTTGCTTTAAATAAACGTAAACCATTAGTTGGAACATTAAGAGGTTCATCATTTGCAGAGAACTATACACCTGCAACAGATATTGACAGTAACTTCTTAACAAAACGTAAGTACGGTGCTATGGCTACATTTGATGAAGCAAGCAAAGTTATTACAGGTTTACAGTTATACCAAGCAGGTATTATTGATAAAGAAACTATGCAGAGAGAAATGGATGGTTTAGATAATCTACAGAATATTAATGAAAAGATTACTAAAGAAAAAGCTGAAAAAGTTATGTTTGAATCTCTATTAGCTAGAGCAAGTCAAAATGATGCTAAAGCTCAAATGGCATTAGTAGAGATATATAATAATCCAAATAACATTGGAACAATATTAAAGAAATTCTTTACTGCAGAAGAGCCACAACCTAATCAACAAGAAGCAGCTATGGCTCAAATGTTAGGACAAGCAGGTCCACCTCAACCAGGTGGCGCACCTCCAGGTCCACAAGATGTACTAAGTCTTTTACAAGGAGCAGGTTAATGGAAGAAGAAATCAGAATTAACAATGAGTTCCACAAGATTGTTACATCAGAAGATTGGAAGATTAATAAATTAGATGTTGCTGAATTGTATTTGAATGACCAGATACAAGAAGTACAAGATAGTGAGTGGAGTAATATGGATGGCTTAACAATAGTATACGTTCCAGGATATGGAAAATTACAAATGGTATGGATAGAGGACATAAATGACTAGAGGAGTTAAAAAAGGAGCATTTGGATTAGATGCTCAAAGAGGTGAAGGTGCAGCAGAACGTGAAGCTGCTTTAAGAGGAGCGCCATTACTTCCTGAAGATGAAGTAGCAGTAGGTGGTGTAAATGCTATAACACCTGATGTTTTACCTACTACAACACCAGGTCCTACACCAGGACCAGTTTTAGAAGGTAATGCTTTTAGAACTTCAGACAGTCAGGTAAATCCAGTAGATGAGTTACCTGAAGTAGAAGGTTATATGCCAAACAATCCTGCAAACATAGACAGAACAAACGCAATACTTGCAAGCATCAATGACATACTGGGAGGTTCAGAAGAAGCAAGTGCTATGATAATATAAAACTATGGCACTTTACGGATATGAACCACCTGACTTAGAGCTTGCAAACATTGACGAGCAAAGAACTAAAGAAAATCAATATAAAGCTGTCAAGTCACAAATAGAATCTAAACCTGATATAGGTGTAAACCTAGAAGGTATTGTAAATAAATACGGTAATGTTTTAGGTAGAGATATTATGGTAGGTTCTGCATTGTTAGGATTTACTGAAGATTCACCAGAAATATCTGCATTAGTTAAAAGACAAATAGAAATAGAACAAGAGAAATCTAAAAAGTTTGGTGAACAAATACGTGCTATGGGTAGAGGACTTGTTCGTGGTGCTTTTGTTGGATTAGATTCATTTGCTGAAGCATTAATTAAAAGACCATATCAAGCTGCTGCAAGAGCTGCAATAGATGGTGGTATGTCTCCACAATGGGCTAATTTAATATGGATATCAGAATTAATTACTGCAGGTAATGGAGAAAATGTTATTGAGTTTTTATCAGGAGATAAAGAATTTGCTGAAAGATATGATAGAGCTAAAGCACAACTTGGACCTACTGTTGCAACTAGAGCTTTAAAATCGTTAGCTAAAGGTGAGAAAGTAAACTTAGGTGAAGGATATTTTGGAAACTCTACACTTGCTAGAGATACAGCTATATATAAACAAATAGCAGGTACTATCAAAGACCCATCACAATTACAAGCCGTAGAACAAGTTATTCAACAACAATTAGGAACACCTATAACAGAATTAGAACGTGAAGCTGTAGAAGCAAATAAATACAGAGGTCAAACTATTAGCCCTGGTCGTATTATGGCTATGAACTTTGCACAACCAGGAACAGAAAGATATAGACAAGTATCAGGTTTAATTGATGGCGTTGTAACTTTAGGACTTGACCCTGCAAACTTAGTAGGTGCTTGGGTAGGTAAATTGTCTAAAGCAGGTAAAGCATTTACTACTACTGAAAAGATGACAGGTTGGTTAGCTACTAGAGCAACAGGTGCAGATATATACCAAGGTGTTGATTTAATTATTGATGGTAAAAGAGCTTTTAGATATGTAGATGTTGGAGATAATATACTTACAAAACCAACGTATACATTAGATGAATTAGATGCACTAGCTAAAGAAGGTGGTAGAAATACTTACAGATTCTTTACACAAAAAGGACAAACAGTTACTTCAAAAAACAAAGTTAAACCGTTAAAAGGAAAACCTTTTACTTCATTAGGTAAAACAATTTCAAGAGTGCAAGGTGACGATGTTAACCTTACTGTTCTTATAGACAGAGATGCTATAAAGAAAACACTAAGAACAGGACCTGATGGACAAGTAATTTATGGTGGTGGTAGAGCAGGAATAAAAGAAGGTGCAATTAAAGATTATGAAGAGTATGTAGATTTTATTTTAGACCACGAAGCAACTCACGCTTTAGCTTTTAAAGGTGAAGCACCTGCTCATATACAAAGATTACACGATAAATCACATAAGTTGCGAAGAGCTAGACCTGAAGATATGGATGTAGATGCTGTTAGAAAAGCACAAGCTGAATATGAAACAGCTATTAATGCTTACGTAAGTGGATTAAGAATTGGTCGTGTTAAAGATGTAGAGAAAGCTAAGAACGCTTCAGGCTTATCTAAAGTATTAAGACCTTCATTAAATAAAACTAGATTTGAAGAATGGCATAACACTACAGGTAAACAAATATACGAATTTATTTATGACAACGTACAATCAGGTGGAATTAAATATGAAGATTTAATGAAGATACTACCTGACCTAGACCCTGCATCTAAACAAGCAATACTTAAAGCTAACTCT
>Ga0181583_10001762_pt1 | contig 16073 bp, 12 predicted proteins | sample 071ome_31_FD_132461 | JGI IMG/M metagenome (GOLD analysis project Ga0181583, IMG submission 132461) | Coastal salt marsh microbial communities from the Groves Creek Marsh, Skidaway Island, Georgia - 071405CT metaG (megahit assembly) | ecosystem: Environmental > Aquatic > Marine > Intertidal... | reverse complement strand
GGCTCGGAGCACACGTCCTTGGGCACGCGGCCCTGCAGGCGGCCGGGGGGGTCGGCGACCTCGGTCGATGCGGCGCGAGCGTTTGCGGTTACAGTAACACTACCCGCAGGGCTCCAGAACGCTAGCCGAGAACGCTCTCGCCAAGAACGCGCCCCGTCCCCTCTGGTCCGCCCTCCTCGCCCGTCTCGAGGATGACTCGGAGACGGAGACGGGGGACGAGGTCCAGGGCGAGGGGGACGAGGTGCGGGGCGAGGGCGCAACCAGCGACTCCCAGACCGCGTCATTCGCTTCCGGTAGCGCGGATGCGGTCGCGAACGGACTGTCCATCTCCACACTCAAGCAATCTGATGAGGCAGCAAGCCTCTCCGCTGGCAACGCGAGGACTTCTGCCGCTGGCGACGCATCTCTGGCCGTCGGTGTGTACACGACGACGGGAGCCAGCGTGGTGGACTCGAACGGCCTCGCCCTGACGGCGAGTTCCGGCACCCAGTTGTCCGAGACGACGAGCGGCGGTCTCAGTCTTGGCGAGACGTGGAGTGTTGCCACGGCCGACTCGGGGGGTGGGGTTGCCTCCACGGGGTACTCTTTCGGCGCCGCGTCGTGTGGGAACAGTGCGGGCTGCGCGGCCGAGAGCCGCGGCGCGTCGAGCAACCTCGCCGTGGGGCTGGACAAGAGCGCAGGGACCAAGGAGGCAGCAGTGACCGACACGGCCGCCCTCGCCGGCGTGTCAGGGCCGAGTGGTCTGGCCATCGCGTACTCGTTTGGCGCCGACGTCAGCGGCGTCAAGGTGCCCAACGTGGCCAACGCCGTCACCGTCGGCGCCGGTGCGTACGGAGGCGGCTACTGAGGCATGCAGTAGCTGCCCCAACCTGGGCCGGCTGTTGGGGGCGCTGTCCCTGGGGGGTACCTGGCGCGGGGGTCGTTTCAACCAGCCCTACGCGTGCAGCGTCTTCCGTGTCTTCTTTTCCCATTTGATCGCCTCTGTGACCTTGCGCGACAGGTCCAGGACCCTGCGGTACACAACCGGGCTACCGGCCCCCTTCATGAAGATGTTGGGGTTGGGGTACGAGTATTGCCCCCCGACCTGCTTGCTCGCGTGCGCCTTGGCCGCCCGCGCGACCGTGCCGTTGAAGGACCGCAGCTGGGGCAGGGAAATGTCGGAGAGATCCCCCCCAAAGCCCGGGAACTCGGCGCCCCGAGCCCCGCCCTCCTTGGTTCGCCACTCGGCGGCCGTGCCCGCCTTCTCCGGGTGCGCGAGGCGCTCCCCGATGCCTACGAGCTCCATACGCCTCCCCTGGGCGTCAATGGCACCCCCCTCCTGCCCGCTACCTCCCGGAGCGGGCGCTCCCGCCCCCTCGCTCCCCGAGGCCCGGTCGGGGGACCCCGCCCCTTTCCTCCGCGCCGGGGGCTTGGGCGGTCCCCGCTCGAGGTGCCGCCAGGGCAGGTACTCGTGCAGGGGGTTCACTTCCGGGGCCGGGATCAGCGACTGCCGCTCCTGCTTGAAGGACTGCACCGCGCTCCGCGCGGGCAGGCTGCTCGTCCGCTTGGCGAGCCCCTTGGTGCGCCGAAGGACGCTCCGGATGGCCCCCTCCTCGAACTGCCAGACGCGCTCCTGGTGCCCCTCGACCCGCTCGTAAGACCACGCGCCCCCCGTCACCCGGCACAGCGCCTCCCGGTACGCCACGGTGGCGGCCACGCGGTTCGCCACCTGCGCCACCTGCTCCCGCTCCCCGGCCGTCAGGGGGGGGGCGGCTCCGGCCCACCCGCGCGACGCGCGTGACGACCGGCCCGACGACGCGGCGTGGCCCGTCGACGTGGGCCGTCCTCCCGTGGACACGGGCCTTCCCGACGACAGGGGCCGGCTCGACGACGCGGGCCCGCTCCCGGACAGCTCTCTCGCAACGACGTCCCGAATGACCTCGTTCCGCCAGTCCCGGTTCCCCCCGGCGCGCAGCTCCGCGCCGGGGTCGCCGATCCCGAGCGGGGGTCGCGAGCCGGGCCGGGAGACAGCCGCGATGAGCTCCGCCCGATGCAGCCGCTGGCTGGCGCTGCTGACCGAGGCCGCGCCCGGTGCCCGCTTCATCCACGCGTCGAAGTCCCCTTCCTCGCGCTGAAGTTCCTGGAGCCGGTCCCCCAGCGACCCCGGCGACAACTGCGGGGAGGGGGAGGATCGTAAAGCGCAACTAGTTACGTGACACGGCGCTGGCAGCAGTTGGTACGCCGCATCACTGCCAGCAAGCGGTGGAGCGCCCCCGCTTCCCCCGGGGAGGGCTTGGGGGATCCCCGGGACGGGACGCGCGCCCAGACTCACCACGGCGTCTTGCGACATGTATCCACGCAACGTATGACTCGGACGCAATATTCACACTATGTAGAGGCAGGGGGGGAGGAGGGGGGGAGCTTCCGAGACGGTCCTATTGCCTCTGGGTATGGCTCGCTCGGGAGGAACTTCGCGATAATATTGCCCGAAACAAAAGCACACCACCGTTGCGTGTTCGACATTAGGTGCGACATGCACGCCCCTCTTGCTGTTGCGTAGTAGGAGGCCTGAGAACTTCTCAGAATCGCCTGGTGCCAGAACGAGGGCCCCAGTGGGGCCCGGGTGGCCCCCCGCCCGCCCCCCCCCCGGGGTCCGGAGGGTGGGGGGGGGATCCGCGACACACATGGGCTGCATCTCGGGAGGCCCGGGAAGCAGAAGCGAAGAGCAACTGGACACGGGTCGACCGAGCCTGCGCCCGGATGGATGCCGAAGGGAAAGTGCAGTCGGGCCCGCCGTCCCCACTAGGCAAGGCCGCAACGCTGGGGCGGCTCGGTAACAACACGGGGCCCCGCTCGCCGCTTCGAACGTCATCTGCTAGCAATGACCGCCATGCACAGGCGTCCGAGAGGCACAGGTGGGGGCCTGGGCCGCGCCTTCCTCTCCGCAGGCCATCCGCGGGGGGTGAAAAGCGGCCGTTCAAAAACCGGGACCTTTCGCTCGCCCAGGGCGCTAGACAGGCGAGATTTCGGGCCAAACCACGCGCCTTCGGACGACTCGTTGCACCCGCAGCCTCCAGGCCGTCGTGGACCGTGCCCGGGCGCTGTACGCCAGGTCTCCCCAGAGCCTTTCCCCCCGCGGCAGCGTCGACGCGGAGGCCGCGGGGGCTTCCCCGTCGGGAGGGGCGGCCGAGCGGCGCGAGGCGACCTTCGCGCGGTACGCGGGCCGGCGCGAGCGCTTCGCCAGCGAGCATCTTGCGGGCAGCGACCCGGGGGCGGGGCCGCAGGGGGGCGACGCGCCTGGCCCTGGGCTGCCGATCCAAGCACTGCGGATCCTGCAGAAGACGACGGGCGGTTACCGCCTCGGCCACCAGCCGGGGAAGGAGCCTGCGGTGGAGCTGGTGGTGCTGCGCGTCTCGGTGCTGCGGCTGCACCTCGAGGCTCTCCTGGCGGGGATCCTTGCGAGCCCCGTCGTTGCGAGCGTCGCGATGGACGCCGCGCCCAGCCCGGAGGACCTGCCGGGGCACCTCAAGGCGGCGCTGGGGGGGCGGTCGCCGTCGGGCGAGACGCTCAAGGCGGCCCGTGCCCTTCTGTCGTCCCGGGGGGGCTTCCGGGGCCTGGATCACTGCGTGAGGATCACTGTCGACTCGTTCGTGGCGTGCCTGTACCGGCGGCTCCGGCTGGTGGCGCACCGCGACAAGGGGTACCGGGAAGCCTTCGCGAGCACGGAGGAGTTCAACAGGGTGTACGGGGTGGAGCCGCTGATCGCGGACGGCGACGACGTTCCCCTCCCGGCCGCGCTGGCCGACCTCGTCGACGGGACAGGGGTGGTCCGGGTCCTCGACGACGCAGCCCCCCCCGAGTGCTCCCGGGTGCTCCTGCCCGTGTTCCCCGAGCCCGGGGCAGACCGGGCCCCCCGGGGGATCGGTCCGGCGTGGGTCACCCCGGGGTACGACAAGGATCTGGCTAGGTGGGTGGTGACCACCGTCTGGGGGGCGCTCGGGGTCCGGATGCGGAGCCCCGTGACGCTCAACGCCGACACTGACGAGGAGGGGTCTGCGTTCTGGGCGATTGACACCACTGTCCAGGACAGCCGGCTGACGGGGTTCGAGCGGCTCCCCCCTCGGAACTTCCGCGAGCGCGACTGCCTGCTCCGGCTGGTATTCGGCTCGCCCATCCCCCCCGAGTCGGTGCCCGCAATCGACCGCATGGACGTGGCCGTCATGAGCAAGGCGCTGGGGCGGCGCGAGGCCCAGGATCCTGCCAAGGTCTTCGACCTGGTGGACCTCACGCATGTGTCGGGGGGGGCGCGGCGCTGCTTCGGGCTGGTGATCGACGCCTTCCCCGTCGGTAAGGTGCCGGACGTGTTCCTGGCGCTCTGCGAGTGCGACCTGCAGAGCCTCGTGGACAAACAGAAGGGCATCTCCCGTAAGTTCGACTCCCACTCGCGTTCGAGCAGCAGGGGGTCGCAGCAGGGGGGCTGATACTTTTTGAAACAGCACGGACACCTACTCAGCGGAATAGACCCGCAGCTTGTGGTCCGCGGCGCCCACGAACACCTTGGCCGCCTTGGCCCCGAAGGCCACCGCCGTGGCGCCCTTGCTGGGGAGCCCCGACAGCTCCCCGAGCGCGTCCCACTTCTTGGCCGCGAATACTGCCACCGAGTCGGCCGCCACTGCCATGAACTGCGCCCCGAGGTCGAAGGCGACGCCCTTCGGAGTGCCCCTGCCGGCAAAGTCGACAGAGTGCACACACTTGAGCTTCCTGAGGTCCCACACCTGGACCGCCGTCTCGCAGGCGGTCGCGAGGTGGTAGCCGTTCTCGCTGAAGGCCATGGCCGTCACGGCCGCGTCGCACGACAGCGGGCTGGGCACCGCCCACTTGCCGGCGCGGGCGTCCCACACCTCCACGGCCCCGGCCTTGGTCCCGCAGCCCAGGAGGAACCCGTCGGGGTGGAACTGGGCGGCCGTGTAGCTGGCCGGGTTCGAGGCGTCGGGCGTCGAGCGGAACAGCGAGGTCCCCTCGGCCACGTCGAAAAGGCACCAAGCACCCTGGGACCCTGCGCACGGGGGATAGTCCCGGGAAGGCTCAGTGGGCGCTCTGTCCCGGCGCAGAAGGCGCTCCTCATCAGGTGCGGGCGAGAAAACAGCGTCTCAGTCGTGCCAATATGGTTTCGACTCCGTGGCAGGATCATCCGCATGGCTTCCTCAGAAGAGGGATCCTACGAAATCATCATCGACGCCGGTGGCGGGGTTTGGGAGCGCCAACGGGAGCGGCGGAAGGTTTGGGGCAGGGTGTGCACTCACCAGCGGCAGCGACGTACTTCCCGGAGGGCTGGAGCGCGAGTGCAGAGACCGTCCCGCCCGTCTCGGACATTGAGGCCTGCTCCGTGCCTTCCACGCTCCACACCTTGACGGTGCCGTCCTGCCCCCCGGACACGACGTTCTCCCCAGCGAACACAACAGACGTGACCTTCTTCGAGTGGCCCTTGAGTGTGGCCACGACCTCTTCCTTGGCATGGTCAAACACGCGCACGGTCGAGTCGTTGCCGGCCGTGGCCACGAGCGAACCCTCCCCCAGCGCCAGGCTGTTGATACCGCCCTTGGAAGTCGTGTGTACTGCGGGCGACAGGAGACACGGACACAGATCAAGGCGGCCAATGGCCGGGAGCCCGATGTCAGCCGGGGCGGAGGTGGGCTCGGGGCATCTCAGTCGTGCCATTGTGGTTTCGACTCCGAGGCAGGATCATCCGCATGGCTTCCTCAGAAGAGGGATCCTACGAAATCTTCATGGACGCCCGGGCCTTCTCTTGCTGCTGGATCACGTCGCGGAGAGCCGTGGCTGAGGGTAGGGTGGATACTCACCAGCGAAGGAGGTGCAGGTCTGGGACTGGAAGGACTCGGGCGCGGCGTTGCCCTCGGCGGCGGTCTTCGTCCGGGCCTTGCGCGTCTTCGACAGCTCGTCACCAAGCTGTTGGATCTCCTTCACCACCGCGGCGCTCAGGCCCTCGGGCTCCTCGCCCCCCTCCGTGCGGGCGCGCTTGGCGGCCCGCTCCTCCCCCGCAGCGGGCGCCGGGGGGCCACTGGCGGCTAGTTCCTGCTTCTCGCGCGTCAGGCGCGCGATCACCCGGCACGCGGCGTCGTTCTGGTACAGCGCGGCGCTCAGCTCCTTGCGCAGGCCGTGAACCTGCTGCCGCAGCTGGTATGTCTCGAGCATCACGGCGTCCCACTCAGCCTGGAAGAGGCTGAGGAGGCCCGGGATGGACGTGGCCGAGGCCGGGCGCGGGTTCAGCTTGGCCGGGCCCTGCACAGCGAGCAGGTCGTCCTTGGCCAGCGGCTCCCCGGAAATGGGGCACGTCCCCGCCTCGGCGAGGTGCTTCTCAATCACCCTCCTCTCGAACAGGTGCCCCGACTTGGTGGAGACCACCGGGTCCTGGGGCACGTGGCCCGTGACTGCGGGGCGGGAACGGGGCGATGCAAACGTTATGTCCCTCCCGGTGCCGGATTCTCAGCCCCACAATGCTGAGTCCGCGGGATCTCGGCGCTGCCGCCCGCCCAGGGGGGTGCAGCGATGTCCAGATGGGGACGATAACGGATGTCAATCAGGCCTCCGCGGGGCGTTCTCGTTGCATACTCCGCATGTAGCTCTCGTGAGCCAAGGGGGCCGGCATCAGGCGCCGCATCGGCCAGGGAGAGGACATCAATCCCACTAGCACGACTCACTTGCACAGAACATGTTTTTCCGCTTCCCTCCTGCCGATTTGCCCCCGTTGACAAATTCCTGCTCAACACGACGAGTTGACCCCCACGTTCGTCGAATATGCAAGGATATGAGAGACTGGTCCCCGTCGTTTTTGCTCCCCCTCTCTCTTTAGTGAACAGAGAAACCGATCTTCCCTCGCGCCCGCGTCTTCTTTCGGCTAGTTTACAGGTATGACGCCGCCAATATGGCCCTCGCAGCTCAGTTACTGCCTTATTTCCCCCGGGGGTGCCTACTTCGTGGCTGCCGTCCTCGTTTGCAGGAAAGGGGTGTGACACGGGTGGATGTCGGGTGGCCCGCCGCGCGGTTTGTGTGCGTGGTCTTCTTGTTCCTTGCGGGCCTGCGTCAGGTGACTTCGTCCGTAGCCGCGGAAGAAGAGCTGTATACGTTTATTCATTCCCCGTGAGGTGCTCGAGAAGGCCCACGACAACGAGTTCTCCGCCCTAATTCTGCGGTCGCTGGTGGAGAGAGCACTCGCGTCCCCGTTAAGCAGGTGATTGTTTAATTACGGCTCATTCATTGCGCGCATGTCCTCTTGGACCCCGCGCATTTCGCCCGGCAGTGACCTCATTTTTGCATCGTTGGGCCTGTTGAGGTTCGGGCCCCGGTCCTCGCTCGTCCTCTGATGCGGGTCCCCAGCACGCCTCCCTATCAGCGGACACGGCGAAGCGTCGCCCGCGTCACGTGCTCGCACCCCCCTCCTCCCCCCAGCCAACCCCCAGGCCCGCGTTTCCCTTTGCAGGTCACGACTCCCACAGCATTTGTGCGCGACGGCTAGGCCTCACGAAGTCAGAGGTCTGAGGGATCGGCTCAAGAGTTCAAGAGATATCCGTCTGACACAGGGAGCGATTGATTTGCCGTAGAGGATGGCGCCGAAGGTGAGGCGCTAGCTTCGTCCCGAGTGGGGGACTGCAGCACCTGCATGTAATGGCCTGCCCGCTCGCTGCGCGGCGAGGAGGCCACCGATACGGGACTCCGTACCCTCGTCGCGTGATGGGTTGTGAGCGATCGCCTGTGCGGGACTGTTCGCGCTGCGACTGCTCCCGAGCTGACGGGGGAGGGCACGCTTTGGGCGAGAAGTTCATCCCCCACTTCCCCCCCCCCATGGTGCGCGTGCAGAAGAAGGGGAAGGGGGACAAGGGGGATGCCCCCGCCGGGGAGGAGGGCCCGTCGCTTGAGCAGCTGATGAACAGGATCGCCGAACTGGAGAAGGATCGCGAGGACGAGGCAAAGCAACGCTCGTACATGCAGCTGGAGCGGGACAAGATCAACCAGTTCTGGGAGGTGACGAAGAAGGAGCTCGAGGACATGAAGGCGGAGCTGCGGAACAAGGACCGGGACATGGAAGACCTGGAGGAGCGGCACCAGGTGGAGATCAAGGTGTACAAGCAGAAGGTCAAGCACCTGCTGTACGAGCACCAGAGCAACCTCACGACGCTGAAGACGGACAACGAAGCGGACCTCCGGCAGCAACTCATGGAGTTCAAGGAGCACGAGTCCAAGCTGCTCCAGGACAAGCGGTTCCTGAAGAAGGAGCAGCGGGGGCACGAGATCAGCAACGAGAAGCACGTGCGGGAGATCGAGCTCAAGCATGCCAACTACGTCACGCACATCAAGAAGCGGTTCGACAACAAGGTCAAGGAGCTGCAGAAGAATTACCAGGACAAGATGCGGGTGCTGCGGGAGGCGATGGAGCTGCGGCGGAAGCAGGAGGTGCACGAGATCGACGAGCGGAAGAACGACCACATCTTCGAGCTCATGGAGAAGCACGCCCGGGCCTTCAGCGAGATCAAGAACTACTACAATGACATCACGCACAACAACCTTGACCTCATCAAGATGCTCAAGGAGGACGTGAACAAGTACAAGCTGGGGGTGGCGGAGAAGGAGAAGAAGATGAACGAGATCAAGGCCGAGAACAAGGCGCTTAAGGAGCCCATGGAGGCGGCAGAGCGCAAGGTCCGCGAGCTCGAGGGCAAGCTCCAGAAGTACGAGAAGGACCAGATGAGCATCAAGACGACCAACGAGCGGCTGGCGCAGGTGGAGAAGCAGCTCAAGAACCTCGACTGGGACTACGAGGTGCAGCAGCAGCGACTGATCGAGGTGCAGCGGGAGCGCGACGAGCTGTACGAGGCCTTCGAGCGTAACATCTACGAGGTCCAGCAGAAGGCCGGCATGCGCTCGGTGCTCCTCGAGCGCAAGCTGGAGACACTCTCCGAGGTGCTCGAGAAGAAGGAGGCCAAGTTGGCCGAGGTCCTCGCGGCGTCCAACCTGGACCCGCAGACGCTCCAGCGGGTCAACCAGAAGCTGGAGGAGGTGCTCGACAACAAGAACCAGATCATCAAGGCCCTCCAGTACGACATCGCCAAGGTCTGCAAGGCCCACAACGACCTCATCCGCGTATATGAGGCCAAGCTCGCCGAGTTCGGCATCCCCGCCGAAGAGCTTGGATTCCGGCCCCTCGTCACTAACACCTCGACAGGGCCCGCTGGCCTCGTTGTGGGGCAGTAGAAAAGGCCGAACTTCGTTGAACAAGACAGGCTTCACACTGTGTCTCGCGCCCCTACCCTCCCCTGATACGCTTCTCGAACCTGTCAAGATTCTTGATCCGACGGAACCCCAAGGCCATCTTGGAACCGAAAACGACCACGAGGACCATCATGGACGTGGCCGGGACCTCGTTCCCCGACGTGAAAAGCACCGTGCCAATGTTGAGGAAGCCCATTGCCGCCACGCCATTTAGGGTGGCGACTTGCATGATGCCGGCCCTGCGCGCCGACCGTTCCGCCTCGAGCACCCGCACGCGTAGCTTGAGGTCACCCGCCTCGAGCTGCTCCATGAACTTGGTCATCCGGGCGACGTTCGTGGGCATGTCGGCGGCGCTGGTGGCGCGCTTCTCGACCTCCTTCTGCAGTTCCTGGAAGACCAGCCTCCCCTGCTGGCCCGCATCCTTGAGCTCGAGGAGCTCATTCGCATAGGGCGTCGCCACGACGGCAAACTTGTAGTCGTCGTCCAGGCGCTTGCCAATGCCCTCGAGGGTGGAGAAGGCCCGCAGTACGAACGTGAACGTGGCGGGGAAGCGGAAGGGCTGGTCTGTCGCGATCGCGAACACGTCCTCGCCAATCTGGCCCACCGTCTCCCCCTCCTTGGTTGCCCGGTCGAACGTCTCCAGGAAGAAGGCGATGCTCCGCCGGAGGCTGAGTTGGTCCCCTGTCGCCTTGATGATCTCAAGGGAGATGAGGGCGTCCAGCACCTGGGCCGTGTTCCGCGAGTAAATCCCGTAGAACACCTCGAGGAGGCTCTCCCGTACCCCAGGCACGATCTCGCCCATCATGCCGAAGTCGTAGAATATGAGGTTGCCAGCTCCGTCGACAGCCAGATTACCCTGCGGGAGCGGGGGGGACGTCGATGACCTTGTCGCCCGACGGCTGGTCCGGTCGGTGAGGGGAGCAGTGAAGGGTCCGGGGGACGCGGGGAGGCGTGGACACACGTACAGGATGGGGATCGGCGTGGAAGAAGCCGTGGCGCAGGAGCTGGGTGAGGTAGCACTCAGTCATTCTCCTCGCCAAGACCTGTGTGTCGCTGCCCTGGGCGCGTAGGGCGTCGACCTCGGTGATCTTCGTGCCGGGGAGGTACTCGAGCGTCAGCAGCTGCGGCCCCGAGAGCTGCCAGTACACCTTGGGCACCTTCACCCATTCAGTCCCGTCAGCCGCGAAGTTGCGCCTGAACCGGTCGGCCCTCCGCCCCTCCCCGATGTAGTCGAGCTCCTCGTACAGGATCGACTCGCACTCCTTGAAGATGCCCGTGAAGTCGCGCCCCTCCTCCTGCGCGTCGAGCTGCTTGGCCAGCACCCCGAGGTTCCCCAGGTCGATCTCGAAGAGCTGGCGCAGGCCCCGCCGCTGGACCTTGACGGCTACTTCCTCCCCGGTAAAGAGCCGCGCCCGGTGCACCTGGCCCAGGGAGGCGGCGGCGATGGGCCGCTCGTCGAAGTACGCGAAGCTGTCCTCGATCGAGGCCCCGAGCTCCCGCTCGACGATCTCGCGCACGACGCCGAAATTGAAGGAAGGCACGCGGTCCTGGAGCTTGGAGAGCTCCTGGATGATTTCCCCGCCGATCAGGTCGGACCTGGCACTGAAGAGCTGCCCGATCTTGATGAAGGTCGGCCCCAGCGCCAGGCAACTCTCCCGGATCCACGCCCCCAGACGTGTCGCCCGCGCGCTCTTTTTGTCCTGGCTGAAGCCTCCCGGGTACGACCACTTCTGGTCCAGCAGCCAGAGCCCCGCCCGGGCCCGCACGATGAAGTCCCAGATCCTCGCCGACCGCAGCGGGACGTTGTACTCCTCCCGCGACCAGTCAAAGTCCCGCTCCGTCACGTACGCCTCGTTCTCCTGGTTGGCCAGCCACTGGTCATAGGCCAGGCCCCCCATGGTAAGGCCCCCCTTCCCGGCCGCCGAGCCGCTCGTCGACGCGCCGGCACCGCGCTTGGGTGGGGCGGGGGAGGGGAGAGTGGGGGCCGCGGGGGGGCGCTTCGAGGGGGGGAGTAGGCCGATCGACTGATTTGGGTTGGGCAGGACGCCCTCGCGGTGGCCATGGTGCCTGCGCCCCGTCTTCTTGGCCCGGCTCATGGCGACATCGATGGGGACCTGCGCAGGAGGGTCGCGAGTCGACGTTTAGACGTTTCTCCCGTTTCGCGACCCCGGATTCCGCCCCGCGATCGGAGGCACAGGGATCCCGACGGGGCGGTGATCGCCGTGGCGGGCGGCTCCTTCTCCGCGGCGCTGGCCGAGCTGCTCGTGCGGCAGCCAGGGGAGGGGCCCCTCGGTGGACACCAGCCAGATGAACCTCAGTGAACGATTTCTCCGCGTACGGCTCGACGGGCGCCTCACCATCTCGGGGCTGCCACTCGTGGATCTCTTCTCGTCGGATGCCCTCGCGCTGACGACGTGAGCCCTCCTGTGCCTCAATTGGGCCGGTTTCGATGTGGAGCAGGGGGAGGGGGAGACCATCCGCCCGCCTGCCGACGGACCGGCACGGATCCCGACGCCCGCTCCGCTCGTCATTCCGGAAGGTACCGTGGACATGGTGACACCAACACTGCCGCGAGGAGCCCGATGAACAGGCGGCAATCGAGCAGGTGAGCCTCGGCGGGGCTCGCCCATACGCACTGGCGAACTCCCCGCCGGTTGGCGGGAGAACCTCCTTCGTGCCCGAGCGGGGGGGACGAAGGGGTGGTGTGAGCGAGCCCCGGTCCCCCCAGAGCCCCTAGCCACCCCGCGGCGCAGCTCCTGGTGCGATTCAAGGGCCGCGCGATCATCGGCAACGGCAGATGCGCCGGATGCACTCGGCGCCACGCCGCCCTCCCACCACGCTAATCGAGGCACTGGTCGCCGCGCCCACGCCCCGCGACGTGGATGCCCCCGACGCCCCAGTCCTCCCCGTCCGCCCTCCCTGTGTCCGGCCCGATGGCGACCGGGTCAAAGAGCAGGCCCTCCGCCCCGGCCGCGCCCTCGTCCGCCCCTGCCGCGCCCCCGCCACCCCCCTCCCCCTTGCCGCCTGCAGGAGAGGAGGCGGCCGCGCTCACCTGCGCGGCCGCGTCCGCGCGCGCGATCGGGATGTTCTCGCTGTCGGGCTCGCCCTCCGACGAGTCCCCCTCGTACATGCCCAGGGCACTCGAGCTCCGCCGGCTCCGCACCGTGGCGAGGTGCGAGGCCAGGGCCCGCACGTCCTCCTTCTCGTAGTCCTCGAGGTCCTCGAGCTGGAGGTCCGACACTGACTCGATCGGGGACGGGCCCTTGTCCTTCTCGTCCGGGCTCTCCTCTTCGGAGCTGCGCCTCTCGGACTCGCCGTACGCGCCGGTGATCTCCGAGGAGCGGACGAGGTTGGAGAGGAACTCTGCCTCCGAGACGGGCAGGCCGAGCATGGTGATGAGGCGGGCGCCCAGGGCGAGGCCCGTGTCGAGGGTCATGGTCACGACCTCGTCGGCGCCGGCCTTGCGGAGCTCCACGGCGTGCGCCGCGTTCTGCGCCTGGGCAAGCACGAGGGTGTTGGGGTGGTTGACCTTGACCGACAGCACCGCCCTGACGGACCGCTGGCGGTTCGAGATGCACACCACCACGGCGCCGGCGCGGTCGATGCAGGCCCCCTCCAGGATGTCCGGGTTGGACTCGTCGATGGGCAGGGAGATGAAGCCCAGCGCCCGGGAGGCGGGCAGCCGCTTCTTGTTGTAGTCGATCACCACCACCTCGCGCGCCCCCGGGGCCGCGCCCGTGATGGCGTCCACCTCGCTCAGAGGGAACGCCATCATGCTCGCCACGGCCATCCCCACGGGTTCGGCGCCCACCACGACGATGGGCCGCGTGGCTAACACCCGGGCCTCGTCCGCGGTGAGCAGCTCGCAGGTGGGCCCGTCAGCCTCAAGGGGCTCCTGCCCGGCCTCCCCCTTGCTCTCGATCTTCTCTACGAAGTCGCCGGCCACCTTGGCGAACTCGGCCAGGGCCGGCGTGAGGGCCATGGACAGGATTACAACGATGATGAGGAGCTTGTTGAGCTCGTACGGGAGCACCCCCAGGTCCTTGGCCAGCGCCAGCATGACGAAGGCGAACTCGCCCCCCTGCGACAGGAGGATCCCCAGCCTCGTCGAGTCAGCCCACGACAGCATGCCGCCGAACCGGCCGAAAGGGATCAGCACCAGCGTCTTGACCGCCAGGAGCCCCCCGAGCAGCGCGAAGATGCTGGGCCAGTTGCGGACGAACACCTCGTATTCGACCGACGCCCCCGTCGAGAGGAAGAAGAGCCCAAGGAGGATGCCCTTGTAGGGCTTGATGTCCACCTCCACCTGGTTGCGCTTGTCAGACTCGGCCAGGAGCACCCCGGCCAGGAAGGCGCCGAGGGTGTCGGAGAAGCCGATCTCGTCCGTCAGAAAGGACGTTCCGGCGACCGTGAGCAGGCACAGCGAGACGAAGGCCTCGGTGCTCCGCGCCTCAGCCACGAAGTCGAACGCCGCCCGGAGGACGGTCCGCGACGCCAGAACCACCAGCCCGAGGGCGCCGAGGGCCTTGAGAGACGCGGGTACGGCGCCGTCGAGGAGTCCAGACGACCCGAAGTCGCTCTCGAGCCCCCCCGCGGCCTCGATCAGCGGCAACAGGACCAGCAGGGGCACAACGGCGATGTCCTGCATGAGGAGCACCCCGAGCGCCCCGGCGCCGTACCGCGTGGCCAGCTCCCCGCGCTCCTGGAGGAGCTGCAGCACGAAGGCGGACGACGACAGGGCGAGCGCGCTGGCGATGATGACCGCCTCGTCAACCGTCCGGATCGACACGAGGGGCGCCGGGGCGTGGAAGACCCTTTCCAGGATTCCCTCCCCGATGCCCCCGATCCCGGGGAGCACGGCCGGGGACGACAGGATCGTGAAAACAGCCGTCGTGGCGGCCACCTGCGGCAGCCCGACGCCGAAGGCGTACCGCGCCAGGGCCTGCAGTCGCTCCGTGTTGAGCTCCAGGCCCATCTCGAAGAGCAGGAAGAGGATCCCGAACTCGGAGATGATGGCGATGTCGTCCGGGTCGCGCAGGAGGCCGAACGACTGGAGGCCGAAGCCGGCCAGGAGGTAGCCGAGGACGGGGGAGATCTTAAACTTCTTGAAGAGGGGCACGATGATAACTGCGGGGGGCGGGGGACGGAGGGGGGGCTCCTTCGCACAACGCCGTTGGTGGTGCTGCGTGCTGCACGCCTCTCCCCCGCGCGCCCGGCAGGCCCGGGTCGCGGTCCCCCGCAGCGTATCGGACAGCCCGGGGCACGGGCGATGCACTGCGCTGGAAGCTCCCCCCCGGGTGCGGTGGAGACCCTCCCGCAAAGAGTGGAGGAGGAGGCGTGGGGGGGGACTTGCCCGTCGAGGCGAGGAACGTCAACAAATCCTCCCCGAGGTCCACGGAGAGGCCAGTCGGGTCCGCTTGCACCCGGTGAAGGTCGCCTCTCCGCTCATCCCCGCTGTTCTTCGCCCCGTACTTGAGGGGGCGGCCAATATGGAGGGCCCCCCGCGCGCTTTCCGCTGCCCTCCACCTTTTCGAGGGAGCCCGATCGCCCCCTCCCACGACCCCACGTGCCCCCGCCGACGCGGAAGCCGACACGCCACGCGCTAACCGCGACGCCCAGGGCGCGCGTGACGAACCCAGACACCCCCCAGCGGCCCCCCGTCGGAGGTGAGCATTCATTGCGACGAATGCAATGCAAACCCCAGAGCAGCCCGCCTGCGACCGAAAGAGGAGGGGGGGGGGGGCTATCGACACCGCTCATCCCACAGATAGCCACGCTGACGCGTATCGCGACGGCGAACGCGGGCGCATCGGCCCGCTGTGGACCCACCCTCTGACTTCTGCTCGGAGACCACTGATGCTGCCACTCTCCCTGTCTCCTTCCTGGTCGACAAAGGCGCTTCGTGAAGGGCGAGTCTTGGAAGGAGGGTTTGCCTGTTGCGTTCCCCCGTCAGGACGCATATTGAGGGGGGGGGTGTGGGGGACGGCGCGGCGTGGACTCGAACAGGGCCCCGTACGACAGAAGAACCCATCCTCCTCCGGAACTCACTCCCCAATTCCGGCCTCCCCTGCCCTCATTACGCCGCATGCGGCCGCAACATGCTTGAAATTGAGCGGCTGGCCCCCAAGCGCCTCCCTTTGTCTCGCCGTCGCCCCGGCTGCTGACCGGCTGCCACTTGAACCCTAGTCCCCACCTCCCCCCACCTTCCACAACGCCCCCGCTTCCGGGATAGCTGGACGACAAGGCGGACCCATGGGGAAGAAGGCCAAGGAGGGCAAGTCCGGCAATGCCGTGCAGTACCTCACCCGGAACCAGGTGACGCAACTAGGGTGGCTGCTCCCCCTCCCCCGCGCCGAATCCCCCTCCTCCCTGCATACATCGCGCTTCGACGCATAGTAACGGGATATTCATCGAGAATGAATCCCGGGCGCCTCACATATGGCCGGACAATCGCCCCGGGGGCGTGCGGCCGGGCCGTCCTCGCCGAGCCTCGCCACCCCCGCCCCTCCGCGTGCGACGGCGCGCGGGCGCACCTCCCACCGCCCCGCCGCGATCCGCGCGGCGGCGAACTCCGCGTGTTTCTCGGAATGCGGGACCACATGGGCCGCTGGGAGCGGTGCACAGCGCGCAGTCGTCGATCCTCCTCGTCCCCCAGCGGCGGCCCGCCGGCCCGGGGACTGAGCTCCCGCCCCCCCCCCCCCCCCCCCCCCCACCCCCGCCCGGGGGGGGCCCCCCCCCGGTTTCTCCCCCCCCGGGGGAACCCCCCCTTCTGCTTTGACCCGCCGCTCCCCGGGCCGCCCGGGGGGGGG
>Ga0181583_10001750_pt1 | contig 16114 bp, 10 predicted proteins | sample 071ome_31_FD_132461 | JGI IMG/M metagenome (GOLD analysis project Ga0181583, IMG submission 132461) | Coastal salt marsh microbial communities from the Groves Creek Marsh, Skidaway Island, Georgia - 071405CT metaG (megahit assembly) | ecosystem: Environmental > Aquatic > Marine > Intertidal... | reverse complement strand
CCATATCGGCGCCGCTTCAGCCCTCAGTGAGGGCGGAGATCCTGAAGTCCTGAACCAGCACCTGAATGCCGTCATGCATGAAGACCTTGGGCTGGCCGAAGGCGCCAGGCTCAGGGCCATGATAATGGTGATTCGCTCGCTGCTGCGTGATGACCGCTACGAGCAGGCCCAGCAGTCACTGGATGAAGCTTTTGAATGGGCCGAGGAGCATGCACTGCCACTGATGGAACTGAACGCGCTGCAGGCCTCTCATGCATTCATGATGCGCCAAGATTACCAGCCGTTTATTGAAGCCTCTCTCCAGGAAGCGCCGAACTACGGCGACGCCTGGTTTATTCCGGGCTACTTTGCCACTGTGATCAGGCGCTACAAGGAGGCCGTGGATTTTTTCAGTGAGGCTGTCTCACTGCAACCGAATCACTGGGAAGCGCAGGTTTACCTTGGACAGAATCTCTTGCGGCTAAACAGGATCAATGAAGCCATTGCCCACATTAATACTTCCTACGAAGGCAATGCCTTCAATCCGATGACCGTAAACCTCATGCGTCTGCTGGATAACTTCACCAGTGACTTTGTCAGCATCAGCTATCCGGATCCGCCAGAGGGCCCCTTGCCGGAGCTGATCCTGCGGCTGGGCCAGGATGAAAAAGCCGTGCTCGACAAGTATGCAAGGCAGCTCTCTGAGGACAGTATCGCCGTTTACAAAGAGCGTTACCGCCTCGATCCAAAAGAGCCAATCATCGTCGAGATATATCCTAATCACGAAGATTTTATAGTGCGCTCCATCGGTATGCCGGGTGTCGGACTGCTGGGAGTCACCTTTGGCTACCTTTTTGCCATGGACTCACCGACTGCTCATCCTGAACAGAAGTACCACTGGGGCACCACCCTCTGGCATGAGATGGCCCACGTCTTCACACTCGGGGTTACCGAGAACCTGGTGCCGCGATGGGTATCAGAAGGCATCTCCGTTTTCGAGGAGTGGCGCACCGGCCCCATACCGGGCCGTAAGATTCCGACGGACGTCCTGCAAGCCATGGCCGAGGATAAATTCCTGCCGATTGCCAAGCTCGATGATGGCTTCATGCGGCCGGAATACTCCGGGCAGGTGATTGTTTCCTACATGCAGTCGGGCCTCGTTTTTGAATTTATTGATCTGGAATACGGCTTCGACAAGATCGTCGACATGCTCTACATGTTCAACGATGGGCTGAGCCCTGTTGAGGCTATTGAAAAAAGCCTGGGTATCAGTGATAGCGACTTCGACCGGCACTTCAAGCAGTTCATCGATATCGAGTACGGACCATTGCTAGGTTCACTCCCCGTCTGGATGGAAGACATGAATGCCATTTACTCGGCGCTCAGGGAGGAGCAGTGGGAGGAGGCCGCGGCAGCGGCCGAACGTGCCATTTTCACTTATCCGGAGTACGTGGAAGTAGACAGCCCTTACATTGTATTGGCCCGCGCCAACAAAGAACTGGGAAATGCCGACGCTGAGTTTGAGGCGCTGCAGTCTTTCTGGAAAAACGGCGGCTACCTGCCCAATGCACTGCTTGCCCTGGCAGACCATTACCTGGAGCAGGAAAATAATCCGCTTGCAGAAGAAGTCCTGGAAGATGCCAACTGGGCAGACCCCTTTCTGGAAGAGCTGCATGTGAAACTTGGCGATCTGTACATTGAAACCAACCGCCCGGAACTGGCCATCGAGGAATTCGAAGTTCTGCTGGCACTTGATCCGCTGGACAAGGCCGCGGCCAACTACCGGCTTGCCAATGCCTGGTATGCGCTGGACAATGCTGAGAAGTCCATGGAATACCTGATGACTGCCCTGGACATTGCACCGCAATACCGACCTGCCCAGAAGCTGCTGCTGGAACTCAGCCGGATATCGAACTGAAACTAACAACTACAAAATTGAATCGACTATACAAGTAAACAGGAAAGCACTATGAGTGAAGTCACCAATGCCTTTGACACTGAAGAAACCCGGGAGCTGGTCAAAACTTTCCAGTCCGCCAACACCAATATCCGGGAACAGATAGCCGGCACCATTATTGGCCAGCAGGATATTGTCGACAACCTGCTGATTACGCTCTACGTGGGCGGCCATTGTCTGATCACCGGCATGCCCGGTACGGCGAAGACCCTGCTCGTGCACACCCTGGCTTCCGCATTGGGACTGACCTTTAACCGCATCCAGTTCACCCCGGACCTGATGCCCACCGATATCACCGGTACTGACATGGTTGAGGAAGATCAGAGCACGGGCAAAAGAGAATGGCGCTTTATTGGGGGCCCCGTGTTCACAAATGTCCTGCTTGCAGACGAAATTAACCGTACCCCCCCCAAAACACAGGCTGCCTTGCTGGAAGCGATGCAGGAAAAAACCGTTACCGTGCGCGGCCAGATTCATCAGCTGTCCAAACCATTCCTGGTGCTTGCGACGCAGAACCCGATCGAACTGGAAGGAACCTACCCGCTGCCCGAGGCACAGTTAGACCGTTTTCTCTTCAACGTGATCCTCGATTACCTGACCCCGGAAGAGGAAGTCGCTGTACTGGAGCGCTTCACAAAACGCGTTGATATGCCTGAGGTGAAAGCCTGTACGAGCAGCGATGAAATCATCAAGTTCCAGTGGTTGGTCCGTCAGGTACCCATTTCGCAAACCGTTACCCGCTACGCGGTGGACATTGTCAGGGCGACACGTCCTGCTGATCCGCTGGCCACGAAATCCATCAAGAAATACATCAACTTTGGCTCCAGTATTCGTGCCTCAATGAACCTGGTCCTGGCCGCCAAGGCCAGAGCACTGATGGAAGGCCGTTATCACGTCACACCTGACGATGTGAAAGCGCTGGCCATGCCGATACTCAGGCATCGCGTGCTGCCAAATTACTATGCTGAATCCGATGGCGTCACCGTGGACGATATCCTGGAAAGCATGATCAACGATCTTGCTGCACCTGCTGAAGCGGCGTAGACCCAGAGCCAGTTAAGCATGAGCACAAACACTGACAACCGCCCTGCCCCGATGCGACTGCTGGACCCCTCGGTCCTAAGTGCCATGTCCAACCTGGAACTGGTGGCCAAAGCCGTGGTGGAAGGGTTTGTGATTGGTCTGCATCGCTCGCCAAAATTCGGCTTCAGCCAGGAGTTCGTAGAGTACCGTCAGTATGCAGACGGTGACGACCCCCGCTATATCGACTGGAATGTCTATTCCCGTACAGACCGCACCGTCATCAAGCGCTTTAAAGGCGAAACCAACAGCCACCTGATGCTTTTGCTGGATACCAGTGCCTCCATGGGCTATGGATCCGGTGAGTCCAGCAAGCTGCAGTACGGTAAGTACCTTGGCGCGAGCCTCGCCTACCTTGCTGCGCGTCAGCATGATGCCGTCGGTGTCATGCTCTTTGACGACGAAGTGAAAGAATACCGCCCCCCCGCAAGCAAACCCGGTTCACTGCAGGGTGTTATCCACACGCTGGACGCTGCCCAGGCTTCGAAAGGGACCGATATCAATCAACCGATGACCCGCTTTCGCGAGCACATCAAGAAACGCGGGCTGGTAGCGGTGATATCTGACTTTTACTGTGATGCCGAGGAGCTACTGGAAAATATTCGTCCACTGGCACTGCATGGCCAGGATGTGATCATGTTCCATCTCCTGGACCGGGAAGAAATTACGCCTGAAATAAAACAGTCCACGCTTTACGAAGACATGGAAACCGGACAGGCCATTGAAGTTGAACCGGCCTTCATGCAGAAAGCCTACAGGGATAAAATTCAGAAGCACATTGCATCCATTAAAGAGGCTGCTAATGGTATTCGTGCTGACCACGTTCTGCTGGACACGTCAGAGCCGCTGGATAAGGCCCTGCACAACTACCTGACCTTCAGGGAAAAGCGGGGCTGATAAATGGCATTACTTGGACCTCTTTTTCTTCTCGGCCTACTGGGGGTAGCCATTCCCCTCTGGCTGCATCGCCTCGAAACCCAGGTGACTGAACGTGAGCCTTTTGCCACGACCATATTTCTGGAGCCAGCCAAAAAACGTATTCACGTTAAGAAAAAACTTAAGTACCTCTTGCTCATGGCGCTTCGCATCCTCTTTTTTGTCCTGCTGGTGCTGGCTTTCGCTCGACCGGTGTTTTATGCGCCGCCACAGGCAATCGTCACTGAAGAATCTACGCACCATGTCATTGTGATGGATACATCATTTTCTATGCAGACAGAGGGATACTTTGATGCTGCCAGGGAAGCGGCAGAAAATATCCTCTCGCAAATGGAAGACGATGATATTGCCAGCCTTTACAGCGCCTCCACCAATGTCGCCAGTGTGGTCTCTGCAACCAGCAACCCTGAAGACATTCGTCAGGGTGTCGATGCCTTGGCACCTGGAAATGGCAAGCTGGACCTTGGCAGCATGATCAGCTCACTCAATACCATGATCGAAGCTAGCCAGGCCAATTTTGTGCTGCATGTAATCAGCGATTTTCAGCAAACCGGGCAGGCGGTTCGTTTTGCCGACATGATTCCGGACGTGATCAACGGTCGTCCGGTGAGCCTTGAAATAGTAAGAGTGGTGAGCGAGAGCCCAGAGAACTGGGCAATAGATTCCGTTGTGGTCAACGGGCTCAACAATATAGAAGTTGGTATTCGCGGTTTTACCCGCAGCAGCAGTGACCGCACCGTATCTTTAAGCGTTAATGGAGAGCTGCAGCAGGAAATTGAGACCCGGCTGCAGGGAGAAGGCATTACCTTTGTCACCTTTGAGAATGCTGTTTTTGCGGAGGGCGATAACCGCCTTGATATTCGCCTGACACCTTCTGACTCCCTTGCGGGTGATGACCTCAGGCATACCGTCTATGATAACTCACCACCTGCGCCAGTCTTACTGCTGACCGATGATGAGGATTCACTGGGCGTCACCTATATAACCGCGGCACTAGAAACTGCTCCGCGCGGCTACGAAGTCATCCTGCAATCTATCGAAGGCCTAGACCCGCGAATTTTGCAAAGGTACCCATGGATAGTGATTGAGGATATCGGGGCCATCAACGCAAGCCTGGCCGGCGCTATTAATAACTACATCAGCGGCGGCGGTGCCGTTCTGGCGGCATCCGGAGAGTCTGTGTTCGGGCTTTCGAGCATCCCAGTGCTGGGCCTGGACATTTCCAGCAGTGCGCTGGGGCGTGAAAGCCGTAACCCGATTACCATGATTGACAGCAGTCACCCCGCACTCAGTGAGTCAGCCGGCTGGAGTTCTGTAAACGTCAGATCGATACCCGTCGAGATTACTGATGACGACCGCGTTCTGGTCGCCCAGGCAAATGAGCAGCCTGTTCTTCTGGAGCGCACCATTGGCCGAGGCAAAATCATGCTGCTCGCAACAGCGCTGGACAATTCATTGAGTGATTTACCGGTGAAGCCCGTGTTTGTGACTTTCATGGCTGAAGCCGCGCGCTACCTGTCCAACGAAAACCTGCTGATCAGGGAGCAGATAGGCGAGAGCTTTTTGCAGCTTTCCGTGGCCGGAGGCGCATCGGGACAGGTTTACGACCCTGATGGCGAAAGCCTGCTGTCCCTGGCCGACACAACCCAGGCGCAGGATATTTCACTGGATAAAACCGGTTACTACCAGGTGTTTACTTCGGGCGGGGAAGTGCTGGTGGCGGTGAATCCAGATCGCAGGGAATCTGACCTGGCCATAATGGATGCCCAGGTACTGCAAAACTGGCAGAATGTAGTGGCCGGTACTGCCCGCAGCGATGAACAAAGCCTGAATGCTGAATCAGTAACCCAAGAAGAAGCACTGGAGGAGCGTGAAATCTGGCGACTGTTCCTGTTCATGCTTGTTATCATAGTTCTCGCTGAGTCTATCCTCGGAAACCAGCATCTTCGCGTTAAAACCGGAACGCTTTAAACATGAGTACCTCACGGCTTGACCAATACCTAGAGTCTTTCAAACAACGTTTGAAAAAACTCACACTTCTTCAGGGCATAGCAGCCACTGCCGTGGTGCTATTGGTTATTGCTTTACTTGGCGCATGGTTCACAACGGCGAGTGGATTTTCAGCTGAAACTGTCGCCGCCTTCCGCATCATCCTTGTGCTGGCTGTTGCCGCCGTAATAATCACCAGGATTGTAAATCCGATGAAAGAGCTGGATGCCAATATCAGCAGCAAGCTTGAGTCCAGGTCAGAAGATTTCGGCGGTCGCATAGAAACCTATGCACAAATGAAAGAGGAAAATAATCCGTTTCGGGAACTCCTTGCAGAGGATGCGCTTAAGGTAAGCGAAAAGAATCCTGTTGATGTCATTATCAACAAAAATGATCTCAACATAGCCGGTGCCATTGGCGCATTAGCAGTTGTCATTCTTGTTGCGATGATGGTGGCAGGCCCCGGGCTCATGAATTACAGCCTGCGAAATCTTTTTGCCGGATGGGCTTTTGATGACCTGCTGCCGCCACAATCCATAGTGGTCACTCCAGGTGACCAGAGCGTGAGGCGCGGTGCCAACCTGCGCATCATGGCAGCGATGGAAGGCTTCTCACCGAATGAAGCTGTCATCCACGTGCGGGAGGCAGACGGGGACTGGCAGGAAGTCAGCATGGTCCAGAGTCCGGCTGGTTTTGAATTCACTTTCTTCTCCATGCAGCAGGAAATAGCTTATTACATCAGCACCACTGGCCTGCGCAGCCCTGAATTTACCGTGCAGGTTGTTGACGTGCCCGGTATTGAAAGCCTGGAGCTGACCTACCACTATCCTGAATGGACAGAGCGCGAACCCGAAGTTTTCAGTGAAGGTGATATCCGCACGCTACCAGGCACAAGAATTGAATTAACCGTCACCACAACTGCGGCCCTGCCCGGCGGCGAACTTGTCCTCAATGATGAGGGGCAGCCGCTGGTGATTGAAGGTGTACAAGCCTCTACGGAATTCATGGTTGAGGATGAAGGCGAGTACTTCATTGCCGCTATTGTCGGCGGAGAACAGGTACGCCTGAGTGACGACTACTTTATTCGCCTGGCTGATGACGGCAAACCGGTTATTACTTTCGTGAGGCCCGGTGGGGACTGGAATGCCAGTAATATCGAGGAGGTAACTGCCCGTATCGAAGCCAGTGATGATTTCAACCTTGAAACACTGACGCTGAAATATTCTGTAAACGGCGGTGAATGGGAAAGCGTATCGCTCGCCGAAAATATTCGCGATATTACCGCCGAGCATATCTTCATGCTTGAAGATATCCGCGTACCTGAAGAGGAAGTCATCGAAAGCAACGTCGGCCAGTTCACCATCATTACCGAGGAAGCAGCTACTGAACTTGCAATCGAAGAAGACACCCAGGGCTACATTGATCTTATAGATGGCCGTGACGAAGCAGAACCTCCTGCTCTGAGCGAGGGGGTTCCCCTGGTGCCCGGTGACCTGATTTCCTTCTATGCTGAAGGCAGTGATCGCAACCAGACCGTGCGCACTGACATGTTCTTTATCCAGATCCAGAATTTCCAGCGCCGCTATTCACAATCCCAGTTATCCGGCGGCGGTAGCGGCGGTGCTGGCGGCGGTCCTCAGGATGAAATTTCCAATCGCCAGCGTCAGATTATTACTTCAACCTGGAACCTCATTCGCGAGCAGGCAGAAGATACTGACGCCGGCCAGATCCAGGTGAATTCGTCACTGCTCTCCGAACTTCAGACAACCCTGGCTGAACAGGCCACGACACTCGCGCAGAGAACCCGTGCTCGTCAGCTGGCCAACCAGGACGACCAGATTGAACAGTTCGTGGTCAACATGGAACGTGCTGTACAAAGCATGTACCCCGCGTCTGAACGTCTTGCCGCGATAGAACTTGATGATGCGATAGCACCGGCCCAGGAGGCCCTGCAGCACCTGCTGCGCGCGGAGGCAGTGTTCAATGAATTCCAGGTTCAGAACCAGCAGCAAGGCGGCGGTGGTGGCGGAGGCGGCCGTGCCCAGCAGGACCTGGCAGAAATGTTTGAGCTGGAAATGGATCTTGAGCTGAACCAGTACGAAACCGGCAGCAATGTCTCTCCCCAGGCCCAGCAGGCTGAGCAGGAAGACATCATGGACCAGCTTGATGAACTGGCACGGCGCCAGGAACAGCTCGCGAACAACCTGCGCAACCAGCAGCAGCTCAGTGAAGCACAGCGTTACCAGCAGGAGATGCTGCGCAGGCAAACTGAGGAATTACAGGAAAGGCTCGAACAGCTGCAGCAGCAACGCCAGCAGCTCTCACGTGGCAGCTCCCCCCAACAGGCAGAGAATTCTCCCGGTCAGCAAGGCCAGGGACAACCTGGGCAGCCTGGCCAGGATGGGCAAAGTGGGAACAGCGGCAACAATGGCGAGGCCCAGGAACAGGTTGCAAGCAACACTCTCCAGCAAAGGCTTGAAAGTGCTATCAGGGCCATGCAGGAAAGCAGCGAAGCCATGCGTGGCGACGTCAGTCCTGAAGAATTGCAGCGTGCCGCTGAAGAAGCGCAGCGTCAGCTTGAAGGTGCCCGTGAGCAGATTGTGGCTGACCAGCTGGCAGACATGCAGTCCTCATTCAACAACATGGCTGACCAGGCCCAGAACATGGTGAGGGAGCAGCAGCGCCAGGAACAGGTGCTGCAAAATGCCATGGCGAAAGCGGTCGCCGACCGGGAAAGTGGCGAGGATGAAAACAGCCGCGGCATGGAACTGGCCGAAGAATGGGCGCTGGCAAGAGAAAAAGCCCAGCTGGCGGAAGATCTTTCCAGCCTGCAGGAGCAGATGCTAAGGTCAATGCAGCGTTTTGGTGATGACGTTCCGGATGCTGCCCGCGAACTGGAAAGAGCCAACCAGGAAGTTGTGGAAAGCGAGCTTGAGCAGGCGCTGACCAATGCCTCACTTTATATCGATGCTGGATATGGTCTTTATATTGCCGGAAACGAAAGTGCAGTCACCGCAGAAATGCTTCGTCTGGCCGACCGGCTGAGGGATGCCCAGCAACTGGTAGAAGGCCAGGGAGCACCGGGTACCTCTGACGTCGATGTTGCCCGCCGCCAGGCCCAGTCTCTCAGGGCGCAATTACAGCAGCAGCTTGCACAGAATGGACAGCAAGGTCAAGATAGTCAGCCCTCAGAAAGTCAGCAGGGACAGGCCAACCAGCCTGGCGGAAATCAGCAGGGTAATAATCAAGAAGGCGGCCAGCCCAGGGGCGGAGCCTTTGGCGGTGATCGCCTCGCCCGCAACCAATTTGGTTCCTGGTCGGGAGTAGACCCACTCTACAACGGGCCAATTGACGTGCCGGAACAGTTTTATGGCGACCTGGACCAGTTCACTGACACTGCAAGGCAAGCGGCGCAGGACCTAGAATTGAACGCCGAGGAACTGGCGCAGATGCTGGACTGGATACGTCAGCTGGAAGCCACGCGCCTGAATCGCAATGAAGATATTTTGGCCCAGGAATTCAACGACATGCTGGCCCTTATTGAGCAGTTAGAAGTTGGCCTACAAATGGAAGGTAACAGCAGCATTTCAAATAACGTGCGCTCAGCAACGGCAGAAGTGATTCCAGATAAGTACCAGGAATCAGTGGCAGAGTATTACCGCCGTTTGAGTCGCGAATGATCGGACTATTTAATCGTAGCCTTCATGCGAGGAAAAAAACTCGTGCAATAGTGTTACAAAACAAATTGGCAGATACATCTTTCATTGGCGGTCAATTCGTTTTCTTTTCCGCGCAGTGGCTGGTTCTGACTATCTGCGCTCTATCTCCTCTTAAGGTCAATTCTGCGGCCCCGGAGAGCGTCCTGGCAATCGCTGGAAATTATGTCGGTCATGCATATAACGGGGCCAACCTTGATCCCGTTACAACTGTGATGGCTTTCGATGACAACGGCCGCTTTATGGGCCGGTACAAAGTTGATGATGAAAGCAGACCTTTCGAGGGGACGCTGTCCGGGCTTATTCAGGAGGGTGAGAGAGCATTTTCGATGGAATGGACAGACATGGACGGTGAGGGGTTTGTCTACATGGAATTTAACAAGGACTATTCTGCATTTGTCGGCTCATGGACTACTACCGATGGGGACGAACAGTTCCCCTGGAACGGCAAGCGCCAATAATTGTTTTCTGCTCAACAAAAACCCGTTAGCATTGCCACGCAGTTTTCATCATTAAACATCCCGGAGAAGTTATGAGATTAATAAACCATACATGTATTGGCACAAATAACATGGAAAAAGCTGCAGAGTTTTATTCCTCAGTGCTGGCCACGCTTGGCGCTACTATTGTTGGCACCGTTGAGGGTCATTCAACTATGTTTGGTACCGATGAAGGGCCCGAGCTGATAATCGTAAATCCTGCAAACGGTGAACCCGCTACAGTTTCCAACGGTGGCACCTACGGCTTTAAGGCCCCGTCCCGGGCCGCGATTGACGAATTCCATGCCAACGGCCTGGCTCTTGGCGGCACCGATGAGGGTGCACCTGGACCTCGCGCTTTCGCTCCTAACGCCTACGCTGCATATTTGCGTGATCTTGACGGCAATAAGATATGCGCTGTCTGCATGGAAGCGGAATAATCAAATAGTAGATGCAATCAGATTATTTATTGACTGCACCTTTATTTTAAGCATCACGAGCTTGCGGAGATCTAAATGGCAAGAAATGCACTCTTCACGATTACTGCGCTGACCGCACTTTCTGCAATGCCGGCTATCGCTCATCATGGTTTTGGGCTTTTCCAAGTTGATACCGTAGTGAAATATGAAGGCACTATTACTGGTATGGATTTCGTTAATCCCCACTCCTACCTCTACTTCGACAGGGTTGATGAAAATGGCGACACGATCAATATGCGTTGTGAGATGCGGGCCGCCATTTTGTTGAGACGCTCCGGCTGGTCCAAGGAAATGTTCGAGGAGGGACTTCCAGTGTCAGTAGAGGCAAATCCCCATAGGGATGACCCCTCTGCCTGTTACACCGAGAACATTACTATAGGCAACCGGCCTACGATTAACCGTAATGACCAGTTCACAATAGAAAACCCGGTAGATACCTCTAATCGTTCATCGATTGCCGTCAATGGCGATCCTAACATTAGTGGTGACTGGGCTGTTGAACAGCTAGTTCTGACAGTGCCCCCAGAGGGAGGGCGGGGGAATTTGGTGCCAAGACGCTTCCGTGATGCTTACGCTGGGGGCTCTATCTCGATAGAAGAGATTCGTGCCCAGAACCCCCGTAATCCAAGGCCACAATACACCGAACGCGGCCTAGCTGAGGCACAGGCTTTTGAAATGTGGAATCCGGAACATAATCCCAGATTACGCTGTTTGCCTACTAGCATCATATACGACTGGACCTTTGACTGGCCGGTTAACCGGATTACGCAGGAAGATGACCGAATCATCATGGACTACGGTCTCTACTCCAACCGCCGCATAATTCACATGGACCCGGATGCCAAGCCTGTCGAAGCATTACCAAATAATCCGGGTCACTCGATTGGCCACTGGGACGGTAATACGCTGGTAGTGGAAACCTACGGATTTAGCGACGGCGTGGTGGCGCCGCCCACAAGAAACAGCACTGAAATGTACATTATTGAACGTTTCACCATTGATGCAGACAACTGGGTATTGCGCAGGGACTACACTATTACTGACCCTGTCTACCTTGCAGAACCCTGGACCGGTGCCGATATTGTCTACCTATCAGATGTACCGTTTTCCAACGACGGTTGTGTGGAGCTCACCCCGGAGTTTGCTGAGTAACGACCGCATTGAATCCAAATCACTTAATCTACAGAGGTTAGCCTTTAACCAATCGTTCTAAGGCACTTTGCCTCTAATAAACTTGGTGCCTAAGAAATAATCTTGAAAGGAGGAATAGGTGTAATTGCACATTCGCAATTAGCCAATTTTTGAATAAAGTTTTTCCTTTCAGTACCCCGCCGACCGTCTAATCCTTTTTATCTAGAACAAGAAAACTGTAATCGTATGGATTAGATTCCGACGCCTCAAAATCCGCACGGGCGACTTCATCCCAGAGACTTCTATCAAATTCCGGAAAGGTAGCATCGCCCTCTACTTCAGCATGGACTTCGGTAAGGTACAGCCTGTCGGCCAGTGGCATGGCAAGTGCGTAGATCTCGGCACCTCCGATGACCATGGCTTCCGCGACACCATCGATTTCAGCGATACTTTCACACAGGGTCATGGCCTGATTTAGTGAATTTACCACCCGCACGCCCTCGATAGAGACGTTCGGATTTCGCGTAATGACAATGTTGGCTCTACCGGGTAAAGGCTTGCCAATTGACTCGTAGGTGTTACGCCCCATGATGACAGGCTTGCCCATGGTGATGCGCTTGAAGTATTTCAGGTCTTCGGGAAGGTGCCAGGGTAGGCTGTTATTGCGGCCTATGACACGGTTCTGCGCCATGGCCCAGACAAGGGATAAATTCATACAGAAACTGGTGCAGCAATATGTGGCTGTGCTTCGTAATCAAGGATTTCAAAATCCTCGTACTCATATTCATAAAGACTAAGAGGCCGCCGCTTAATATTGAGCTTCGGCAATGGCCCCGGTGAACGGGACAGCTGCTCACGCGCCTGCTCTAAGTGATCCTTATAAAGGTGGACATCACCTCCGGTCCAGACAAAATCACCTACATTGAGGTCGGACTGCTGCGCCATCATATGCGTTAACAGCGCATAGGAGGCGATGTTAAAAGGCACGCCAAGGAAAGTATCACAGGATCGCTGGTAGAGCTGACAGGACAGTTTTCCTTCGGCCACGTAAAACTGGAACAGTGAATGACAGGGAGGAAGGGCCATTTCATCAACGTAGGCCGGGTTGTAGGCGACAACGATGAGACGGCGGGAATCAGGGTTATTCTTTATATTATTGAGCACGTTATCGATCTGGTCGACCGCATGCCCGTCCTTGCCAGGCCAGGACCGCCACTGAAACCCATAGACTGGGCCAAGCTCTCCATTTTCATCTGCCCACTCATCCCAGATGCGGACCTGGTTGTCTTTAAGGTACTTGATGTTGGTGTCGCCATTGAGAAACCAGAGCAGCTCAATAATGATAGAGCGAATATGAAGCTTCTTTGTCGTCAGGAGTGGAAAACCCTCGGCCAGGTTGAAGCGCATCTGGTGGCCAAAGACAGAAAGGGTCCCGGTGCCAGTGCGATCCTCTTTCTCTGCGCCGTGATCAAGAATATGCTGCATCATATCCAGATACTGTCTCATCAGGTTGTCCTTTTTATCTCAGTTAGCGACGGCCATCTTACCGAAGGTGTCCTTGCGGTAGGAAAGGAAAAGAATAATTAGTCCACCAATAATCATTGGTATAGAAAGCTGCATACCCTTGGTCATCCAGTCAAAGGCCACGAAGCCGATGTGGGCATCCGGTTCCCGAAAAAACTCGGCGAATGTTCGGAACACACCATAACCCGTTATAAAGACTCCGGTCACGGCAAAAGTGGGCCTGGTTTTTGCTGAGAAAAACCAGAGAATACAAAAGAGTGCTAAGCCCTCAAGAGCAAACTGATAAAGCTGTGAGGGATGGCGAGCGAGCTGCTGCGGATCCGCGGGAAAAACCATGGCCCAGGAAACATCACTGGCCCTGCCCCACAGTTCCCCGTTGACAAAATTTCCAAGCCTTCCAAAAGCCAGGCCTAGTGGTGACAACGGGGCTACGAAATCAGAGACGGCAAAGAGCGATTTCTTAGTGCTGCGCGCAAACAGCCAGACGGCTATGCCGACACCGATCAAACCACCATGAAAAGACATACCGCCCTGCCAGATCTTTAACAGATTAACAGGGTTTTCCAGCAGCGAGCCGAAGTTGTAAAAAAGCATGTAGCCGATGCGGCCGCCTAGGATGACGCCAATGGCGCTGTTGGTAATGAGATCGGCAACCTGTGTAGAACTCCAGCCTGAATTTTCCCGCAAGCCCCGGCGGGTGCCAAGCCACCACGCTGCGGCAAATCCGGCGATATAGGTCAGGGCGTACCAGTGTATTTTTAGCGACCCCAGGTAAATAGCAACGGGATCGATTTGCGGAAATTGCAGCATGGGGACTAGTGGGGCCGGACCTTCATAGACTACTCAGAGTATATCTTCTTTAAACCCGCTTGATGAGAATATCGTCAGCTGTTTTTTGAGGTTCGCAGCAGCCTGTCGACGCCGGCATTGTAAAGCTCGATATCAACCAGGGCTTTCACGGCCTCAGTATCTTCTTCCATAAGTACCTTTTCAAGCAGGTCCCTTGCCTGATGGTAGTTCACATTGCGGATGACTGATTTGACTTTGAGCAAGCTGGTGGCGTTCATGGAAAGAACATCGTAGCCCATGGCCATGAGCAATACCGCTGCCCCAGGGTTGCCGGCCATTTCTCCGCAGACACTGACGCGCAGGTCGGCTTCATGCACTTCGCGGGCGATCCACTCGAGGGCGCGCAGCACCGAAGGATGCATGGTGGAATAACTGCCCGCTACCCTGGGGTTGTTGCGGTCAATCGCCAAGAGATACTGGCTCAGGTCATTACTGCCTACGGAAATGAAGTCCACACGTGAAACCAGGAGCTTGATCTGGTACATCAAGGCTGGTATTTCCATCATCACGCCCACCTTAGGCATGACAACATCAAGTCCTTCTTCGAGGAGTTCCTGGTGTGCACGCTTGATTAGCCTGGTCGAATAATCCACCTCGCTCATGTTACTTATCATAGGTAGGAGGATCTGCAGGTTATTCAGGCCAACACTGGCCTTCATCATTGCCCTTATCTGGGCGATAAAAATTTCAGGGTGATCCATGCTCACACGGATGCCGCGCCACCCTAGGAAGGGGTTTTCTTCCTTGATCGGAAAATAAGGCAGGGGTTTGTCACCGCCAATATCCAGGGTGCGCATAGTCACGGTTTTGGGTTCGAATGCCTCGAGCTGCTGACGATAGATTTCTGTCTGCTCGCGCTCGGTCGGAAAACGGTCTCTAAGCAGGAAAGGCACCTCGGTTCTGAAAAGCCCGATTCCTTCAGCGCCTCTCTCAAGCGAGCGCAGCACGTCTGTCATCAGGCCGGTGTTAACCCATAATTCAACGCGGTGGCCGTCCAGCGTTTCACAAGGCAGGTCCTTAATGGACTCAAGGCCCTCGGATAACTGTTCTTCCTCGCGGACTATTTCCTCGTAGCGCTCGCGAAGCTCATCTGATGGGTTGCTGTAAACTCGGCCGTTGTAACCGTCGACAATAATTTCTTTTCCGTCGAGTTCGGAGAAAGGTAAGTCCAGGATGCCCATCGCCGCCGGTATGCCCATGGCACGCGAGAGGAGGGCGACGTGGGAATGACCCGACCCCTTGGCCGATACAATACCTACCAGGCTTTCCTTTGGCACTTCGGCCAGCATCGCGGCACTTAACTCTTCACTGACCAGGATACAACGCTCCGGGTACTGGCGGTTCTTCTTTTCTTTTTCCTGCAAATAAAAAAGGACCCTCGAGCACAGATCCTTTATGTCCGTAGCGCGTTCCTTCAGGTAATCATCATCCATGTTTTCCAGGTTGCGAATATGACCACGGGCAACCCTGGCAAGGGCGCCCTGAGCCCAGTTGCCCTGCTCGATGTGCGCGATTACCTCTGCGCCAAGCGCATTGTCACTTAGCATGTGCAGGTAGGCATCAAACAGTTCGCGCTCCTCAGGCCGAAGCTGTCCCTTGACCTTCATTTTTAGTTCACTGATGTCGATGCGCACGGCATTGAGGCAGTCGTTAAAAAACTCAATCTCTTTCTTGGTGTCGTCAATCTTACGCTTGGGTATGGCACCAAGGTCTGCAGGCGGAAATACGGTGACCGCTTCGGCAATAACCACACCAGGCGCACCCGGCAGGCCGTCAAAAAAGGCATCGGTTGTTTTCAAACCGGTTGGACTGAGGCCGGTAATCGCATCCCTGGCTTCTTCGTTAGCGATAATACCCGCCAGCTGGGCCGAAAGTGTTATAAGAAAGGCTTCTTCATCTGCATCAAAATCTCGGGCTTCGGATTGCTGCACTACCAGAACGCCCAGCACCTCGCGCTGGTGAATAATCGGCACGCCGAGAAAGGACTCAAACTCT
>Ga0181583_10001746_pt1 | contig 16129 bp, 12 predicted proteins | sample 071ome_31_FD_132461 | JGI IMG/M metagenome (GOLD analysis project Ga0181583, IMG submission 132461) | Coastal salt marsh microbial communities from the Groves Creek Marsh, Skidaway Island, Georgia - 071405CT metaG (megahit assembly) | ecosystem: Environmental > Aquatic > Marine > Intertidal... | reverse complement strand
GGGGGGGGCGGGGGGGGGGGGGGGGGGGGGGGGGGGGGGGGGGGGGGGGGGGGGGGGGGGGGGGGGGGGGGGGGGGGGGGGAGTCGAGATGGGCGCGGTAAGGGCCGGGGGCGTGCTTGGTGACCCCCCCGCACCCCCCCGGACATTCGACAACTAGCCGGACCGAGGGCCCTGGGACCGCCGAACGCCCCCGGAATTCAACGAACCGAACACTGAACACCCAAATGTGTCAACTGGACCTCTCCACCCGGACCTGCTCGGCGCCCCTACCACGTGGGGACCCGACGAGCGTCGCCCCCGCCCACGAATGCCGTCGGGGCACCCAGGGGCTACAGCCTTCAGGGGAGGGCGGGGAAGGGGTCCTCCCGCTCGGGGAGCAGCTCCTCCGGGATGAAGCCGAAGCTCAGGTAGGCCGTCATGGGGTCCGTGCGGGCCACGTAGCTGATGAGGACCTCTTCTCCGGCCTTGACCTCGCGGGGCTCGTCGTCCCACAGCGCCGGCACGTACATGCGGACCGAGCCGTCCTCGCCCGTCATGCCCTGGGGCGGGGGCGCGTAGCACGAGTGGTTCATGAGGTCGATGAAGGGCGCCAAGCCCACCACGTCGTCGTCCCCGAAGCACCGTGACAGGACGTGCCCCAGTGCCCACCGGAACCTCCGCCGCTCGATCCCCAGCTCCCGCCCCCACCCCTCGCGCAGAACCTTCACCTGGGCCTCAATGGCCTCCTTGGCGTCGCTGTAGCGCTGCTCCCAGTCGGGGATGTCGTCGATGATCCCCACCGACTGGAGGTACGTCTCCGCCTCCTCCTTGGACCGCGACCACCCCGTCGGGCTCGGCTGGTGGACTATGCAGCTCACGTACGGCTCCCAGAACGACTTGTCTCCCGCCTCAGCCTCGATCGACAGCACCAGGGCCAGCTGGAGGTAGCTGGGGAGGTTCTCCACCACTGCCTTGCACTTCTTCAGGATCTTCTTGTACCTGTCCGACGCCACCAGGACGCTTGTGAGGTACAGCGACTGCGGGCACCGCGTCGGGGGGTGGGCGAGTGGGGCGCCCCCACACTGCGCGAGTGGGGGTGCTCTCTGCGGTGGAGGGCACGCCCACGTGCGTACGTCCCTCGCCTCCCGCGGCTGCGTCACTCACCTCTGGAACGTCAACGAGCTTGGCACCGGCCTCCGTGATGTCATCCATGGCCACGACGCCGCGGGATCCCGACGGGGCGTTCATGGCCACGACCAGGCTCTCGTGTATCGAGCCCCCGTTGTCAATCACCCACTGCTTGAGCTTGTTGCCCTCAGGATCGACATAGATAGGCCTGCGGGGTGAAAAAGACGGGTGCGGCACATCGGTGTCGCCTCTCCCGGCCCATCGCCGGCGGGGGGGGATGGGAAACCCGAGCAGGCCACCCCTGTGCCGTCGCCCTCCCGTGGTAGGGGAAAATCGCAATCGCGGACCAAGTACCCTCAACCGGAGGATATCGATACTCTCTTCCACGCGCGTGATCCCCAGGGGGCGGAGGACCCTTCCCCAGGTTATGCATCCCGTCGAATGTTCGTGGCGTGGGGGGCGCGAAGCTCCAGCTGCTGGGCGCGGGGGGACCAGATCGGGCAGACGGCGGGCTGCATCGGCGTCACGCACTTAGAGGAGGTATACCCGCCGCTTCCGGGTTCGGGGGGCGTCCCACTGCGGCTCGGAGTCCGGCCCTCCTGCCCCACGCTCTCCGCCTTGGCCTTGGCCCGGCACTTCCCACTGGCGTGCACCTTCCAGCGCCTCCCCATCATCCCCGTCGACGGCTTGACCGCCGAAGTACCCCTGCGGCGCGAGGCCAAGTCCCATACCATCTCGGGCGCATGTGTGGGTGTGCTGGATTCGCGGCCGAGGTCCTTGGAGGACCGGGTTCGCGCGGCCCGCAGCATGGAGCTTCGATTGGGTGGCACTGCGGGCACACACCTGGCGTCAACACACGCCCCATGGGCCCCGAGTCCCATCCGACAAGCCATCGTGCCCCGTAAACGCGAGGACACCGAGGCACCCTGTGACGCCCTTCCCCTCTCGACCTACGCGGTGGCGTGGGGCAGCCTCGCGGGGGATAGTAGGGTACATTATGCCCCCGATGACCGCTAGGCGAAGGTCTTTCCGCAGACTAGGGCGCTACGCTCGAGGCCGTCCCCGCCCTCCACCGACGCGTGCCCGACGTGTCAGCTGGCGGGGCATCGGAGCCTGAGGTGGGCTCGATTGCAGGAAAGGGGGGCACGCGTAAGTTGACATCATTGGGAGGAGGGGCAACTACGAGAATAGAGCTGCACCAAAAGCGCCCCTGAAAGCCGCAGTGTCGACCGAGCCCGTGGTTCGGAACCAGGGGCACTGCGGCTCTTCTCTGAGTCTCTGAGAGACCGTAGCGGTGTCAGCCGTTTTACAGCAGTATCAGTAGACCAATGGGAGCTCACCGGACCCGGCGCGAAGTTATCAGTGTCGATGAGACCATGAAGGAAGCCCGTTCCTCGATCAGGTGCGGCAGGGCCCGGGAAGTTGACCTCTGAGCCCGAAATTCTACTGCCCGGGTGCACCACTTATCGAGCACTCCCGGCACATCGCGCAGGGTGGTGGCTCGCTTTCGCCCTGAAAACGACCAGGAGAGGTCCGCAGGGTCTGCGCCATGTGTGGGTTTCGGCTTGGGAGGGAGAAGCGTGACTGTTGAGACACCAACCTTGAGCGGTCTGAGCTTCTCCTTCGATGCCGTCCTCACAGGAGGCGCGTCCCAGGAACGGGTGTACGACGAGACGTCGCGTGCCATCGTTTCCAACGTTCTCGATGGGTATCACGGGACCGTACTCTGTTACGGGATGTCCGGGGCTGGCAAGACCTTCACCATGTGCGGTCCCGAGGGGAGGCAGGGAGGCAGGGTCGTGGCCTCGAGGGACACGGGCATCATCAGCAGAGCAGCACACCAGATCTTCGAACATCTTCGTAGCGCGGGCGACGCCCACAGCTGCACCATCAGGGTCTCGTACGTCGAGGTCTACCAGGAGCGCATCCGGTGCCTCCTGTCAAAGGGCGGGCAGCCTCCCACCGACCTCGACGTCCGGATCCATCCAAGGACTGGCGTGAGCGTCGCCGGGTGCTCCGAGGTCGAGGTCACTTCCGAAGCGGAGCTCCTGCGAGTGGCCGCCGAGGGGTCCAAGGCCCGGTTCGTGTCAGCCACGGGCCTGAATGACCAGTCGAGCCGGTCGCACGCATGCATGATGATCTCAATCGAGCGGCAACAGCGCCTGAACACTGGCTCCCCGGGCGTCCCGGCCAGGTATGGGAAGCTCTTCCTTGTCGATCTGGCGGGGAGCGAGGCCGTGTCAAAGTCTGGGGCCGAGGGCGCACGGCTCGACGAGGCCAAGAAGATCAACCTCGGCCTCTCCGCCCTCGGGCTGGTCATCCGAGCCCTCACGGACAGGCAGGCGACCCACGTGCCCTACCGAGACTCGAAGCTCACCCGCCTCCTGCAGGACTCCCTCGGTGGCTCTGCACAGGCCTGTCTCATCCTCGCCTGCTCCCCAAGCGCCCTGAACGCTCTCGAGACAATCAATACCCTCAAGTTTGGCACCCGCGCGAAGGGCGTGGAGAACAAGGTGAAGCCGCACCTCTCGTCCGCGGGGGTTTCGGAGGGCGTTCTGCAGCGGCGGATCCGTGAGCTGGAGGAGACAGTGGTGGCCCTCTCCGAGGGCTGCAGTGTACCGGGCGAGTCTGTCCTTCCCGCCCTGCTCGTTGGCACCTCAGTGGTCAGCTGGGTCATCGCTGAGAGCCTGCAGCTCTGGCTGGCCTGGGCCTGAGGGCGTGCGTGCCTCTCCTGCCGTCGAGCGGTTCAAGTTGAACGATCCGGGTCCCCACGGCAGGTCCGTCCCCCCTCACTTCTTGTACGCGACGATGGGCAGTTCCTCCTTGATCCACCGCTGGTATCCCCCGCGCACGTGCTTCAGGTTGGTGAAGCCCGCATTGTAGAGCTCGAACGCCGCCTTGAGAGAGCGGGACTCTCGGCCGAAGTCGCGCTCGGGGTCCTCGAACCGCTTCGTGTACGGCTTCCCCTGGCCGTCGAGCTTGTTGGACGTGACGATGCGGTCCATGCTACCCCCCTGGGAGCACATGACGTAGAAGGGCTTGCGGGGCTTCTTGCCGCCGAGGGCCGCCTCGCAGTCGGCGAGGAAGGTGGGGTTGCGCTCGCGGGGTGTCATGGCGAGGAAAGCGAATGCGATGCGCTTCAGCCGCATCCCCTTGGTCTGCGACACGGCCTTGATGAAGAGGGGCACGTTGACGCTGCCCTCGACGTGCCCACGCTCGTACTCCTCGCTGGGGCGGATGTCGATGAGGGTGCACTTGCCCTGGGCGAGCTCCTTCTGCACGTCCTCGACGGCGTAAGACTTGAGGCCCTTCTGCTCGAGGACTGAGAAGCACACGGGCCACGCCGTGTACTGCTCCCCCGTCATGGTGGTGATGGTGGTCATCGAGTTCGTCGCCCGCTCGTCGCGCACCCAGCGCTGGTACGTCGTGTCGTAGCGGAAGCCCGAGGTCATGGCGCCGGGCGGGGGGGCAGGCGCATCCTTCGTCTCGTCCTTCTTCGCCGCTGCGGGGGGGTGTCCGGGGTCGCGCGGCTAGGTGAGGGTGAGGGGCGCGCTGTCGAAGGCGTCCCCAGGGGCTGGGGACGGGCTCGCAGGGAGGGAAACACCGCCGTCGCGCACTCGACCACCGGGTATCGGGGGATCGGTCCGGCGCCCCATCTTAGAAACGTTCGGTTCGATCCGAAATCATGGCACAGGGGCGCTGATCGTTTGTGGTCTTGGCCGAACGCGGATTCCTGCCGGGGGCGTGTATCTCACCCACGATCACGCTCCTCGTGCGAGAACTCCTCGCGCGAGAGGGTGCGGTGCACGGGGCGCGCACAGAGGTGGGGAAGATCGACGCCATATTGCACCGCGGGCGTTCACGTCACGATCCGCGAGCTGAGGTGTCCTCGCGGACTGCTTTCCGACAGCCGTGGCAAGGTGAGAGTTCCCCCCTGGGTCCGAGTGGGGCGCAGGAGCGGGTAGTGTTCAGGTATTCAGCTACTGTTTTAGCGCTCACGAATGCCAAGGAATCGCCCCCTGAGCAATCGCCCGCGTCGCCGCTGCCATCAAATAATGTGCAGTCGGGCCACGGCTGGGCCTGACGGGGGAGGGATACTACTTGGCCCGCTGGGTTCTTTGGAGGGACTACGTGGCGAGCAAGGGATAGTTTGGCGACGAGGCGGTGGCGGGGACACATATCTTCCCCAGGGAAGAGCGAAAGGAAGGGAGTCCCGCCGAGCAGCCCACCCTGCCGAAGGCCGCATCGACGAAGCGCATGCCTCCCTTGTGGACCTGAAGCTGGGTCTGGCGTCTGCCACGGCACCGTGTCTCGTGCTTATCTGATTCCAGTGCCTCCTGCCTGTCCCGTGGGGGCTCCCAGAAGCGGTGGCCGCGCGTCATCGAGGATGGCTGGGGCTTTGTGCCCCCCCCTTCGGGGCGTTGCAGCGATGCTATGTTGCGACGCCTCCACCCGCGGGAGCGCCCGCCTGGTGCTGACCCGGGCAGCCCGCTTATACCCTCCCTCCCGTCACTGGGGTGCGCGCCCGAGCCGGGATCCCCGGAGCGACCTGGTGACGCGGGCAGCACCGGCGCTGCCTCTCCTGGGGGCACTGAGCGAGGGGCAGCAGGAGATGGCGAGGGAGTACATCAGGACGGTTCTCGAGACGAACGAGAGTGTGAACCTGACCGCGGTCAAGGACTTTGACGACGCCATGGTCAAGCACGTGGAGGACTCCCTGTCCCTCCTCCCTGTCCTCGACCGCTGCAGTCCCGCGGGCCCCGACGGCCCGGCATCGCTGCTCGACGTGGGGTCGGGGGCGGGGCTGCCGGCGTTCGTGATCGCGATCGCACGGCCGCAGTGGAGCATCGTCGCCATGGACACACTGCGGAAGCGGTGCGACTTCATGACAGCCACCGCCGACAAGCTGGGGCTCCAGGTGAGCCGGGTGGGCGAATGGTGATGAAGGGTAGCGTGGGCCGGGACGGGTGGGGGGAAGAAGGGAGGGGCGTTTTGCGAGCCATGAATGCCGTTTCGTCCGCAGAACGTGCGAGTGGTGTGGAGCCGGGCTGAGGACATGGGGCAGGGCGAGGAGAGGGAGACGTTCGACATGGTCACCGCGAGGGCTGTGGCAGCGACACGCGTCCTGGCGGAGCTGTGCCTACCCCTGTGCAAGGTCGGCGGAGTGTGGGTGGCGCCCAAGCAGAACCTTCAGGTGAGCTCCAAGGAGGGGGGGGTAGACGTCGGGTCCGGGGGTCTCCGGCAGAGCACGTCAGAGGAGCTGGAGGAGGCGCGCCATGCCATCGACCTACTCGGGGGCCAGGTGGAAGGCGTCGAGGAGGTGGACTCGTTTGGGGCCACGGGGCAGCGCACGGCCATCGTAGTTCGCAAGGCCGCGGCGACCCCGGGCAAGTACCCCCGCAGGGCCGGAGTGCCGAACAAGAAGCCACTGTGACCATTCAATGGCCTACTTGAGCCCCGCAAGCCGCTTCTCCTTCTTCTGGAGACACGAGGCAAGCATTGACTCGATGGCCGGCAGGGCCCGCTTGAGGCTGGCCTCGCACCCGCCCGGGTCGGAGAAGTCCAGGTCTGCCCGCGGGAGCCGCGACAGCTTGCGCTCCATCTCAACGGTGGGCGTGTCTGGGTCGAGGCGCACGCAGACGGACAGGCACTGGCTGATGGACAGCTTGGCGGGCTGGGCAAAAGAGATGTACAGCTTTTCCAGTACCCCCTCGTGCGACACGTCCGTGGCGCTGCGGAACAGCATGATGCCGTCGATGTTCCGCGCGAGCACATCCCAGAAGGCCTGGTTCTGGGCACCCCCAGCGCAGTCCCACAGCTGCACCCGCACCACCCTGCCCCCGATGTTCTTCTCCGTCTCCTGCGCGGCGACGAGCGCGGAGTCACGTTGGAATGGAGCGCGGTTGGGGCGGGACACGGCGCCTGTGGCGCCGTGTGGCCGGCCGTCGGGCCCCACATTCGATTTCAGGCCTGGGCGCCCCCCGGGGAACGTGCCCACCTGTACCCGAAGCCCGCTCGTCTGCTGGTACGTCTCCGAGTACGGGACCTGGCCCGCGAAGAGCATGGAGAAGAGGGTCTTCCCCGTGCACGGCGGGCCCACAACGCAGATTTTTAAAGAATCCATCCTCCGAGGTTGGTTCTCCTCCCGATGCCTTCTCAACTCTCGCCGGCGTGTATCGATACGTCGGCGGTCTTTCCTCGCGCGCGTGCTGGTCGGCCCCAAAACGCCCCATTATGGCCAGGAGGCGGGAGCCCCCCTCCGTTTTGTGAGGTGGCCCACGCGAGCCACCTGTCGCCCAACCCTTTTTCGTGCCAGTCTGGGGAAACCGCGCCATGTCGCGGGGTGGGGGCTCAAAGTGGGCGACTGGCCGCTCCTACGATAGCACTTAGTATCAGCCGTCCACGAAAACCTCTTTGCGATTCGGAATCAGTGTAGCCGGGGGGTCTGAGGAGCCACGAGCAAAAACAAACCACGATGGCGGGGGCCGGGGGTGACGTGAAGGTCAATGCCGAGGTGCGGCGGCGGACACAGATGAATTTGCATATTTCCGCCGGTCCTCGGCTCACGTGCCCCTGTGCGCCTGCATTCGGGACCTGCTGTCGACGCGGCCCCCCGAAGCCCTCTCGAAGCGCCCCGCCTCTCCTCGAATTTGCGCACCCCTCCGGGCGCCGAAAGCAAGATCCCGCTGTCAACGCACGGAACAGGACGCGACACCTGCCCATCTCGATCCAAACCGCAGGTGAAGGACCTCACGCGCATTGAGCGCATCGGGGCCCACAGCCACATCAGGGGGCTGGGTCTTGATGATGCGCTCGAGGCGCGCAAGGTGTCCCAGGGTATGGTGGGCCAGGCTCACGCGCGGAAGGTGAGTTAGAACGCACGTATCCAGTGGAAACACCCCCCCTGTCACGGCGCTGCGACCTCCCGCGCGTTCCCCCCCTCGCATGCCGACGGGCTCGGCTCCCCTTTTAGGACCCCCCCACCCCCCGGCCCTTCCCGCAGGCCGCCGGGGTCATCCTGAACATGATCAAGGAGGGGAAGATCGCCGGGCGCGCGGTGCTTCTGGCGGGCCAGCCCGGGACCGGGAAGACGGCCATTGCGATGGGGATGGCCAAGGCGCTGGGGGACGAGACGCCCTTCGCCATGATGGCGGCGTCCGAGATCTACTCGATGGAGATGTCCAAGACCGAGGCCCTGACCCAGGCGTTCCGCAAGGCGATCGGGGTGCGCATCAAGGAGGAGACGGAGATCCTGGAGGGCGAGGTGGTGGAGATCGAGATCGAGGAGCCCGCGGCAGGGCAGGTGGCCAAGAGCGGGCAGCTGACGCTCAAGACGACCGAGATGGAGTCCATCTACGACCTCGGGCAGAAGATGATCGAGGCTCTGCAGAAGCAGAAGGTCACCGCCGGGGACGTCATCACAATCGACAAGTCGAGCGGGAAGATCCAGCGCCTCGGGCGGTCTTTCGCCCGCGCCCACGACTACGATGCCATGGGCCCCCAGACACGCTTCGTGCAGTGCCCCGAGGGGGAGCTGCAGAAGCGCAAGGAGGTGGTGCACGTGGTGACGCTGCACGAGATCGACGTGATCAACAGCCGGCAGCAGGGCTTCATGGCCCTGTTCGCCGGGGACACGGGGGAAATCCGCACCGAGGTCAGGGAGCAGATCGACCTCAAGGTTGCGGAGTGGCGTGAGGAGGGCAAGGCTGAGATCGTGCCGGGGGTCATCTTCATCGACGAGGTGCACATGCTCGACATCGAGTGCTTCTCCTTCCTTAACCGCGCCCTCGAGTCGGACATGGCTCCCGTGCTCATCGTGGCCACCAACCGTGGCATCACCCGCATCCGTGGCACGAACTACAAGTCCCCACACGGCATCCCCATCGACCTCCTCGACCGCCTCCTTATCATCTCCACCTCTCCCTACAGCGAGAAGGAGATCCGTCTCATCCTGGACATCCGCTGCGAGGAGGAGGACGTCGAGATGTCCGACGACGCCAAGGAGCTCCTCACGAAGATCGGTTTCGAGACGTCCCTGCGCTACAGCATCCAGCTCATCACGGCTTCGGCCATCGTGTGCCAGAAGCGCAAGGGCACCGAGGTCACCATCGAGGATATCTCCAGGGTATACACGACCTTCGTCGACACGAAGCGCTCCGTGCAGCTCCTCGCCGAGTACCAGGCCGACTACATGTTCAACGAGATCCAGGCTCCTGAGGAGGTCGAGATGGCCTGAGTGGGGGCCCTCCGCGGCCGATTGCCGGACGTGGACGACAGCCACCCCATCCCTTTGAAGGCGTGCATACGTCGCTTTGACCGGCGTCAGCGAAGGCCGCACCTTGCCGTCGTCCACTGACCCGACCACGGTGGGTGGGGGGCGGGGCGGGGGCCGAAGGACCACCGGCACTGACAGTCAGCCGTCCGGCACCCTGCCGATCCCGAGCCCCTCGGGTCTCCCCCCGCGGCAGGCCTCCTTGTTGGCCGCAGGGTTCTCGCTACTGGCTAGAAAGACAAACTCCGGATTTCCCACTCACCGCGGGCAGGGAGCAGCTAAAAAAGAAGGAGAACATGATCCAGCAGCCCTTCCCGCTGGCCGGGAAGGCAGGGGAGCCCCGTCTCCCGTTCCGGACCACTAAGACCACTCTCCTCAAGGCTGCAGCACCCCCAACTAGCCGAGCGAGTATCGTCGCGGAGAGCTCGAACCTGAGGAAGGCTTTCGTGGCCCTCACCTCCGTCGTGGTGAGATTCCGCATCCGCGATCGGATTGGGAACTTAACGTAAAAAATCGCCACGCGCGGCCCGTCATTCCGTGCGGGTCGCACCAGCCGTCACGGAAGCGGCGCGGTTCCCTGCCCGAGCGGGCGAAGGGGGGACGCCGCGATTGCGGCCGTGTGCGGTCCGGGGATGCGGAATTGTATCGAAGTTGCTTCAATCTCCCAGTAACAATCATGTCGCATTAATCCCTCAATTCACCGTCGCTCCTGGTGGCCGGGGTGCGCACTTCCCGCCTGTGGGAGGACGAGAGGCGCCCCTTCTTTATCAGCCCCCCGCGCCCCCCCTGCTGCAGCTGTCTGGCTCTCTCCTCGTCGGCGACGTTCACTCTGCGTTTGCTGCGGATCGCCGGGCCTTGCAAGTGACCGAGTTCAAGGACCTGGGCGCGGTGAGTGAAGGACCGATGGCTTCCACCCTCTGCCCTCCCCCCGCCTGCCCCGCACCGCACCGGCGCCGCACACGTTGTGTCTTCGCCGATAAGGGAAATAATCACCGCAAATGATCGCGTGCCGATATAACCACGCCTCCCTCTCCCCTCAACGCGGGCCTCCCCGCTTGCCCCCGTCTCCCCCCTCGAGAAGTGCTCCCGTCGATGCGCCCGCTCCGGCACCCTCCCGCCGCGGAACCCTACCGACCAGGCGGACGTGCCGGAGAGCCCCCATCGTCTCGCCGCCAACCCCGCAGATCTCGACCGTGAAGCCCAAGACTTCGGACGACGCGGACGCCCTCAGGAAGGCCCTCGAGGTGCGGCAGGAGCGCATTGCCCAGCTCGAGCGCCAGCTCAACTCGGGCAACGTCCGGGCTATCACCAAGGCCACCTCTGGGCCCGCGCCCAAATCGGACGACGACATCGCCCGGCTCCAGGCCGCCCTCAAGGAGGAGCGCGCGCGGACGGAGCAGGCCCTCAAGGAGGCGGAGAAGGCCAAGAAGGACCTCGCCAAGGGCGGGATCAACCCCGTGGCGGTGGGCTTGCCCCTCCTTCTGGCCGGGGGGCTGGCGGTGGCCCTGTCGGGCAAGGCCAAGGAAGTCGAGGAGACGGAGGCCAAGGCAAAGGAGGCCATCACCTCCCTCGAGTCCGAGGCCGGGGCCCAGAAGCAGGCAGCCGAGGTTGCCGCCGCCGCCGCCGCAGAGGCCCAGCGCCTCGCGGAGCGGCAGCAGGCCGAGGTGGAGCGCCTTGAGCGGGCCCAGGCCGACACGGAGCGGCTCGCCGAGGCCCAGCTCGACGCTGAGCGGGCCCAGCGTGCCGCCGTCGAGGCCGAGAAGAAGAAGGTGGAGGCGGAGGCTGCCGCTGCCGAGGCCCTGGTGTCGGCCCGCATTCGCCAGGAAAAGGCGGCGCAGGAGGAGCTCCTGCAGGAGAAGCGGGCCGTCGAGGAGAAGGCCTCGGAGGATGCGAGGCGGGCCGCCGAGCGGCTGGCGGCGGAGCAGGAGGCTCTTGCGGCGGCCGAGGCCGAGAAGCAGAGCCTCTCCCGGGCGGTCGAGGCCGGGAAGAAGCTGACCGAGGCCCTCGAGCGGGAGATCTCGACCAGCCGGGAGGCGTTTGAGGCGGAGCAGGCGGCCAAGGGGGCCGTGGAGGGCGAGCTGAAGGAGCTCCGGGGCCTGATGAAGGACGTGGAGAAGGCGCTGGACGCCGAGCGCAAGCTGGTGGCACGAGTCGGCGAGCAGACCGAGAAGCAGCGTCGGGAGATGGACCAGGCCCGCACAGAGCAGGCGTGGCTAGCCCTCCGGGCGACCTCACTGGAGGAGGCGTTGAGCAGCGACCGCAACACCCTGGCGAAGATGAGCGAGCTCGCTGATGAGCTGAAGGCGGATCTCGACGGCCGCAGCACCGAGGTCTCCCAGCAGGCTTCCCTGATCCGCCGCATGGGGGAGGACACGAAGAAGCTCCGCGAGGAGCAGGCCCGGTACCGGGACGAGCTCGTGGGCCGTGCGCGGGACCTGCAGCGGCAGGCGGAGGAGGCCGCCGCTGAGAGGTCCCGTCTCCAGGGCGACCTCAGCAGCGCGGCCGCCGAGGCTCAGGAGCAGCGGTCCCGCGCCGACGCCCTCGAGAAGCGGGCGCAGGAGCTCGGGGCGACGGTGGAGAGCCGGGAGAAGGAGGCCGCGGGCCTCCGGGAGGAGCTGGACATGGCCGAGAAGGAGGCGGACGAGCTGATGGCCGAGATGGAGGGCCTCCAGGAGCGGCAGAAGGAGCTGGAAGAGGAGGTGGCTCGGGAGCGGCGGGAGAAGCAGGAGATGGAGCAGCGGCTGGGCGAGGCGCAGGCCGAGGGCGGGGGGCTCCGGGCGAAGCTGGCAGCGGCGGAGGAGTCACAGAAGGAGGCGGCTGCGGCGAGCGAGAGCCTGGCGGCGCAGGTCAAGGGCCTCCAGGCTGAGCTGGAAGCCAAGTCGAAGGAGCTTCAGGCGCAGGTGGAGATCGCCGAGAGGGCCAAGGCCGACCTGGCCGCTGAGTCGGAGCGGGCCAAGGAGGGCGAGAGCCGGGAGGTGGCGGCGCTCAAGGAAAAGGTGGTGACGCTCGAGGCGCAGGCGGCCGAGTCGGCCAAGGCCCTCGACGAGGAGCGCGCGGCCCGCACGCGGGCCGAGGAGCAGCGCCAGATGGCCGAAGAGGAGTTGGCGGCGGCCAAGGCGGAGGCGCAGGAGGCGCAGGACGCCCTCGCCGTGCTCAGCGAGGAGGTGGAGAAGGTGCGCAGGGAGCTGGAGGCAGCCAAGGCGGCCGAGCGCGAGGCGGCCGAGGCGATGGAGGGCCTGCGGAGGAAGTACAACGAGGTAGCCAGCGAGGCGAGCATGGAGATGACGGCCGAGACGGCGCACGCGATGGCCGAGATGGAGGCGCTGGTCGAGAAGGCGCAGGCAGAGGCGCAGCAGGCCAAGGACGCGCTGCAGACCGAAGTGGAGCGTGTCAAGAGCCTGCAGGGCGAGATGGGCAAGATGCGCCAGTCGGCCAAGCGGGCGTCCGCCGAGGTGCTGAGCAGCTCCATGGACAATTCGGAGACGGAGCAGGTGACCAACGAGAACACAGTCCTGGCGGAGGGGATGGACCTCGTGTTCAGCTGGCCCCGGAGGGGGAGCAAGGGCCCCGAGGAGGTTACCTGCAAGATCACGAGCATCAAGCTTACCCGAGCCGAGATCACCCGCCTCGATTCGGGCGAGACGCGCCTCGTGCGACTCGACGAGCTCGAGGCCCTCGCGGCCGAGCAGGGCGTCACCGCGGCGAGGGGGGGCGACCTCGAGTCTGATGGCGAGTCCGGCGACGAGTCCGGCGGCGAGTCCGACGGGGACGACGGCGACAGGTCGGCCTCTCCCGCCAGCATCCTGCCCCCGGGCGCGGGCAACGGGAAGGGCATGGCCGATATCATCTCGGGCTGAGATGTTCCCTGTCCCCTCTCCCCCAACGCCTGCCTCTCCCTGCACACATTCCCGCATGTTGTGTTTTGACCCTGGTCCGTCGCCACCCTCCTTCGGCGACATTGAACGTTGAGACTCAACGGCCGCTGCAGCGCCCCTCACGCGGCCCCGCGCCCCGGTCTGCCCGCAGGCAGTCGGCTGCCGGGTTTCTCGACACCAAGTGGTCGTGAGCGATTCAACCCTGTCAAACATTCAACCGGGCGGTCGCGTGTCCCAGTCGTCACTGTTGCCCCGCCGCTTACCCCGGAAGTCGAGCGTCTCGAGCGCCCGCCGCGCCGCCCTGTCCCCACACAGGGGACACTCGTCTCCAGCGCACTCCCCCTCGTCCCTCGGGCACCTGGCGTGCACGACGTGCCCGCACGCAAACGCGTGCACCGACCCCGCGCTGTCCACCGCCCCCTCGCACGCCGAGCACAGCGTGTCCCTCGCCACGTGTGCGGTCGCGGCCCCCACCTCGGCCAGGCGACGGTGGGTGGCCACGGCCAGTTCCGTGGCCCCCCGGGTCGCCTGCTCGAGGACGTCCAGCCGCCGGGCGCGCCTCTCCAGGGCGTCCTCGATCCTTTTGCTGACCGATGCGAGGGCCTCATCCCCCGCGCTACCCTCCAGCAGGTCCCCCAGCCGGAACGCGCCCGACAGCTCGAGCCCCCCCGACGCTGCTGGGGGGGGCTCCCCGTCCCCGCCGCCGTGGAGTGCCCGCCACCGCTGCTGCAGCCTCCTCTCGCGCCCCGTCAGCCCCTCCGCCCAGGGCGCCGGCGCGCCGTCGACGTGGCGGGGGAGCACGTTCCAGGGACTGGGCAGGATCTTAGAGAGGAACTCGTCCGTGCCCAGGCTCGCCGAGAGGAAGCTCGCCGCGGCCATCTGGGCCATGGGGCGGTCCTCCGGGGGGAGCAGGCGGACCCACCTGTCAATCTCTTCCCTGCACTCGCGGAGAAGGGGTCAGACTCTCTGCCCCGAGCGCAGTCGGAGGTCTCCGACACTCGCGCGTCCAGAACGGGCGCGTCAAGGGGGGAGGGGGTCAGAGATCCCGAGGGCTTCTCTCGCCGCGTGCACGCTTCCTTGGGCGCCGTCACACAAGTCAAACGGGAGTTCACGCGTACCTAAATCCTCCCATTGCCCGGTGCAGCCTGCGATTCCGCAAAAGCGCCAGGAGCGACCGTTCCTGACCCTCGGAGAAAAGAGTCCCGAGGAGGGGGGACGCCGCGCGGCGAAAGTGACGGGCCGCGGTGCTCGCAGGATGCCTTGGAGCGCGGGCAGGTGCGGCTCTCGCCTCAACCGCAGCGCTCCGCTGACAGGGTTCCTGACGACGCCGGCATGAGGCCTTGGTGTACACTCGGGGACCAGCGGCGTCGTCGTCCACGACGCCAGGTCGGTGGTTTGGGTGTGGGTGCCTGGCACTGCCTGTGCCTCTATATGCTCGTACAGGCGCATGCTCCTCACCAATCACCCCCCTTTCCCCCTCCGACCCCTCTCACACGTGGCTTCTGGATTGCGCGCCATCGAAGCGACTCCGGCGTCAACATGCTCAGAAAGGCCCACCGGGCGCTGCTCGCCCGGGGACACATCTCCACTCTGGAACAGGTGCGTTGTCCGTTCTTATCGTGTATTGCGACCCTGGCGTCTTGTCCATGCCGTGGAACGCTACCCATCGTGTCGCAGGTGTTCCCGATTTCATTGGAGGTGCATCTCCACAAACCGCTCGACTCGTTTGGCCGATTTCTTCTCTCCCGCCACGTACCTCGTGTGCGACGCCATCTTATGGGACGTATTACTTCTCGGTTTGCCATGTTCCATGGAATCGTATCCCCATGACCTCTGCAACGCGCGCCCCGCTCGGTCGAGGGAATCAATCCTCCGACACACCTTTTGACCTCTTTTTCCCTCCGATTCGACGAGTAATCCTACCCGTTCGGCCTCATGTCGGTCAAAAACGGCAAGAAGGAGCCCATTGCATGCATTTGCGACCCCCAACCTCCCCCGAGGGTCCCCGCGTGGTCCCCAACCCCGTTGGGTGCACACCGCGACAGGCTGTCTGCGCTTCCTCCCGCAGATGTGCTCCGCCCGGTTCCTGTCGGGGAGGCTCGCGGAGACCGAGGCCGCGTTCGGCCTCGGCATCGACGACGTGTCCCCAAAGGTCCGGGAGGCGGAGTACGCAGTGCGTGGGGCGCTGGTCAAGCGGGCGATCGAGATCCAGCGTGACCTGGACGCGGGGGCGGGCGCGTCGTACCCGTTCAAGAAGCTCCTCATGTGCAACGTTGGCAACCCGCACTCCCTCAAGCAGAAGCCCATGACGTTCCTGCGCCAGGTGAGTGCGGCCAACTCCCCGAGGGGGGACCTCGGGAGGGCCGGGGGACTGCTGCCCTGGACCCCAGGGTGCCCTGTCGAGAAATACTGCCCCCCCCGGTCCCGCCCCTCGCGCGCAGGTGGAGGCCCTGTGCCACATGCCCGAGCTGCTCGACGACCCCGCCACGGCCAGCAAGTTCCCCGCGGACGCCGTGGCCCTCGCCAAGCGGTACATCGGCGGCATGGCCTCGACGGGGGCCTACACCGACAGCCGCGGGGCCCCGGTCCTTCGCTCCCTCATCGCCGAGGCCATCGAGCGGCGCGACGGCTACCCGGCCGACCCCAATGCCATCTTCCTCACGGACGGGGCGTCGGGGATCGTCCATCACCTCTTCAAGGTCCTCATCCGCGGCCGCCAGGACTGCATCCTGACGCCGACCCCCCCGGTGGGGCGCTGCCCTCGCCTCCCCGCCCCCCAGCCCCCTTTCTCGCCCCCCCCCCCCGCCCCCCCCCCCCCCCCCCCCCCCCCCCCCCCCCCCCCCCCCCCCCCCCCCCCCCCCCCCCCCGCCCCCCC
>Ga0181583_10001743_pt1 | contig 16140 bp, 10 predicted proteins | sample 071ome_31_FD_132461 | JGI IMG/M metagenome (GOLD analysis project Ga0181583, IMG submission 132461) | Coastal salt marsh microbial communities from the Groves Creek Marsh, Skidaway Island, Georgia - 071405CT metaG (megahit assembly) | ecosystem: Environmental > Aquatic > Marine > Intertidal... | reverse complement strand
CGGGGGAGGAGGGGGGGGGGGGGGGGGGGGGGGGGCGGGGGGGGGGGGGGGGGGGGGAGCGCGGCATCGCGCGCTCAAGCGTCGGCGCCAAGGCGCGTGCGCGAGACGCGGCATTGCGTGATGGGCGCATCGAATGAACATGACAAACCGTCGCTCGCATGCGCGCTCCGAAAGGAGCACGGAGGCGTCGGGGTATGGGGAGGTGGTGGCTCTACCATCGGTGGCGCGTTTGTTTCGGAAGCGATGTGGGATACGCGGGTGGCGCAACGTCCACATAATCGGCACATGCGTCGCTGAGAAGGCCCGCGAAGGCATCTATGGCTGGTTCCGGCGGTAAATTCCTGATTCCGACCCTCCGGAATGGCGTGCCCGTGCGTGCTCCTCCACGGGGCCTCGGAGGGGGGAACCGAGCGCCAAGGGTACCGTAAACGCACCTGGGCGTTGGAGATAACAGCGCGCCTGGCCACGGGGGCCGCAGCAGTGAGGGCGGAAGCACCGAACATCGTGAGGGTGTGAAATAAGGCGTCGACGGCGTTCGGGTAGCGAAGACCGGGGAACAGGGGTTCAGAACTCAATCGCACTCAGTTTGAGCGTCCACTATTCAGCAGCAGGGTCGGGAGGAGGCGGGGGGGTAGCCAGGGGGAGACGCCGGGTCGGTCTCCCACGGGCCCCGAGGGTCTCACCGGGCCCGTCCCGCGTCCTCCAGAAGTGTCCTATTGTACCCCCCCGTGCACGCCCCGGCACTCAACTTGCTTTATAACGGGCGCTGTCGTTACCCGGGGCCGTATTTCCGCGGTATTTCCGCTCGGCCCGCACGGAAGGGGGCACCCCCGCTTTTCGAACTCACCGCACGAGAGCCACGATGAGCGACCTGAGCTTCATTCAGGGCAAGCTCAGGGTGAGCTTTGCGACTTACACGATACAAATAGTCAGATCGGATGATCAGAAGTGCTGTTTCACGCCGTGGGGAGCCGTTTCCGCCCTGGCCGAACCAACAACATGCGCTTCTATATCCAGAGCCGCGGGGGGAGGAGCGGCGCACGGCGCCGGGCGCTCTCACGACTGTCCGAGGGAGATTTTCATGATTAGCGCCCGGAATTTATGGGAGTCCGTTCGATGGGGATACACGGGCCCGGAGAGCGCGTCCTGGTCCCCTTCCACCCGCCCTCTTCAGACCCCCTCCTACCTCCCTTGTCCTGCAGGGCCCGCCGTTCAACATGGCTAGCCTGACGGTGGGCTCCCTGGGCCAGATGTCCGGCGAGGAGCTTCTGCAGACGCTGATGGACGCTTGCATGGCTGTGCAGCCGAAGCTGCCGCACGTGAGTGTGGCCAAGAACGGCCCCGAGGCTGTGGCGGAGCGCGTCGAGTTCTTTCTCCACATGGTCAAGTACCACCACAGCAAGCAGCTGCAACCGGGTGCCCTGCTCGAGGGGCTCATGCAATGCCGGCAGACGCCCATCCTGGAAATCCTCGGGTGGATGGCGTCAAACGCCGACCTGCTCCACAAGCGCGCACATGTTGGGTGGTTCCTGACGGAGCTGCCCATGCCAGACGACATGAACATGGACCAGCAGGCGGGCTATCTCCTCGAGGACACGCGCGCAGCGCAGCAGCAGTTCGTACAGCTCCACCGCAAGCTCCAGGAGCTCGAGGTCGGGCGCAAGGACCCCGCCGTGCTGTCGGAGCAGATGAGCCAGATGCAGGAGGACAAGCAGCGCCTGCAGGACCGAATCCTCAAGATGCGCCTCCGCACCGAGCAGCAGCTGCCCCAGGAGGACTTCTCGGCGATGCTCGCGTCGGCCGAGACGGTCCGGTCCGCCCAGGACGAGGTGGCCTTCCTCAGGCAGCAGGTGGAGGCCGAGCGGCAGAAGACGGAGCATTTCCGCTCCCGGCTCGAGGCAGCGAAGTCCCGGATGGCCGCCCTCAAGGCTGCCACCGAGGCCGGGTCCGCGCGGCAGCTCCTGGACTCGCAGCGCGCGCGAGTTGCGGGGCTCCGGGACCAGGTGCAGGGCTCGGCGCTCAAGCAGCTCAACGATCGTCAGCGGCGCCTTGACTCGCTGACCACGGCCCTGGCCTTGCCGATGAAGGGGGAGGCCGATCTGCAGGCTCTTCTGCAGCAGCGGGTGGCCCTCGAGCAAGACGTCGCTGGCCTTAAGGGGGCGCAGCAGCAGAGGCAGAGGGAGATGGACTCCGACCCGGCCTTCGCGGCACTGCGGACCCAGGCGCAGATGCTGAAGGTGGCTGCCAAGAAGCTCGAGGAGCGCCGCCACAAACTTGAGCGAATGGAGAACCGACGCAACGCGCTCAAGAGGGAGGCGGAGGCGCGGTTCGGGTCCGAGGACCCCCCCACGATGGGCGGGGGGCACCAGCGGGAGGTGTCAGCGGCGGCGCTGCAACAAAAGGCGGAGGAAGTGCGTGCGCTCCTGGGCGAATTCCGGGCCGCCAAGAAGCTAATGGACAACGTCGAGTCGGAGGAAGTGGTGCTGAAGCGGACCGTCGAGACGCTCCGGGTGGAGAGGGAGGTGCTGCGGGAGGAGGTGAGGCGCCCCTGTGTGCCGTGTCGGCCAGCACTGGCCCCCCATGCCGCCCGGACTCTTCACTGACGGACCGATCCATTATTGTCGCAGGTCCGCAAGATGGAGGAGGCGCACGGCGTGGAAGGCTACGTGGAGACGCAGGCAGGGCTCGAGAAGATCTCGGAACAGAAAGCAACGGTGGACGAGGGGAAGAAGGGCATGCTCGACGAGATCTCCCAGACCGTGGCCGGGATCACGGCCAAGATCAAAGAGCGTCAGGCGGAGCTTGCCCCCAGGATTCAGGCAAGGAAAGACGCGAAGCAGCGCCTCGTGGACCTCGAGACGGGTGAGTGCCCCCCCCCTTTGCGGGAAGCCTCCTCCCACTGGGACTGCGGGGGGACCCCTGTCATCCCCTGTCTGGCGTAAGACACCCAAGTGCCTGACCCCCGGCCCCCGCCCACGCGCAGAGATGGAGGAGAAGAACGGGCAGATGCGGAAGGCGATGGCCGACGCGTCCGGCGGCTTCACTGGGCTGGAGCAGGAGGTGGCGGGGATGCTGCAGGAGGCCGCGCAGTGCGAGCAGCTCTACCACTTGGCGGGGGCCATGGAGCCGGGGGTGGACTACCTGGTGCGCATGGTGGACGCGCGCACCTCGTCGTCGTCCGTGGAGCTTCAGGCGCTCAAGGATCGCGTCGGAGACTGGTTGAGCACGGCCAAGGAGGAGAAGATGCAGCTCGAGGAAAAGATGCAGGGACTGGCCGAGCAGAGCGCCTCAATGATGGGCCAGGAAGAGGTGGTGCGGGGGCTCATGCGCCTTCTGCAGGCCAAGGTGCAGTCCCACGGCGCTGTCGTGGGCGGGCTCGCGGACCCCGCCGAGTCCTACGAGACGGCACAGGGGAATGTGATGATCTTCTGATTGAAGGCGCTCTGACACGAGTGACACGAGTTCCTGCGCCCTGGTCGATGCGTGACGGTCACGCACGGGGTCACTGACCCCGTGAAGCAAAGGCCGCGTGGTGCCCTGTACACATGTCTCCCAATCGCCCAGCGTCGACCCAGTAGTGCAGCGGCCGTCGAGGACCGGCAGGTGACACGGGCGGAGTGAACGAGCGTCCCACAACCGTCCTTTTTTTCCTGCTGCGCACCCCCCCTACTCCCCAGATAACGCCGAGATTCACTCCTTCTATGCGTTCGGTCGGGAATGATATGTTGTCGCGCCGAAACCGGGCACTGTTCGTTCCTTTTCCCTGGAAAGGCACGGTTCACGGCATTTCTCCGCGTGGCTGGGAACTGCCTTTTCCGCGCTGCGACTCTCATTGGCGCCAGCCGGCCCCAAAATGCGCATCGACGTCAATAAACCGCGTTCAATGGTGGGAAATTGTGCGGACGGGGGGGCATCGGCGTGCCACAGGCTGCTTCTTCCTCCACATGCGAGGTCGGTCAGCCCCCCTCAGCGCCGCCGCCCTCACTCCCCGCAGGCCTGTTGTGATGGGCGATGAAGACCACGCCCCGCGCCTTCCCCACGAGGGACAGGAGTCCGCGAGGGAAGCCGGCGCTTCGTCGCTGTCTGAGGCGGGCAGGGGCAGCTGGCCGGAAGAGGACAGCGAAGATGGGTGGGACGACATCAGAGTCGATGCCACGCCAGGGGGTCACCTGGGGGATATGCTGCCGTCGACAAAACGAACGATTGCCGCCATGCTGCACTCGACTGCATCGCAACGTGGAATAGTCGCGCACCGCGTTGCCGAGCCGACGTCGCCACCGCGCCCATCATCTCCGCGAGACCTGGGGGGCGGGGATTTCCAGGGCAGGCGCTCAAGCGAGGGGTCAGTGTCTCAGCTGAGCGACAGCTTCACGCGCGGGTCCTCTGGGCCGGGAGATCCCGACGGGCACGGAGACATGCTCCAAGCACGGCGGGCCGGGGACGGAGGGGAGCACGGGGCGTCCCACGGTGGCCCGAGCGACGCTACCGTGATGGCCGTCGAGGTGAACTTCATGGGTGCGGGCCAAACCACCAAGATCACGGTGGACCCCCCCCCGTCGCGGGGCGAGCTCGGCCGCTCGGGGCGCCGTCTCATCGCGCCTGCGTCATCGGATACGCACGGACAGCCTGGGCCCTCCTCCTCGACGTCGAGCTCTGTGGGGCTCGAGGAGCGTGGAACTCAGCGGACCAATGTCAACCGGAAGCGCTTCAGCTTCCGCCGTCGAATCGGCGCGGAGACCCACAGGAAGGCGGCCATCTTCGCGGACAACTGGGACAGCGACTTCAAGAAGAACACCATGCGCATGTATTCGAAGAACTCGCGGGGTCCTTCCCGGGGGGAGGACGGGAGCGCCGCCCGAACCGGTTCGGAGGCCGACGAGGATGCTGTCAGGGTGTCCCAGCTGAAGGAGGGGGGACTCGAGGAGGGGACCGACAAGCCCCACACGGGCGAGGAACAGAGCACGTTGGCTCTGTTCAACCGCCCCTTCGAGGCCGAGGCGCTAATGCTTGAGGCCGTGGACGCCCTCGAGGACCTCACGGCCCGCTTCGCCGCCATCGACAAGGACCCGCGGTGGAAGATCAACCCGAACCCCCTCCCCCTGCTCCCCAAGGTGGAGCTTCCCAAACGGGAGGATAAGGTACACGCAAAGCAGATCAAGCGCGTGGAGGACGCAGAGATCCCGGCGGAGCTGGCCGGGCAGCTGGACGCGTGGGCCCTCCCCAGCCCCCCGAATGTAGAAGTGATGCAGGTCCACGCGAAGGCCCTGGCCAAGTGGGTCCGCGCCAGGTTCGAGCCCCACATGCGGGAGTTTGTTTTCGCGGAGACGAACAAGCGCGAGATCTGCGGCATGGCTGTCTCGAGCTTCTGGGCCATCCACGCGGTGCACTTCCACCGCAAGAGTCCTGCCTGGCACCATGCCCGGACGAACCCCGTCCGGGGGTGCTTCCTAGCCTTCGTCGAGCTCTATGCATTCCGGATCCTCAACTTCATCGAGCGGGGCCGGGCGCCCACGGTCAAGGACCGTCTGGTTGAGGACGCTCTGGCCGAGTGCGTGGCCAACAGCACGCTCGAGATGTTCCGCCACGCCTTCCCGCAGAGCTCCCACCGCTTCAAAGACCCGTTCAGCGACGTCGGTAAGACTCCCTGGCGCGAACCAGCATGCGAGATATCCCTCCCGCACCTCACAGAACACCTGGGGCAACGGGCCACCCACCACTGGTCCCCTCTGCAGTCACTCGGCAGGTGACGTCGTGGCTGGCGGGGCATCTCCCGAGCGGTACACATCCCGTCGTGGATGCGCAAGGGCACGTTACGGAGGCTGCCCGCTTGGACCAGGAGAAGGACGCCTCTCCCCACAAGAGACATCCCTCGACACGTCGCCCGAGCAAGCATGCGAGTGTGGCCACCTCCCTGCGGGCCTCCCGTGCCCACCCTTCCACCTCGACCGCGGCGAGGGACATGACGGGCGCACCGAAGGCCGCCAGCAGTACCCAGGAGGGGGAGAAAATCCGGCCCAGCGTCCTTGGCGGCCCCGTGCAGAAGGTGTCGGTCGCCATTGAGGGCCCGGAAAGGCCCCCCCTGGGTGCTGTCGCAAGGGACGCCAGCGTCAAGGTGCAGAGGAGGGGCGGTCAGGCAAATGTCACGGCCTCCGAGGCGTCGGCGATTGGCCTCGTCAGGGGTGGCGAGGTTTCCTTGGCGGAGCGCAGCGGGTTGACAGGAGGGACGATGAGCAAGGTTGTGGGGTCCACGGGAAACATTGCACGGCCAAAGATGACTCTGGGCTCCCTGCTTGGGGAACCGATGGAGGTGCACCACGCCTCGAGCGGTGACGAGCCGGGGCCCAGCGAGGGGGAGGCGAGCACACTGGCTTCGGAGGCGGAGGAAGGGGGAGCTCACCCGGGAATGGCGCTGATGAGGGAGGTGGTGCAGAGGAGGAGGCAGCGACTGCGGGAGGAGCGTGAGCGCCTAAAGAAGGAGAAGAAGGTGGAAGAACTCAGGAGGAAGCGCGCAGAGGAGGTCAACGAGCGCGGAATCTCGAAGAAGAACTTTCACGGCGCAGGCTTGTGGGCCAAGCGCAAGTGGGGCATGGTGCTCGCACGCTCCAAGGAGAACTCCCTGGTTGATGGGACAGAGGCCTTGGCGGACCCAGCAGGTGTCGAGGGTCCGACGGGGCGCATGCTCCCCGAGCTGCGGGCGCTGAAGACGGGTGAGGAGGCGGTTCACAAGTCGTCTGCTGATGGGAGCGTGGCCAACCCCACGGCCAGGAGCAGGCATGCGTCGCCCCGCTCCCTGGGCAGGGACCTCGCCAACGTCACGACCGAGCCCCAGGGCCCTGCTGCCTGGGGCAGGGCCGCGCCGGGCTCGAAGACGTCCTTGAGGGGAGGATTGTTCGCCGCGCTGGCCGTGGCGCGGACCCACTCGGGCTCTGGGCGGCTGGCAGGCCCGGGGCAAAGTGTAGAGGAGGAGGGGCCGAAGAAGAGGGCCAGCAGCGTGGCGTTCGACGTGGACGACAAGTCCGCTTCAGAGGCGGAGGCTAGCGAGCAGCGTTCGAGGGCCACGAAGATCGCGGCAACCTTCATTGGGCAGTTCTTTGGGGGGGGCAAGCAAGCCGAAGGGACGGCGCTTGAGTTGGACGACGAGCCGTCGGTTCGCCCAGGGGCAATGCCAGAGTGGCTGCAGGACGAAGCTGCACACTCAAAGCTGTTCCGGCACACGCACACGTCTCCCGCGGTGGCCTTCCTGATGAATGAGCACGGGGCCGGGGACCCAGAGAGGATGGTCGCGGCAGGGCTGCAGCGCCGCACCATCGGGGGAACGCACTGGCGGAGCAAGGCAGCCCGTAAGGTGGAGGACCCGCAGATGCTCGCCCGCCGGGCCCTTGGGGGGGCGGCCGAGGAGGTCGACATGGTCGATCTCGCCATGCAGGTGGCCGAGGAGGCCGAGGCCCGGGGCCGGAGGCAGAAAGTGGCCCTGAAAGCCCGGATGCAGGAGCTAACGGAGCTGCAGGCCAAGAATGCCGCCGAGGCTGCCGAGGCACGGAAGCTGTTCGAGAAGGCACGGAGGAGTCGCAGGGACGCCGCGGCCCTCTCCGCGTCCCTCGGCCTGCGCAAGGGCATCAAGATCAAAGATATCCCGCTGGCCGGGGCCAATGCCGCCAAACTCGGTGCAGTTGCCGCGTTCGATCGTCTTCACGACGAGCTGGGGGCGGGGAGGGGGCACCGGGGTATCCCAATGCGCACGGGAGAGGGCCCGGAAACGGCACCGACCCGCCGACTGGACCGCTATTCGCTCAAGGGGGGGCCGAAGAGGCCCACGCTCCTCATGAGGGACTGCCTCCAGCGAGAGGTCAGGGACAACGAGGTGACCGTCGGGGGTCCGATGGGGAAGCTGGACAGGGACACTGCAGATGTCGCGGCCTACACCCTCGCTGTGATGCAGCGTGAGGCCCGACAGCCTACCATCAAGCGGGGGGAAGGACTCATCACCGCGAGCGCAGCGACGTCGAAGCAGTTCCGCCTGATCATGTCCGGCTTCCCCGACATGGGCTAGGGTGTACCGGCAGCGGGGCAGGAGGCGTGGCAAGTGCGGCCGGCAGGACCGGGTCAGCCCGGCGCCCTTGAATGTGTTCACGCTCGCTAGTCACGCCCCAGTTCGCCGAGCTGCCGGCCGGCCCCATTCCGCCCCCCTACCACCCTAGGAGGAGTGGCCGCCCCGTGCCCGGCCCCGCTTGTCACCAGCGAATCATTTTTTTCTAGTGTCCGTCTGCGAGAGATAGTTCCGCATATTGTCCGGCCCAACGTCGTCGGTGGGATGCCCCTCAGCGGCTCTGCATTTCGCACAAGTCCGCGGGCAACGCACCTCTCCAGACCGAACAAAAGCGCTGTCCCAGCGTGCTTACGGATTATATCGCATAATTTTGGGCGTGCACGGCTGGATTGCGTACCGAAGATGTTGAAAAAGTGCGCGAGGGCGGTCATCGGGCGCGCTTTGCCCGACGAGGGCCCAACATCGTTCAGGTGAGGGCACCCATCAAGTTCTCCCATTTCGCGAGCGGACCCTGAGGCGAGTGAACGGAAATCGCGAACCTCCCCCGCCAAAACTGCAGCCCGACTATCGGAGGGAGACGCCGTCCTGTCAAGAATGTCTGCATATTACTGCACGGCCTAGGTGAGGCGATGTGACCTCCCACCCTGATGGCTGGCCAGCCACCAACATCCTCCCTCATACAGCGGCGGGGACCCCCTCCACTCCCCACGATCGCCCGTGTGACGCATTGTTCGGCCGCAGCGCGCGATAAGCGTTGTATGGTGGGGGTGGAAACCGCGATCAAGGAGCAAGCGGAGTGGCGGGGGGTCGGGGCGATGGGAGAGGAGGAGTGGGTGGTGCTGAATGTGGGCTACGAGACGCGGAAGGCCCCCCTTCGAGAGATTGTTGGGACCGTCGCGGGGGCGGTGCGGCAAGCAGTCAAGGAGAAGACGGGAGTGGACCTGTCCCAATCGCGGGCGGGGGGGGGGGGGCAAGAGATCCCCGGCGTGCGCTTCCACGCCGTCACACACTCGCTGGGTGGACTGGTTGCACGCCACCTGCCCCTTGAGCTCGGGGTCAAGTTCCACCGGATCTGCATGATGTGCCCGCCCTCGCAAGGGAGCACCCTCGCACGTGTCCTGAAATCATCGCCACTCGGTCCAGTCGTAAGCAAGCTTTACGGCCCTGTCATCGAGGATCTGTCGCGTGGGGACGGGGCTGCAATGGTGGACTCTGCGGACGGTCAGTTGCCGTGGCCGGTTCCTGACGCTGACATGGCGTTGGTAATGGGGACACGGTCTATTTCGCTCAAGCATCCAGTTTCGTGGCTGGCGAAGCTTCTCCAGGCGCTCCCCGGCCCCAGTGACGGCACCGTCATGCTCGACGAGATGCATGTCGGCCCAGCAGTGGGGAGCTATGCTGGCCTCGCCGTGTATGGAAATCCGGAGTACCGCGGCCCCCGCGGAGCTGAGGCTTGTGCGCTCGCGGTGCATGAGTCACACATGTTCATCATGTACAACCCGGCCGCGAAGGATGCTTGCGCACGGTTCGTGATGACGGGGACGCTACGGGGGGTGAAGGGGAGCGTGATCATCCCTGCGACAGTTCAACGAGATGTGCTTGTCGCCGGAGCCGAGGCGCTCAGGCGCGGGCGTGTCGTTGCCGTCCCAACGGACACCCTCTACGGCGTTGCGTGTGACGCCTCCTCGGGAGCCGCCGTTGAGCGCATCTGCAACGTCAAGGGCCGGAATATGGAGAAGGCGCCTCTTGCTGTCTGTGTTGCTGCAGTGGATCAGGTGTCCTCGTGTGGCGACACGTCGCACCTTCCCAAAGGGATGCTCGATCTCCTGCTCCCTGGCGCGGTCACAGTCATCTTGCCAAGGAAGTCTCACGACGATGCCATCAGCCCGGAGCTAAACAAGGGTCTCCCCTCCGTTGGTGTCAGGGTTCCGGACAGCCCCTTTATCCGGGCGCTGTGCAAGGCACACGGTGGCCCCCTGGCCCTGACGAGTGCCAACCTGAGCGGTGAAATGAGTCCACTCGACATCTCTGACTTCGAAGCCATCTGGGAGCGCATTGCGGTCATCTATGACGGGGGAAAGATCCCATCCGGGCGCACGGGGTCGACCATCGTCGATTTGAGCAAAGGGGTGGGGACCTTCACGATCATCCGCAAGGGGGAGGTGGAGTCGTTGGTGCGCGGCGTGATGAAGAGGTTCCGCTTTGTAGAGACGACGCCATAGAGAAACCTTCGAACAGCAGTCTTATCTGCGCAGGATGCGCTCCAGGGCACCCACGATGACGTCCCCCTCGCTCCCCAACGTAACGCGCGCACGCTGGAGGGTCTCCAAGTCCTTGACCTCTGCTGCGGCAGCTGCACCGGCACTGTCCAGCCCAAGCCTCTCGAAAGCCTCGAGGCGCTGCTCTGGCTGCTGAATCTTCATCGCGAACCTCGCGGAAATATCAATTGGAGCACCCGACGAGACGCAGATCCGGAAAGCCTTGGCAACAGGAAGGATCTGCTTCTTGTCACCTATGAGCGCTCCAAGCGCCTGCCAGTTGGCCGTCTCGGCCAGTGACTGTACTCGAATCATCCCGTACGTTGCTTCAGGGATCCGGAACTCGGTCTTCACTTGCATAGCCTGCTTCGAAAAGCCATGTGCCAGGCACACCCGCACCGTGTCGAGCAGCCCTAGGCCGAAGAGCAGTCCTGGTTTCTTGATCTCGGTCTCGAAAGTCAGCTGCATGCGCTGCAGTGACGCGAGCTCCGTGAACGCCTTGCTTACGAATTGCGCCTCCGACGGGTCCTGCGGAGCCGCCCCTATGCGCTTCCCCGCCTCGCCGACAATCTTTGCTGACTCCAACCGCCACGCACCATCCTCAAGTCCCCGTGTGATCGCCTGCTCCACTTCGACCCTACCAAAGATGGCAGGGTCCCCCAACGCCTCAAGAACGGCGTGAACCAGGCCCGCCTCTTGGACTTGTATGTGATCCCGAAAGAAGGACAACGCGGCAGGCCGCTGCTTCAGCATGGCGACAAGCTCCATGATGGGGACACGCCTTGCGGCTCCCGACAGTGCAGCGAACGACATGTTTGGGTCGCCGCCCTCGAGTGCTTTGTCTAGTGCCTTGCTGAATTCCTTGAGGTCGAGGAGGAGTGGCACCTGGTTCCTTACGTCGGGCTCCGCGTTGATGAGGACTGTTGCAAGGTGCTTTCTCCCGGAGGACACAGCATGAGCAGCGATGTCGTGATAGGCAACCCCGGGGCTGTCGCAGAGCCTGGCGAAAAGGATGTGCTCGATCTCCTCATCTTCCTTCCGCTCTGAGCTGTCGATTTTGCACTTTGCCCAGTGTGTGAGCACGCGTCCAACGTCGTCATTGAAGTCCTTGGCTACCCTGAACGCCAGCGAGTGAAGGCGAAGCGTCAGGAGAAGGTCAAGGAGCCCACTGATGCCGATATTGTCGAGCTGTCCCGCTGTTAGAGGCAGGCCGATGTCGTGTTGCCGGAGGGTGTTCAGTAGGCGGCATGTCTTTGACGAAAGATCGATCAAGGAGCTGCCCCAGGACGTCTTGCAGAGACTCCTCCCGTACGCGGCTGCCAACAGGAGCTGGTTTTGACGCACAACGTCCCATTCGAAGACCGCAGCATCGCAGCAGCCTTCCACGGCATCGTGAATGAGGTCACAGTCGGTTAAGTCGCTGTCAAAATCGCTGCCGATGCCAACAACCCCCCCCAGCCCGCCTGCGCATAGGCTGGAAATGAGCTGCTCGGCAGCGGGGTCGTCCTTGTCAAGGAACAGTCTTGCATCGTACAGAACCGCGGAGGGCGACACGCTGCCAAAACCAAAAATATCGACAGTGCTCTCTGGCACCCGCTGCACAAGCCACTGACATCCCGGCTCAATGACTCGGACACAGTCGACTTCCTGGACGAGGAGCGCCCGAGCCCCCCTGGTTGGAAGCGAGGAGGAGCTGCCCTCCGGCCCCAAGATGTGCACCTCGGATGCCGTCAGGATGCACAGGGCATCGCTGCCACACCAGCACATTTCCGTGATCATTGAGACCGGTACTGGGACGTTCAGTTCGGCAACGAGGCTCGCGAAGCCCGGCGTGTAGACGCGAAGCGACCCGTCCGTCGACAGAACTGCCTGAAAGGACGCCTCGGCGGAGACAGCAATCTGCGCGGCAAGGAAGCCGCAGAGGGCCGATCCTCAATGCAGGCAAGGCAAGTCAACGGAGGTAGCGTGTCATGCTCCAAGGTCGGCCCCTTACCTTGAAGACGGGCGGGACGTCCAGCTTGACGTCGACGCACATTTGCTGCTCGGCCACCATGACTGTTGACTTCGTCCCGAGAAGAACCTCGATCCCCCCCGACATCGAATGACGTGGCTGCAAGCAGCACCATTCCTCAGGAGCGCGGAGGAGTGCCGGCGCAGAAAGACGTAAAACCCGAGGCTCGTCCCAATCGGCGATAGCGAGGATCTCCATGGTGTTTGTGATGACGACGATCCCCGACTGCATGACCTTGCATGAAGCCACCCCGTCCTTCCGACAGTCTTCCCCGAAGGAGAAGGGTGGCGGGCCCTTCTCACAGAATGCCCCGTGCTGGTGCACCTGGCCCTTCGTGTCAACGACTGCGGCGGGTAGGTGTGGCGTAGGGGTCAGGCGACGGGAGCGCTCCACGGTGAGGATCGTGGACCTGTGTCGACGCAAGGGACCACGGCACAGAAGTGTTTCATGGAAGTAGGGGGCTCACTGGCGATCGTCCCCCGGCTTGTCCAGCCCATCCCAGCGGCACTCAAGTCCTCTGCAAGGACTGCCATCCCCAGACGACCGCCGTAAGAGTCGTAGGTCGTCAGAAACGGGGGCTGGCACGATGCTTGGGAGTGGAGGTTCTCGCTCTGCATGAGTGAGGGGCCCAGCGTTCGTTACTAGGACCACACTGTCCCCGAGCGACGACGTCCCATACTGAGTGCATGGACGCCTTGCGGGTACAATACGCAAGCACGGTACTGGCAGAGCGGCGCTGTCGACTTTGACACTCTTGCGCGAGGTGCGAGGGGAGAACTCACCCCTCCCCGGAGGACAGCGAAAGGGCCTCCGGAGCTCGAGCTCGCCACCATGTCGCTCTCCCTCCACGCAGCCGGGCCCCATCGCATCTCACACACGTCTCGTGTGACGTAGAAGCTGCGGAACAAGGCAAAGTGGGAGGGAATCGCGTCTGAGGTCTAAATTCCGAGGTGTTTCGCCTCGAAGGGTTCAGGTAGAATTCGCGGATACCTGTCGCCAACGGGGTCCCAAGACCCCGCTGGTGAGTCTCGATCCAGAACTGTCATTATTTCGGGCTGCTTTGAGACGTCGCAGTCTCCGCGGCTCCCTTCTTGGCGCGGCCCGCGTTCTTCCGGGAGGCCCCTGATGACTGAGGGGACGGGTGCACACTGGCAAGGAACTACAAGGGGCCTCCCGTCGGAGGACTGGTCCCCTTGCTTGACTCCGCCCGGGCGGATGGGGTTATCCACCTGATGCTCTGTCCCCGAAGCCTTCGCGGCGGGCGTCCACAGCGGTCGGGACGGACCCGTGCACAGCTGCCCCCGGTCTCGGGGGGGGCGCGGGCAGTCGGCGCCAGAGGCCACCCCCCCCGGGCCACCCAACTCCATCCAACCGACCGGGCACTTCGCATCGCGGAGCGTGTCGTGTCAGGAGGTAGCCAGTGTGCGTTGCAGTGGGACCGTGGGCCGGGAGAGACCCGAAACGATGTCGTTCAATATCGTCCAACGTCACAACTCTGGGATGTCCTCAAAGCGATACCCTGCGAACCCCCGCCACGTGTAGTACGCAATCCTTGCCTGGTAGTAGCCTGCGAATGTCAAGGCAGGGCGCCGACGTCGGCGGCAGTAGAAGACAAGCCTCAGGGCACAGTGACCAGTGGCGGGTGGGTGGGGACGGCACCTGGGAGGAAGGTCATGGCGCCCAGACACAGCATCACTGGACCAGCGCCTGGCTTCCCCCCTAGCCGCCCAGTCAGCGTCATAGTCCCTAGCATGGTCAGCGTGACCCTGCAGGCAGAGGGCGAGGGGGTTTGCTGCTGAAGGTCCACGCGAGCGTCTGAAGGCAGCACACCGTCCCGAGGTGTGTCATTTGGCGTCCTCACCCGCAGAGTAGCAGCCCCATCGCCAGTGCGATCGCCTTCAGTGGCGCTGGCCTGTCCGTCGCCAGCCCGAACCGTGCCTCCTGCGCGCACAAGGGCGTGGACTTTCGCGGCTCGGCGAGCGAACACCCACCCCAACGTTCGGCACCTCATGCGCCTCTGCGTTCGCATCCATGCGCAGAATACGACAAAGGAACGCGACGCCATAATACCAGAAAGTCACATCAGACGCACCTCCTGGGGCCCAGCATCGTCAATACGGCGATAATCGCGCCTCCTCACCCCCCCCTGCGAGACCATCGGGACCCCGCCTCGACACCCTGACCCGACTGGTTCCCGTTCCCGCTCGATGCATCCGCCCGCGGTATCCGACGTCAAAAGGTCGCCTAGCGATTGCGCGACACGGTGGCGGAGGAAATCTCCGCAGGAAAGATCTGTAGATCTGTGTCAGTCGAGCCTGACCCGGGGAACTGCTCCTGGCCCCCCCTGGGATGAACTCGTAACGCCGTGGGGGCCTCGACTAATGCGGGGCGGATCTTCCGTGAGGCTTTAATCTGCCGGTGACGACTGGTGGAAGAATCATAATTCCTGTGGTGCGCAAAGGGGAGTCTCTGCCTCAAACGGGTCACCCAACAGGACCTTCTGAGCTGGGACTGAACAGCCGTGGTGGAGACGAAATGCTTGCCGACGCGATGGAGGCCCCCGTGGCGCGTAATTCTCCGCCTGGTGACCTGGAAGACGAGGATGAGGCGGCGTTCGAGCCCATCGACTCGCAGTTCCCCGTCGCCAAGCCGGTGAGCTTCAAGTCCCGACATTTACCCGCCTTACTCTACCTTAGCAGGATTAATCGCCTGCTCGTGGCGTGTTTAAGTATCATACATCGTTTGGCATGATCAGACCTCCTCATAACCCAAGCGAAATCGGGAGACTTGCGCCCGAAATACGACTCAGAAAATCGAAACCCTTTGGCGGGGGAGCGCGAAACGCCATTTCTTTGGCGTGCATGCCGACACCGTGCCGCTATTTGCGCACTGTGGCAACAATGTGACCACCTTCTTCGTCGACGCGTCGCCCTGCGCCGTATCCGATCCTCTGCGGCCCCCCCCTTGACTGCTGCAGTCAGAAGGGCCTCGGGGGCGGGAGCCGAAGGAGGCGCTGACTACTTCGGACCCGGTCAACGATGAGGCGCCGGTAGAAGACGTCGCCTCGGATATCGGAGGCGCGGGCACCGTCGTGAGCGCCCTGGAGACGCGCATGGACGGCGTCCCCAGCGACTACGAGTCTCCTCCCAAGCCGGAGGGCATCGAGGGCGACAGGGGGGACATGCCTCCCAAGGAGGGCTCCCGGTCGAAGAAGGAAGAGCGGGCAGCCGCCCGGAAGGCCCGGGAGGAGGCGGAGGCGCTGAAGAAGGAGACGCAGCGGCTGCTGCGGGATGCTGCCACCACTGACCGCATCGGGAAGGGGTACAACCCTGAGATCAAACCCTTTACAGGGCTGCTTGCCAAGCTGCAGCAGCGGACCGCGGCCATCCAGCAGGCGGCCAAGGAGAGGCGCCGCCCGAAGCTCAATATTAGAACGGTCGCGGGGGAACTGAGCGAGGAGGAGTCCGAGCTCGAGATCGTTGAGGAGGAGGCAGGGGCGGCAGTGGTCGTGGCGGAGGCGGGGGCCGCAGGGGAGCAGAGCGACGAGGAGAGCGAGCTGCTAATGTTCAACGACGAGGAGGAGGTTGTGGCCGTGGATTACGACGAGGAGCTGGACGATGAGGACGAGAAGCGCCGACGCCGCCGTGAGGCCAAGCGCGCCAAGGCTGCCGCTGCCACGAGGCCGGGCGAAGACGGGTCAGGGGACGAGGGGGGGACGGAGGACGAGGTGGCCGAGGAGGTCACAACCAGCGAGCAGGAGGAGGAGGAGGAGGAGAAGGAGGAGGAGGAGGAGGAGGAGGAGGAGGGGGAGGAGGAGGAGGGGG
>Ga0181583_10001738_pt1 | contig 16152 bp, 23 predicted proteins | sample 071ome_31_FD_132461 | JGI IMG/M metagenome (GOLD analysis project Ga0181583, IMG submission 132461) | Coastal salt marsh microbial communities from the Groves Creek Marsh, Skidaway Island, Georgia - 071405CT metaG (megahit assembly) | ecosystem: Environmental > Aquatic > Marine > Intertidal... | reverse complement strand
TATGACTGAAGACCTAAAATGGAGTAATTATGATTTCACTAAGATACCATTTGATGATATTGTCAGTGTTGGTCAACGGACTTTGCTTTATCGTGATATTTTTACAGTATCATGGTTACTTGGTCGCTTCTGCAACTACAGATGCTCCTACTGTTGGCCTTATGCCCGAAGCGATCGTAAAGACCACCGTCCTACCGAGCTCTGCTTGCTTACAGTGGATGAAATTAAACGTCAAGCCAGACTCAACGGCTTCAACTCTTTCCACTTCTCCTTGTCAGGAGGAGAGCCTACTTTCCATCCTGGATACTTGGACATCCTACGACACCTTGCAGAAGATGTAGAAAATACAAACTATACAAGCATACATATGACATCAAACTGCTCTCGTCCGATGAAATGGTTTGAACAATATGTAGAATGTGCAAAACCATTCCACAGGGCAAGTATTACAGCAAGTTTACACACAGAACACTTAAATACTGTAGAGAAGATGCAAGACTTTGCAGACAAACTTATCTTATGTCAGGAGCACGATGTACAAGTTACAATCAATATGGTTATGGTTCCAGACTGGTTTGAAAGAGATTGGGAGAATGCTTTGTTTTTTCACGAGCAGGGAATTAATGTCACCCTTAAACCGCAGTCCGACCCTACGGCGTCGAGAGTCGTTGAAGGATACACAGACGAAAACCTCAAACGGTTACACAACGGAATGCCTCAACGAGCATACACAGAAAGCAAACGTAAATGGGCAGAAAGGCCGAAGCCTACATTCCAAATACCAGCAGGAATAAGAAAACCTGATGCAAGTGTACCTTGGCATATGCAAGTAGAGCTAGAAGATTCTAAAGGCAAAAAGTGGTATATGGACCAAGCAGAACGCTTTAATGCCTTTAATTTCAATAATTTCGAAGGATGGCGGTGTAACGCCGGTTTTAGCGGAATAATAATACGGGAGCCTGACGGTTCGGTAAAAAGGAGCTATTCTTGCCACGATGCACCACTTGGCAACATCGAAACAGGTTTTACCTTGTTTAAAGAGCCAAAAACGTGTATTACAAAAAGTTGCGTGAGTAGTGCAGATTCTAAGATACCAAAAAGGAAGTAATAATGGATTGGGCAGACCTTATTGAAAAAAGACACACTACGTTTGCTTGGAGTGATGTAGTACCGGACAAGCAAATTATTCTTGATGCATTGCAAGAAGTTTACACACACATTCCTAGTAAAAATTTACAGTTTCCGTATCAAGTGAGATTGTTGCGTAATAACAATGACGAAATACGCAAAAAAATAATGACAATATGTCAACGAAACGCTCATATGTCTGTTGAAGAAGATCACGGCAATCCTCAAGTGCTTGCACCTTGGTTGCTAGGCTTTAATGCAAGATGGTGTTGTGATTTAGAAACTAGATACGAAACAGAATCTGGACGTGGAGATTTTAACGGCTTGGGAAAAGGCAATATAAGAACAAATGATAAAGAAGGTGGACAAACACAGGCCGAAAATATAGAAATAGGAATCTTTAGTGCTTATATTATATTAGCACTTGCAAACAAAGGTATTCAAACTGGCATGTGTCAAAACATTTGTAACGATTACAAAACTGCTACAGAAATTTTTAATCTTGCTGAAGATGAAAGAGCTTTAGATTTTAGATTTATTATAGGTCTCGGCTACGGTAAAGATGCAGCAGTGCATCATACATATTTTGATCCTAGAATAAACAAAGATAAGAAGATTCCTTTTCCTCCTACAAGAGTAGAAGAAGTTTATCCACGCCCGGATATTAAAGATATTATTAAGGTTATTGAATGAGAGTATTAATAAGTAATCCTTGTTTGCATCCAAAAAGCGTTTGGCCTCCTTACTTATGGGCTAGGTTTAAAACGTATATTGAATTAGATTATGAAAAAGAAGTTGATGTTGAATGGCTACCTTCTTTATATGTACACGATCCAATTTTACCAGATGAGGATTTTGATATTTTTGTTATTAGCCAATATGTATGGAACTATGAAAAAAATTATGAACTTGCACGCCAAGCAAAAGAACGCAATCCAAATGTGTTTGTAATTGCAGGTGGTCCTCAGGTTCCGTACAACAATAATAATGTATTTGAAGAAACTGTAATTGATGCACTTTGTTACGCAGAAGGCGAGCGTGTTTTTGCGGAATTTTTACATGCTTGGCAAAATGGAAATAGTCTAGACATTGACGGGATTATACTAAAAACAAATCAAGACAAACCTAGAACTACAGTTCCGAAACTTGCTCTTAATAATCTTCACAGTCCTTATATTCACTGCGAAAAAGAATTAGAAAAAGTTGCAAAGGATATCAAGGCACAAGGCTGGCGACTAAATGTAATGTGGGAATCTAATAGAGGGTGTCCGTATGGTTGTACTTTTTGTGATTGGGGACATGCTACTAACAGCAAAGTAAAACAGTTTAATATTGAAAATGCTATGCGCGAAATTGAAATTATTATGAGCTGGGCGCCTGAAGTATTTTTTATCACAGATGCTAATTGGGGTATGTTTGATAGTGATCTAAAATATATTGATAAACTATGCGAAATGAAAAAGAAGGTAGAATGTAAAACTAGTGTTGCATTTAGTGCTGCAAAAAATAAAAAAACTATTGTAAACGAAAGTTACAGGCGTTTAGCAGAAGCAGGACTTATGTCAGGCGGAATGCAAATTGGATTTCAGCACTTGGATCCAGAAGTTCTTAAAACTATTAAACGTGATAATATTAAAACAAGTAAAAGTCTTGAAGAAATGACAGAAACTTATGAACTAGGTTTACCTGTGCTAGGCGTACTTATTTTAGGTAATCCTGGAGATACTCTTGACAAATGGCGATTCAGTGTGTGTGAATTATTACGTATGCAATTTCATGAAGATTTAAAAACACATGATTTTATGTTGTTACCTAATGCACCAGCAGCTGATCCTGCTTATATGGAAGAACACGGAATCGGGTACATTGAAAAATATTATAACGAAAAACCAGGAAATCGCGGATTATATCTAGCTAAGTTTATTAGCCACTGTAATACGTTTAACAAGGACGACTGGATCGAAATGCAAATTTGGAGTTATCTAATTCAAGCCGGGCATAGTTTAGGTATTACTAAATTTTTAAGTTTATTTGCATATCATGCTATGAATATAAGTTATGAAGATTTTTACGATCATTTAGCATCGAGACCGATAATGAAAGAAATACTAAATGAATGTAGAGATTTATTACACGACTATGTATACGGAGACCGTCCAGACAAATTCATTATATATCAAAAACAAAAATTAAATTTAGATAATTTTATATATGTAAAGATGCTCGATAGACTGGATGATATTTTTGATAGTTTAGATCTAGGATTTGGAGAATATACAGAAAGCCTATATGCATTTCAAAAATTTATTAGTGTTACATACGACAATACAAAAACAATATTAGACACACCGTACAATTATAAGTCATGGTTTAATAGTGCATTAAAACTTGCTCCTTATAAACAGCTTGGAACTTACCCAGTAAAAGAATCTACAGTACATGTAAATGATCTCCGTACTGGCTATCTAGGCGAAAGAGATAGTTGTAAGGTAAACTGTGCAGAAGGTGTATTGAATACTTTAGACAAAGCGCCTAACTATAGACATCAAATTGCTTATTATCCAAAAGTACTCGAATGTTAATTAAAATAGTTGGAAAAAATCCTATGCCCTTATGGACACTCTTGCAAAAGGAGTACGGTGCAAAAAGTCTTATAAATGAATTTGAGCCAGGCTGGCGTATGGAGCTCAACTGTGATGAAAAAACAATAACTTACTTAATGGTGAAATATGGCGATAGAATCGAATTTAATAGTAATTGACGTAATACAGAATAAAGAATGGCAAGAGCCTCTGTTGAACGCTATTGCAACTATAAAAGATGATACACACCACAATGCGGGCAATTACGCTGCGTTTAACGACCGTATACAGCAATACGACTGCTTGACTATACTTGTTAACAATGGCGTCATAGAAGCGTTTAGCGGGCTTTACAACGCTGGTATATACCCTAGTAACACAGTTAGAGCTCTTGATAGAACATACTACTTTAACCACGCTAAACACGACAGCAGTTTCCAACCACAGTATAGATATGCTACTCAAATTATGTGGCCCTATCAAGTTGAACGTGCAAGAGAGTTAGGATACAGCAGTGTATTTTTTAGTATGCAAAATATTAAAAAGCGCAGAGCATTTGAAACAGTCGTTGCACGATGCGATCCCAAACCTACAATTTTGCCAACACTTGGTAATACCTGTAGACTTGTAAACGGTGAAGTGAACCAGGATGCACTTTGTTGGCAAAATATTGCGCTATATAAGTTTACCCAGGATGACTTTGAATTACCTATGTTAGAGTTGGAAGAATATGAGCAAAGATATAAAGACACTCCGTCAATACGCTAAACTGCGTAAACTTCCTAGCCTAATTAAACTTGGCACACTAACAGAAAAATTACGGCTTCAACTATATGTACTAAGCGAAGATACAGAAGTATCAAATGAACGTGCTTTAGAAAATAGAAAAGGGATTTACGGAGTTGATCACGATCATACAAGTCCGTTAGGTAAAACTTACAATCAAAAACACCTAAATGAAAGATGGTCTGTGGGTATAGATTGTTTAAATAAGTTTGAAAACAAGTTTGATTGGAGATTTGCAGAACTAAATCCTGGAGGATTTATTCCTATGCACTTAGATGATCCTTACTCTTATAGATTTATAGCAGTGCTATATGGCGGTCATATTTTTAGATGTTTGGATGAACAATATACTGAAACTAAAATGATGCATGGAGATGTATATTTTGTTAATCCTGCTTTCAGACATAGTGTAGAAAATATTGACAACGAGGACAAAAGGATAGCATTATTAGGAAAAATGGAAATAAATGAACATAATACCGAACTACTACGAGCAAGAGCCTGAACAAAATACATTTCAGGATGTAATTATTGATGTAACACATAGATGCAATATGAATTGCAAAAACTGTTACATTCCTAATCGTGATATTCCTGATATGGATATTGACCTTATGATTAATGCTATCAGTAAATTTCCTAAGCGTACAATGATTCGTATCATCGGAGCAGAGCCAACTATGCGTAATGATCTAGGTGAAATGATTAGTCGTATTCGTAAAACAGGACACAGATGTACACTGCTTACAAACGGCTTGCGACTTGCAAAAGAAAGTTATGTACAGCATCTAAAGCACAGTGGACTTACACACTGTTACCTAAGTATGAACGGCGCAGACAACGATGACTACTACGAACAGATTGATGAACTAAGATGCGCTACAAAGAAAGTTGCTGCACTTGAAAATCTACAACGCAATAGATTTATTATTGACACTGGCACAATTATTGTTAAAGGAATAAACGACGATGTAGTAGAACGTATGCTTGCATTATACAAACAGGTAAATGTAAACAATGTAATTTGTAGGATTAAAAACGTAGGTGACATAGGACGTAGTATGGCTGATCAAGACAACTACACCCTTGAAGAATTAGTCACACTTGTAGCACAACAAACAGGATTATCTGAAGATTACATTTATAGCTGGCGTAACAAACCTATCTATCAAAATGATGAGCCAGAAGTAGACAGTTTTATGTTTCCGATGAACCCTGAAAGCGAAGGCAAGTTTATGCACAAAAGTGGTGTTTGGTTTAAAATTGCAAATTGGAAAGGCGAAGAAGGACAAGACATTCCTTTGCGTAATAACAAACGCCGAGGCAGACTTACTCCGGAGTTTAAAGTAGCACCTTTCTTTGAACACGTTAAAATGAACGAAGGCGGATACTAATGAACAGATTTGTTATTGAACTTGATGATTTTAAATATCCAAAACAACAATTGTTTGATTATCAGGATAACAATCCTGCATACGAAGCAAACATACATTTTAAATCAGGTTACGGTTATGATACTGCTAAAGAATCTAAATTTTTTGATTTGAATGGTAGCGAATGTAAAGAAGCAAATAAACTTGTTGCAAGTTTAGGTCTTGAAGAATATAAGTTTACTAAAGTTCTTGCTGGAGGAGCAATGCCAGCACATATAGATCCGCAAAGAGACGCAGTACTAATGTTACCTCTTACAGACGAACCTAGTCCGATTGTTTATTATGAAAATAGTGTAGAAGTTTTTAGACACACTTATACCAAACCTACAATAATAAATGCAAAGATTAAACACGGTGTTCCAGTTGTAACCCGTGATAGAATATTCTTACAAATAAATTTGCATGATCCTTGGAATGAAATTTATAAACGGTTTAGTAGAAATCGTTCCAAGTAGTTCCGTTGTATCCTTGATGCTTGTTAACATCTGTGACATAAACTATCATTCCTGCTACTGGAGATGTTATAGCAGCATCACGTGCAGCAGCATCTGCATACACACCTGGTTTAATTGCGCCACCTACTTCTAGGGTTGCAGCTGGTTCAGCACTAATTTGGCTTGAACCCATACTAATTGCAACTTTACCAGTATTGTGAACTTTAAAATAATTGTTGTAATCAGGCGTCCCACCAGGTGAAGGAATATAAGTTAGCTGAGCTTCAGTTCCAGCTAGTGAACCTTCCACAGTTATTACACTGTTTACATTTTTAGCAAATAGAATTCTACCCAATGCATCTGTGGCACCAATCGGACTTGTTGATTCACGAGATAGTGTTACTCTAGATGCATCATCGATATTTGGAAAAAATACTCCAGCTGAAGGAGTTCTGGCGAAAATGTCACGTGTTGTTACCTCTCTAGTCGATATAATTGAGTTATCAACATCGCCTACAATAAGACCTTTTACACCGTCAACTAGTTCAATAGAATCATCTGCAAAAACTGAGCCGTTAAGCTCTCCGTCAAAGGTTCCTGTGAATGTACCTGTATGATCACCATCTGCATTACCAGTTAAGTTACCTGTAAATCCTACACTTGCACTAACAGTTGTACCGTTTACAGCACCAGTATGTGTACCAACTGTACTTTTTTCTAAAGGTCCTGCTGCATATAGTGGGTTAGGAATAGCATCAAATCTTGTACCTGTCCAAACTAGATAGTCGTTAACTTGTATTCCATCGATACTTACATCATCTAATTGGTTAATACTTTGTATTGAAGGTTGAGACTTAAACTCGTTATCTACACTATCCCAAATAAGTGTATCGCCGTGTGTTGGTTGGCTACTGTCGTGTGTAATATTTACATCGCCTAGATCGCCGATACTTTGACCACTTAGTAATAGTGTAGTATCTGTGTCGTCAGCAGGAGCCCAATTACCGTCTACAGCATTATATTTAAGAACTTGCCCGCCTGTTGGTGGAATCGAATAATTAATATCTTCTAGTAAGCCGGTTGAAAGAGTTACGTTTCTAAAATCGTTTCCAGCAGCGTTATAACGTAAAAACTCACCGTCAGTAATTCCACTTGCATTGTAATCGCCGAGTGCTTGCATAGTAGGTGTTCTTGGATCCCAGTCACCTGCATCTGCGTTATATGCTAAAAAATCCCCGTCTTGTGGTACTGTGCTGTCAATGCCTACATTAACATCACCTAAATCTGTAATTGAAAAATTGTTTAGTGCTAGTTGTGTATCGGTGTCTGTATCAACTGGGTTACCGCCTAGTGTAACACCATCACCTACATAAAGCGCACTGACACCAGCTGTTTGGTAGTCAGTTACATATATTAACTCGCCTTCTGTTGGGGTAAACAGTAGACGATTTGCGTTAGTACCTCTTCTTAGTCTTAATCCCATTCTTGTAACTCCTGGAAACTTAGTTACAAGTATTTATGCCTTTTTCGTTATAAACTAAACTTATTTCCGCAACTTCATAAAATACTTGGTTCTTCGTTGAATGTCTTTTTTAACTTTTTCTGTATCTAATCTAAAGTCAACAGTTTTAATATCTTCATCATATTCTGCTATCAGAGCTTCTATGTTTTGTTCTAATGCATATGATCCGTTTTCATCTATCTTGTCTTGATCTATCGCTATTTCCCAGATCTTGCCATTATGAAAGTGGATCATCACTGCCCGGATGTATTCGATTGGAACAGCTTTAATTTCTATCTCATCAAATACTTCGGGCCAATGATCAACTACTTCTGGCGGGAGCTTTTTATTTTTAGGCACTTTCCACTGTCTTTACCGTCTTGCGCTTCGTGGGAGCCAACTTCTCTGCTTCCTCACGTAGTCTCTTCGCTTCTTTGAAGAGTCTATCGGCGTCACTACGATATTTAGCGGCTAAATCTTCATCAGACAATACATCTGATTCTGGAGCCGCTGTTTCGACAGGTGCCTCTGTTTGTACTGGTGCTTCGTTAGAAGAACTAGGCTGTACTGCCAAGTCTGCTACACTTACACCTTGCTGTTGTGCAATGAGTTCATTGAGTTCAGACAGGTTGATAGTTGTTCTAGTGTCTGGAGTCATTTCAATTTCATCAGTTGCCATTTTCATCATTTTACCGGTTGTATGAAAACCTTGTAGCATATTGCGTCCGTCTGGTAAACGAGAGCGCATCATAAGATTTGCGATATCGTTTTCATTCTGTCCGCCTTCACTTTCGACCAATGTCATTAGTGCATCGTGCTCTCCGGCATCCAGGCTATCAGTTGCAACTACAATACAGTTTTCCGGTTCATTTGGAACTACTCTGTATGCAACGATAACTTTTCTTTTTTGTTTGATCATACGACCAACGTGTTTCATAGCCATATTATGCTCCTTGTGCTGGCTGGTTTTTAGCTACAGCCGCTAAAAAGTTTTCTAGCTTGTTGTATGCTTGACCAACTGTAACCATTTCATTTGGCTTAAAAGCACCTCGTGTACTTGCTACATCGATGATTGCTTTCAATGCATTTAAATCTTGCACAGTTAAATCAGGTGCTGTTGCTTCTTGTGCTGGCGCTGCTGCCGGCGCTTCTGCTACAGTTTCTTCAATTTGTGCTTCGGTAGTTGTTTCGCTCATAGTTTTAATACTCCTATAAAATATATATGCGCACTTTATTTATTTGTACTTCAAATGTGGACACGCCAACATGAAATAACTCATTTCTTTTGTGTCTTCGAATCCGATATGTAAACCGTTATCGATAGTGTTGTCTTTCAAGTGAACTCCGTGATCGACATAGAATCTACCTTTTAGATTATCTGTAATCCATTTTTCAATGCTTCTGGCTACATTATATCTAAAAGGCAAGTGTACCTGTTCAAAATGATCAGGAAGAAAACTTACTTTCCTCATATCAAGAAGATTTAGATAGTTTGGCTCTTTTAGTTTAGTCATCAAACTCCACCAAAGGACTCTTTTTTAATTTAGAGTAAATTTCTTTCACACGCCAATTGTATGTAGATTCATTGCGTGAAAGATTTGCTAAATGGTTTTGCCACATAGCTCTAGTTTCTGTAGGCAAGTTAGGATTTTCTAATAGATTAGAAATCGCCATTGCCCGCTGAAATTGTTTTTCTTCTGAATAAGGACCCATTATGCTTCCTCATAATGTACTGTTGTTCCGAAAGGTGCTTGTAAATTTTTGTCACGGTTACTGTGAATTAAAAATACTGTATCGCAGTAGTCTTCTTCACCCCAGCTATCCCAAGCATAGCCGTCTGTAAACATAATGAACTTCTTAGGTTGGATGTCATTCTCTTTCATATAAGTCCAGTTTACCATAAAGTCGGTACCGCCACCTCCTAGTATTTCATAGTCAGTTAGATCTTCACCGCCGTCTGCACTAAAGTCTGCTTCGTTGTATACACTAGTATCAAAACACCAAATTTTAATATTATAATCTCTGTATTGATCCATAATGCCTTTGATTTCACCTAAGAAGTCTTTCGCTTGCATATCGCCAATTGAACCACTCATGTCAAGTGCAATACATAAGTCGATTGTTTCTTGGAAATTCATACCTGGAAGTATTGCACCGGTGTGCCAACCTTTGCGTGAAGGACGACTAAATGTGTAGTCATCTCTAATAGTAGACTGGATTTGCTGTTGCAAAATTTCACGCCAGTTCATTTTAGGTTCTGTAAGTTCTTTGATCATACGTGCAACGCCTGCAGGGACATTACCTGCTCCTGCACTTTGCGATGCTGAAATCATGTTTTCTTTGATTTCATCTTTGATCTGTTTCATTTCTTCTTTTGAATACTTAGGACGTTTTTTAGAAACATCGTTTCCGTTTCCGTCTTTGGCTTCTTCGCCTTCTGCGTCACCTTCACCGTCGTCTTCCCAATCAAGATGTTCGTCAAGCATTTCACCTAATTGTTTAAGATATTCTTCACCGTTTTGTTTAGCAGTTTCATAGATATCATCATAAACTTCTTCTGAAGTCCAATCTTCGTATTTGAAGTCTTGGAAACAGTCTACTAGTTTAGGCTTCTCGCCAATACGATCACGTACAAGGATATTATTTACAATGTAGTCGGCAGCGATATTATACAAATAAGGGAGTCTATCACCTCTACGACCTAAATGATCAAAAACACAGTGTAGGATTTCGTGTGCAATAACAAACTCAATTTCTTTGTTTGACATTGCGTTAAAGAATTGTGTGTTAAAATAAAGATTGCGTCCGTCTACAGCGGCAGTAGGACACCAATCGTCTGCTGCCAAAATGCGCAAACGTGTAGCCATGTTACCAAAAAACGGATGTCGTAAAAGCAATCCAATACGTGCAACAATAATGCGATCTAAGACTTCAACACGCATTTTTTCTAGTGCTTCGGGCGTAATATCTGGATCTGGCGTCCAGTGTTTTTTGCCCTCGATATTATATAAAACGTCTGCATTAAACATAGTGCTACCCTTATTTGTTATACTACTACTATAACATATTTAAACGATTTGTCAACCGAAAAATAGGAGGGCTACCTTAGATAACCCTCCTATTGTATTAAGCCTCTTGTGCGGCTTTAATATACTTTCCGTAACGATCGTGGAATTCATCAAAGCATTCCACTTCGTCCGGATCAATGGGCAATGAGTATTGTGTTAGTGCAAGTTTAATACCCATGACAACTAACTCAGTATCAAAGTTATCCATTGCAAAGCGTAGGAAGTTGTTGACTTTGTCATCAAACTTTTTATCATTTTTGTCTGATGCTTCTTTCAACTCGTAGCAAAGAGAAACAGTAAGGGAATACATAGCACTGATTTCTTTAGTCTGTAACTCTTTAACCTTACCTACTAAAATATCAGTTGGATTAGGCATCGACGCTGCTACCTTGCGATGCGCCATGAACTTGACAGCCAAACCTTCACCAACTGAACCACTCACTAAATCCATAGTGGTGTTTTCGTCGTCATCATCTTCAAGCAGTTCAGAGACAAATGACCATGAACGAGGCGTTGCAAATGAACGGCTTGGTGACTTTGGATCGAAATCGTATAAATCTTTCTTGCTAAATTGCAAGTAACCTACAACATCTTTGTGGATGCGATTAATAACAGCCCACTGGAACCAGTCATCAAAATCAACTGCCATTTCCAAATGGACGAAACGGTTAGCCAACGGAGCAGGCATACGGTATGTAACACCCTTGTCTGCTTCACGGTTACCTGCCGCAACAATAAGAACATTGTCAGGCAGTTTGTACTGTCCTACACGACGATTAAGAATGAGCTGGTATGCTGCCGCTTGTACTGCTGGCGCTGCCGAGTTCATTTCGTCTAAGAACAAAATAATGTTTTTATATTTGCTTGCAGTTTCTTCGTCTGGAAGTTCTGCAGGTGCCGCCCAAACCATTTTGTTATCGTTGGCAGCATAATAAGGAATACCTTTAATGTCTGTAGGTTCCCAAAGTGAAAGTCGAATGTCAACAACATGAGCTTCCATTGATTCACCGATTTGGTGAATAATGTCTGACTTACCAATACCTGGAGGTCCCCACAGGAACAGTGGACGCTTTTTCTTAAAAGCTCGTGTAATTGATTTTTTTGCGCCGTTTGGCGTAACTGTACGTAGTGCTACGTTTTCCATTTTGTATTACCCTTCTTAGTCATCAGTGCTTAATTTCTAACTATACATATATAATAGCATCATTAGAGCAAATGTCAACCACTTTTTTTAGATAATTTTAAATTTCCGGAAATAGTAATACGATAATCATTACTTTCATAGTAAGGATATACTTGGTGATGTAGTTCGGCAGGAAATAGTGCTATTCTACTTTGCCATGATCTATCAACCGGTAATACTTGAGATGTTAGTTTGCCTAAGCAATCTGTATAAACAAATTCAAATGTTCCTACTCTATGATCTTCTGACTCTGTTATTTTGTCTTGTTTTAAAGTGTAAGGAATATCAACCCAAATAACAAAACTGTATAATCCGCTGTGTTGGTGTAAAGGAACAAATCCGCTAGGTTTTTGGAAGTTTACCCAAATCCTTTCAAAGTCAAAATCTGGTGAGTTAGCAGGAATTTCTGTAGTAAAATTATACATACGAGCAAGATAGTTATACTTTGCTTCGTGTATACCAACAAGTTCTATAACTTTCTTTTTAATAATATCTTCACTTAGAGGTAGTTTATGATACTCTATATCTCCTACAACACTCCGTTGGAAGTTTACAAGAACATCGCCAACTAGCTCGTCTTGCTTGATTTTTTGTCGTATGTTTTCTATATCTTTTTTGATCGTTTGAAAACTAAACTGATCAAAATGACTTATAAGAGATTTACAATCTTCAATGTAATTAATCATTCTTCGACCGTGTCATTGCTTTTGTTAATCCATATTTGCGTAAGTCACCAGCAAACAATGTTAACTCTACTGCCTTCTTTTCATTTAATACAGTAATACTTCTGTTAGTTAAGTAATAAGGACAATCAATAAATTGATCTAAAAAAATTATAACCTGTGTAGTAAGAGGCATTTCTTTTGGATAAGGTATGTCATAGGTTGCAAGTCCTATTTCTCTAACAGTATCCATTCCGGTTTCAGTAAGTCTAAGCCCGCCTACTTTTTTATCTCTAGTGTTTTGCCACCACAAAGGCATAACTTCTTTGACTGCAAGCTCATTATAACTCTTGCCTAGTTCTTTTAAGAATAGTTTGGTGTATGTTTCTTTCCAGCTCACGGATATTATTCAGTCTCACGTTCACCCGATGTCAATTTAAACACTGCAAAATCGTTACATTTAAACATTTCATTTAACTTCTTTGCAAGGTTATGTGCATGACCTGGATTAGAGAATGATACCTTTTTATATTTTGGACCAGGATAGTTAGTAAGAACATTAGAGCTCTTAAGATTGAAAGGTTGGTCCTTGTAAAATACTGCCCAAATGCCCTCGGCTTGTAATACTTGTTCGCTTCTATAGGTTTTGTTATTTGTAAATTCCAATAACACATTTGGCTTTGGCCTACTCATATGCGTAATTCCTTTATTATATACGCATATATTTATCTCTTTTAAGTTATCTACGTAGTTAAATCACCGCCGTCTAGCTGAACTTGTATTACTTCGTCTTCGGCTTTACGAGCATATTCTTGTACAAACTTTTCTAAATCTCCGTTTAGTCTAGACATAACAATGCCTAATGTGTAAGCAAGATTTCTTGCTTGTACAATATCAATTCTTAATTCTTTAGCACGGGCATTATCTGCATTTTTTACAGCCTGCAAAAACAGTTGTATCGGAGCAGTATTAAGCGGATCTGTTTGCACGGCTTAACTCCTGTTTCATTTCTAGTTCAGTTTTAAACGGACCTTTGTATTCGTATCTTTCAACTGTGATAAGTTTTGGACAAAAACTTTTGACCCAGCCTTTGTCAAAATGAATAATATAATATCCTGCACAGTAGAGGCTTTTTGATTTGATACTTTTTGTAAACAGTGGCAATTTACGTTTTACATCAAACATAGCATTGTAAGGAGTACAACTTGTCGGAAAATTACTTACAACCTTTTCTGACGTATCATCAGGAATTTTAATTTCAGCTTGCGCTTCAAAAACAAAACTACCTAGCTTTTTCTTTAATTGACGTTCATTGTCATAAAAATGTACACCGTTGCTGTCACTTAGCATATATCGATCATCTGACCAACTAAGTGTTCCAACACGGGTTTCACCGTCTTCTACAATCCAATATTTGTCTTTCAAGATAGTTTTTGCTTTCAATGTCATACAGGGTACCTCGCTTGTAATGGTTCTGAAAAAGATTGTGCTTGATCTGCAATACGTTGCATATCCCACTTAGCACAAAATTTCATTAGACGCATGCCGACTTGACTAATGTCTTTTGGAGTCATATGTTCGGCAACCGTACTATTAATTATCTCTTTAATATCGTCTGGTTGTGCAGACAAATCACAAAGAGTAACATTACGATTGTAGTCGTCTAGTACACGATGTTCTTCACCGTTATGATCTACCCAACGCTGTAGCATCATATTATTCCAGTTAAAGCCTTTGTTGTCTTTGTCAGCAAATGCTTCTAACAAACCTACTTTGTTCTTTGTGCCTTTTTTGCGCACACCAGGGTAGGCACTAAAAACATTGTCGCTAGTGTCGCCACGCATACACTTTTCAAACAACATAAACGCAGGATCAGGAGCAGGCTTAGGTTCACCTGTTTTCTTGTCTACAACAGGTTTACCTTTATCATCAAAGTAACCTTCGTGTGTAATTGTAACATTTTGTATACCGTTATATTGACGTACATTAGGCGCAATAAGTTGTGCAAAGTCACCGTCAGTCGAAATAATAACGTGATCGTCGTTAGGATGATTCTGTACCCAACCTGCAATAAGATCATCTGCTTCTAGTTGCGGATGACGCATAACGGTGCAGTTAGTTTTTGTATCAATAAAGTCTTTGAACTCGTCAAAGATTTCCCAAAACACTGTATCTTCTTCTGCTTCGCGTGGAGTAAGTGCATCACGTGCCTCTTGCCTGTTGCGCTTGTAAGGCTCGTAATAATCTTTGCGCCAACTACGTCCTTCTAAACAAAATACAACATGAGTGCCGTTAAAGTCTTTCCAAGCCTTTTTAATACTGTTAAGAGTGATATGCATTGCCATGCCTACTTTCGTATCGATATCGCCACGTACAACGTGACGAGCTCTAAAGAAAGTATTAGCAGTGTCTACTAGTATGTAAGTCATTCAATAAGCCTATAATGTTAGTTACAATATACATTATTACATATATGTTGCAACTTGTCAACCATTAAGATACTTCACTTTTACCTTTGTCAATCGGAACAACATTAATGTAACCTGCATTTCTATCAGTGTCCATTCCTTCTTCTTCGAGCATTTGCATAACAATAGTTCTAAACCAAGCATCAACAATCTGTTCGTTTGTTTCACCCGAATAACCTGCATCGAGTAATTGTTCTATAAACTCGTTGTTCCAATCAAGCTCAAAGAATCCGTTACGAATATTATCTGGATTTACTTGAGTATCGAGTACAGCAACCCAAGGCTTACCTTTTGCAGTGGCCGCTTCCTTTTCCTTCTCAAGTGCTTCTCGACGAAGTTGTTCAGCAGTTTTTACTTCTTCTGTAGCTTGCTCTAGTTTTTTATCTCTTACGAGTTTATTCCACCAACCCATTATTTTTCCTCCTTTAAGTACTCCACACTTTGTGTCATACGTGTTATTGAAAAATACTTAGGATCATTATAGGTATGTGTACCTTCTGCTCTTAGATCGATATACATACCTTCTTTTTGTAAAACAGCCCAAAGAGCATTTAAATCTTTCAACTGCTTTTTAAAATCATTAACAAGTTTAGTTACTTTTGGGTCCTTCATAGCTGTTTCCTTATTTTCTCATATTGTTTTTCAGTAATTTTTTTTGCTTGTAAAACTTCAAGATCTTCTTTACTAAGTCCCCCAGGCATTCCCGAATAATGATATGTGGAGTCTGGGTGTAAATCGCCATCCTCGTTGCATACAGGCTTCCGCCACGTCTTTAACATTGAGATTATATTCTTCCGAACGTCCGCCAAGCGGCATAAGATATACTGGACACTCGATGCCTCGTTCACGATATGCTTCGACAGCTCTAGTAACTTCTTCAAAGTCGTCAGCAGTAGCGACAACAAAC
>Ga0181583_10001724_pt1 | contig 16227 bp, 13 predicted proteins | sample 071ome_31_FD_132461 | JGI IMG/M metagenome (GOLD analysis project Ga0181583, IMG submission 132461) | Coastal salt marsh microbial communities from the Groves Creek Marsh, Skidaway Island, Georgia - 071405CT metaG (megahit assembly) | ecosystem: Environmental > Aquatic > Marine > Intertidal... | reverse complement strand
GAATACCAGTAATACCTGCCTTGCCCACCTGCTGCAGTACAGTTGTAGCGAAAGCGTCGCGATTCATTGAGTAGATGTGTGCTGATCTCATACACCTTGGCTTCACTATTTTGAAGCTTTGCCGTGATGATTTCGTTATTGTTAAAACAATTTATTTGAGACAAACCCTGCTGGTCATCAGCAAAATCTAGAGTTGCAGTAGGGCTTTTTTTATCTGTAACCGGGGATAAAGGAATCACTTTATCAAGTGCAAAGACAAGGCTCATCATCTTTTCGGGGTAAGTATTTATCGAGGAATAAATCCCTGAAAGCGGAAACCTGGGCAATGCAGTAAAGTCAGAAGAAGAGTTAATTGGGCCAGAGTGCTGTGCAATACCAATGAATCCCAATTCTCTCACCAGGGCCTGAAGGGCAAGATTGTATTCTCCGTACGGATAAGCCAGAAGCCGATGGTTTTGTCCTGTTTCCTCAAGGATCCTGCTTTCTGCATCCAGAATTTCTTTTCTAACCGCTTCCAGCCATTCATCATCACTTTCACCGGGATTACGCTGCAGCAGGTAAGGGTGGGTAACGGTATGGTTTGCCAGCGTGGCGCCATGCTCCGCCATTTCCCTGAGCTGATCCCAGGTTGCATAGAGGCGATCATTAGAGCCGACCAGCCCGCTAGTGACGAAGATGGTGTAAGGCCAGTCATAGGCTTTGAGCAAGGGGTAGGCTTCCTCAAATACAGAGGTATAGCCATCGTCAAAGGTAATGACGACTGTTTTGTCAGGGAGGGTATTACCTTCCTGCAGTGCAGTAATCACCTCCTCTAAAGCCATGACGGTAAAATTATTTGCCGCCAGATAGTCCATATGCTGGATAAAGCGTTCGGGACTGATGCTGGTAACAGGCGGCGTGTCAGTACTGACATGGTGATATTGCATTATTACGGCCTGGTTCTGCGCAAAGCTACAAAAAGAGACACTGATGGCCATCAGTCCTGAGAGTACGAGAGTGATATTTTTTGGCATACGCTTGAAAGCACTCAATGGTATTTGGGTCCTATCAGAATTATACTGTCCGCTTTTTGAAAAACGCACTATTTCCAATGCCAGATCCAAGGAAAAAAACTTTCACACTCAACCGCTTGCAGAAAAATCTGCGCCGGGAAACAGGCCGTGCCATCGCTGATTTTAATATGATCGTCGATGGTGACCTGGTTATGGCCTGTCTGTCAGGCGGCAAGGATTCCTATGTGATGCTGGATATCCTGCTGAACATGCAAAAGCATGCGCCTATTGATTTCGAAGTAGTGGCAGTGAATCTTGATCAAAAGCAGCCAGGGTTCCCCGAAGAAGTGCTCCCGCAGTATCTGGAGTCTATCGGTGTCAAGTACCACATCCTTGAGCGCGATACTTACTCGGTGGTTATCGACAAGGTAGAGCCGGGTAAGAGTTACTGTGGCCTTTGCTCACGCTTGCGCCGAGGCAACCTGTATTCCTTTGCCGATAAAATTGGTGCAAGCAAGATCGCCTTGGGGCACCATCGCAACGACATCATGGAAACCCTTTTCCTGAATATGTTCTTCGGTGGTAAGTTGAAAGCCATGCCGCCGAAGCTACTGAGCGACGATAAAAAGCATATCGTGATCAGACCGCTGGCATATTGCAAGGAAGAAGAGATTGCTCGATTTGCAGACCTAAAAAGCTTCCCCATTATACCGTGCAACCTTTGCGGTACGCAGGAAAATATGCAGCGCCAGGAAATTAAAAAAATGCTGAATGACTGGGGTAAACAGTACCCCGGTCGCCTTGATGTTCTCTTTAAAAGCATAACCAATGTTGCGCCTTCGCATCTCGCAGACACCACGTTGTTTGACTTTCATTCGCTTGATAAAAGCAGGGAAAATGAGGCAATTAGTGGCAGCAAAGACGCTGAAAAGATCAATGTTGTCAGCCTCTAATCAGCAAACTGCGATGACCAAAATCGAACATGGCTTAACCGAACATCTTCTTGATGCCAGTGGGCTTTTTTGCCCCGAACCGGTCATGATGCTGCATAAAAAAATTCGCGAGATAGGAGAAGGCGAGATCTTGTACCTGATCGCAACCGATCCTTCGACCACAAGAGACGTGCCGAAATTCTGCCATTTTCTTGGGCACGAACTGCTCAGCACCTCTAAAGATGAAAAGACATTTCGTTATTCCATTCGCAAGGCTGTCAACGCCTGAATTGCTAGAAAACTTGGATGAAAATTGTAGCTGACCAGGATATTTTCCAGGTTGCTGAGTATTTCAGTACTCATGGCAAACTAGTGCTAATGCCAGGGCGAGAGATCACAAGAAAACATGTCAGCGATGTTGACGTATTACTCGTGCGGACCATTACGGATGTTTCATCGGAACTGCTGGATAACACCTCAGTAAAATTTGTTGCCAGTGCCAGTGCCGGATTTGACCATATTGATACGGCTTATCTGAATAAACAGGGAATCAGGTATGTGTATGCGCCCGGCTGCAATGCTGCTGGCGTAGTGGATTATTTTTTTGCAGCGATGGCCTGGCTGCATAGAGGGAGTAACGTTTCCTGGTTCGATAAGTCGGTTGGCGTAATAGGGTGCGGTAATGTCGGCAGCAGGCTGGTTACTCGGCTTAGTAAGCTTGGCATCAATTGCCTTGTTCATGACCCTTTCTTGCCCTTAGCGCATGAGCATTCATCGAAGCTGGTTTCATTGGATGAAGCACTTTCATGCGAAATTGCGACGGTGCACACATCACTCACTAAAAGTAGCACGCACCCAACTTTTCATTTACTTGGCAGCGAACAGCTGCAGCAGTTAAGCGATAATGCTGTGCTTGTGAATGCGTCTCGGGGTGAGGTTGTGGATAGCGATGCTCTGAAGATTGTGTTGAAGGAAAGACCGGATCTATCTGCTGTGCTTGATGTTTGGGAGGGAGAACCTGACATTAGCCAGGAACTGCTGGAACTTGCGACAATTGGTACTCCACATATTGCTGGCTACAGTGAAAATGGCAAACGCCGCGCGACAGAAATGGTGTACTCGGCTTTTTGCGAATTTGCTGGAATACATCCTCAGTCAGCTGACAGTGAAACTGGACCTCTTAAGGCATCGCTGAGCGAAGAAGCCCTAGATGAAAACTGGGTAAGCAGTTTGTTGTTACAAGCTTATCCAATCAACCAAGATTTCCTTCCGCGCCCGGTTAGTGCTCAAGCTTTTGAAAGGCTTAGAAATGAGTATCGGTTCCGTAAGGAATTCAGTGATTATTCCCTAAGTAGCAAGACGCAAACGCCTGAGCAGAGACGCCTCGGCCTTGCGCTGGGATTCGCCGAGTAATTAGTTACTGAGAATAGGATTCTAGGAAACTGGCCAGCTTGTTCAGCGCCTGCCTGAGATCATCTTCACGTGGCAGGAATACAATCCTAAAGTGATTCCTGTCGGGAATGTTGAAACCGCTGCCCTGAACCATCAGGACATGTTCCTGCAACAGGAAGTCCAGAATGAATTTCTCGTCATTCCGGATATTGATTACTGACGGATCAATTCTGGGAAACAGGTAAATAGCTCCCATCGGTTTAACGCATCTAATTCCTGGAATGCTGTCTAGTATTTCCATTGCGGCGTCACGCTGATCGCGCATACGGCCGCCAGGAATGATCAGTTCATTGATGCTCTGGTATCCGCCCAGCGCTGTCTGAATTGCCTGCTGCGCAGGTACGTTTGAACAAAGACGCATATTGGACAGGATATCCAGGCCTTCAATATAGTCCCTAGCGCGATCCTTAGCGCCACTGAGAAACATCCAGCCAGAGCGAAATCCAGCAAGCCGATAGGATTTAGACAGCCCGTTAAAAGTGGCCACTAGGACATTTTCTGTAAGCGTCGACAATGGGATGTGCTTGGCATCTTCATACAGTATTTTGTCGTAGATTTCGTCGGCAAATAGAATTAGGTCATTCTCTTCGGCCATCTTGACGATGCCTTCGAGTAATTCCCGGCTGTAAACAGCCCCGGTAGGATTATTGGGGTTAATAACGACAATCGCTTTAGTCTTGCTGTTGATTTTCTGTTTGATGTCATCCAGATCCGGATACCAGTCTGAGAATTCATCACACAGGTAGTGAACAGCCTTGCCGCCGCTGAGAGTAGCTGCCGCTGTCCACAGGGGGTAATCAGGCGCAGGGATCAGGACTTCATCCCCATAATTGAGTAAGGCCTGCATGGCCATGACAATTAGTTCGCTGACGCCGTTGCCGAGGTAGATATCTTCAATTCCTACACCGGGGATCTGTAGCCGCTGGGTCTCATGCATGACTGCCTTGCGTGCAGAAAACAGGCCTTTTGAATCAGAGTAGGCCTGTGATTCAGGTAAATTTAGGATCACATCGTGCAGAATTTCATCAGGCGCTTCAAAACCGAAAGCACCGGGATTGCCAATATTCAGTTTGGTAATCCTGTGACCTTCCTCTTCGAGCCTTTTTGCTTCTTGCAGGGCTGGTCCTCTGATTTCATAACAGACATGTCGGAGTTTTTCGCTCTGGTATATATTATTCATATTCGAGTCCAGCTTGCTGCAAAGCTTTATATATAGCAGGATATGCTATAGTCCCCGCTTCGCAAAGGGGAGCGAATTTTACAGAAACACCATTCGGAAATACAGCTATGTCAAAAAGCACTAAATCTGATGCGCACTGGAAAGAGATTCTCACAGACGAGGAATACCATATCTGCCGTGAAGGGGGAACAGAGCGGGCCTTCAGTGGGGCATTTTGGCAATGCAATGGTGAGATGGGTGAATACCAGTGCCGTTGCTGCGGTGCGGTATTGTTTTCCTCAGACACTAAGTACGACTCAGGTTCTGGGTGGCCCAGCTTCTATCAACCGGCCAGTGCTGATGGAATCAAGGAAATCGAGGACAACAGTCTTGGCATGCAAAGGACGGAAATCATCTGTAACGAATGCGAATCCCATTTGGGTCATCTATTTACTGACGGGCCAGAACCTACTGGGCTACGTTACTGTATCAACTCGGCATCGCTTAAATTTGAGCAGAAAGACTGAAATTTCAATTTTCCAGGTAGGCCTTGCCGTGCTGATTTGTTCCATCAGTTGGCAAATTATCTTATTCCTGCGTTTATGGGGATACGGCCTGTTTTAGAGTCTTCAAGGAATTACGTCATGAATTTCTCATTCATCGCCTGGTCAAAAATTTCTCCAATTAAACATTTACTTCACCACTTTTTGTTTTTCAGTCTCGCCTTAGCGACTTCTTTAGCACTTTTTGCACAAGAAGAAGAGCAGAGTGCTCTGCATAAATTTACTGTTGGTTCCTATTTCAGTCGAGGAGATTACGGCGCTGATGAAAACACCGATATATATTATTTTCCACTTTCCTATGAGTTAACGACTTTTCCCTGGGTTGTTTCAGTAACCGTACCTTACCTCGGTCTTGAAGGACCGGCAGACGTTTTTCCTGAAACAGGGAATATCGGTCGAAACCGTGGCGGCGTCTCAGAGTTTATTGATGAGAAGGGGTTGGGGGATGTTTTCCTCTCTGCCAGCTACCAGTTTCCGCCAATGCTGAACGGATGGTTGTTTATGGATCTAACTTTGCAGACAAAGCTTCCCACCGCTGACGAGACCAGAAACCTGGGTACAGGGGAAACGGATTACGGTTATCAGCTGGATTTTTATACAACACTGAACCGGAACACATACTTTTCATCAATTGGCTACCGAAAGCGGGGTAGAACGCCACTCTATGATCTAGAAGATTCCTATTATTCTTCTCTCGGTCTGATGAGGCAGTATGGGGATAATACATTCCTGGGCCTGGTGTATGACTACCGGGAAAAAGCATCAAGTAATGCCTTTGAAAGCCATGAGGTGATGCCGTTTGTGTCATACAACATTACTCCGCAATGGAACATAATGCTGTACACGATTCTTGGGTTCACCAACAGCAGTGCCGATAAAACTATAGGGTTTCAGTTCTCTTACACACTCCCACAGTGAGCAGCCAGCCAAGATCTGCAAAGGAACTTCTCAAAAAGAGTGGTCTTGCCTGTTATTGGTTAAGCAAGCCGGAAAGGGTCCTCATAGGACGTACCGGTGGTGGGGTTGGGATGTTGGCTCTTTGAACAGAACTGATTCTTGCCGGGATGGTAAAGCGATCGGGTCGCTCCGGACGAACAGGCTTGTTAACGCGATTACGTATTGAGCTATTTACGGCGGTATCAGCAGACTCTAACGTAGCTATCTGCATCGGAATTTCAGCTTGGGCAGTCATCAGGCTGCTCATGATTTCAAAACTGGTCACCAAGGCAGTTGATGACATAGAGACCAACTCGGCTTCATTAACACCAGTGTCTAGATCGATATTGGTTGTTGCGTCGGCAATGCTGTTCGCTTCCGTTGCGTCAGGTATAACAGCTATTGTGCCATTTCTTATGTTCGGAAGGGTCGCAGTCCCTTCAAGCAGCTTGGTATCAAATTGTTGAGGGGAAAGTCTCAAGCTGTTTACATCAAGGATGGGTACGGCATCCTTGGCGAGAATTGTGTCTGTGTTTATTGCCTCAAAGCGCTCTTCGAGTTCCTTTGAGAAATCGTCAGCAGCATCAGAGAGGGAATCATCTTCCTGGCTGCCGTCTGCAGCACCCAGTTTGAAGGCTGAACCAGGATCTGGTGCTTTACCTGTTCCACCCAGGCCGCTTTCGCCGCCATACTTGCCAGTGCCACCTAGTCCGCTGCCACCATCGCTGCCAGGACCAGTCAGAAATAAATTAACTGCAAACGCCAGACATAGAACGGCAAGCAGAATGGCGAGATAGTTATGGTTCTCCACCAGTTCAGTTGTTTTTACTACTATACCGGTCTTTGGCTTGGTCATTTCACAATTTTATCGTGGTTATTTACTGATTTCTTTACTTTTTGGGTAAAAAACTGTCAAAGTTGACTGTGATGTCAGCTCTCTTCCTCAGAGTTAGCCTTATCATCTTCAACAGCGTAATCAGTGTTGTAGTTGAAAATGCCGAAATTCATCCTGTAGCGGGCATTCAAGCCGCCTTTATCTGATGTCTGCAGCGCGAGTGCCTTTTCGTTCATTTTTATGAGCGCGTCCATGCCGAGGTTGTCGGCCAGGACATTAAGCTCCTGAATAGAGGACTCACTTAGCTCATCATAGTAAACGCTTCTGTCGAAAAAAGGAGGCTGCTCGCCGCTTAAATTGTGAACTCCAGCACGAAGGTGGTCCTCTATATTTTTACCGAAGAAGTAGAGTTTTTCTTCTTGTCCGCGGTTTGGTGTGAATGCCTTGGTCTTGAGGATGACATTGTGGTCGGGATCCAGTTCCACCATGTCCAGGCGCATTAGTTCATCAAGCACGACACGGGGCCTGATATCTCCCTTGGCGATATTGGCCACGAGCCCCTCGAAGGAATTCATGCTGAATTCATCGTCATCCTGCAAAGGGAGTGTTTTGGGGCTGCCATCTTCATTGAGAAGACTTTTATCACCTACCCATCGGGCTATGAGTTGGGCGCCAATAGAGATATTGGCAGGGCGCTCTGTGGGATTTTCCTGTTCAGAGCGAAGGCGTTTAACGTCTTTTCGGTGGACCCCTGTCAACAAGTTAATTCGGCTGTCAGTCTGTTTCTTGCCTTCTACGATAAAATTCTTTTCTGCTACGTCAACATATGTAGATTTCAGGAGATTAATGAGGTGGGGGTAGGTAATCTGGTTGGCAATAAGAAACTTCACCAGCGGTCTCATTATTTTCCTGACCGCCGCAACAACGACGGTATTGCCTTGTTCAATTCCAGAATTTTCTTGCATGCTGACGAGTATAATACCTAGAGGGAAAAAATCCCACGATTTTTAACCTGGCTGATTTCAGCCGTTAATCGGTGAGGCCAGGTAAATACTAAGCCCAGTGCTATACTGCACCCCTTTTTGCTGATCTCAAATGGCTTCTTGCTCTTTTTCAGAACCCGGTAGCAATGTTTGAACAATATTTAAATTTAGTCCTGCGAAGGCCATTCTGGGTCCTTGCGGTTCTTATCATGATGGTGAGCGCCCTTGGCTGGAATTTGCAGTATTTCCGTATGGATGCTTCTGCCGATTCACTGGTGGTAGAAGGCGATGCTGACCTTGAATTCTCACGTGAAATTAATGAGCGCTACGGCACTGGGGATTTTGTATTTGTCACCTTTGACCCGGATGGAGACTTATTTACGGCAGCGGTCATCGCCAACCTCAGGGCACTCAAGTCTGACCTTGAAGCGTTGCAGGGCATTGAATCTGTCGACAGCATCTTTGATGTGCCACTCTTCAAGGTGGCCAATGTAGGCCTTAGCGAGATTACGGACAATATTCTGACTCTGGATTCGCCAGGAGTTGATCTGGGTGATGTTCGTGAAGACTTGATGAGCAATGCCGCCTACCAGGATGTCCTGATCAGTGCCGATGGTGAAACGACAGCCCTGATTGCGAATTTTCGATCCGATGATACCTTGGGCGATCTGCTCGATGACCGGACCCGCCTGAGAGAGCTTGCTCGCAATGGGCCACTTTCTGAGGATGACAGAATTGCCCTGGACTCAGTGGAAGCGGATTATACGAATGCGCGTGTAGCAGCAGCGCAGCAGCTGCATGAGGACATCACCAGCATCAGGGCAGTGCTTGATGATTACCGCGATGAGGCCACCATCTATCTGGGAGGTGTCCCCATGATTGCTGACGACCTGGTTACTTTTGTACGAAATGACCTTGTCACCTTTGGGTCGGCAATTCTCATTTTTATTATCGTAGCGCTAGCCTACCTGTTCAGAAAAATCCGCTATGTGCTGATCCCATTGCTATGTGGGATTACCATCGCCATCTCGGTAATGGGACTGCTTGGCCTGGCAGACTGGCCGGTTACCGTTATTTCCTCAAATTTCATCTCTCTTCTTCTCATCATTACTGTTTCCCTGACTGTACACCTGATCGTCAGGTACAGGGAACTTGAAGCCGAGGGAGCATCCCAAAGCCATCGGGAAAGGCTGGAAATGACGCTTAAGAGCATGGCAAAACCATGCGCCTACACAAGCCTGACGACTATTGTTGCTTTCGGCTCACTGGTGGTCAGTAATATTCCACCGATCATAGATTTTGGCTGGATGATGGTGATAGGGGTTTGTTTTACCTTCTGCCTGACATTCCTGCTTTTTCCGGCCATTCTGGGATTACTCCCCGAAAATTTATCGAATACTGGCAGCAAGAGTATAGACATCACTCCAGCTATCGGTCGATTTACCAATAACAATGGCTTGCTAATTGGCGTCGTTGCTCTTTCGCTTGCGATTTTTGCCGGGCTAGGGGTCAGCAAGCTGAAAGTTGAAAACAGCTTTATAGACTACTTTGACGAAAATACTGACATCTACCAGGGTATGGTTGCTATTGACCAGAGCATGGGAGGCACCACGCCGCTTGATGTGATCATCGATATGAGTCCACCCAATCCTTTTGATGCCGTCGAGGATCCCTTTGAATATGATTTCTATGATGACGATGACTACTACGCTGATTTTGATGGGTTTGAAGAAGAGGATGAAGATGCCTACTGGTTTACCAGTGACAAAATGGCTGAGCTGGTAGAAATACAGGACTTCTTGGAGAGTCTTCCCGAAACCGGCAAGGTACTGTCGCTGGCCACTCTTTTGGGGATAGCCTACGAACTGAATGAGGGTGAGAGACTCAACGATATTGAGCTGGCTGTCCTCTACAACCGCATTCCGGAGGAGTACAAGGACACCCTCCTGAAACCTTACGTGTCAGTTGCTGATGACCAGGTACGGTATTCCATTCGCGTCCTTGAGACTTCTCCTGACCTGGTCAGGGTTGAACTGCTTGAAACCATTCGCCAGGGACTAATATCCAATTTCGGTCTCGCTGATGAACAAATTCACTTAACCGGTATGCTGATCCTTTACAACAACATGCTGCAGAGCCTGTTTGAATCGCAGATACTCACGCTGGGTCTGGTACTTCTGGCCATTATGCTGATGTTCCTGGTGCTGTTCCGATCATTGAAACTTGCCATTATCGGCATCATCCCCAACATCCTGGCGGCCATGTCTGTCCTAGGCTTGATGGGTTGGCTGGGCATACCTCTGGATATGATGACCATTACCATTGCAGCTATTTCAGTAGGTATTGGGGTAGATAACACTATTCATTACATGCACCGCTTTAAAACCAGTTACCCAGAGTTTAACAATTACTGCAACACGATTGACTACTGTCACAGCAGTATCGGTAAAGCAATGTATTACACCGGCTTTACCATCGTGGCGGGCTTCTCCATTCTGGTGCTGTCTAATTTCGTACCGACTATTTATTTTGGACTTCTGACCAGCCTTGCCATGTGCTTGGCCTTAGGCGGCGCCCTGACATTACTGCCGCAGCTGCTGATTATGTTCCAACCACTGGGTCCCGAAGCAGAATAAGACCACCGGGCACTGGAAAAGTATCCAGGATAGGAGTTTATTGAGTTATATCGGGAGGAGAGGGGAAATTGGTCTCCGTTAGCCTGAGGCGATTGTCCTAATATTGTTGTTCTTATTATTGAATGCCTGTGGTCAGCATTGGGTTATTCACCTCAGACTAACGGGTATGGATAAGCCTAGTCATCTCAACCTGCCGGCAATACAACGCAACATCCATGCCAGAACAACTCCCTGGTGATTAAGCCTTAATTACGTAGCTGGTTTTGCAAAGGTTTTAAAAACAATGATTTAGTGCGTTTTATTCGGTTATGCGGAGCTATTTTATTGAATTAATACAATAAGATACAAAGCAAACTTAAAGTAAAAAAATGGTTAAATTTTGAGCGTAAACTGACCATAAAATGTCACTTACGTAAAGATTAGGTTAAAAAATTTATTGTTAATTAGGTACTTACAAAAAATAAAAAATTTTTTTTTTGGGGGGCCAGATGGTAAAAAATTTCTTAACTAAACACCAAAATTCGATCTGAAAAATGGGGCTATACCAAAACGGGATTTAGCCTGATTTTGCTTTGGGGGCTGCTCCCTTGCATCCGCCAGAACCTCCTATTGAATAAGCCAAATCGATATGGCACAATCCTCCGCTGTTTCAGGTAAGTGCGAAATAACTATCTGATTTTTAAGTAGTATTTTCGTTTGCTGAGCCCCTGACCTTATTCTTGACGTTGGTTCCATTCCGGAAGCGTATCACCAAGAATTTTTTACTGGCATCCGGGTAATGGTATGGCATTTCGGGAACTATATCCTTTGTCTTTACAAACCAAGTCAGCAATCTGAAACAGATAAATTTTTATTATTTTTAAATAGAGAATTTCCAGGATTAATTCATGCAAGTTTCCATAGAAACACTGACCGGTCTTGAAAGGCGAATGACTATTGAGGTGCCGGCTGACAAGATCGAAAGCCAGGTTCAGAGCCGTCTCCAGGAAGCCGCCAAGACATTCCATATGAAAGGCTTTCGTAAAGGTAAAGTACCGGTCAAGGTAATCAAGAGACGGTTTGGCGAAGGCGTGCGTCAGGAAGTCGTCGGTGAGGTCATGAGTCAATCATGGGTTGAAGCGGTGACACAGGAAAAAGTAAAACCCGCTGGCCAGCCAAGAATTGAGCCGAAAAACCTGGAAGAAGGTAAAAATCTCGAGTTCATAGCCACGTTTGAAGTCTACCCGGAAATTGAGTTGCAGGACTTCTCTGAGATCGAGATTGAAAAGAAACTTGCTGATATCAAGGATGAAGATATCGACAAAATGATCGATACCCTGCGTGAACAGCGTAAGACCTATCAGGAAGTGGACCGGGCGAGCCAGGAAGAGGACCAGGTTAATATAGATTTTACCGGCACCATCGACGGTGAGAAATTTGAAGGTGGTGAAGCCAAGGGCACCAACCTGGTTCTCGGTTCAAAGCGTATGATTCCTGGATTTGAAGATGGTCTTGTTGGATTGAATGCCGGAGAGGAAAAGACCCTTTGCCTGACTTTTCCTAAGGACTACCACAGCAATGATTATGCCGGTAAAGCCGTGGAATTTGCGGTGACTGTCAACTCTGTCAGCGAAAGTGTGCTGCCAGAGCTAAATGACGACTTCTTTGCTTCTTTCGATATCAGAGAAGGAGGCCTCGAGGCTTTTCGTGAAGAAGTTGCATCAAACATGGCGCGTGAACTTAAAAATGCCGGTAAAAACAATATCAAGAACCAGGTGATAGAAGGTCTGCTTAAAACGCACAATGTCGAAGTGCCGAAGGCTCTCATCTCCAGCGAAATAAATGCGCTCAGACAGCAGGCAATGCAGCAGTTTGGCGGAGGTCAAAATATTGACCCGTCCATGCTTCCGGACGATCTCTTCAATGGTCAGGCAGAACGCCGCGTTGCATTAAGCCTGATCATGAATGAAATAGTCAGCAGTAATGACTTAAAGCCTGAGCCGGATGCCGTGAGGACACTGGTCGAGGAAATGGCTGAAAGCTATGAAAAACCCGAAGAAGTGGTCAAATGGTATTACAGCGACAAGGAGCAACTGGCCAATATTGAAGCGCTGGCACTTGAGGAGTCTGTTATAGACATGATTGTCAATGCGGCTAAAGTGTCTCAAGCAAATGTCAGTTATGAGGAGGCACTGCAGGCTAGCGCGCCGCAGCCGGCACAAGATAACACTGAGAGCGCTGATGGCGAGTCAGAAGCCAAAGAGTCTTCTGATTAAAATAACCTTGAAAAACTAGTAAATTAGGCATGAGTAATTTTGAAGGTAGGCATAAAAGAATGGATGAAGTGGCAAATCTGGTCCCCATAGTAGTAGAACAGACCGCCAGGGGAGAGCGTTCATATGACATTTACTCCCGGCTGCTGAAGGAGCGCGTCATATTCCTGGTCGGACAGGTAGAAGATCATATGGCTAACCTTGTAGTAGCACAGCTTTTGTTCCTGGAATCTGAGAATCCGGATAAAGATATTCATCTTTATATAAATTCTCCTGGGGGCTCCGTGACTGCCGGCATGTCCATCTATGACACAATGCAGTTCATCAAGCCTGACGTCAGTACCATGTGCATAGGACAGGCAGCCAGCATGGGTGCGCTTCTGCTTGCCGGTGGTGAGAAGGGCAAAAGGTTCGCGCTTCCTCACTCCCGCATGATGATTCACCAGCCAAGTGGTGGCGCGCAGGGCCAGGCATCGGATATCCATATCCAGGCCCAGGAAATTCTTAAGGTTCGTGAGCGCTTAAACAAGGTCCTTGCCTTTCACACCGGGCAGGATATTGAAATCATTGCTAGGGATACTGATAGGGACAACTTCTTGAGCTCCGAGGAGGCAGTAACTTACGGCCTGGTCGACAGCGTTCTGGAGAAAAGGGCCCTGCCTGCCGGCGGAGAGGGGTCAGACGACCAGGCTTAGCCCTTTAACTTAGCCATTTATTAATGTGGCAGATCTTCAGTAATTTACTGAAAGTATCAGATACCCTGGACAAAATATTTATGCATGGCTCCAGGAGCGATTTAAGTTACTTTTTGACCCTGCTAGGAAGGGTGTTATTGCAGTTTCTCTACGGCGGTAATAACTAGACCGCCAAAGGTATAGTATTCACTTAGATTTTGCGGTCAATCAATCAAAGAAACTGCTTGTAAAGTTGCGCAAATGCCCTCATCTTATTCATAATATTGTACGGTATGATTGTGCATGACCCATTATCTGAGAAAACATTCACGCATCAGCAGAATTAAAAAGTAAACCTGGAACTAAAGCATGTCTAACGACAAGAATGATGAAGATAGCGGCAAACTGCTGTACTGCTCATTTTGCGGCAAAAGCCAGCATGAAGTCAGGAAACTGATTGCCGGCCCTTCAGTATTTGTCTGTGACGAATGTGTTGATCTCTGCAACGATATAATTCGCGAGGAAATCCAGGAAAAAACCGTCGACAAGGAAGAGCGCAAACTACCCACCCCAGAAGAGATTCGCGATACGCTAGACGAATACGTTATCGGCCAGGATAAGGCCAAGAAGACGCTTTCTGTTGCCGTCTACAATCATTACAAACGCCTGAACCATGAAGAAAAGCCGCATGATGTTGAGCTGAGTAAGAGCAACATCTTAATTATCGGTCCTACAGGCACGGGTAAGACATTGCTGGCTGAAACGCTGGCGCGTCTACTGGATGTACCTTTTACAATTGCAGATGCCACCACGCTTACCGAAGCAGGTTATGTGGGTGAGGATGTTGAGAACATCATCCAGAAACTCCTGCAGAAATGTGACTACGATGTCGATAAGGCCCAAATAGGCATCGTTTACATCGATGAAATAGATAAGATTTCGCGCAAATCAGACAACCCCTCAATCACCCGAGATGTCTCCGGTGAGGGTGTTCAGCAGGCGCTGCTGAAACTGATTGAGGGAACCGTGGCTTCTGTTCCACCACAAGGCGGCAGAAAACATCCTCAGCAGGAATTCCTGCAGGTTGATACCTCCAATATCCTGTTCATCTGTGGTGGCGCTTTTGCCGGCCTGGACAAGATTATTCGTGACCGCTCAGATAAGAGTGGCATTGGCTTTTCTGCTGAAGTGAGAAGCCTGGAGACAGAAAGCAAAGTCGGCAAAACCCTGCAGGATGTTGAGCCTGAAGATCTGGTCAAATATGGCCTGATACCCGAATTTGTCGGCCGCCTGCCAATGATTGCTACACTGAATGAGCTTGACGAGGATGCGCTGGTCAAAATTCTGAGAGAACCCAAGAACTCGCTGACGCGCCAGTACTCCAAACTCTTCGAGATGGAAGGTGTGGAAATCCAGTTCCGGGATGACGCGCTAAAAGCTATAGCCCGCAAGGCTAAGGAACGTAAAACCGGTGCTAGGGGGCTTCGCTCTATCATGGAGTCTACTCTTCTCGACACCATGTACAACATCCCATCCCAGGATGGTGTGACTAAAGTCGTAATAGATGGAGCTGTTATAAACGGCGAATCTGAACCTCTTTTGATGTACGAGTCAGGAGAGTCTGGACAAGGTAAAACCGCCAGCAAAGATCCTGCCTGATTCTTCATTTCTTCTTGAAATTTTGGAATCTGGCACCAGATTGTTAACAAGGCTTCATGACACTGTCATATTCAGCTGATCTGTAACAGTAATGCAAGACAATGCCATCACCCCGGCAAATCGATGAGTTATTAATTGTTTAGCCTGCTAGCCACTGGTTTTCAGGGTGTAATTGTTTTCCAATTAACGCATTGTTTTCATCCCTACTCCACGATCTAAGCCAACTACCAGAGAGTTAAATGGATAATCAGGAAACACAAACAACCGACCACATTTTGCCTTTTCTTCCGCTCAGGGGAGTAGTTGTCTATCCCCAGATAGTTCACCCGCTTTTTGTTGCCAGGGAAAAATCCATCAAGGCGCTGAAAGAAGCCATGTCAGGCGATAAAAAGGTGGTTTTGGCGGCGCAAAAGCAGCATTCGGATGACGAGCCGGGAAAGGATGACGTATTCACCATCGGTACAGTTGCATCGGTCCTGCAGTTGATGCACGTAAACGACGGGACTGTAAAAGTGCTCGTTGAGGGTGTGGAGCGCGTTCAGATAAAAAGCCTGCTGACTGACGATGATTTTTACAAGGCTGAGACAGCCAGTTTAAGCGGAAGCACCATCGAGGAAAAGGACACAGAAATTCTGGTCCGCTCATTATTGTCCCAGTTTGATCAGTATGTGCAGCTTAGCAAGAAAATCTCTCCTGAAGTGCTGACCTCGATAACGAGTATCGATGAGCCAAGCCGCCTGGTGGACACCATTGCCACTCATATGTCGTTGCAATTGAATGAAAAGCAGAACATCTTGGAACTGGCCAATATCAAGCCTCGTATTGAGCACCTAATGTCCCTGATCGAAGCAGAAATTGACATTTTTCAGGTTGAAAAACGCATTCGCGGGCGCGTCAAAAAGCAGATGGAAAAAAGCCAGCGTGAGTACTATCTCAATGAGCAAATGAAAGCGATCCAGAAGGAAATGGGTGAACTTGATGACGTCCCAAATGAGGCAGAAGAGCTTAAGCGCAGGATAGACGAAGTGGGCATGCCGAAAGATGCTCTGGAAAAGACAGTTGCCGAACTCAACAAACTGAAAATGATGTCTCCCATGTCATCTGAAGCGTCTGTGGTGAGGACTTATATAGACTGGATGATCAGCGTCCCTTGG
>Ga0181583_10001722_pt1 | contig 16232 bp, 29 predicted proteins | sample 071ome_31_FD_132461 | JGI IMG/M metagenome (GOLD analysis project Ga0181583, IMG submission 132461) | Coastal salt marsh microbial communities from the Groves Creek Marsh, Skidaway Island, Georgia - 071405CT metaG (megahit assembly) | ecosystem: Environmental > Aquatic > Marine > Intertidal... | reverse complement strand
GCCCGCCTAAAATCGGAACTTTTTTTACTTCTTTGTTAAGCATTTCGGCTTCTCTTGCCTTCCAAGCTTGTTCAAATCCAATTTCATGAACATAGTTTTCGTTGTTTCCCCACAATCGTTTCATGTATGAATGGTAGGTTGCTTCAATATCTTTATCAGACCAAGAGGGATCAATAAGTTTTCCTTTAATGATCCAATTCATTCGGTTGGCTTCTTTTCTGATAAATGGTGTCATCACCCACCTGCAAGAACTAAAGGGGTTCCGGTAATAATGGCACCAGCATCCGCAGAATCTCCAATTCTAGCGACTGGTCTTCCAAACGCATATACGAAAAGTGAGCCGGCGTTTACAGTTGCTGCATGAGGTATACAGTATTTTCCGGCTTTAATTGTATGAGGGCCGATTAGATCACCAGGACAGGACACGGGTTCGCCGCCGGCAAATACTGCTACCTGAAATGCTCCAGCAATATTTGCGGTAGCACTACAAGGGTGTCCTGTTGCTATTTTATCTACTGGCCATCTTGCTACTGGTCTCATGGTCGTACGTTATCCAATTCTGTAAAATCTATTCCTGTATTTGCCAACAAATCCTTGAGATCGGTTGTTGATGTAAATGTGTTACTTGTATCAAACGGAGCATCAGTATTTGCATATTCCTCAAGTATTGTATTATTTGTCGAGGGCATAGTTTCGTCAAGATTATTTATGAAACCAGGAAGTGCAGTCTGCACATTCCATACAAAGTTTTGAGTATAAGATGGACTGACAGTATTCTCAGTACCTGGATTGTCAGTATCTTCATAGTTCAAAGTAAACGAAAATGTACCTTCGACCTCCTCTTGTGAAGGTGTATTCCATGCACTTAGGACATAATCGGTTTTATTATTTGCTGCTGTATATTCGCCGATAGAAATATTGGTTGTTTCCGTATTACCTAACCAACCTTGATCATCATATTTGGTTACCGTATAACTTTCATCAGGAAAAATAGTATAATTAGGATCTCTGGAAATAAAGATACTATTATTGCTATTGGTTATATTTGCAGCACTAACCCAGGCTGGTTTACTATTTACTGTTATACCTAGATATTTTAAGGCATTTGGTTGTGTTAAAGTAACGACGTATGAAAAATTTAGATTCCCATATATTTCTGGAAATTCGGTAAGTGGATCCGGGTCTCCCAGATCCACTATTGTATAATTGTTTCCACCTACAATTGCATAATCTACCATTTTTTACCTCAAGCGTGGGCTGGTTCTACCAACCTCAGATTTCTGTTTAGGTTTTCCTTTGCAATTATATATTCTTTTACTACACCTGAGCGAACGATATCTGCCGGTTTAAAGTTGACAACCTTGAATGACTGAATTTTTCTAATAACATTCATAAAGTCTACAAGGCCAGATATATCTGCTCTATTTCGTGATTGTTGTAGGTCGTCCTGTGCAGTATCGCCACAGAAGATAATTTTTGATGATTCACCTACGCGTGTAATAATAGAATCCAATTCATGATAGGTCATAGATTGGCATTCATCTACGACAATAATTGCATTATCGAATGTGAGACCTCGTACAAATGATGAAGTCATAAATTCAATAATTCGTTTTGATTTTAAAATTTCCCAGGCATCTCCCCTCCCAAAGAGACTGTTAACAATATCTTGATAAGGTGCGGTATAGACGGCTTCCTTTTGAGCCTTTGATCCAGGCATAAAGCCTTGTTCTCTGGTCTGTACTGCTGATCTGACTACAATAACTCTTTCATATTCAGGTAGTTCCAGTACATCGGATAGTGCTAAATACAAAGCACACATTGTCTTTCCAGTCCCAGCGGTCCCTACGGCGGCAATATTAAAATCTTCATCATATAAATCAAATAGGGTTTCTTGCGTTTCTGTAATAGGCTCAATGTCCCTCATGGTCAGTACATTTGTTTGCCTATTTGCATTCGCTTTACGCTTTTGTTTCTGTGAAAGACGCCGCTGCGATGATGCCATATGGTTTCTCCTTTTTAAAGCATGATTGTGTCACCAATCATTGATTGTGTTTTTAATTGATCGCGATCCGGGATGGTGCGATTTTATGTTTTTTAGAACATCACGAAACCCACTGTCAGGTTTGCCGACAGAGAGATTGCCGCCTGCATCAACCATAGGCGGCTTTAAAAGGATTTGAGTTAGATGGGGATTATCTTTGACGAATTGGTCACGTTCGGATATAGACATCCGAATTTCTGTTATTTCATCGGTTTCATTATTTTTAAAATTATAAGTTGGCATTCATACTCCTATAAAAAAAGAGGCAGCCGTTAACAGGTCTGCCTCTCGATCATAATAAAAAATAACCTGTTGTTAGATGTATTTATATCATCCAACCACTAGTTCGTAAATATCTTTCCAATTATTTACACGGGTTGCGGCACCCTTATAATCACTGTTGTGATTGTGTGCCATCAGAACTGAATTCAGTCCAAATTTCAAGCCGCATTCAGCATTCTCCGGCTTGTCCTCTACCCAGAAACAACCGGTACCTTCGTATTGACATAATTCATCATCCTTATCGGCACCAGTGTCGAGATAAACGTATTTTTCAAATACGGTGTCGCCAAACAACTCACGGAGGTTTTTGGTCCGTAGGTGTTGAGCGTATTGATCATTACTTAGACTAGTAATGGCATGGAAAATATATCCATGTTCCTCGTGAAGCTTTTTGACATATTTGATTGCATCACGGAGGGGTGGTAATTTACGGATTGTAGCACTCTCGTTGAACATACGGATTAGTCGCTTGATTTCCTTTTTAGGCATATCGTACGCCACATCCATTTCATATTCGCCTTCAACTACCTTTTTGTAGTCATGCCGTTTCATCCAGGCATCGAAAGCATATTCCCAATCAAGAAGAACGCCATCACAATCCACAAGGATCACTTTATCACTTACACACATATTATATCCTTTTTTTACCTTATATTAGTAATATAATACATGTTAGGCAAAAAGTCAACCATTTTTTTTAAAAAAATTTAATATTTTTCGTTAAAGTCTTTGAAGTTCTGGAACTTTTCACGATGCTTATTCTTGCGTTTTTGGTTTCGCCGCTTACCGCGCTGTTTTTCCTTCCAACGATCCTCGTTCTTAGGACCCCATTCATCATCGTAGCTTGGGGTACCATTGCGCAGATTCTTATATCGCTTTGCCATTTTTCTTCCTAATGATCCTTAAATTTTTAATGGTGAAGTGAAAAGATCAGGATACGACTCTTCAATGGTTTTTCGAGTCAATCCTTTAACTGGAGTTTGTGAAATCATATTGTGTGCTAATAGATCAGCATCGTCATTATCAATGTCTTGTAGTAACTGAATGAATAATGTTTCACGTTTGATTTGATTCAGGGTTTCATAACCACCACCTTCAACAAAAATTTTCAAGCGCCGGGCTTCAGAAAACAACATAGGCTTGGCCTCGTCCTCATATTCATTTTTCTTCCAAGGTGGTGCTACATCTGGAACAAGAAATTTTACTCTATCGTCATACATAAGACGAAGAATTGTTCTAAGAGCCGAAGAATCATTTTTCCGCAGCACCTCAATTTTATCGGTCTTTTTCTTTTCAGCAGCAGCCTTGTTTATAATTTCAGATATTGAAAGTTTCATTGTTAAAAATCCTGTATATCAGTCATAAGATTCTTTAATTTATTTTTCACAAAATAATTAAATAGTCCTTCTCTACCGATATCTTTCTCCTTGTTAAACTCGTTGCGAATTATAGTTTTATATTTTTCAGGGACCTCATTGAGATCAATCATCATTTTGTTTCTGTGATACCGACGAAGTGTTTCCTCGTCCATATTTTCAGTACCTTCAAGTAATACATTCAGTCGTTTTGATGTCATAGGACGCTGACGTTCACCTAAAGCAAGACAATTATCAGGAGACAGTACGTTAGGTACACCGTCACCAGAGTCGCCTCTCAAAATATGTTCCTGAAGGTATTTATTCGGATCATTGTTTTTGATCCACCGCTTGCGGATGGGATCATATTGAGCCACATTTGCATAGATATGCAACTGGATGTAATCCTTGTCACCTGACACAATAAGATATTTTTCGGAACCAGTATTGAGTTCGGTACCATGATCGTGGCAGATTGTTGCGATGATATCATCTGCCTCGCAGTGTTCAATCCATAGAACTTTATAAGGGAAGTTATCACGTACCTCATCACGAATTTTGTGCATCACATTAAAGAGCTGATTCCAATCCAAATCAGACTCGTCACGGCTGCGTTTACGGTTCGCCTTATAATAAGGATAAACCTCCTTACGCCAGACATTTTTACTGTCAGCACATAGGACGATTTCGCCGTATTCCTCATTAAACTTTTTACGAATTCGAAGAAGTGAACTGAGGAACATGTGACGAATAAGATCCTCGTCAACCTCTACATTAGTGTGATTACCAATACTAGCAAATAGATTTGCAAGCATTACCTGATTGTAGTCAATTAAAATTGCCATAATTTTTACTCATCATTTTGTCTGTTGGCAAACGGCAATAAAATAGCCATTATGCCAGTCACTGTACTGTTCTGATATGTATGTTGGACCAGTACGATCTGTTGTTGTATATATTTCAATCGATGAAATAACATTTAATTTCGCATCATGGATAGCTCTTTCAGTCCCTTTGATTACTCTTTCCAAATTATAATCATCTACAATTAGGATAAACTCATCATCGAGAGCTGGAAGTGCATGCATGACACCATCATATTGATCAACCTCCTCGTGAGGGCCGTCAAACAGATATACATTAAATTTACCTATATCGGTATAATCGACCTTTCTGAAATCCTCATCAAGAAGATTAAAGTCAATATCTCGAGATATAGATTTGTTTATGTTAGCCATAAAATCGGTACGAGGTCCACCAAAACCGGTCCAATTATCAATGCAGAGTATATCCACATTATTCTTGTACATTGCTGAACATGCCGTTGAGCCTTTCCAAGATCCAACCTCAAGATATCTGGCACCAGCATGAGCAGGTTCTTCAGAAATCATTTCAATAAGATTATTGATAAAGTATCTGTATTTGCGACCTGACATACCTGGCATTTGAATTACAAAATCATCCAACTTATGTTCCAAAGCTAGTGATTTTTCCATAGCCCTTTTTAGATATCTTGAATATCCTGGACCTGGCGATTCAAATCCACCATTCATTTTAATAGAGGTTTGCTCATTCAGAGGAATTTGAGGCTTTTGTGCAGCCTGAAAATGCCCTGGATGATTATTGTTGATATGCCGCACTATATTGGAAAGTGTTTGGGCATAGGTTTGTGCCATGATATATTCCTTATTTCATACTATATAATATTAATCCAAATCTTCGTCTTTGTCAACCAATTTTTTTATCTTCGGTACTGCTATTGCTTCCTTTGCATATTTTTGCAAGGGATGGTCAATACCGTTTGAATGTAAATGTAATGATCTAATAGATTCCAATAACAGAATCATTGAAGGATAATATTCCTCAATATTCTCATCAAAATAACAACCAGCTCGTGTCAGTTCACCAAGGATATTGTTCCAAAGAATTTCAGCAATCTCATCTGCATATTCCTTTTTATATTCGGATAATTGTTCCGCAAGCTCTTGTGGTGACTGTGGACTGCCTGGTATTTTTAATTTTGGAAATTGAAGAATATTATCAATCTTATCAGTCATCTGTTCCATCCAAAACATTTCGCAAAGTTTGGTTCCAAATCGTAGTAAACGAATCAATATTATTTCTGGCCAAAGCAAACCGATCAGAGAATGTCCATTTATTTAGATAATTAGGATCATTCTGCATTGCCACCAATAGCTGTGCGGTAATTGCAAACGCATAATTTGCATGAATTTGAGGATCCTCATTGAAATCATACATAATTGTAGCATTACAAGCTGTTTCGGGTAAAGCACCTAGATTAGGATGAATACAGATCACCTGACTTTTGATTGCTTCGATCAATGCAATACAGGATGTTTCTCTCCAGATATTAGGATAAAGAAATACGTGTGCATCTTCAAGTGCTTTTAGGATGGTTTCATTATCCTGCACACCGTGATATGTCATATTCGGATGAGCATCAATGCGTGTATAAAGACCTTGATATTGCTTATCACGCTCTGGCCAACCGTAAATATCAAACCCAGAATATACATCAAGGTGGATATTAGGGAACTGTTGGCACAATGCTTCAAAAATTGGAACCAGTAATTCCAAACCACGGTGAGGTGTGGTATGATAAATGAACCGAACTGTCTCTGTATTCTTTTCCTTTGGCTCATACTGCTTTTCAATAGCATTATAAATCACACTACATTCTGAGTATGGAATACCATAACGAATGACATACATATCACGCTGCCATGCAGAAACAAATACAAAGTGGTCAAATTTTTTCCAACCACCGTCCTTTAAAATCTCATTTTCAGGATCCTCGGCGAGATCATGACAATAAAGAATATTAGGAACATCGTCATATAATTCGCGAGGTCGTGAAAAATGGATTGCAACTTTTTGAAGATGCAAAAAATCAACATTGTCCAAAACTCGTTGACGCATCATTTCGGTACCGCCGTTTGAATTTTTGGACTGCTCAGATTCTACAATCTCGCCTTTATATAAGCAACTCATATTTTTATTAACCTTTTTATTTTAAATTTGTACTGCTGAAAAAGTATTTACACTATCCAGACGGAAGGATCTCCAACCTTCCTTTTCCACATCCCAAACAACCACCACTTCTTCAGTCACAGAACGAACTTTTTTCTGAGACAGTGGATCTGTTTTTTCTGCTGGAGGGAGTAGGTCTTCCTTAAGAGTACATTGCATTACTCTATCTTCACCGGATTGTTTAGTAAAGTTTACGACACAGACACCTTCCTTTAAAGCTGTCACGATTGTGTCACGATTGATCATAGTTGTGTCACGATTATCAGTCATAATATATTCCTCAGTTTAGTTTATTGTGTATTTCATCTAGTATGTTATAAAATTCTGGTAATGATCCATTGTTATGAATCCGATATGTCAAAATAGGAATTTCCTCTGGAAGGAGATGTTCCTCAATAAGATCTGTTTCGTGGGAGATTACATATTCCTCAAGCGGCTTTCCATTGAAATAACGCCGGGAATCTGAACTGTATGAGCAACCATCACGAACCAATTGAACCAATACCATATTATCGTATCCAACTTTATTTATAATCGGATACAGTTCTTCCATAAAGCCACCATCTGAAATTGCATAGTTTTTGTTAACATCAATTTCCTCGGAAACTTTATCGCCAAAGAACGATTTCCCATATTTTGGTTTAATATGTTTTTCGGAAGTATAAATCATTGATTCACGACGAGACAGACCACCAAGTTGTGCCGAAGGTGCTTCCTTCACCTTACGATCATGATAGCCATCCATGAACCAATCTTTGGATACATCGAACAGCTTAAATGTTTCTTTAAACAGCTGATATTTAAAACTGAGATGTTCATATCCAAAGTTTTTAGCAAAATATTCGGTCCCAGCATCCTTACCAGATGCCGGAGGACCATTAAAAATCACAATCATCAATCTTCCCAATGTCTCAAAAGTTCAACCTCATCATTATCTTTACGTCTGACCTTAATATATTCCTGTTCGATAAGGTTGTCAATTACGTGCGTGACAACATCTTCTGTTTTCTTTTTATCACCAATGTACCATCCAAAGGCTGTCCCTACACCATATGCAAAGAACAACCAAATATAGTCTGCACTAAATTGTATCATTTATTTTCCTTACAACTAAAAACGATCGTTCACGATAGAACGGATTTGTTCTGAAAACGCTTCCCTCCATTCTGAATCTGTAATACCAGCCAAGATGAACGTACGATCATCATCATCGAGATAAGGCATTGCATCGTTTACACTTGCATAGCCTTTTTCCCAAGAATCATAATCATCAGGACGAACACGGATTTCTCGAGTTCTCCAAATACCTGAAATTACACTCTTACGCTTGATCTGCATTTTCATTCTCCTTAACAAGACCAAATTTGGCAATATAATACGAGTCAACAATATCGCTGACCGGATTCCAACTGTTATTATTCATAATACCACACTTAGCTCGAATGTCAACCCCATTTTCAGAAAAAAATGCATCATACATCTTTTCCTTATTTGCGTTACCTTTTCCAGTGGCAAATTTCTTAATCATCGTTGGTGCAAATACATCAATATCCATATCTGATTTCCATATCATATACTTCAACAGCCCTGCGTTTTCAGCAATCTGAAATACTCTGCCGACCGCACCGAAAGCATAGCCTTCGATGAATACTTTATTTACATTATGCTTTTTGAGAATATTAAGGGACCATGTCGAGAGATTTTCATACCTCTCGAGATCATTGTTATATTCAGGATAGAGTCCTGGTATAAATGGCATTTCTGCCTCCAATAATTTTTCACGTTTAACCAAATAGTAAAAGTGACAATTTTTATAGTCCCAAGTGTCACCTTCGTGTACACAAATTGCCGGGCTACTTAAACTATAATCAATACCTGCAACAATCATAAATCATCTCCATTAGTTCATGGAGATATTTATTTAGTCCCAACGGTAAAAGATATGGTCTCCTATACGACCGATCTGAGTGATCTTTTTGGCCCATCCAGGATTTACATAATTAGCATGGTAATGTGTAGCACCTTCTGATATTCCACGATATCGACCTTGGAATAACATCTGCCCAGCAATCAAAAGAGCCTTTTTGTAGGAATCTTCGTCAGTGGGTCGGTCACTTCTGCCATCGCAATACCAAGAGAATTGACATTTGTGGCGAATAGGATTGCCTTTAGAATCCAAAGGCCCTTGTTTTACCACACCACAGATTGTTCCAGGATAACGCATATCCTGAACTCTATTTAGTACAACATCTGATACTGCTGCCATATCTGCTAGATTTGATCCACGTGATTCATAATAAATGTTAAGAGCAAGACATTCGTAGTCTTGCCTTGTTTCGTCGTCCAAAGATGGACCTTGTGCCATTACAGGGAACGAGAACACTACGGCTACAGCCGCAAGAGAAGAAATAATAAACCGCATTTTAACCTCTACGCATATTTGCTACGTCAATAGCTGCCTGTTTGGACGTTATTGGGACCGCGTTGGATTTGTGCATCGTTGCGATTCCTTTGATAAGGTCTCCTGTGTAGACGTTTGGTTCCTTTCTGGGTGCGTATCCAGGAACTGAGTTCGACGTCTTGACGCTTGGGTAATGTGTCTCTGTACGAAGAGGATTCTTTGGCTTCGGCTCATAAGTTTTAAACTCTATTTTGGGTTTGTGTTCACCACGAATATACTTTAGATAGTCCTCAAATTCTTGAAACTGAGCACTATGCATATGTTTGCGTCGGCAATCCTTATTGTATCGCCGCCATTCAACTCTAAGTTTTTCGAGCTGATTTGATGTAAGCTTTTTCTGCTTACGTTTTTTATAGTTAGTAGTGGTCATGTAAGGACCTACTAAATGCATCGTCATAATATAAACCTCAATGTTTGATACTATACTATATTACCACACCCCTACAGGTTTGTCAACCATTTTTTTCAAATAACTATATGTTTCTTCCCAACTGTTTACATGGTAACAACAAGTTTTAGGATTAATATTATTCTTGAGAGCTTGGCAAAGAGGATAATCATTTCCACCTGGTTCCATTGCGTCACCAAAGAAATGAATTTCAGCATCACTGTCAAAATCAGAAAGGATTTGAGATTTGTCAGAACCTCGAAGGTGAATATCAATTCCAGTTTCACCACCAACAGATGCTTGAATCTCAGGCCACTGTGTATTAATCAGATATGCAATTGATTCCCTTTCACGGTTCTCTTTGTCGTGTTTAACATATTCCTTTCTTTGTTTTGGTTTAGCATTACGACCAACGATACTAAAGTTTACCAGTCCCTTCCGTTCCTCAATATGGTTTCCAGTACGCAAATAAAATTTACTAGAAATTAGCCATTCCTGAAGAAATGCTTTTAGGTCAGAAGGCAAAGTAAACTCATTAGAATTTACTCGTTTACCCTTAAAGAATATATCATTACCACTACAGTTATAAACACAGGCAACATTTTCAGTAACCTCTGCTCCAACTTGTTCTACTGTTTTGGGATAATCACTACCAGTCACCAGAAAGCATGGCTCTCGTTTCATAAAATCCAAAAAGAATTCCTTGAACTCTGGATCCATTTTTCCTCTACTGGGTGTGAGAGTTCCATCCACATCAAAAATAAATTTTCGACTCATCCTTGTTCTGCCCTATGCTTTGCCTCAAGTTGTGCTTTTTTAACCATTTTTGATAATTCATTAAACCTATCAGCTACTTCACGGAAATAATTATTGCCATATTTTCGGCCTTGATCGTGTAGCCAAATCACCATTTCATCATCATTTTTAGGTAGCATATATTAACCCTGTCCTCTATACTTTTTCCAACTACGCTTTTGGTGTTTACTTTTAGGACGAGAGCGAACTGATTTGCCAATAGAGGTTGTCTTTTTCACTTGATTGATATTTGATCTACTAAGGTTAATCATTTTTGCCATTTACATTTCTCCCATTTGTTTAATTTGAGTTAAAACATTTTTTAGTCTAAAAACAATTCCGGATTTTAAACTCATCTCGGACCAATATTCGTCATTGGTGGTGAGATCAGATAATGTTTCTAATAACATCATGTTTTGGTTTCTCAAGGCGTCATTATCAGAGCGATACTCATCACGAGTTCGCTTTACTTCCTTGAGTTCATATTGTAATTTTTGGATTGTAACATCATTAGGTTTTCTGATAGGCATAATCAAAAAGATCCTTCACCATAACCACCAATGGTTTCCTCTATTGCTCTAAGAAGTTCATTAAGATGGCCGATATATTTTCCATGCCAAACAATATATGGGCAATCTACTAGACCACCGATATGCGGCACACCAATCTCTTGGCCGTGGTTTTCAAAAAGCTCAGTTAAATATGAATTATATTCAATATTTTTATATTCGTACTCAAGACGCCATTTTGAGCAAACATCACGAGCCTGTTTACAAAACTCACATTGTGTACGACCGTAAATTACTATCATATTAACCTACGTTTTTATAGAGATCTTCTATATGCTTGCGGAAAGAGATAACGGATTCATGCAACCGACCAAGCATATAAAAACTGATTGCAATACTTGCCACAGTTAAAAGTTCATTTAGTTCCATTTTCGATCCTTTCGATTTCATCCAAGACTTTGCGCTTATATTCATTAGCGACTCTATAGGCTTCTGCGGTTTGTTGGTGATGAGCACCATATTGATCTTTCACGGCACTTGCACTGCGCTGACGCTCGACATAATTTAGAAATGTTTCCTTAAGTCCCATATTTTTTATCCTTGATAAACCTATCACCAACCCACTCGATCTTCTTTTCAGTAGTCCAATCGGCTAAATAATCATTATCAGAATCAAAAAGTTTCAACACCTCATCCTGATCCATCACCTCAGTATTGACAATTTGCTCTCCCATAAATTTTTGTGAGAATTCATCAACCTCTTCTGCCGTAACGGTATCTTCCATCCATTCAATCATCATCTGATCGCCTGATAGTTTCATCTCTTCGTTTAGAGACTGAAGCTGTTCCTCAGAAAGAACATAACGCATACGAAAAGTTGATGTTACTGTACAGACTGCATATTTCATTTATCAGCTACCTCACGCATATCAAAGACTTGATCAAAGTCTACTACAAATTCCCAACCTTTTTCAAGGTCCTTAATTTGATAAAGTTCCTTTTCTTTATCTCTAATGAGTACTTGGCATTCCCGCTCAAGGATTTCATATTTTTCAACAGGTACATCTGCCAGAGAATACATGCCACCTGGACGACCCCATCGGTCTACAGGAAATTTCTTTTTATATGTTGCTATAACAGCCATATTACTGTCTCCTCACATTAGCCACAAACAACCGCATCATACACGGCTTCACGAACTGCAGTATCTTCTGCTTCATCAAAGCCTTCCAAAGCCGCTAGCATACTAAGAGCATTTAAGGTCCAATTCCATGCACCTTCAGCGCCGTAGCCCATATTCTTTAGGTTAAGAGCATCTGCAACGATTTTTTCTACCTTTGCATTTCCTTCATTAGTAAACATACCGAACATTTGGAATCTCCATTTTTTTCCTTATATTACTAATATAATACACGCTGGAACAAAAGTCAACCATTTTTTTCGATAAATTCGTAATCTTTTTTATAAATTAAACGAATAAAATCCTTCTGCTCATCTGTGAGATCAGATTCCAGGATTTCCTTCCTTGTCTTGTTGTGTACGGTTTCTATGTCAAAAAACTTACTGACACCGTGCTTTTGAACCATTTGAAACTCAGAAAAGTTTTCCGTGTCAATAAACATCACTTGTGGATGAAAATGATGCACTTGATGCTGTCCGGTAAACTTGTGAATATTCTCAAAGAATTTATCTATTTTTTGATATTTTGAGCAATTATCCAGATTGATTCCTATTTTACTAAAGACGTCCTTGCCATAACTGTAGTACCTTTGACCTTCTGTGAGATAAACATTAAGTAGTGAAACAAATCTGTCCATAGGATCTGCTAGAACCACAATAGGAATTTTATTCTCTATAACGTCATCATATTCTGGATCTGCCCTAAAAATTTGCTTACGATCTGGAAATGTCTCTTTAATTGTAACCGAACAACTACGTGGAATTTCAAACCAATATCTTTTACCATCCAAATTGTACATTAAAGGCCATTTTAGATTTGTACACCAATAACAGTCACAATTATTGAATGAAAATTTTTCTGGGTCGTTGATGTTTGTTTTTGGTAGAAGAAAATCCTTAATCATATCATTTTCAAAAATCATCTTAGGTAATTTATCTATGGGATAATCTCTCAGAATGTGATCTGGGTTTCCATCTGGTGCTACAGCACCTGCTATAGGTTTGGTTGATTCCACAAACGTATCATATTTTGAATACGTACCAGCATTCGAATCAGATTGCCATTTAAATTTATCATATGCATGAGCAAAAGATTCTGCCTTCGTGGTTCTCTGTGTATTATCACCCATCCAGGCAAAATGCCATCCCATATCCTGACAGACCTTATTATTATGTGTCGGCCACCGGACCGGAATATCTATTGCACCACATCTAATATTACTGATTTTATATTTTGTAATTTGACTTTTGGTGGCAAAAAACATTGCTCTCCACCAAACGACTGGTCGCCCATCTTGGTGATGGATTCTAAGATCTGCTCTGCCTTGCAAATATACCAATGGTATTTTACACAAAACCTGTGGATTGTTTTTTACTATATTTGCAACCCACTGAATATTCTGTGGATTAATAACTTCATCAGCATCACCATAGATAAAAACATCATCGTCAGCAAATTCTGCCATACCGTCCATAACAGCATCCTTTTGGATCCGTTCTCTCACTCTAGCATATAATGATTCTATCTGAACATTATTATGACCAGCATTTCTCCGGTCAATAGGCAGAATTTCAAGATCTTCTGTTTCTGGAATATCGTGCTCGACGTAAATGATTTTTTCCATAGGTAGACCATTTTTTCGAGCAATTTCAAGGAATTTTCTCTCTACTGGCTTACCACTATGAGTCTTATTTGACTCGACAATAATAAATTTATCAACGTGATCCTTGAGAAGATTTACTCTTAAAACAAGTAATTCCTCACCGTAAGGGGCAAACCAAGGAAAACAATCTATAATCATATGTCAAGCCATCGTGTATTATCTAGAGTCCAGTGCACGACTTCTGCAATTCGATCTTCGACGGGCTGTGGAGTCCAACCCATGGATGCCATCCGAGATCCAGAGAGAGCATAACGCAAATCGTGACCAGGACGGCTGCTATGGAAGTCCATAAATTCATATTTTAGTTCCTTACCTTGCGCTTCTGCAATCATTGTTGCAAGTTCAAGGTTATTCAGTTCTGTTGCCCCACAAATATTAAACTTAGGGCACTTAATACCAGAATTATTAGTCATATCCAGGGTGCGATCATTTTCTAGCAGGAATAGAGTAGCATCAGCAACATCTTCTGCATGAATATAATGACGAGAGCCTGGGATTGTTTTTGTAGCATCACTATGAATTGTCACCACATCACCGTCCCTGGCTTTACGAATACACAAAGGAATAAATTTCTCTGGGTGTTGTCGTTGACCAAATACGTTCATAGTATGTGTGATGTAGATCGGCATATCGTATGTGTTTTGGAATGCAACCGCCAATTCTTCACCACCAGCCTTCGAGGCTGAATATGGATTAGTAGAATTATATCGGTCATATTCATCATACTTTACACCTTCTGGCGCTGGGCCAAATACTTCATCAGTAGAAAAATATAGGAACCTTTCAAGATTATCCTGACGGCGAGCATATTCCAATAGGTTACAAGTGCCTACTACATTATCCATTACAAATTCCATTGGTCGTTCAATAGAACGGTCAACATGAGAACCTGCAGCAAGGTGAGCCACAATATCAACTGGACCAATGTCTGCCTCGAGCATTGGATTAATTTCTGCTTTTAAATCATGGAAAATTGTTCGTACGCGTTTCCGTTCTGCTGGTGTTCTATCTTGAAGTAGATCATGCAGACGATTGAGATTACCACTATAATCAAGGCGATCTAGTGTGACAATTTCCCAATCTGTTCGGATAAGTACTTGATTGATTAGATGGTGAGCAATAAATCCACCGCCACCTGTAATCAGGATTCTTTTTGTCATAATGTCTCCTCATCAATAACATGTTGTAGTTATTTCTATTTATTTAAACCAGCCAAGTTTTTCCCCGGCATCAATACGACGCTGTGCTTCCTCTTTTGAACCTGGGAATCTCCATGCCCATATTACAATTAAAGCAAATAGAATGAACAGGTATAAAGTTGCCATTGGGTTACCAGTACCAAACCACATAAATGCAAGTGAGGTTGACATAACTGCCATCATAATATACTTACCTTTTTGTGGATATACTTTATATGTTTGCCATTCGGTAATGAATGGACCAAATGTTTTGTGATTCATAATCCAGTTGTGGAACTTTTCGCTCGACTTAGCAAAACAGAATGCTGCGCCAAGGATTGGAGTACTCCACGGGATACCTGGTAAAATTACACCTAGATATGCAATACCCAGGCATAGAATACCTAACGTAAACCAAAATGCTTTTTTAATTTTATTCATGTTCTTTTTCCATTCTTTAGATATGTGCCGTCCAGATTATATCTCTTACTATTATACCACGCCCACTGTAGGCTGTAAACAAAAGAATAACCTTTAGAACGTAATTGTTTAAACCAATTCCAATAATGACTTTCAGGTTTCATCCTCAAATACTTTCTTAAGTGCCTCAACTAGATCAATTATCATGGTGTCTGTGTGTAGTGGTGTGGGTGCAATCCGTAACCTTTCCTCTCCTACCTCAACTGTAGGATAGTTTATCGGTTGAATATATATGCCAAATTCCGTAAGAAGGCGATCACTCATTCTTTTACATTTTTTGGCATCTCGTACCATAACCGGAACAATATGAGTACATGCATTTTCATGCACCTCAATGTTGGCTTCGGCTAATAATTTTTTTAATAGCCCTGCTTTTTGTTGATGCTCTCGATGGAGGGAAGGATGGTCACTGATATATCTGATTGAGGCGAGAGCTCCGGCACAGATGACGGGGCTGGTTGATGTCGTGAAAATAAATCCACTAGCGACAGACCTGATAGCATCAATAATAATACTATCACCAGCAATATAACCACCCTGGACCCCAAATGCTTTTCCGAGTGTCCCATTGATAATATCTATCCTTGATTCTAATCCTAGTTTCTCACAATAACCGGCACCAGTATCACCATAGAGACCAACAGCATGAACCTCATCAATGTAGGTCATTGCCCCATATTTATCAGCAAGATCACATATTTTTTCGATTGGTGCTACATCACCATCCATACTATAGACTGATTCAAAAATAATTACAGGTAGCTTATTTGACATTTGGGCTGTTTGTAGAGCAAGTTCAAGTTCATCCATATTATTATGTTCCCAAATAATTTTGGGTGCTCTACT